>Ga0302178_10000309_pt1 | contig 45535 bp, 38 predicted proteins | sample I_Palsa_E1_3_FD_198790 | JGI IMG/M metagenome (GOLD analysis project Ga0302178, IMG submission 198790) | Peat permafrost microbial communities from Stordalen Mire near Abisko, Sweden - I_Palsa_E1_3 | ecosystem: Environmental > Terrestrial > Soil > Palsa > Peat permafrost | place: Sweden...
ATCTCGATCGCCTGGAGCAACAACACGTTGGGACTTAACCCAACGGATCTCCCGGCGATAGCGGCTGGGCTAAGTGAAAATTGCACCCTGACCTCGTTTAACCTGAGCCACAACGGCTTGGGAAGACACTCCACAGATGCCCCGGCAATAGCGGACGCCCTGCGCAAAAACCGCACCCTGACCTCGATCGACTGGAGCGAAAACCAGTTTGGTAATAGTCCCGATGATGCCCTGGTGATAGCGAATGCCCTGCGCGAAAACAGTACTCTGACCACGCTCAATTGGAGCAACAACTTGCTGGGAAGAAACGCCACAGATGCGCCGGCGATAGCGCATGCCCTGCGTGACAACCACACCCTGAGCTGGATCGACTTACGCGATAATCAATTTAGTGAGGACGAAAAATGTATGTTGGCCGAATTAGCCCAGGAAACTAGCAAAACGATATTGACGTAGTACCGTGCATAGACGCCTAGCGGCGGGACGGGCAGGCTTAGCTCGTGAGGCGCGGATCATAAATGAATTTGTCCATTCGCACGATCTTCAACTGGGCAAAATCCGGATGCGCGGGATTGATCAGGACGTTTTGATCAGGAATGGCGGCGTGTGGCAAAATCGCCGATGGCACCTCAAGCAATAATGTATCGCCGGCCTTGACCCACTGATCGCCCAGGGGCTGCGAACTTTCCGAGAACGGGATCGCATCCCAGAACTTATACCCGGCTGTCTTTAACTGCGCGATATTGATTTTTTTTCGTGCCTTAAAAAGGTTGTCTGGCACTGCGATTTCGATCAGATATTTATTTGAGTGGGCCTTTGCCCCAACCCCAAAATAGACCACGGTTTCCAGCATGGCCGTGGCCACGTTCAATGCGGTGTATACCGTGGCGGTGCCGACGCTGTTAAACCTCCCGCCGACCGCCGCCGCGCCGCTACCCGATAAATCATCTGCAGTATATTTGCCGAGCGTTGTGCCGATCCGCCAAAGCGATACACTCATCCGAACACTCCAGCTTGGGCGCGCACCAGCAAATCCTCGACGATTTTCACACCCGAGTCCGAACCCAGTAGACCGAGCGGCTTCGCATTGCCTAATGCTGGAATCTTGCTGTTCAGCCAGTCTACAGCGTCTTCGCGACTCCCCAGAGCCTTTTCCACAACCATGGCGACGCGCGCGACACGCGCGACACGATCGGACTCGGCCTGCGGCATGGTGCGCTTTTCCCGGGTCCAACGAGAAAGACTGGAGCTGCTCATCTGCAGCATGCCGACAAACTCCATCTTGGGGATGCCCAGGTAGTCGGCGCCCTCATCAACAATGCTGGGTGGCAAACCTTCTTTAACAATATTGAAAATTTGCGGCAGTTGCGAATGAATGAGTGCTGTAAACGACGGTGGAGCGGTTTTTTCGACCTTAGGCGCTTGACTGCGCAACCTTTTTGCCGGCGGAGCAGGTGTCGTTACCTTCGGCGCAGACAAGGGCCGGGCAGGCTTGCCCGCGGTAACGTTTAACGCCTTGCTTGCGGATTTCATGAAAGTCTCCATTGCCAAATGGGAATTTGTATTGCTCATATTAGCATGGACTGTCTGGCGCGTAATCCGGGGGCAAGCTATCATTATGTCGCCGGTGGTTGCGGTCACTCATCGCTCGCGGCATTGGTATGCAGCTCAAGCCCTAAAACAGGGGGATGTGATGACAGTGACGATCTACCATAACCCGAATTGCGCTACCTCGCGCAATACGCTCGCGCTAATCCGTAATGCCGGCATCGAACCGGACATTATCGAGTATCTGAGCCATCCGCCGTCTCGAGCCAAGTTGACCGAGTTGATTACCAAAGCGGGGTTGGGCGTGCGCGAAGCCATTCGCGAAAAGGGCACGCCGTACGTCGCATTAGGTTTGGCCGACCCGCTACTGACGGATGCGAATTTGTTGGATGCGATGCTCGCACATCCCATTTTGATCAATCGGCCATTCGTGGCAACCCCCCTTGGCGTGCGCTTATGCCGCCCCGCGGAACAGGTCTTGGACATCCTTCCGGCCAATCAGCAGGGCCCTTTTAGCAAAGAAGATGGGGAAGTCGTGATCGATGCACAAGGGAATCGGGTTTGCTGACTATTGGCCGATCAAGGGCGCCCATGGAACGCATAGAAGATTTGCAGATATTTGTTCGTACTGCCGACAACGCCAGTATGTCGGCCGCGGCACGCGAACTTGATATCACCCCGGCCGTCGTCAGTGTTGCGTTGAAACGGCTGGAGACGGCGCTGGAGACCCGTTTGCTGGTGCGCTCCACCCGCAGCTTGCGGCTCACGCCGGACGGCGAACGCTATCTGATCTTTGCCCGCAAAGCACTCGCCGAATTGGCTGCCGGCAAGACTGCTATGGCGCAGGGGAAAAATCTGATCGGCGGCAATTTATCTCTCTCGATTCCGTCCGATCTGGGGCGTCACGTCTTGATGCCGTGGTTCGATGAGTTTCAGAATCTGCATCCTCAAGTGCGCCTGCAAATTCGGATCAGCGACCGGCTTGCCGATATGTTCCGGCAGAACGTGGATATCGTGATCCGCTATGGCCAGCCGGCCGATTCGGCTTTGGTGGCGTTGCCGCTGGCCGTCGATAATCAGCGCGTACTCTGTGGTGCTCCCGCCTATTTCGCCCAGTATGGAAAACCGGTCGCGCCCGACGACTTGATCAAGCACAATTGCCTGTGTTTTATGATTGGCGACTCGCTGTATAACGATTGGCGATTTGGCATGGGTGATGCGGCGCAAACCGTCTGCGTGAATGGCGATCGTATCAGTGACGACGCCGAGTTGGTGCATCGCTGGGCCGTGGAGGGCAGGGGGCTGGTTTATAAATCGCGTCTGGACGTACTCGATGACTTGCGCGCCGGGCGGCTGATCGGTGTGCTCACTCATTACGCGACCGAGCCGTACCCGCTTTATATGCTATCCCCGCATCGCCTGATGGTGTCGCCGACCGTGAGTATGTTTAGAGCGTTTCTGCTTAAAAAAATCGACGCGTTGTTGAATGCCGAATCACGATGAGTGACATCAGAAACCTTCCAAGACGATCTTACCTTTGGCTCGGCCGCTTTCGATCAAAGCATGAGCACGCTTCAGATTGCTTGCATTAATTGTTCCGAAATGCTCGCTCATGGTGGTTTTTAGCTTGCCCGCATCGATCAGGGTCGCCACTTTCCCCAGCAGTTCATGCTGTTTGATCTGATCGTCGGTGTCGAACATGGAACGCGTAAACATAAACTCCCAATGCAGCGAAACGCTTTTGCGTTTCAACAGGCGAACATCAAGTGATTCTGGATCGTCAATCAGCGCGATCCGGCCTTGTGGTTTTATGGCTTCGGCTATCTGTGCGAAATGCGCGTCGGTCTGGTTAAGGCTTGCTACATAATCAACCATCGGGATACCGATGCGTTTGAGCTCTTCGGTCAGCGGCTTGGAGTGATCGATCACATGATGAGCTCCCAGTTCGCGCAACCATGCTTGCGTTTCGGGGCGCGACGCCGTGCCGATAATCGTCACGCCGGTCAGCTGGCGGGCCAGTTGCACAAGAATAGAGCCGACCCCACCCGCCGCGCCGATCACCAGCAGGGTGGCCGGACTTGCTTGGGTATCCTGGGCAATCCGTAGGCGATCGAAGAGCAATTCCCATGCGGTGATCGTGGTCAGCGGCAAAGCGGCGGCGGCCGCGAAACCAGTATGCTCGGGCATAGACCCGACGATACGTTCGTCCACTGCATGCAATTCGCTATTGGTGCCGGGGCGCCCCAGCGAACCGGCATACCAGACGCGCTGGCCGGGTTTAAATAAGCTGACTCCAGGCCCTACGCTGCGCACGATACCGGCAGCATCCCAACCCAGCACCTTGGGGGCGCCGGCCGTCGGTGCGACACCTGCGCGGATTTTGATATCCACGGGATTCACCGAAATCGCCCGGACCTCGACAATCAGATCTCGATCCTGGGGGCGGGGTTCCGGCAACTCGATATCGATCAATGATTCCGCATCGGTGATCGGCAGCGATTTAAGATAAGCAATGGTTTTCACAGTGTGTTCCTTGGAAGAATGTTGGCTTGCGGCCATCATGAGGCATCGCCGGGTATGGAAACAGCCCCATGCGGCGATATCACCTTCAAAGGAAAAGCGAAAATCATCGACCGATACGCGAGCGCAATTCGAATTTTTGGATCTTGCCCGTCGACGTTTTCGGTAGCTCACCGAAGAAAACAGCTTTAGGTAATTTGAAGCTGGCCAGATAGAGCCTGCAATGCGCGATAATTTCTGCTTCGCTAGCCTCCATATCAGCCTTCAGTTCCACGAATGCACAAGGCACTTCACCCCACTTCTCGTCGGGCATGGCGATCACGGCGGCCACGGCGACCGCCGGGTGACGATAGAGCGCATCTTCCACTTCGATACTGGAGATATTTTCGCCGCCGGAAATAATCAGATCCTTGCTGCGATCTTTGATGCGTATATATCCATCGGAAGTCTGCACCGCAAGATCTCCGGTGTGGAACCAGCCGCCTCGAAATGCATCTTCGGTGGCGCGTTCATTCTTCAGATAGCCTTTCATGCAGATATTGCCGCGAAACATGATTTCGCCGAGCGTCTCGCCGTCGCTAGGCACGGGCTCGAGCGTGACGGGATCGAGTACCCGCACCGCCGCTTGCAGATGGTAGCGCACCCCCTGACGGGCAAGTAGACTCGCGCGCTCGTTTTCGTCCAGATCATCCCAGCCGGCCTGCTTAGCGCACACCGCCGCTGGACCATAGACTTCCGTCAGCCCGTAGACGTGTGTCAGGTCGAAGCCGATCGCCTTTATTTTTGCGATGATGGCGGGCGCCGGCGCGGCACCCGCCACCATGGTTTGGACGGTATGGGTGATGCCGGCTTGCCATTCCGCCGGCGCGTTCGCCAACGCACTTTGAACGATGGGCGCGCCACAATAATGTGTGACACCTTCTTGTCTTATCAGATCGAAGACCTGTTTCGCGTCGAATTTACGCAGGCATATATTGATGCCGGCGCGCGCCGCGATGGTCCATGCAAAACACCATCCATTGCAATGAAACAAAGGCAAGGTCCAGAGGTACACCGGATGTTTGGGCATATCCCATTCAAGGATATTGCTGAGGGCGTTTAGATAAGCACCCCGGTGGTGGTACACCACGCCTTTCGGATCGCCGGTGGTGCCCGACGTATAGTTTAGCGCGATCGCCTGCCATTCGTCTGGAGGCGGGGTCCATTCGAATGCCGGGTCGCCTTGTTCAATCAAGTACTCGTAATCGACGGCGCGCACGAACTGAAGCGGATCGGCCGGTCGCGTATCGCTGACGCTGATAATTTTCAAGTCTGGAAATTGCAGCGCCGCGCGATGGGCTAAATCGCCGTATTCCGTGTCGACTATCAAGGCCTTCGCTTCGCCATGTTGTAGCATAAACAGGATCGACGCGATATCGAGCCTGGTATTCAGGGTATTCAGCACCGCTCCCAGCATGGGGACGCCGAAATGCGCTTCGATCATCGCCGGGATATTCGGCAGCAGCACGGCGACCGTATCGCCGGACTCAATGCCGGCTTGCTTGAGCGCGCTGGCCAGGCGTCGGGTGCGCGCGTAAGTCGTGCGCCAATCTCGGCGTATGTCGCCATAAACGATTGCGGTGCGATCGCCATAGACTTCGGCGGCACGGGCGATAAAGTCGATTGGCGTAAGCGGCACGTAGTTGGCCGTGCGTCGTGCCAATCCTTGTTCGAAAATATTGGACATGGTTTGTCTCCTGAGGAACGCGAAGGTGTTGGTTGTTGTGTATCGGTCCCGCGTGTCGGCAGCAACCACCGATTGCCGCTGGAGACAATGTTTGTTTAATATAACAGTTTGCGTGCTGTGCTTGGTTTCGCAATTTGGCCGACGAACACCCGACCATGGAGCAAGCGATCATGGGCGGCGAAATCCCGCAGACGCGCGCCTAGCGGAAGCGGAGTCCCACATTGAACTTTGCCACGGGTAAGTCAATTTGTTAGGCGCCGCGAGCGCATGATCGTTGGCATTTCCTGTCCGATAAAGGAGTCGAAAATGACTACAAAAGGCTTGAGCCGTCGTACGTTTTTGGTGGGAGGGGCGTCCGTCATCGTCGCTGCGTGTGGTGGCGGTTCGAGCGACTCAAGTGGTTCAGGTGGCTCGGGCGGTTCAGGCGGTTCAGGCGGTTCAGGCGGTTCAGGCGGTTCAGGCGGTTCAGGCGGTTCAGGCGGTTCAAGTGGAAGTGGCCTAGGTAGCTCAGGCGGCGGTTCCACCACAAACGCCAAGATCCCGCTGACGATCAACGCGACGCAGACCGATTTGCCGGTCGGCACGCTCGTATACGCCTACGTGGTCGGCGAGGTTAGCGCGACGTCCGGCGTTACGCAATACCGGCTCGATTCGAGCGGTATACCTCACGTGATGAGCGCAAATGACAATACCAATGCGGCCGGCACGTTCCCAGGCTCGGCGTCGTTGTCGGGTGGCGATGCCGCGACAATCGCGGCGAATTATCCCTTAGCATGGGCCGACTACAGCATTCCAGTTGCGGTCGGCTCAAGCACCGTGCTCGATCTGTCGAACCTCAACACGACGACTTTGCCTGGGCTCGGGACTGGCACGGCTGCGTTCAGTGGGCGGATCTACATCTCGGTCGGCGTGCCGAGGCTGCCGTTCTCGCCTCAGAGCAGCACGGCGTATACGGCTCCGGTAACCATTGGGGGGCCTGGTCAACTGACCTTGTTCGACTGGATCGAGTTCTCCTATGACAGCGCCGGCAACTTCAATGGCAATACCACTCAGGTCGACCAGTTCGGCTTCCCGCTGCTGCTCAACGGCACGCCCGGCGGAATTTTGCAGGGGCAATACAACCAGTCGCGCCCGGCCATCCTGAGCGCGGTAGCCAATCTGCCCTCGGGGTTCAATGTACCCGTGACGGTGCAGGCCAGCTCAGCGTACCCGGCCGCGTTGACGGTCAACGGCGCCGCGACATTGCGCGCGCTCTCGCCGAAGAGCATCAGCGGGCAAAACAGCTACGCAGGTCCCTTGCTGACGTATTTTGATAAGACGATTGAGAACTGGTATGCGACGTGGACCTCGGCCACAACGCCGCTGGTGACTAACGATGTTTCGACCGGTATCTATTCGGGGCTCGTGCAGGGGGGCGTGCTTACATTCTATGGCGGCTCAACGCCGGGCGGCGCCGTGGCATTGACGGTCGGGAGTGCAAGTAGCCCGGGGATTCCGAGTTTGGATGTCTGGCAATGCGCAAATTCGCTGGCGACAGGGAGCGCGGCGGCGAAGAACGTGCAAAAAATGATTGCGGCGGCGTTCAATCGCGGCGTCATGGCGAATTCGCTCAACGACGGGTCGTGTCCGGCCGCCACGACGTTCTACTCAATCGCGAACTCGAACACCTTGGTGTTCAACCCCTGGGCGCAGCTCTTCCATCAGGTGAGCAGCAATGGTTTGGCCTATGCTTTCCCCTATGACGATGTATGCAGCCAGAACCCTTCGATCATCTTGACCGCCACGCAATCGGTGACGATCACGCTCGGTAAATTTTTCTCCTGAACGAGGTGAGGGGGGCATCCGCGACACCAACAGCGGCTGACGGATTTGGGCATCGACACAATGCCGATCCAGGACGCCGAGGCGATCGACGCCAAGACGCCGCGTTTTTGTTCGATTCTTTCTCTGTCGGAGAGCGTGGAAGTCTTGCCGGTTTCTGATACTGGCTCGATCGATTGTCAATCGTCTCTGTCCATTGAATAATGAGGCTATTCACCGGCGCTCTCCCGCTCGATGCCCATCTGCCGGTCCGTCTGGCATCTCCTGAAGGAAAATCAAGTCATGGATCTCAACTTTACGCCGGACGAGGAGGCATTTCGCCGTGAGGTGCAGTGCTTTCTACGAGATCGGCTGCCGCAGCGCCTGTCCGACAAAGTCCATTTTGGCCGGCGCCTGACCCGTGCCGATATGGCCGAGTGGCATGCCATTCTGAATGCGCAAGGTTGGTTTGCCAGTCACTGGCCCAAACAATATGGCGGCCCAGGCTGGAATGCGGTACAAAAGTTTATTTTCGAGAACGAGTGCTCGCTGGCGGGGGCGCCGCGCATCGTGCCGTTTGGCGTGAATATGCTGGGGCCGGTGTTGATCAAATATGGTAACGAAGCGCAGAAACGCTACTGGTTGCCGCGCATTCTCGAGGGTTCGGATTGGTGGTGCCAGGGCTATTCGGAACCTGGCGCCGGCTCCGACCTCGCCTCGGTCAAGACCACCGCGGTGCGAGGAATCGATGAGCAGGGCGAGCATTTTATTGTCAACGGCCAAAAGACCTGGACCACGCTGGCCCAACACGCCAATATGATCTTTTGTCTGGTACGCACGGCCAGTGACGTGCGCCAGCAGGCGGGCATCAGCTTTCTGCTGGTGGACATGAAGACGCCTGGCGTTGAAGTGCGGCCCATCGTCACGCTCGATGGAGAACGCGAAATCAACGAAGTGTTTTTTAGCGATGTGCGCGTTCCGGCCGAGAACCTGGTTGGTGAGGAAAACCGCGGCTGGACCTACGCTAAATACCTGCTGACCTACGAGCGCACCAATATCGCGGGCGTCGGATTTTCGGTGGCGGCGCTCAAGCGCCTACAGCAGGCGGCCGCGACGCAATTGCGCAATGGCCGGGCGCTTGCGCACGACCCGCTGTTTGCCGCGCGTTTGGCCCGCGTCGAGATCGATCTGGACAATATGAAGACCACCAACCTGCGTGTGATCGCCGCGGTAGCTGGTGGTGGCGCACCCGGCGTCGAAAGCTCCATGCTCAAAATTCGCGGCACCGAGATCCGCCAAGAAATCTCTTCGCTGATGCGCCGCGCCATGGGCGTTTATGCGCAGCCGTTTATCGAAGAAACATCGTTAGATCATCAGGATGACATACGACCCGGTCCCGAAGAAGCCGAAAACGTTGCCGCGCACTATTTCAACAATCGTAAGCTGTCGATTTTCGGCGGCTCCAACGAAATCCAGAAAAACATCATTGCCAAAATGATCTTGGGACTGTGAGGGCTTCACTGTGAATTTTCAACATACCGATGATCGCCGCATGTTGGCGGACACACTGAATCGTTTTATCGCAGAACAATATGGCTTCGCGGCGCGCAACACCATTGCGCAATCGGCCGACGGCTTCAGCACACAATTGTGGAGCCGCTTCGCCGAGTTAGGCATCATCGGCGCGCTATTCGATGAATGCGACGGTGGCTTCGGCGGCAAGGGTTTCGATATTGCAGTGGTATTCGAATGCCTGGGCCGTGGCCTGGTGCTTGAACCTTTTCTTGATACGCTGATGGTCGGCCGGGCCATCGCACTAGCCGGCAGCACCGCGCAAAAAGCGCGGCTCGCCGAGTTGATCGACGGTTCGTGCAGCGTCGCGTTGGCGCACGATGAACCTAACACTCATTACGAGTTGGCTCGTGTGTCGACACAGGCTAGGCGCGAGCCGCACGGTTGGCGGCTGTCGGGCGCCAAAGCCGTCGTGCAGCAAGGCGAACAAGCGGCATGCTTGCTGGTTTCGGCACGTGCCGCCGATGCCGCCGATGCCGAAAATGGTATCTCGCTGTTTCTCGTTCCGACCGATACCCCGGGCGTCGTAGTGCGTGGCTATCGCAAAATAGACGGTGGGCGAGCGGCCGAAGTGGTGTTCGACAGTGTGCTGGTCGGCGCCGAGGCCTTACTCGGTGTCGAAGGCGCCGGATTCTCAACGTTGGAACACTGTATAGGCTTCGGCGTATTGGCGTTGTGTGCCGAGGCACTTGGCGCGATGGATGTCGCCAAGGATGACACGCTGGAGTATCTGCGCACACGCAAACAATTTGGCGTGGCGATCGGCAGTTTTCAGGCCTTGCAGCATCGCATGGCGGAGTTGCTACTGGAAATAGAACAAGTGCGCTCGGCCGTGATTAACGCCGCCGCTGCGCTCGACAGCGCACGCTCGGTGCGCGAGCGCGCGCTGTCGGCGGCGAAGTACAGCGTTGGTCGAATCGGTGCTTTGGTGGCGCAGGAATGCATTCAGTTGCACGGCGGCATCGGCATGACATGGGAATTACCACTGGCCCATTACGCCAAGCGGCTGGTGATGATCGATCATCAACTGGGTGATGAGGATCATCATTTGCAGCGGTATATTGCGTTTGGGCAGGGGTGACTCGTCGCCAGGGAAACGCCATGGATCGATTTCATGAATTGACTGTTTTTATCGCAGTCGCAGAAGCAGGCGGCTTTTCCGCTGCCGCGCGCCGGCTTGGCGATTCGCAATCTGGAATGAGTAAATCCGTCAGTGCATTGGAGAAGCGGCTCGGTGTGCTGCTATTCAATAGAAGCACGCGCAGTGTGACGCTATCCGATCAAGGGCGGAAATACTATGACCGTACCAAGCCGCTTCTTGAGGAGATGGACGAAGCGGACGGGGAACTAAGCAGCAGCACGCTGGAAGTCTCCGGTCTTGTCAGGATCGCAGCACCCTCTACATTCGGCCGACTTCATGTCCTTCCGCTCATTCCACAATTGTTATCACTTTATCCGAAGATCAATTTGGATCTTAGTCTTTCGGATAGCGTCCGAGATTTGCTCGCGGACGGGATCGATTTAGCCGTTAGAGTCAGCCCGGTGCACGATCCCGATGCCGTGGTGAAATGGGTGGCCAGTACTTCATTGGTATGTGTAGGGTCTCGCCATTATTTCGATCGACACGGGACACCAACTGTCCCGGAGGATCTTGTCAAGCACAATTGTCTTATCTACGACGACATGACGAATTGGGCTTTTGTCGGCCCGAAAGGAAAATTCAGCGTGCCAGTGAACGGCAATCTTTCATCCGACAGTGTCGAGACGATTCTTTCCGGGGTGCTTGCCGGTGTAGGCATTGGTATGTTTAGCCGAGCGTCGTTGGTAGGTGAACTCCAGCATCCAGACATCGTTACTGTCCTGGACCGGTTTATGAATGAAGCCAGAGACGTCAGTCTCATCTGGCCAAAGCGTAGGTTTGTACCCGCCCGGGTGCGGCGAGTAACAGATTTCTTCGCGACGACACTCGCTCAGCGTATTTGAATACTATGACGCCAGGCGCGAATCCCATCGTGGTGGACCATAGATTTTGCACGCTCTCGTCGGCGAATACAGTTGCCGCGTAAGGTCCATCAGATTCAGTCGCCGGATCTATTCTCTATGGGAATGGATCCTATGAACGATTTGCCGATTATCTTTCGTGAAGAAAGCTTCTATCCTTTCCCTGTAAGTTAAGAACAGATGGAACCTCTCCTCTGTCCATTCTCGCCGGCAAGCGTGCTGTCATTCGCGAGGAAACGACCGGCCGTCTTTCGCACTTCGGCTAGGCGCTTTGCCAAAACCATCGTGCGTCTCCGACGCTCTACAATTTGTTTGAGGAAGATCTTATGAACATCAATCTGAAAGGCCGAAAGGCGATCGTAACCGGATCTACGGCCGGTATAGGCCGGGCGATTGCCGAGGGGCTAGCGCGCGCTGGCGCGTCGATCGTGGTCAACGGCCGTGGCGAAGAGCGGGTGAGCAAAGCTGTTCAAGCGTTGCGCGAGCTTTTCCCAAAAGGTGAATTCACCGGCGTCACCGCCGATCTTGCGACACCGGAAGGCACAGCGGAATTGTTCGCACGGGCGCCGGATGCGGATATTCTTGTCAACAATGTGGGCACGGGGCGCCCCAAGTCCTTTTTCGAAATTGGCGACAGCGAGTGGATCAATCTCTTCGAGCTGAACGTCATGAGCGGGGTTCGCGCCTCCCGCCATTATGTGCCGAACATGATGAAGCGCGGCTGGGGGCGTGTCGTCTTCATCAGCAGCGAGTCAGCGCTCGCGATCCCCAAGGACATGATCGACTACGCCATGACCAAAACCGCTCAGCTCGCCGTTTCGAGGGGCTTGGCCGAGGTGGTCGGCGGAACGGGCGTCACCGTCAATTCGGTCCTGCCTGGTCCGACGAATTCGGAGATCATGGATGGTTGGATGAAGGCGAACGCAGAGGCGCAAGGCGTCACGCGAGAGGAAGCCGAGCAACAGTTCCTGAAGACGATGCGCCCGACAACGCTGCTCAATCGCTTCGCGACAACCGAAGAAGTCGCAAACCTGGTCGTCTATGTTTGCTCTGAGCAGGCGTCGGGGACAACGGGCACTTCTTTACGCGTCGACGGCGGCGTCGTTCGGACCATCGCCTAAGGCGCCCCCTTCGATTCAAGCGAGCGGTCCCGCATCTATCAATATCAGTGATGACCGACCTCAGAACTTTTCCAGGCGTCTAGGGCCTGGACTTGCTTGAGCCATCGCTGGAGATTCGGCAAGGCGGTGACGGGAAACTTGGCACGGTGCTGATCGGCAAGCGGCGCGGCAATGGCGAAATCTGCGAGGGACAGGCCTGACTCGCAAATCCACTCTCGGTCGACGAGGTGGTCGTCAAGAATCTTTGCGGCTTCGACGACGAGACCTTCGCCGCGGGCCACTTCGATTGGATCGGCTACACCGATTCCAACCAGTGTCTTGATCGAGTTTTCCCAATTCAGGATACTGAGACCCGGCATAAAGTCTTGCCCACACCAAAAGAGCCAGCGGTTGACATTAGCACGAGCACGGGCGTTGGTGGGATAGAGCGTCTGCTCAGGAATCATATCTGCCAAATATTGCATAATTGCGTAGGATTCCCAGAGCACAAAGCCGTCGTGCTCAAGCACCGGAACCCGATGATTCGGGTTGAGTTTCAAGAATTCCGGCGTGTTCTGCTGTCCCTTGGCCAGGTCGACGAAGGCCAGATCAACTTCGGCGCCGAGGTGGTGTGCGGTCATCAGGACTCGGCGGGAGCACGTTGAGATGGGATGATAGTAGAGCCGCATGGTTCAAATCCTAAGTGAGTGATCGATGCAGTCATTGTTATCTATCTTAGTGACAGAAACTGTCAGTAGTAAATCGGACCCACTTTGGCGTCACGTTGGGCAAGTATGCTTGGTTCAATGACCGAGCGTGCTTGCGGCGAGAGCCGTCACCACCGCATCGCCCATCTCCCGGGTACCGACCCTGAGTGTGCCGGGCTCCCAAATGTCCGCCGTGCGCAAGCCTTGCGCCAAGACCCGTTTCACCGCCGCCTCGATGCGCTCGGCCTCCTTGGGCAAATTCAAGGTATAGCGCAACATCATCGCCGCCGACAAAATAGTGGCGAGCGGATTGGCGATGTTCTTGCCGGCGATATCGGGCGCCGAGCCGTGCGACGGCTCAAATAAGCCCTTACCCTGTGCGTCGAACGACGCCGACGGCAGCATGCCGATCGAGCCTGTCAGCATCGCTGCTTCGTCCGACAGAATGTCGCCGAACAGATTGCCGGTGACGATTACGTCGAAGCTCTTGGGCGCACGTACGAGCTGCATGGCGGCATTGTCCACGTACATGTGCGACAGCTCTACGTCGGGATAAGACTGGGCGGTTTTGATCATGATGTCGCGCCAGAATTGCGAGGTTTCGAGCACGTTCGCCTTGTCCACACTACACAAACGCTTGCCGCGCTTTTGCGCGGCTTGGAACGCGACGTGCGCGACGCGCACAATTTCCGGCTCGCTATAGCGCATCGTGTCGAAGCCTTCGCTGTGGCCCGCGAACGGACCGTCGGGCGCCTCGCGTACACCGCGCGGCTGGCCGAAATACACGTCGCCGGTCAAATCGCGGATGATCAAGATATCCAGTCCGGACACAACTTCCGGCTTGAGTGAGGACGCACCCGCCAATTCCGGGAACAAGAATGCCGGGCGCAGGTTGGCAAACAGCGTCAATTGTTTGCGCAGACCGAGGATGGCCTGCTCCGGGCGCAGCCGGCGCTCCAGCGTGTCGTACTGCCAGTCTCCCACGGCGCCCAGCAAGATCGCATCGGCCGATTTGGCCAGGGCCAGTGTGGACTCGGGCAAAGGATGGCCGTGCGCCGCGTAGCCTGCGCCACCCACAGGTGCTTCTTGCAACTCGAAATTTTGGTCTAATGCTTTGAGCACCTTGACGGCTTGCGCGACGATTTCGGGGCCGATGCCATCACCCGGCAAAATTGCGATTTTCTTGTTCATCTGAAAGTTAGCCTAGTTGAATTCAAGGGGATAGTGCCGCGACAGTTCCGCTCAATTGGAGTCCGTTTGGAGCGTGGCGTCCTACCGCGGACAATATAGCGAGAACGCCTGTCATACCGAAGTGATGACTCGGCATGACACACCTCTCGAATCGACAAGCAAGGCCGGCGAGGAGGGGGCAGCTATACATGAAAGGGATGAAGTCTCCCGATCTCAGGCGTGCGCCTGCCGATTAAATCGGCAATCACTTGGCCGCTTCCTAGAGAAAGCGTAAATCCGAGCGCACCTTGACCCGCGCTCAACCAGAGATTGGAAAATTGTGTAGACCCAATCAGCGGCATGCTGCTAGGGGTTGCCGGTCGTTGACCACACCAGGTCTGCGCATTCGAAAAATCGCCGGCCGAGGGAAACATCGCCGCAGCCAAGCCCGTTACACCGGCGCCGATGACCAGAATATGCATGAACCGCGCTCCTGCTAAGCTTGGGAAGCACTATTCTGCTACCGTGCAAAACTGTCGTCTAATACCCAGATTGAAGCTCGTTATAGACGCGAGCCATAGGCTAAGGTTGGGGGCGTTCGACGAAAGGGAATCAAGGTACGTTAAGCCTTTGGAATTGGCAGTAACGGCCCAAATCCACCTTTCTCGACCCGCCGGTGCCGTTTCCATGCGTAGTCGCGGGTCAAATTAATATGGTTCCAGTGAATCGGAGTAACGTGCTTCAGCAATGGGGTATCCCTGTGCACGTATCGCGTTGAACGCCTGTTCCAGGTAGACCGTGTTCCACAAAATAATCGCCGCGATAACCAGACTTCGACAGGCGCCGTGTCCGCAAAATCCCAGCAGCTCGAAACGAGGCCCGACGTTCGCCGGACCGGACCCGGCTTCGCATTGGCAGCTGACAGGGATTCGTCACGTTGTAGGCTTCAAGCATTTGTGCAGGGGAAGAGCGTATGGTTGGTTCTATCGCACCAACGGCCAAATCAGCAGCCGATGTTTCTGGGCACGATTCGGTTTTGCCCGACGAATCTGGCATGACCAATTTGCCTATTAAGAGTCCCGGGTTGCCTGCAATAATCCGGTCGCCTGGAGCACTTCTGGCGCCACTAGCCGCCTTGCCGAGCAAAAGCCCCACGGGTTCATCTGGTTCTCCACGGCTCATTGCAGTTCTTCCCCAACGCCGCCTATCCGACCTTTCCGATTCCCTACTGATTACAAAAGCGCTAGTCAATAAATCAGCGTCTGGTGACCGCGATGAAGCGATTGTTTGTTCTGGTGCGAAAAATGTCGATACCCCCAGTTTGGTCGGCGCAAGCCTGAGCCGAGCATTTTCGACTGCGGCAAAACTTCCCGGACCTACGTCCATATCTCATACGCTCTATGGTCGTGCGCCGTCGAATCTGGCAGAAGAGCTGCGCAAGTTAAGCGGCTTACTGCCAGTCGATGAGATGAACAGGCGTTTCAGCCAATGTGGCAACCGCGCATTGAATAAGCAGTTTTCGCCGGACCGGATGCGGAATAGAAATCCGAAAATCCGTCCGGCGCTGGTGACATCGGCGACAGTCAACAAGCTTTATGAAGAAACGCCGGAACCGACCATCCGCTCGGCCAGCCTTGCAGAACTGCTGGGCTCTCATGGGACTTCGGCATACAAATGTTATGGCCGTACCGTCGTTTTTGAAAAAGATGGCCGCGAATTTGCCCTGAAATTCGCGAAGAAATCCGACCCCGCAGAAAACCTGAGCGAAGAATGGCAAGCAATTCACCGCATTCAAAAATTGAAGACGGCACTTGACCTGAAAAGTGATTACCCGAATGTCGACGATCCAGTACGTACGGGCGTGTTCACGCTGTCCGACAACAGTCTGCCGCGCAAACTTGAATTAGCGTTGGCCAAAGAGGCGGCCAAGGGCGATTTCGAACTGGCAGACATGAGCACAATGCAGGTGCTCGTCTACAGCTATCCTGCAAATTATCATGTGTATCTGCACGATACCAAGTTGAGCTCCGAAGAGTTGGCAGTGGCCTCGGACAAGGCACTAGAAGATTTGGCCATTCTCGCAAGCCATGGTCTGTTTCATACCGCGACGGGCGACCTATTTCACAGCCCCCACGAAGACCGACGCTTCAGGGTGAATTATGACGAAAACAATATTGAGAGTACGTGGTCCGCTGTCAATGAAGGCGGAACTGGTCTTTTAGCGAATCGGAACGGCGCGGTCGAGACGGTCAACATGCGGAAAACAGGCCTTGCCGATCCAAAACATTTCAAGCGCGCCGAGGAATTGCCTCTCTATCGCCTGCATCGGTATACGCCGGAACGGTGGAAGGCCATGGATGAAATGATGTCCGAGGAATATCGTCCTGTCCCCTTGGATCACGGCGATATCACCGATGCATATGAGAATTCCGCCGAATTCAAAAACGTGCAGCAGTCGATTGCCGAGCGATCTGCGCTGATCGAACCTCTGTTTGTCTGGAGCCTATCTCTGATCCGCAGCTGGAGCGAGCGCCGCGACCTGATCCGTGACGGTGCCACGGATGTCGAGATGTTCAACCTGCCTGAGATGCTACGCAATGGCTTGATTACGTTCTTCAGCGCTTATACGGGACGGGAGCGTGCCGAAGTGGCAACCGCGCTGCCGTTGGCGTCGACTGATCCCAATCAGCACTTACTGATCGAATTTGACCGCCTCGACGCGGCCATACGTCTGTTCACCGACGGTTACGTCGAACGCTATGAGGTGCAACCACATGCCGTGATGCGCAAGAGCATTGCCAATCGTCTAAAAGATACTGCTCCGGAATTGTTGGCAGAGGCGTCTGCGTCGAAGCGTCAGCAGTTTCTCGATCTGGCGAATAAATCGCTGGATCGCTACGTCGAGCCGCTTTTTAATACCTTGGACGTCGGCCTAGAGAATCTCGCCGCGCTTTTGCACAGCTACCCGGAGAAAATGCGAGAGAACATCTGTGACGTGATGAATCAACTGATTGACTCTCCAGAGCCCGATCTGGATTCACCAAAGAAACGAGCGTCGCGCTGGTACGAGTCATACGCCGTTGCGGTCGATCCAAAATGCGATGCACCATACGATTCAGTCGAAGACCGGGACAACAAGACCCGGTTGATTGCCGCCATCAAGAAAACACCTTATCGCGATTTCGACGCGTTGTTGCACGCGGTTCTGGCCCACAAAGCGCTAGCCGAAGATTCGCCGCTCAAGGACAAGGATGAGCACATCGCGACATTTCCGGACAAAAAAGAACTGGTCGAACAGTTCAGCATTTTTTGCCGCAACTACACAGCCATGAAAGAAGGCGATATTTCGGGTGTGGCAGACCGGCTTTCTGGTGCCTACGATGAGTACAAGGAAAATGGCAGGGAACAGCTTCTCGCCGCGGTGCACATGGCGGCTTCAGGAGAGGCCATCCTCGCAGAACTGCAGATCGATTTCAAGAAACTCAAGCAGGATGTGACCGCCGAGGAAATCGATGACCGTGACACCATCATGCAGGAGCAACAGGTCACAAGCGAAGCCTTGCCCGGCGTCGTCGCGCAAAACATTGAAAGATTCCTCACAAAATACTCCAACATCCAGGCTGACGAGGATAGAGCCGCCGTTTCAGCGCGTCTTGCGGGTCAACTCGATCTGCAGGCTCTGGCAGGGCGACCGATCAGCCACGCCGACATCGTGCGCCACGTTTTTGACATCGATCTGACGGGCAATCCGTTCGGCAGATTCATTTTTCCGAAAGAACTTTGGAACTATGACGTGCAGAGCAAAGTTCTGGACGATGGCGTGCCTGACGTTGCTGATCCAGTTAAACTCGATTATCACGGTGATGAGCCTGTGCCGCGCGGCTATGTGCGCGGGAAAGGAAACATGCACGACAAACGCCGGCCGGACTTTGGCGCGACCAATGGCGCTTTTCCGCTTACTGAGCTATCGACCGGGCTGATACGTTTTATCGCTGCCGCCCAAATGGTTCGGACGGCCGATCGCTATCAGGCTGAAATATGGGAACGATTTCCGGCGTCAAGGCCGAAGTCCTTAGCTGACTGAAGAAGCCCGACCTGCTGGCGACGAAGCTGCCACACCGCTGCAGATCCAACACCTGACGCTGGCGCTTGAGGCTGGCTAGCAGGCGATACGCCAGTGTCGGCCGAGGTGATCAAGTCGGTGCTGTCGCGACAGATTGATGACATGGAGCCGGCGCTTGATGCCAAGCCGGTTGCAGCCGATCCGGGAGCTGTTCGCCGGCACGTTCGACGCGGTATCGAACCGGTTGAGTCATGAAGATGATGCAGTGAAAAATGGGCGCCATTATCGGCTGACGCCTCGCATCTCGCTCAATGTGTAACGTGACTTTGAACCACGCCAAAAATAGCCGACAATTAAGGTTACCTGAATAAAAAATTTTGGGGCCATCGAGATGTTTCCTTCCATAAATAAAAGTCCGTCAGATCCAGTAACGCCGTCGGTAGATGCAGGCACAAAACAGGCGCCCGATGCGTCGTCGCCGAGTGTAAGGATATCGAAGGGCCCGCTTGCGCAATCAGAGACGCCGCTCTCGCAACTTGGCCGACCGCCCGCTGGAAGTGTTGAGCGGCAAGAATCCGCCACATCGCCGCGCCGTCACAATGAGAATTCAAGGGACGCATTGTTGAAATTTCACCGTGCGATCGCGAGTCGAGATGTTGGGGCAGTGAAGGCGCTGAAAGCTGAGGGCCTGCGTCCCATCCATCTTGATGACCAGCGCAGGTCCCCGCTGCAATTGCTCGACTCCCAGGCCAGTCATGAAAACCAAGCCTTGCGAAACGCATTGCTACAGTCCCGCAATCCGACCGCGCCGGCGAACTATGTCAAGCCTGAGGCATTTCACGGTACGTCATGGGGCCTGGAAATATTGAGCACCGGCGCGCTGAAGGGCGGTGTGAACGATCCCAAGGGTGCCGCACAGTCGCTTGAGGGAAAGGTCTTTTTTTCGGACCGCACGCCCTTGTCTGAACAGCACGATTTTACTCGGCCTGATTTGCGCCGGAAGGCGAGAAGCTATTCCGATTGATCGGGCTGGAAGTCAAGTAGCCCATCTTTGCGAGCAATGCAGCATCGCTTGACTCAGGGGATGCTGCATCCTGCTGCAGAAGAATGTCCATTGAATTTAACGGGCGCCGGCGAAGTTGTCGAGATAGCCAGTGCGGATCAGGTGGAGCAGGCTATTAAAAATTTATTGCAGGAGAAGCTGACAAGAAGCTTTCTATCGAAAGTCGTCGCAACGCGGCTGTCTGGGCTTGCCGCCGAAACGGTTCTTCCACAAACCGTTGTCTTGAAGCTCGACGGCAAGATATTCCAAACGCTTGGCGGGAAAGACTTGGATGTGGCATTTCGCCGCGCCGCGCTTGGACTCAAAGATTCTCTCGAATCAGGGAAGGCACCTTACCTGGCGTTGCTCAATGGTGGACGCGTTGTCCCGATGGTCCTGGGGTTTGAAAGAGTCCCCGACCTGAAAACCCACGTTATCCATCAAGGTCGTAAAGGTGACGAGGCGTTCTCATATAAAGACAGTGACCACCCTCTGTCTGGTGAGGCTGGTATGGGCCGTTTGAAAGAAATCGAACTGACAGGATTAGCCGATCTGGCTACGCTTTGTCTCGGCGTTTATTTGAAGGGCATCGACTTGCCAGTCGATATCGTCATTCGTCTTAAAGCTCGTGGTCGGGAGCCAGCTAGTGCCACTTATATGGCACCGGAACAACTACGGGAATTCCAGGCAACGTTACAACGATCTGTGCAGACGTATTGTGACGGACATAGTGTTGCATCTGAAAGTGTTTCGCCGGATGTCGCCGACTGGCCCAAACATCAGTTACAAAAGTTGAACACGCATGTACGCCAACTTGCACTAGGTATCGTTTCAAAGGCTTAACGTATTTTAATTTCCCTTTTGTCAAACACCCCCAGATTCAACAGGCTTTCTTCAGAAATTTGAACAGCCGTTCGGCTGACCGAAATCCATTTCATTGAGCAGTAAGGCGTCAAGAATCTCACGCGTGTGTGCGACCGAGATTTCACAGGTCGATTGCGGAAAGGCTTTGCGCCATTGCGCCAATGCCGACGGCAGCAGGTGATGGGCGAAGGCCGGTGTGGCCGCGACGCGTAGCCGGCCCGATTCGCCCGCCGACAGGCTGGAAATCAAACGTCTGACCCGTGTCAGTTCCTCGTCGAAGGGCGTCAGTTCGCGTTGCAATAATAGCGCTTCGGGCGTGGGCACGAATTCGCACTCGACGCGCGTCAGGCCTGCCTTCCGCTGACAAACCTCATCCTCGGCTTTGGCGAACGTTTCCACGTGTGCTCGGCCATTACAGCCGCGATATCGGCTTGTTTTCGCTCGAAACCGCGGTCTGGAAAATGAGTGGTTTGACCGCAAGAAACTTCGGTTTAAAGGACCGGCGGATCATTGCGATCGGCAGCTTTGCGGATCTCGTGATTTTCGATGCGGCTAATGTGATCGACAAGGCCAGTTACGAATCGCCGATCCAGCCTGCCGAAGGAATTGAAGCGGTTGTGGTCAACGGCCGGGTCACATGGGACACGGGCAGTCACAGCGGCGCGAGAAATGGCCAGGTGATCGGGCCGGCGCGCTAATACGTTGGAGGGGCTTGTGATGCACGCATGCAGACTTTTTGAAAATTTCACTTTCTTAAGGCAGGGCTCAGGTTTACCCGGCACAATTGGTGCATTGAAACCAAAGCGAATTCGCCCTATGCCTTACATAACTTCTCCCGCAAACAAATATGACGGTGTGGCACGCCTGCTGCACTGGTTGGTGGTGGCGTTAATCGTGGCTCAGTTTCTGATCGGCTGGATCATGCCGGATATACACCACGGCACTCAGCCGGTCGGCCTGATCGCCTGGCACTTGGGCGTCGGCGCTACCTTGCTGGGTGTGGTGGTGTTCAGGGTGTTGTGGCGTCTGACGCACAAGCCGCCGCCGGACCACTTATCCGGCATACTTAGTATCGCCTCGCGCGTCACCCACATAGCGTTGTATTTGACCTTGCTGGCCGTGCCTCTGCTCGGCTGGGCAAATGCCTCGTCACGTGCCTGGACTGTCAAGTTTTTGGGTGTGCTGAAATTGCCGGCGCTGACGCAAGCGGGCTCGACAATCGGGCATGCCATGGGCGATATTCATAGCGTGATGGCCTGGGTGTTGTTCGGCTTGATCGTTATGCATGTGAGTGCGGCGGTATTTCATCGCTTGATACTCAAGGATGGTACCTTGCAAAGAATGCTACCCTAGGTTTTACCCATGCGCGTATTGCTCGTAGAAGACGATGATTTGATTGGTAGCGGTGTGGAAGCCGGTTTGCGTCAGGCGGGGTTTGCCGTCGATTGGGCGCGCGACGGGCATGCTGCGGCGCTTGCACTCGATACCACCGAGTATGAATTGGTGGTGCTTGATCTCGGTTTGCCCAAGCTCTCCGGGACCGATCTGCTGAAGGGCTTGCGTGCCCGACGCAACGATACGCCGGTATTGATCCTGACCGCGCGCGATAGTGTGCCGGATCGAGTCAGCGGCTTGGCTGCGGGCGCCGACGATTATCTAGGCAAGCCTTTCGATCTGACCGAGTTGGTCGCACGCTGTCGGGCTCTGTTACGGCGGGCGCATGGCCGCAGTGTGGAGCAAATCTATTATGGCGAGCTGCAGGTCGACCCAGCTGCGTTTACTGTTACCCGTCTTGGGCACAATGTAGCACTGACGGGGCGCGAGTGCACCATACTGGTCGAGTTGCTGACGCATCAGGGCCAACCTTTGTCGCGCGCACGCCTGGAGGAAAGCCTCTATGGATGGCAAGAAGAAATCGAGAGCAATGCGATCGAGGTGCATATTTCCAATTTGCGCAAGAAACTGGGTGCTAGCGTGATCCGCACCATCCGCGGCGTTGGCTATGTGGTCGATAAACTATGATGACGCGGTCGATACGGCGGCGCCTGATGCTGCTGGTGCTGGCGAGCGTCACTATCGTATGGGCTGTCACGCTAATCACAAGTTATCGGCAAGCCGAGCATGAAGTCGGCGAATGGGATAACGGCCGACTCGAGCAAGCGGCGGGCACGCTCCTGGTGGTCGACAGTGCAAATTTGAAGAAACTCGCGGAAGTCGGATTTATCGGCTCCGACGATGACGACAGCCGGCGTATTCATACTGAAGAAACATCGCGTGAGCTGCAGTTCGAAGTGCGCGCAGCCGATGGGCAGCTATTGGCGAGCACGCCGAAGGTGCCGCTTACCTTGGGTGCCGACGCGCTTGTCGGTACCAGTCGAAGCGGCGCCTATACGCTGGAAGTGGACGGCCATCATTGGAATACCTATACCCTGCATTCGAGCGTGACGGGACGCAGCGCGCGCATTTTTGAGCGGGTCGGGGGACGCAGCAATCTGACCAGTGACGTGTCGCGACGTATCGCGCGACCGCTCGCTGCGGCGTTGCCGGTGCTGGCCCTGTTGATTTGGTTCGGTATCAGCCGGAGTTTTGCGCCGCTGGCACTGGTGTCCCGCGAAATTGGCGCGCGCGGCGCCGATAAGCTCGACCCGATCGAGGTCCAGCAGGTCCCAGATGAAATCCGACCGTTGATTGACGCGTTGAATAAATTGCTCGACCGACTCATGAAATCGTTTTTGCGCGAGCGTGCGTTCACTTCCGATGCCGCTCATGAGCTGAAAACACCGCTCGCGGCGATCAAGGTGCAGGCGCAAGTCGCGCTTGCCGCACAGGACGCGGTCGAGCAACGACTTGCCATGCAACGCGTGGTGGAGGCAGTCGACCGTAGCTCGCATCTGGCTCAACAACTGCTGGTGTTGGCACGCCTGGATGAGACATCGTTGACCGAACTGTCGTCGGTTGCGATGAATACGATCGCACGTAACTGCATCGCGTCGCGGCAAGCTAGTGGCTTGCCAAGCGGGGTCGCGCTGTCGCTGGTTCAGAATTCGCTGATGAGCGCGCAGGCGGACCCGACGCTGCTGCAAATACTGATCGATAATCTGCTCGACAACGCATTGAAATACGGCAGTTGCAATGGTCTTATCGAAGTGGCTATTTTCCAGGAGCAGCTCAACCCGGTGTTGTCGGTCAGGGACAATGGCCACGGCGTTGCGCTCGCGGACCGCGTCCGTCTTGGCGATCGATTTTTTCGTGTACTGGGCAATCGGGAAAGTGGCAGCGGGCTAGGTTTATCTATCGTAACCCGCATCGCGACGGTATTCGGCGCCCATGTTCGATATACCCCAGGTATCGGCGGGAAGGGCCTGGCGGTGACTGTCTCATTCCCAAGCGCCGGGTCCAGGGGCGAGTCGTTTGAGCAGGCGGATACACCTCGACACTTCGATAAACCTGGCGAAAGTTGAACCTTCAGCCTTCGAAATTTACCTCCACCTTCGATTTTACAAATAAACTTTATTAGGGTTTAGGGTTCTTGCTAATCGCGGCAACATGTACTTAGATATATTTTGCGCGGCCCGTTGATTCCAGAGGTTTTAGGTGAGGCGAGTGGCGCCGCCGTCAATTATATTGAGCAGTATAAATTAATTTTGTCTAGGACAAGTTGACGGTGATTTTGTTCGGATAACTAATTGTTAATTTTTGTTAAATATTTGACAGTTAGCTTTGCCTTGTGATTAACCAACGATACTGGTGAAACCATGAGCCTAAATCAAATGACTGTGAGGGCCAAGCTGACGGCAGGATTCGGCGTTCTATCGCTGATAGTCTTGGTCGTTTCGGCAATGGCGCTTAAAGACTTGAGCGACACAAATGACAATTTTTCCGGGTTTGTCTATGGTATCAATGCCCGAGCGGAAATGGCCGAAAGTGTTAGAACCGCCGTCGATCGGCGTGCCATCGCGGCTCGGAATTTGGTGTTGGTGACTAAGCCTGAAGACACGGCTATCGAAAAAGCCGCTGTTATGCAGGCCGAAGAAGATGTTGAGACACGGCTGCGCAAGCTCAATGAAATGGTGGCTGCCGCCAACAACGTGCCGGAGAAAGTGCGAACGCTGGTTGCGGAAATCAACCGCGTCGAAGCGGCCTATCGCCCCGTCGCACTGAACATTGTCGGTCTTGCACTAGCGGGGAAGCGTGACGAAGCCACGATAAAAATCAACAATGATTGCCGACCGTTACTCGTGGCGCTGGTCACGGCCTCCGATAATTATCTGCAGTACACGCATGAGCGCGCCGCAGGTATCATTGAGGAATCCGAAAAAAATTATGCTGCTGCGCGTATCGTGCTGATTGTAATTTGCCTGGCCGCTATCGCACTTGCCATATTGGGTGGCGCCCTGATTACGCGCAGCATCATGCGTGCTTTGGGCGCCGAGCCTAGCGCCTTAGGCCAAATTACTCAGCGTGTAGCGAGCGGCGACCTGAGCCCGGTCGACGGTGCGCAGCATGTGCCTGCCGACAGCGTACTCGCGTCAATGAGTGCGATGCAGGGCAGCCTGGTCAAGCTGATCAGCCAGGTCAGAAGTGCGGCCGACAGTATCGCCACCGGCTCAAGCCAAATCGCATCGGGCAATGTCGACTTATCCTCCAGAACCGAACAGCAGGCGTCTTCCTTGCAGGAGACCGCTGCCAGCATGGAGCAGTTAACCTCCACGGTGAAACAGAATGCCGATCATGCACAACAAGCTAGTGCATTGGCCGCCAGTGCCTCGGAAATCGCCCAAAAAGGCAAGGCAGTCGTGAGTAAAGTCGTGGAAACGATGCAGGAAATTAGCCAAAGCTCCAGCAAGATCGGCGATATCACCGCGATTATCGAGGGGATTGCGTTCCAGACCAATATTCTGGCCTTGAATGCCGCCGTGGAAGCCGCTCGGGCCGGTGAACAAGGGCGTGGTTTTGCGGTAGTTGCGAGCGAGGTGCGCAGTCTTGCACAGCGCTCGTCCAGTGCCTCGAAGGAAATCAAGGATTTGATCACGGCGTCGGTGCAAAAAGTCCAAGATGGTTCGGCCTATGCCGGCGATGCGGGCAAGACGATGTCTGAAGTTACCCAGGCGATTGGCCGGGTTACCGATATTATGGGTGAGATTGCCGCGGCGACAAGCGAACAAAGTCGCGGTATCGAACAGGTTAATCAAGCGATCACGCAGATGGACGAAGCCACTCAGCAAAATGCAGCCTTGGTTGAAGAAGCCGCGGCTGCATCCCAATCGCTGGAAAACCAAGGTCGCGAATTAACTGAGGCGGTGGCTTTTTTTCATCTGGGCGGCATGCCGGCCAAACTCGCGCTGACGTCGGCGCTCACGCCCATGAGTCGTGTGGCGGCGCCTGTCAGTGTGCCGCGACGCACTGACAGAAAACCGGCCGCCGGCCAATCTCGGCCCACACTGCTGCAATCTTTATCCACTTCGATCGCAGGGCCTACGGGCGATGGTTGGGAACATTTTTAAATCACCCGTATCGCTTGGGAGCGCTCAATGAGGACGGGCACCAAACCCCCAAGCGTACTGATGCCAAGGCCGAGGAAGTTGTTCCAATGCGCTTCCTCTTCGAGCACGATGGTGGTGAATGCAAGACTGAAAGCGGCTCGAAATGCCTCCTGCACATTTCTGGTGGTGTAGGCCGAAGGCATAGCGTACATCGGTGCTTGAGGTATCTTCCCGGCTTCCTGGTGAGCCATCTCGGAAAATGTTGTCGAAAGCTCCAGCAGAGGAAACTCGCCGAGTAGGAAGCGGACGGATCGCAGCCAATTCTTGGTCCAAGCCTTGTACGGATTGTTTTCGTCATCCATGCCGATTTTCAAGATGCGCATAAGACGCCCGTCTCCGGGTTCGGCGCCGCCTAGGAACTGGCCGAGGTTGGCGAACGCTTGCAAAACCGAAGACGTTACGCCAAAGATCGCGGCTCGGTGATTGATGTCCGACAGCCATGCGTCGTTAATCGAAGGCCCGATAGCGCCAAGTATCGCTCCGGTAACGCTCAGAGTCGCCATGGCGGCGAAGAACGCCGTTTTTTTCAGGGTGGATTTCTGTGGCATTTCATCTATGTCATTGTCTACCTCCCGCGCGAGTTTGAGCGCCTCGTCGATGCGAGCTCGACGTGCGTCATCCGGGGCCAGACCGTCACGATATTGAATCGCGCTGGCCTGAATTGCGCCTAAATCGCGTTTGAAACGCTCGATCTGCACGTCATACTCCTCCGACGGAATAGACGGTGACGCATCGACGTCGATCGCTTCTTGGGTAGGCGAGATAGCCGGCGACACATTGACGGCTATCGTTTCTCGGGTAGGCGGGATAACCGGCGAGACATTAACGGTTATCGTTTCTCGAGTAGACGAGATAACCGGCGAGACATTAACGGTTATGGTTTCTCGGGTAGACGGGATAACCGGCGAGACATTGACGGTTATGGTTTCTCGGGTAGACGGGATAACCGGCGAGACATTGGCGGCTATCGTTTCTTGGGTAGGTGGGACAACCGGCGAGACATCGACGGCTATCGTTTCTTGGGTAGGCTGAAAGATGGCTTGATGCAATTGCGACATGGAATTGCAAACCCCGAGCACCTCGTTTTTCATGGTCTCGAGTTTCTGCGCCGGTAGGCGGTCGAGCAAGCTATCCAGGCCGGTCTTGGTGCGTTTTCCCAGTGGAATAGGCCCTAGCCCTTGCTCCAAATCGACGTCAGCGGGCTCCATTGCCAGCGCTCGCCGCGCGCGTAAGTCGGCCGTATCGATAGGGACGAATCGGGCGCCCACAGGCCGCCGTGCTCGGCTGTATAGCTTCTGCGAAATCGGGCGAACGACGCGCAGTATCACGCCGTTCAACGCGCCCGTTTGCACAGCCGCGCCTAATGCGGACAAGCCGAAACCGACTATTTGATAGCCGGGAGGTGTTGCCTGCCCAGTCGCCGCATTGGTTGCGAATAGTACGCCGAGTGCCACGAGTTGATCGAATGCCTGTGCGTATCCCTGCAACACATTGAGCTTACCGCCGGCATTTTTGTAGCGCCGCTGGCCGTCGGTGGCAAGTGGATACTCCGTTACTGCCGCGGCGAGCAGGGCCAAATTTGAACGCGCAGCCACGAGTCCGGTCATGGCGCCAATGTCGTTGAAGGACACATGCTTCGAAGGAATCGCCGCGGGAAAGGCATACCATGCGACGTTTTTAGCCACGATCGACAGCAGCACTTCCGCCAAGCCGATGCCACGCTGGATCCTGCTGTTCTTGCCTGCCGGCTCGGGCTCTTCTTCCGCGTGTGCGGGTGCGGAAAGCGCCGCAAGGTCGCTAACAAATTCCTCCAGCATGGTTTTTATCGGGCCCGCAGTTGCAATGAATTGCTGGATTTCGTCGATTTTCTGAAGCTGCTCGTCGGTCAGGGCCGTGACATTGGACCTGGCCAATTCTTTTATTATCTTGCCGTGTAGCTTGGTGGTTTCATCAATCGATGCCGCCAACGATCGATTCAACTTGGGCAGAGCTCCCAATATAGTGCGCATCTCGTCCATGCTGAGGCGCGGTGGCGATTCGGCCGGCATCGCTTGCAATTCAATTACATCCGCATTAGCTTGCAGCTCGATGGCCGCCGCATTTGATAGGTTCGATACGGACGCAACTGGGGCGGGCAACGTTATCGGACTCGCTTTGCCGCCCGGGAATGGCGCCCGGGGTCTCTGGTGATGCGTTGACTGCTCGGCAGTCCTTGAGGTTGGCGAGCTGCTTTTGGGTTGTTGCAAAACGGGTAAGGAGGAAAAGCGCTCGTCGGATGCTTCCGGCGCAGTTCCCGTCCGGGCCGGCGATTTCGATCTGCCAGTATCTACCGCACTGTTCTGATCGGCTGTCGGGCTGTAGCCGCTGGTACTTCCTACGGACCGCGTGGATGAGCCTGGTCTTGCCGGTGGCATGTGGCTAATTTCCTATGGAAAGAGCAAAGGGCGCGATCGCAGTTGCGCCGAAAAGCAATAGCATGGTGGCGCATGGCACGCAGCGCATTTACCGAAGTCACCCGCCTCGATTGCGAATTTTCTCTTCTTATATGTGCATTGCTGGTTTTTATCACTGCAATATAGTTCGCTCGACAGCCCAATATGCGCCTGGACATGCAGATTGCATAAGGTGATGCGGCGACCACGATCGAATCGATACGGATCTGTGCATGCCAATTGCGAGTCTCATCGCGCATCGACATAAGTGCTATTTCGTTTTACAAACCATGTCTTCGTACCACGGGTAGGGCTCTGGGCTGAATCAGCCACTATTGAAACAGATTCAAGAGCAGGACCGCCTTTGCCGTGTGATCGGCTCCTCAATATACCGAGCGTGCTATGGATGGCATTTCAGTTGTGGTTCATAGATGAAGCACGTCTCGTCTGGATTGGGAGAGCAACATGCTGCAAGAATGGAATAAACTTGGCAAGTACGGGATCGACATCGGCAATGCAAAAACCCGCGTCGCCTTCGCGACGATTCTCCTGCCGACGCTGGTTTCAGCTGCCGCTATCGTTCTCGCAATATTCAACGTGGCGGTTCCGTCGGCGCAGGATCTAGCGCTTGCAGTATTGATGTATTGCATCACCATGTTGGGTGTCACGGTTGGTTTTCATCGCTTGTTTGCCCACCGTTCGTTCAAGACAAAACCCTTGGTGCGACTAGTCGTGGGTATTCTCGGTTCGATGGCCGCGCAAGGTCCGCTGTTGTTCTGGGTCGCCGAACACAGGCGCCACCATAAGCATACCGACACATCGGGCGATCCACATTCGCCTCGCGTCGATCCCACGCAAACGGAATCTGCGCCGGGCGGATTCTGGCATGCTCACGTCGGTTGGATGCTTCAGAGCGATACACCCGCTAAACGAATCTATGAGTCGGATCTGTTGCGAGACCCAATCATCCGTTTCGTGAATCGTTGGTATTTCATCTGGGTGTTGCTTGGCCTTCTGCTACCAGGCGTCGCCGCCGGCGTGATGCAAGGATCCCTTATGCATGGCGTGTTGGGCGTTCTCTGGGCCGGTTTTGTGCGAATGTTTCTGGCTCATCATGCGACTTGGTGTGTCAACTCGGTCTGTCATATGGCCTGGACCAAGACCTTCGATTTGAATGATCAAAGTCGTAACAACCGCTGGGTTGCTTTGATCACCTTCGGTGAAGGGTGGCATCACAATCACCACGCATTTCCGTACTCGGCGCGCCAAGGCTTGAGTCCGATGCAAATCGATCTGAGTTACCAGCTGATCCGCGCATTAGTCTGGCTTCGTCTTGCCGACCAAACCAGGCTGCCGGTCTACCTTGATCAAGACGATGGCCGAAAGCGCGCATGACGACGAGTCCGCCTGACCTGGTTGCATGAACAAAAATCTAAAAAAAAGGATGATTTCAATGCCGTCAGCAAGACACGCTGTACCAATCAGTCCCCACCGAAAAAAAGTAGGATTTGCCGGCAATCTGGCGGTCCTACGATGGATTTTTCCGGTGTTGTCTTTATTGCTCCCCGGCGTATGCGCACGCCTGGCGCTGAATTTTTTCCTAACGCCCCCGAAGCATAAAGAACCCTTGTGGGAAACTGCTCATATAAAAAATGCGAGAAGAGAGCGGCTGGTGCTTGCAGGAAAATATGTGGCAGTCTATGCATGGGGCGAGGGTGAAAAACGCGTGTTGCTTTGTCATGCATGGGGCGGAAGAGGTGCGCAGTTGGCCGCTTTCGTCGAGCCTTTGCTGGCCAGGGGATACACCGTTATCGCCTTCGATGCGCCGGCACATGGCCGCTCCAGCGGCAAGCATACCGATATCATGGAGTATTCCAACGCAGTCGACAAAATCATTGTCCACGTTGGGGGCGTGCATGCGATCGTCGGCCATTCATTCGGCGCCGCCAATGCAATTTTCGCAAAACATCGCTTTGGCTTCCATGCCGAAAAGTTAGCCTTGATCGGTTGCTTTTCGCATGGATCTTGGGCAATCGACCAGTTTGGCGAACTTCTCAATATTCCTGCCAAAATCATCAAGAAAATGGCCGGCACGCTCGAAGACCGTCACGACCATCGTCTTGAGTGGAAAAAATTGGATATTGTCGAAATGGCGAAGTCGGAAACTACGCCTATCCTCGTCGTGCATGATAGAAAAGACAGCGAGATTCCTTTTTCTCACGCACAGGAATTCCACGCCAAGTGCGGCGACAAAATCGCCACCTTCACCACCGACGGACTGGGGCATCGGCGGATTTTGCGCGATGCGGCCGTGGTGGCCCGGGTTTGCGAATTCGTGGATGGTTGAAGACAAGATGGACCAGCCACCGATCGAAACCGATTACCTGATTATCGGCGCCGGAGCGGCCGCCATGGCCTTTGTCGATACGCTGCTCAGCGAATCCGACGCCCAGGTGGTGATAGTCGACCGTCACCACCAGCCGGGCGGGCACTGGAACGACGCCTACTCTTTCGTGCGGCTACACCAGCCTTCTGCGTTTTATGGCGTTAATTCGCACGAATTGGACAGCGGTGCGATCGACACCCTAGGATTGAACCGAGGCTTGCATCAGTTAGCTTCGGGCGCCGAGCTACTCAGTTATTTCGAACAGGTGATGGATCGGCGATTTTTGCCTTCCGGCCGAGTGCGCTATTTTCCGATGTCGAACTATGCCATGGACGCCGACGGCGAGCATCGTTTCACCTCCCTGCTGACCGGCCGCAGTCGCGGCGTTACGGTCCACCGGAAGGTGGTGGATGCGACCCATGCGCGCACCGCCACGCCGTCGACCCACCTGCCTCAGTACGCGATCGCGGCCGGGGTGCAGTGCGTGCCGCTGAACCAACTGCCGCAGCTGAAACGGCCGCCTTCTAGCTACGTGGTGGTGGGCTCGGGCAAGACCGGCATCGACGCCTGTCTTTGGCTGCTACAAAACGAGGTTGCGCCGTCCAAGATCTGTTGGATCATGCCTCGCGACGCTTGGTTTTTGGACCGTGCCAACAATCAACCCGGTCAGGATTTCTTCGAACAGTCGGTTGGAGGTATCGTGCAACAATTGGAAGCGATTATCGCTGCGAAATCGATTCCAGACCTTTTTGCTCGACTTGAAGCTGCAGGCCAACTGCTGCGTCTCGACGAAAATATCCTTCCGACCGCATACCATTGCGCAACCGTATCCATGGCTGAGCTGAGCGCGTTGCGGCGTATTGAGAACGTTGTGCGGTTAGGGCGGGTCGAGGCGATTGAGCCGACGCGGATAGTCTTGGAGCAAGGCGCCATCGCCCATGGGCCCGATAGTCTGATTGTCGACTGCAGCGCCAATGGCATACCGCCGCCGCCGGTGATGCCCGTGTTTGCCGGCAACCGCATCAACCTGCTGATGGTGGGCACCTGCCAGCCCGTATTTAGCGCCGCCTTGATCGCCTATGTAGAGAGCCACATTGCCGACGAAATCGAGAAAAACACCCTGTGCCGCGTGGTTCCATCGCCCGTGCTGCCGCTGGACTGGCTCCGCATGTGGGCCGTTTTTCTAGACAACGGGCTGCGCTGGGGCCGGCATCGAGGTCTGACCCGCTGGCTGCTGCGTTCGCGGCTGAACGGCTTGATGGCGATGATGTTCGGTTTGAAAAAGAGTGACGAAGAAAAACAGGCTTTGCTGCGACGCTACCGGGCAGGTGTGCAGCCGGCCATCGAGAAACTGGCGCAGTTGCTTGCAGCGCCGCCATCGCCAGGGTTGCCGGGGTTGCCTAATGTGCACCGTATGTACAGCAATCATCCCGATCCGCATAGTATGGCCGAGCGCTGATTACGGTGTGGAGCCGCCTTAATCCCGCAGAACATCCGGTGCGCCTGCCTGATTCTCGAGATCCGACCGTCCTTGCCCGCGCTTAGCCGAGAATCTTGTCGAGAACCAGTCCATTAACTTTACTGTGCCAATATGGATGGCGGGAGCCGCGAGATTGATCGCCCCCGTCATGGTGCTCATCATCACCGTCGATACCATCGAACGTGCGGCGGCCTCATTGCGGGTCATTTCGTCGGCGGACGACAGGTAACCGTGAGCCGCGAAGCTCTTGCCCACCGCGCCGTTAGTGACAAACAACGCCGTCACGAATCCGGTGATCATTGCCGTCACTGCCAGCGGCACGGGTGACGCCAGTCCCTGCACACCCCGGCCGATCATGGCGGGGGTTTCCTTGATCGCGGTCGCCCAGGTCTTCTCGGTCTTGTCGATGACCTCCGCAAGGTCGCTTCGGTACGCCAGGCGCAGCTCATAGGGAATGCCGCTATTGAGTTTGAGCGTCTTATTGACGGCGGACGAAAAGAAGCCGCCGACTGCATCGAGCCCGGTATCGGTCTGATTGCGCCACTGACGCGACAGGACATTGCTCTCCTCTGCTGGCAGGAATAGTGCTGCCGGTACGCGTAGCCCGCCGTTTTTGGTGAAGTTGAGGGCCGCGGCCCGCACGGCATCGTCGAGCACAGTCCTGGGCAAGGATAGCGCCTGCACCGCCAGCGAATGCGGTAGCGCGTCGTTGCAATCGCGGTCGTTGTACAGCTTTTCGCTAATCACAGACCCCCCTACAACGCTCAGTAGCGTATCGATTCCGCCGACAGACACACTAATGAAAGCCCCCGCCGTGGCGAGCGTGTCACATACCAGGGGGGTCGGGATGATGTTGTTGAAGAATCCCTCCATCGAAATGGCATAGCCGATGTTGTCGAAAAAGCCAAATCCAAGCAGTGTCATTGTTACGTCGTGGACATGAACGCCCCTGGTCCAGGCTTCGATTTTCGCCGGCGTATCGAGTCCGCGGTGCACAAACGTTTCAGCCGCTCGCGCCGCGCTAGCGTGCAGATCGGCATATTGGTCTATGCCCGGATAGTGTTTCTTCGCCATCGCCAGCAGGTGACTGCGCACTTTTTCCTGTGCCGCGATCTTCCGATCGGCAACCGTCGTGACTAATTTTGGCGCGGAGACAATCGGCGCCAAGGCCGATAATTCCAATCGTGGGTTGGCCCAAACGGGCAAAGAAGCGCGACGCGCGATGGTTTGCGTCGGACTATCCCGCGCCGGATTGACCTGGGTGTCGCCGGTAGATAGCGCTCGCCGCGGCAAGCTGGCAAGGTAAGGATTGCCTTCGGTACGTGCAGGCCGCGGGCGGGCAGGGGGCGAAACGGATCTATTCGGCTCATCCAGGGGGGACTGAGCGCCATGGTCGCTTATCGATTTTGGGTTGATCGTGATCATGAGTCGATGTCCGATACCGGTTTGTGTGTCAAACCACTCAGTGTTACTCGGAAATACCGGGCCCCACCGGCGATGCACGAATCGCCCGCTCAACAACCGAAGGCGTAGCCCCCAATTTTCGGCTTTTGAGCGGTAGATGTGCGTGCGGACATGGTGAGCGAGTCAGGCGTGTTAAAAAACATTTCGGGTCAAGATTCGAGCGTTGTCGATCGCTTTGCTCGGAGGCGACGTTGGTGCATACGGATTTTCCAATGTGTGTAATTTTGATTGCCGTGCGCTGATTATGCGCGTGCTGCATCGGCCAATCCGGCTCACATCCAAAGCCCGGGAACGGCTTATTCAATATGGGGATAGCTGCCTTTGAGCGAATGCAATGCCTAGATAGGCCCGATTGTTGCTTATTAATGACTATATCGACGGATGCCTGGCGATTTCAGCTAGCAACCGTGCATATATCAACCATCGGAGAAGCCCATGAATACGCATATCGTCACGTACGGCGAATACCTGTTCCGCGTCCAAACCGAAAAAAATAGCAGGGGTTATTGGACCGCGCACGCGGAGGTTTTTGAAGGCGCCCGCCCTCAAGAATGGGTCGCTTCGGATCCGATTGCACCGGAGTGGGGCACGGAACAAGAAGCGGTGCGCGAGATTGTCGAGCGTGCTTACCGCTGCGTGGTCAAAGATGGTGAGGCGTTGGACTACGTCTAGCACCTCACCATCGAGCCTGCCCCGGCATCGCGTTTCGCCGGGCAGTATTAGTTTTGACCGGCGCGGCGCGCAGCCACCAAACCCAACGCCGCCCAGTCGAGGTGGCCTTCGCCATGGGCCAGGCTATCGAGATGGTTATCCTTTAGGATACTGGCGAAAGGCATCGGTACATGGGTGGCCTCAGCCGCCTCAAGCGCCAGACGGACATCCTTGTAGCCGAGCGCCAGCTTGAAGCCTGCCGGCTCAAAACGCCGCTGCGCAAGCGCGCCGCCATAGCCCTGGTAGGCCGGCGTGGCGAATATCGTCGAAGTCACCATCTCTATAAAGGCTTCGCCTGAGACACCGTGACTGGTGGCCAGCGCGCTGGCTTCGCCCAGCGTCTCGATGGCACTGGCAAGCATGAAATTGGCGGCCAGCTTGACCACGTTGGCCTGTTCGGGACGATCGCCAAAGCGCCATGTTTTCTGGCCCATGCAATCGAACAGCGGCTGCACGCGATCCAATATGGCCGAGTTACCGGCGGCCAGAATATTGAGTTTGCCGGCTTCGGCCAGATGGACCCGCCCAAGAACCGGCGCTGCGACATAAGCCACACCCGCCGCCTGATGGTGTTCCGCCATCTCGTGGGCAAACGCCACCGAGACGGTCGCCATATTCACATGAATGGCGCCGGCCTTGAGTGCGGCGAGGGCCCCGCCGGCTATCAGTACCGCGCGCGTGACCGTGTCGTCAGGCAACATGGAGATCAACACGTCACTACCGCTTGCCGCATGAGCCGGGCTGTCTGCCGCACGCGCACCGAGCGCCACCAGCTTGGCAACGGGATCTTGCGATCTGTTCCAGACCTGCACCTGATAGCCTGCCTTCAGCAGGTTGGCAGCCATGGGTGAGCCCATTGTGCCGAGACCTAAAAAACCGATTTGCATGATAAGAACTCCTTTTGCGCAGAAAAATGCATGCCTCCCAACAGGTCTCTCATTTAGCCAGAAGTTGGAAAATAATGCGCGCAAAGCGCCTTAGGGAGCCGCCCAGGATTCCTGATAAGTGCTTTCAACGTTTAGCCGCAGGATTTGGTCTGAGGGGCGATACTCGGGCACGACGCGCTGAGCATTTTTACCAGCGCGGTACGTCAAGTCTTCGCATTTTCGGCGCTTTATTCGCATCTCGCTGATAGAGGTAGGCTGTCGCGTGTATGTTTTTACGTTGGCGTCGTGTTGCTTACCCCAGGAGGATCGCGCGATGAAGTCTATCCCTAGCCTTTCAGTTTCGACTTTTTCGCCATTTGAAGATCCCCGCGGTAAACGTTTTAGCGACGAGATCCATACGCCCGAGGCAGTCCCCCGACAACCGGCGCCACACCCGACGCTGGGCGCACTGGCTGATCTGAAAAGACCGGCTGAAATCCAGAAACGTCTAGAGCGCCAACAGGATAGTAGCGGCCCCAGACTTCCTCTATATCCGTCCGTCGCCAGGCGACGCAGCCGGGAAGAAATCGAGCAAGCCGTGTCGAATAATGCCTCCCGAATTCAGTCACCACCATCCGACAGGCTAGAAACACCGGATGAAACCCGGGAGCGTCTAGAGCGTCAAACAGGCGGTGCCGGTCCCCGACTCCCTTATTATCCGCCCGTCTTCACACGATCCACCCGGGAACAAATCGAGCAACGCGGTGCGAATCCTTCTCCCGGAATCGCGCCCCCATCCGACCAACCGGCTTCCCGCAAGATAAGGGGTTCACCGTCAACCCCGTTCGCGACGCAGCCGCCCCGAATGAGGCTGAACCTTGAAACCGGGCAAAGGACGGAGTGGGGGCGAAGCACGCCATTCGTCCATGACCATGCCAATCAACACTTGGAAACGCAAGCACTAGCGCTGCGAGCGCGCATTAACGGGGACATGACCACCCCATTGGACTTGACCAATAAACTCGACGCGCGTTGTTTCGACGCGGCCGTGCAAGGCTCTTCGTTGGTCAATCTAAGAGAGATCAAATAAAACTGACTCAGGTTTGAAACGCTGCCTTTCAGGGCTGTAAGCACCAAAGGCGCGTTCGTTGGGAGGGGATGCAAACCCGTCCAACAGCGTTTCTTACCGGGCAGAGCCCGGTCTAACTCATTGCTGGGTTCTTAAGCTTGCGCCACAGTGTGGTTCGGCTGATGCCGAGGTATTGGGCCGCCGCTTCGCGGTTACCGTTGAAACGGGCCAGCACTTGCGCGATGCTTTCAGCGACCTGTGGCGCGGCGCTTGAGGCTAGCGGCGCGATCGCCTGCGTTGAGGAGGTCGATGCCCGGATAAACTCCGGCGCGACGCTGAGGACAAAGCCCGGTGACAAGGCCTGCAGTGGTTCGGCCGCGAGGAACAGTGCCAGTCTTTCCATCAGATTGCGCACTTCGCGCACATTGCCGGGCCAGGCGTAGGCGCTGAGTAGCGGCGCGCAGGCAAGGAGTTCGGCATGGAGGTTGGGGTGCACGCGCGCGCCCAGGGCGGCCAGTGCTTTTTTCAGGCACCATTCGGCCAGTGCGATCAAATCTTCTGGGCGTTCGCGCAGCGGCGTCAATGTCAGGCGCAACACGGCCAGACGATAAAACAGGTCGGCGCGGAAGCTGCCTTCGCGAATGCGCTGTTCCAGGTCGCAATGGGTGGCGCTGATGATACGCACATCAACCGGAATCGGCCGGCTGCCGCCGACGCGTACCACTTCGCGTTCTTCGAGTACGCGTAACAGGCGGGTTTGCAGCGTCAACGGCATTTCGCCGATTTCATCGAGAAACAACGTGCCGCGATGGGCCGCTTCGAACAGGCCCGCATGCCCGCCGCGACGCGAGCCGGTGAATGCGCCTTCTTCATAACCAAACAATTCCGATTCCAGCAGCGATTCGGCAATCGCACCGCAGTTGACCGCGACAAAGGGTTTATTGCCGCTGATCGCACGCGGATTTTCGCGATGTATTGCTTGGGCGACCAGCTCCTTGCCGGTGCCGGTTTCGCCTTGAATCAACACCGTGGCCGGCGATCGGGCATAGAGCACGATCGTTTGGCGCAGGGTCTCCATCGCCGGCGAATCGCCGCGCAAATCGTTCAGGCCATGTTTGGCGCGCAGTGTGTCGGCGACCGGTGCGCTGCGGCGCGACTCCAGTTGCGTCAGGTGAGCAATTTCCAGCGCATCGTCGAAGGCTTGCCGGATCGACGCCGCGGAATAGATAAATACCGCGGCCAGCCCGGCTTCTGTGGCCAGGTCGGTGATCAGGCCGGTACCGACAATCGCCTTGACCCCGCTGGCCTTGAGTTCATTGACTTGTGCCCGCGCATCCTCTTCGGTTGCATAGTTGCGTTGCACAATATTAATGCCGAATGCGTTCTCGAATTCCTTGAGCACCGGCATGGTGGACTGATACGTGATGATGCCGATGTCAGGCGTGATCTGTCGCGCGCGCGACAAGGCCTGCAGCACATCGAAACCGCTGGCCTTGGCGATCACCACCGGCACCGATAGCCTGCCCTTCAGATAGGCGCCGTTGGACCCAGCGGCGATCACCGCATCGCAGCGTTCGGTTTCCATCCGCTCCCGGATATGACGCGCGGCCTCGGCGAATCCCAGATCGATAGGCTCAATAATCGCGCGATCATCGTATTCCAGCGTAATGTCACGAAATAGGTCGGACAAGCGCGAAACCGAGACGGTCCAAATCACGGGGAGATTGGGGTCTCCGGCATTGCGTCGGGCAGAAGGCGGCATGTTTCAAATGTGTTGGGGGGCAGTGTTTCAATGTCCGGGAATGTAACATAAATTGAAACAAATGGATCGCAGGAGAGTATCTTCCAGCTTTTTTTGCTTGCTGTTTAATTATTTAGATTGTTGATTTTATTGAATTTAAAAATTTTTAGCAGTTTGCTTCGCCAGATTGGGCATTATTATTGCAGTATAGATGGAAAGTCCCAGTGCAGAAGTCTGCATGAAACAACTGTGCAATCTATCCGGAGAAGACATGAGTCAATATTCAGCAGGTGCGGCCTTTCGCCGAGCGGTGCAAGAAGAATCCCCCTTGCAAGTGATCGGTGCGATTAACGCCAATCACGCCTTGCTGGCCAAGCGCGCCGGTTTCAAGGCCATTTACCTGTCCGGCGGCGGCGTCGCGGCCGGCTCCTTAGGCTTGCCGGACCTCGGCATTTCCAATCTCGACGACGTGCTGACCGACGTGCGCCGCATCACCGATGTCTGCGACCTGCCTTTGCTGGTCGATGTGGATACCGGCTTCGGTGCAAGTGCCTTCAATGTGGCGCGTACCGTCAAATCGATGATCAAGTTCGGCGCGGCGGCGATCCATATCGAAGACCAGGTCGGCGCCAAGCGCTGCGGCCATCGTCCGAATAAGGAAATTGTCAGCAAGCAGGAAATGGTCGACCGTATCAAAGCCGCCGTCGACGCCCGGACCGACGAAAATTTCGTGATCATGGCGCGTACCGACGCACTCGCGGTCGAAGGGCTCGAATCTGCGCTGGATCGTGCCATAGCGTGTGTCGAAGCCGGCGCCGATATGATTTTCCCGGAAGCCATAACGGATTTGCAGATGTATCGGCAGTTCGCTGCCGCCGTCAAAGTGCCGGTACTGGCCAACATCACCGAATTCGGCGCCACGCCGCTGTTTACGGTGGACGAATTGAAATCAGCCGATGTCGGTCTGGTGCTATATCCGCTGTCTGCCTTCCGCGCCATGAACAAGGCTGCTGAAAACGTGTACACGGCAATCCGCCGCGACGGCACGCAAAAGAATGTGATCGATACCATGCAAACCCGCATGGAGTTGTACGACCGAATCAACTATCACGATTTCGAGCAGCATCTGGACGCCTTGTTTGCGGCCCAGAAAAAATAACTCCGCTTCTCATACACATACACTTACACGATACTTTCCCGTCAGGAGACTAAAACATGAGCGAAGTCCAAGCAAGCGGATTCAAACCCAAAAAATCTGTCGCACTGTCCGGCGTGACAGCCGGTAACACTGCGCTGTGTTCGGTCGGTAAAACCGGCAACGACTTGCATTACCGCGGCTATGACATCCTCGATATCGCCGAAACCTGCGAATTCGAGGAAATCGCCCATCTGTTGGTCCACGGCAAGTTGCCGACTGCCGCCGAACTCAAGGGCTATAAGGCCAAACTAAAATCCTTGCGCGGCTTGCCGGCCAGCGTCAAGGCCGCGCTGGAAGCACTGCCTGCGGCATCGCACCCGATGGATGTGATGCGCACCGGCGCCTCTGTGCTCGGCTGCACCTTGCCGGAGAAAGACGATCACAATATACCGGGCGCCCGCGATATCGCCGACCGCTTGATGGCCTCATTCGGCTCCATGTTGCTGTACTGGTATCACTTCAGCACCAACGGCCGCCGCATCGATGTCGAAACCGACGACGATTCCATTGGCGGCCATTTCCTGCACCTGCTGCATGGCGTGAAACCCTCTGCCGCCTGGGAAAAAGCGATGCACGTCTCGCTGATCCTGTACGCCGAGCACGAATTCAATGCCTCCACGTTTACCGGTCGTGTGATTGCCGGCACTGGCTCCGATTTTTACTCGGCCATCACGGGCGCAATCGGCGCTTTACGTGGCCCGAAACACGGCGGCGCGAATGAAGCCGCGTTCGAAATTCAAAAGCGTTACGACAATCCCGATGAAGCCGAAGCCGACATCCGGACCCGGGTAGAGAACAAGGAAGTCGTGATCGGTTTCGGTCATCCGGTGTATACCGTGTCCGACCCGCGTAACAAGGTGATCAAGGAAGTCGCACGCAAGTTGTCGGTGGACGCCGGTTCGACCGCGATGTTCGACATTGCCGAGCGTCTGGAAAGCGTCATGTGGGATATCAAGAAGATGTTCCCGAACTTGGACTGGTTCTCGGCCGTCTCGTATCACGTGATGGGTGTGCCGACCGCGATGTTTACACCCTTGTTCGTGATTTCCCGCACGTCCGGTTGGGCCGCCCATGTGATCGAGCAGCGTATCGATAACAAGATTATTCGCCCGTCGGCCAATTATGTTGGCCCGGACGATTTGGCGTTTGTGCCGATCAAGGACCGTAAGTAAAGGATTGACATGAACCTAGCTAACCGCAAACCTCTGCCCGGCACCGCGCTGGATTTCTTCGATACACGGGCCGCGGTCGATGCAATCGAGCCTGGCGCCTACGACAAACTGCCGTACACCTCGCGTGTGCTGGCCGAAAATCTGGTGCGCCGCTGCGACCCAGGGACCCTGACGGCCTCGCTGAAACAGTTTATCGAGCGCAAGCGCGATCTGGACTTTCCATGGTTCCCGGCGCGTGTGGTGTGTCACGACATCTTGGGCCAGACCGCGCTGGTCGACCTGGCAGGGCTGCGCGACGCGATTGCCGCGCAAGGCGGGGACCCGGCCTTGGTCAATCCGGTGGTGCCGACGCAACTGGTGGTCGATCACTCGCTGGCGGTTGAATGCGGCGGTTTCGATGCGGACGCGTTCGATAAAAACCGCGCCATCGAAGATCGTCGTAACGAAGACCGCTTCGACTTTATCAACTGGACCAAGAAGGCGTTCAAGAACGTCGACGTGATCCCGCCGGGCAACGGCATCCTGCATCAAATCAACCTTGAGCGCATGTCGCCCGTGGTGCAAGTAAAAGATGGCGTGGCCTTCCCGGATACGCTGGTGGGCACCGACAGTCACACCCCAATGGTGGATGCGCTGGGCGTGCTCGCCATCGGCGTGGGCGGGTTGGAGGCCGAAAGTGTGATGCTGGGCCGCGCCTCATGGATGCGCTTGCCGGATATTATCGGTGTTGAACTGAGCGGCAAGCCGCAGCCGGGCATCACCGCGACGGACATCGTCTTGGCATTAACCGAATTCTTGCGCGCACAGAAGGTTGTGTCCTCTTATCTCGAGTTCTATGGTGCAGGTGCATCGCACCTGACGCTGGGCGACCGCGCGACGATTTCGAATATGGCGCCGGAGTTTGGCGCTACCGCCGCGATGTTTTACATCGATGCGCAGACCATCACCTATCTGAAGCTCACCGGGCGTGACGATGCCCTGGTCAAACTGGTGGAAACCTACGCCAAAGAAACAGGGCTCTGGGCGGACAGTCTGAAGACCGCTGAGTACGAGCGCGTCCTCAGCTTCGACCTGTCCTCGGTAGTGCGAAATATTGCCGGACCCTCGAACCCGCACAATCGCGTGCCGACCTCCGAATTGGCCGCGCGTGGCATCAGCGGCAAGGTCGAGAACGAGCCGGGATTAATGCCTGACGGCGCCGTGATTATCGCCGCCATCACCAGTTGCACCAACACCAACAACCCACGCAACATGATTGCCGCAGGTCTGTTGGCGCGCAATGCGAATCGCCTTGGCCTGACGCGCAAGCCCTGGGTAAAAAGCTCGCTCGCGCCGGGCTCGAAGACGGTTAAGCTATATCTGGAAGCAGCCGGGCTATTGCCGGAACTGGAAACACTGGGTTTCGGCGTGGTTGCTTTTGCCTGCACCACCTGCAACGGCATGAGCGGCGCGCTCGATCCGATTATCCAGAAGGAAGTGGTGGCGCGCGATCTGTACGCTACTGCCGTGCTCTCGGGCAACCGCAACTTCGACGGCCGTATCCATCCTTACGCCAAGCAAGCCTTCCTGGCCTCGCCGCCGCTGGTGGTGGCCTACGCGATTGCCGGCACGATCCGCTTCGACATCGAAAAAGACGTCCTGGGTATCGATGCCGACGGTCATCCTGTGACCCTGAAAGACATCTGGCCGTCCGATGAAGAAATCGACGCCATCGTCGCCACAAGCGTCAAGCCGGAACTGTTCCGCAAAGTCTACGAACCGATGTTCGCCGTGGTCGCCGATAACGGCGAGAAAGTCAGCCCGCTGTACGACTGGCGTCCACAAACCACCTACATCCGCCGCCCGCCGTATTGGGAAGGCGCACTGGCCGGGGCCCGCACGATGACCGGCATGCGAGCGCTGGCGGTGCTGGGCGATAACATCACCACCGATCACCTATCGCCGTCGAACGCCATCATGCTCGATAGTGCGGCGGGGGAGTACCTGGCCAAGATGGGGCTGCCGGAGGAAGACTTTAACTCCTATGCGACGCATCGCGGCGATCACCTCACCGCTCAGCGCGCCACCTTCGCCAACCCCACCCTGAAAAACGAAATGGTGTTGGAAAACGGCAAAGTGAAAGCGGGCTCGCTGACGCGGATGGAGCCGGAGGGCAAGGTCACGCGCATGTGGGAAGCCATCGAGACCTATATGGAGCGCAAGCAGCCGCTGATCGTGATTGCCGGCGCCGACTACGGCCAAGGCTCCTCGCGTGACTGGGCCGCCAAAGGTGTGCGCCTGGCGGGCGTGGAAGCCATCGCGGCCGAAGGTTTTGAGCGCATCCACCGCACCAATCTGGTCGGCATGGGCGTGCTGCCGCTGGAGTTCAAACCCGGCGTCACGCGCAAGACCCTGAACATCGACGGCACCGAAACCTTCGATGTGATCGGTGAACGCACGCCGCGTACCACGCTGACCCTGGTGATTCATCGCCACAGCGGCGAGCGTGTAGAGGTGCCCGTGACCTGCCGCCTGGACACGGCGGAAGAAGTTTCCATCTACGAAGCGGGCGGCGTGCTGCAGCGTTTCGCCCAAGACTTTCTCGAATCGTCGACGGCTGTCTGAAAGAGCATTAACGTGTGACCCTGTGCGGTGCAGCAATGTATCGCACAGACTAATCAGGACATGATGAAATGAGCCACCTACCCCAGATCAAGATCCCCGCCACTTACATGCGTGGTGGCACCAGCAAAGGCGTGTTTTTCCGCCTGCAAGACTTACCTGAAGCCGCGCAGGTGCCGGGAGCCGCAAGGGACGCTTTATTGTTGCGTGTTATCGGCAGTCCAGACCCCTATAGCCAACACATCGACGGCATGGGTGGGGCGACCTCGAGCACCAGCAAGGCGGTGATCATATCGAAGAGCAATCGGCCCGATCACGATGTCGACTACTTGTTCGGCCAGGTCTCCATCGATAAGGCATTCGTTGATTGGAGCGGTAACTGCGGCAATTTGACTGCTGCGGTTGGTTCGTTCGCGATCGGTGGCGGCTTGATCGATAGCAGTCGCATTCCGCAAAATGGTGTGGCGACGGTGCGAATTTGGCAGGCGAATATCGCCAAGACCATTATCGCGCATGTGCCCATCACCAACGGCGCCGTACAGGAAACCGGCGATTTCGAGCTCGATGGTGTCACGTTCCCAGCGGCGGAAGTGCAGCTTGAATTTATTGACCCGGCTGCCGACGAAGAAGGCGAGGGCGGCTCAATGTTCCCCACCGGCAACTTGATCGACGACCTCGATGTGCCGGGTATCGGCACGCTCAAGGTCACGATGATCAATGCCGGTATCCCGACCATCTTCGTGAACGCGGAAGCGATCGGCTACACCGGCACCGAGCTGCAGAAAGCCATCAACAGCGATGCCAAGGCCTTGGCCATGTTTGAGACCATCCGCGCGCATGGGGCGGTACGCATGGGCCTGATCAAGCACATCGATGAAGCCGTAACGCGCCAGCATACGCCGAAAGTAGCTTTCGTCGCGAAGCCGGCCGCTTACGTGGCGTCCAGCGGCAAACAAGTCGCCGCTGAGGATATCGACCTGCTGGTGCGCGCGCTGTCCATGGGCAAGTTGCATCATGCCATGATGGGTACCGCCACCGTGTCCATCGGCGCCGCAGCAGCGGTGCCCGGCACGCTGGTGAACCTCGCAGCCGGCGGTGGAGCGAAGCATGCAGTGCGCTTCGGGCACCCGTCAGGCACCACGCGGGTGGGCGCCGAAGCCAGCCAAGTCAATGGTGCATGGAGCGTCACCAAAGCCGTCATGAGCCGCAGTGCCCGGGTGCTGATGGAGGGGTGGGTGCGCGTGCCGGGGGGGCTGGGCGCGTTCTATTGATTTTCATGCGACGCTCCATTTCAAACCTGACGATTTCACACGAGGCCCTTAGCCCCTTCTGACGAAAAACGAATCGGTCGGCCACTCTCCGAAGCCTTGCGGCAAATATCCGGCGCTTTGCTCAGGGTGTCCTACATCAGTAATGTTGCATTGCACTAGACTTCCTAGGGAAAACCCCTATAATGTGCGTAGGGGAAAACCCTTAACTCTCGGGAGCGCAAGATGAAAGCACTGATTAAATTCTTCACGGCCATTCGTAATTCGTTTGAGTCTCCCAATTTGCCGATGGATTTGGATTACAGCTACCAGGCGCGTCGGCAAGAAGCCGAGCGCATCCGCACCGCGCACCATGTTCGTCACGATTTGATTGCGATGAGATTTAAGTAATTAGGCTGGCCTCAATAGACGCTGCGGCTATTACCCCGGCATTCAATTTTTTGCCGCAACGCTTCAGCGCTGGGCTCGGTAATTCGTGTGTTGGCGCCTAAAACGATCTCGGCAAAGATCGTTCAGGAAATTCGCGCCGTCACTGCCACGACCCACATTAGCGAGCTGCGCGTTATAGCTTCGCTGGTCACCCCAGAACGCGCAAGCGATACGTATCACCTGAGCTTGGTCGTGACCTGCTACGGCGCGGTCTAGTGTTGAGCAACAAATTGCTTGACGGTCTTGGCCAGATCCTCATCATAGAAATGCGAGAAATGGTCGCCATCGGGGTCAAAGGAAAGCCGGCCATGCGCCAGCCGCTCGACCAGAAAGCGCCCGACATCAGCATGCGCGACCAGATCCTTGCCGCCGACATGGACCAACACCGGATGCGTAACGTCGGCGGTCCAGGCGTCGTCGCGCTCGTTAAACAGGCCGGTCATCATGGTGGCATAGCGAAACAGTAGTTCTGGAGTGCGGAAAGGAAGGCTGGTCATGTAGAGTAAGACCGGCTCGGTACTAGTCAAGAGAGCCGCAATCATCTTGCGATCTTCGCTATCGCCAACGGTCGCATCGGCGTCGTCAAGCAAATCGCAATATTTTTGAGCGTAGCGATAATCGCCGGCGATTTTGGCGAGCAGGGTACGGCTATTTTTCTCGAATTCGCTGCCGGTAGCCGTCTCTGAGAGTGGCATCGACACGCCGCCGTTGAGCAACACAGCGCATTGTATCCGCTGCGGGAATACAGCCATCGCGCGCAAACAAACTTGCGCGCCACTGCTCCAGCCGACGATCGGCACAGTATCGATGCCGAAGTGATCGAGGATCGCCATCAGGTCCGTGGCATGTGTCAATGAATGGCATTGCGCTGGATCGAAATCGTGCGTGACGCCCGGCGCCCAGCGACTGTCCCAAGTGATGACCCTGTATTGCTCCGGCATTGTCAACTTGCGGAGCACGGGACAGCACGAGGTCGGGAGCGAGTGCTGGTCAGAAACCAGTAGACGGATTTTGGGTGATGTTGGTAAATTTGCGCCACGCCTCGAACTGGGCTGCGAGTTG
>Ga0302178_10000313_pt1 | contig 45303 bp, 46 predicted proteins | sample I_Palsa_E1_3_FD_198790 | JGI IMG/M metagenome (GOLD analysis project Ga0302178, IMG submission 198790) | Peat permafrost microbial communities from Stordalen Mire near Abisko, Sweden - I_Palsa_E1_3 | ecosystem: Environmental > Terrestrial > Soil > Palsa > Peat permafrost | place: Sweden...
CGAGGTCAGACAGAGCGCAGAGGGTCTCGTCGATATCGGTGCACGGATCGGGAACGCCCACCTGGTAGAGGTCGATCCAGTCCGTTCCAAGGCGGCGCAGCGAGCCCTCGACCCCTTCGGTGATCCACCGCCGCGACGCCCCGCGGTGGTTGGGATCCTCGTCGAACGGAGGACCGAACTTGACGGCGAGCACCACGTTCTGGCGGCGTCCACCGCCCAGCGCCTTGCCGACGATCTGCTCTGACTCGCCGCCGGAGTAGCCGTCGGCGGTGTCGATGAAGTTGATCCCGGCGTCCAGCGCCTTGTGGATGATCCGTACCGCGTCGTCGTGATCGGGGTTGCCCCAGGCGCCGAACATCATCGCGCCCAGGCACATCTGGCTGACCGAGACGCCGGTGCGTCCCAGGGGTCGGTAGTCCATCAAGGAATCTCCTTTGCGCGGGGGCGCCGATGCCGACATCGAGTGGCGCCGGCCGAGTATGGGTCATGAGCAGGGGTCCTTGCGGTATCGCGGTGGGCGGCGCCGGCCACGTGGGTCGGCCGTGAGTAAACTCGAACAGAGAAACGGAGAGGGTGCCCACATGAAGATAGCGGAGACCCTCCCCACTTGTTGAGATGGCCCGAACACCGACACCTCTGCCAGCGGCCCGACGGGTCGACGCCGAGCGCAACCGCGAGCGGATCCTTGACGCTGCACGGGCCGCGTTCGCCGATCCGGACGCCGACGTTTCGATGGCCGAGATCTCTCGGCGCGCCGGGGTCGGATCGGCCACGCTGTACCGCAACTTCGCCACCCGGCGCGAGCTGTTGGAGGCGCTCTACGTCGACGAGATCGACGCGGTGTGCCAGGCGGCCGCGACGATCGCCGGGGACAGCCCCGGAGCGATCCTGGTGGCGTGGCTACGCCGCTTCTACGCCTACTTCACGAGCAAGCGATTTGTCGCCGCCGAGCTGCTCGAGCACGCGGATCGCGACGATCCCGTGTTCGGGACGGGGTACGCACGCGTGCTCGACGCCAGCCGGCCCCTGCTGCGCGCGGCCCAGCAATCAGGCGAGACCCGGACCGACCTCACCCTCGAGCAGATCCTCGACATGGTCGCCGCCATCGCCAAGATCCCCGGAGACGCCGGCTACCGCGCGCCGATCCTGCGCGCAGCACTCGAGTCGCTCGCGCCGGCTGATCAACACGACCCGCTGACCGATGCCTGAGATCGATCCCGACGCCGGCGTCGAGCCTACCTTCGGTTTTCACGAGATCTTCCACGCCCTCGTGATTGCGGCCGCGGCGCCGCAGTATGTGGCGGTCATCGGTTGGGTGTTGCCCGCAGCGCACGTCCAGTGATGGGGCTGCGGTTCGTGAAGCAGTAGACGCGGCGCGCAACCGTGGTTTGATGGGGGCAATGGGAGTCTTGGGCGTCAACCACATCGCGTTTCGCAGCCACGATCCGGCCGCGTTGCGGCGGTTCTATCTCGACCTCACGGGCGGGGAGGCGCTGCCCGCCGAGCATGATCCGATCCGGGTTGGCCACACGCTGCTGGTGTTCTTCGCCACCGAGCGTCGCTACAGCGACGAGGACCCCGACGAGCTCGCCTTCGACGTCGATGCGGCCGGGTTTGACGATGTCCTGCGGCGTGCGAAGCGGCTCGGGGCCTTTCAGCGTGGCCCCGTGCAACACACGCAATGGTCGAAGGGGTTCTACGCGACCGACCCCGACGGTCGCAGGCTCGAATTCATCTGCGACGACCATTCCGTGTACTGGTCCTGAGCGGCCTCGCGCGCAACGCGGACCGGGACCAACGCCGGCAAAATCAATGACGAACTTTGGCGTTCGAGGCTCACGTCCGGCTCGTCGGAAACGATTGAGAGATGCCGCATCGAGTACTGATGACTGCTGCCCGCGAGTTTGCCGACGTCATGCGCGCGGCGACTCCCACGCATCGCCGGCTACGGGACGCGCTCGTGGCGATCGCCACGGCGACCATCGGGATCGACCTGTTGTGCTCGATCGCAGCGTTTCTGCTCGAGCGTCACGCTCACCAGACCGAGATCCATACCTTCGGCAGCGCCGCATTCTGGACCACGACCCAGCTGCTTACGGTCTCCTCGCAGATCATCAATCCGATCTCAGTCTGCGGACGCATCCTCGACATCTTCATGGAGATCTACGCCATCACCGTGATCGCGATGCTGGCCGGCGCCTTCGGCGGCTTCCTCCAAAAGCGCGGCCGGGAAATAGATGAGCCTCGACCTCCCGCCGTTTGATCAGGACGTCGCCCTGCCGGCGCCTCCGGTGAGAGGGATCCGGCGTTGGGGGAACCCCGAACCGCCAACCCAGCACTCAGATCGCGCCAGTATCGTTCTTGACCAGCTCCCCGATGCCGTCCGAATAAGCAACAGATGCCGGTACGCAGAACTCACCCGGAGCACCAGACCCGGTACGAGCTCCAGGGCAGCGCGGGCCTATCGTGCGCGCTGACCTACACGGCAGCCCCTGATGAGCCGGCGACGTGGAAGATCCTGCTCCCCGGCCCCGGTGGCACCGAGGACCTCTACAGCGCTCACCGGTTCGTCGCTGAGCTCACGACCTGGCTGACCCCGATCATCGGCGGTGACCGGGCCGCCGAACTCGCCCACGCCGTCGATATCGCGCCGCCGCCAGCGGCCGGCTGGAGACGACACGACAACGACAGCGACGATCACTGACCGACCGTTCCGGGGCGGCTGGACTCAGGCGGGGCCGAGGTAACCGGCGATCACGACGGCGAGCTCGTCGGGGTGGCTGAGCGCCGCGAGGTGCCCGCCGGGCACGATGACGGGGTCGACACCGAGCCGTTGCCGGGCGATGCGCTGTTGGAGCTCGAGAGGGAAGAACCGGTCGTCACGGCCGGCCACGACGTGGATCGGAACCGGTGGCCAGGTGTCGAACGTGCAGGGGTCGTCGAATCGTTCCTCGAGTTGGGACCCGGCATGCTGCCGCATCTCTTCGACCAGATCCTCCGGGATGTCGTGCAGGAAGTAGGTGGTCAGGTCGAATTCGGTGCTGTAGCCGTCGCGCGCCGCCGCGGCCGTTCTGGCCTGCTCAGAGCCGACGTTGTCCCACCACTTGCTCGGCGTCTCGCCGGGCTGCGGGATCATCGCGTTGACGAATACCACCGGCTGGGTAGGGACCCGCTGCCACACCAGTGGCGCGGTGAACGCTCCCATCGACTGCGCGACCAGCGCGACGTCACTGCGCCCATCGATCGTGTCCACGACAGCGTCGGCGTAGGCCGGCAGCCCGGTGCGACCGTACGCCGCCAGATCAACGGCAAACGCGTCATACCCCCGGTTCTGCAGGTCCCGCTCTACCAGGTGCCAATACCAGCCCAGGCCGCCAGCCCCAGGAATAAGCGCAACGGCTGTCATCTCATCAGCCTCCATCTCGGACTATCACGATCAGCCTCGCTCCGGACCACGCACTGCGATCGATGATCGACGGAGTCCGGCGACCGCTTTCTTGCGGCCCACCTGGTGTTGTGGTGGGATGCGGAGGATGAAGCGGATCGGTCTGCTTGGCGGCATGAGCTGGGAGTCTTCGGCTGAGTACTACCGCCTCGCCAACGAGGAGGTCCGCAGGCGGTGCGGTGGTCTGCACTCCGCCGACCTGATACTGAGGTCCGTCGATTTCGCCGAGATCGAGGGGATGCAGAGCGCGGGTCGGTGGGTGCAGGCCGGAACCCGTCTGGCGGACGAGGCGCGCGTCCTCGAGCGCGCGGGGGCCGAGCTGCTGATCTTGTGTACGAACACGATGCACAAGGTCGCTGACGCGATCGTCGGCGCTGTCGCTGTTCCGCTGATCCACATCGCTGATGCCACGGCGGAGGAGGTCCAGGCCCACGGCATCACGACGGTTGGGTTGCTGGCAACCCGGTACACGATGGAGGAGGACTTCTACGTCGGCCGCCTGCGTCAGCGGCACGGCCTGGAGGTGCTGGTGCCCGACGCGACGGACCGCCGGACGGTCCATGACGTCATCTTCGACGAGCTGTGCCGAGGGGTCATCGATTCGGGCTCGCGCGATCAGTACCGACGGATCATCGGAGATCTCGTCGATCGTGGCGCTGCGGGGATCCTGCTCGGCTGTACCGAGATCGATTTGCTGGTCGGTCCACAGGACGCATCTGTTCCCGTCTTTGACACCACCCAACTGCACGTGCGTAAAGCCGTCGAACTTGCGGTTCAGTAGGCCGACGCCGCCTCAGCGTCGCGGCGCTAGCGTCGGGTGCTGCCGGGAAGCTCCGCGTCCGCGCGTTGGATCAGGTCGGCGGCGGTGTCCCCGTCGGTGAGCGCGGCGAATCCGACCTTGATCTCGCACGGAAAGGGGTCTGCCGCCAGCCTGGTCTGGATGGCGGCGAAACGCACGTGGGCGGACTCGATCGTCGCGCCGGACATCACGCACATGAATTCGTCGCCGCCGATACGAACGATCAAGTCATAGGAGCGCATCTGACCGCGGATCGCGTTGACCGCGTGCTGCAGCAGCGCGTCGCCGGCGCCGTGACCGTGTGCGTCGTTGACCGCCTTCAGGCCGACCACGTCGACGTACGCGATAGCGAGCGGCGCCATCGCCCTGCGGGCACGAGCGATCTCGTGATCAAAGTCCTCCAGGCCCGTCGCCCGCAAGCGTGTGCCGGTCAGCCCGTCGTTCTCAGCAGACGCCAGCTTCGTCAGTAGCGCATCGCGTTCTGCCTGGGCCTGGAGCACCTCACGAGCCGCCCCCTCGCGATCACGCGCCGCCTGTGCGCGATCGACCGCCGCCCGGGTACGACTTTCAGCCGCCGCGGCGCGGTCAGCTGCGGCGCTGCTGCGGTTCTCGGCCGCCCGCAGCACCATTTCCGACTCGCGACCGACCGAGGCGGCATCCTCCGGCGCGAGCGCGCGATCACGCAGTTCCGCGATCTGATCGCGCTCCAACGCGGTCAGATCTCGCGCGTCCGCGACCTGATCACGCGCGGTCGCTGCCGCCATCCGCCGCGCGGCGCTGAACTGCCGCTGCTGGGCGGTGCGACTGCGAACGTCACGCGAAGAATCATGCGCGTCAGGGTCGCCACCGCGCACGAGGTCGCGGTCGCTGGCTGCCTGATCGCGATTGGCAGCCGCCTGCTCCCGATCAGACGAGGTCTGGTCGTCGTCAGACCCGGTCTGGTCAGTATCTGCGAGTGTCTGCTCACGATCGACCAGCGTCTGCTCGTCCTCAAGCGCCCGCGAAACCGGGGCGACGGTGGCTCTCGGGTCGCGGCTCACAGTTGAATCCTCGCGTTCGCTGTCACAGTCTCACATCCTGTTAACGACACACCTTGCAGTGGACATGAGCGATCAGCCTCGAAGTCGACTCAAATCGAGCACCGTCCGTGGTTCGTGCTCGCGTTCGTCATGAGCGAGGTCGATCGGAGATGGCGGCGGCCTTTGCATATGCGGGGCGTGACTCGCTGCGTCGCACGTAGGCCTCGAGCCCCGGCCAGGGACGCAGCATCTGGCGGGAGTCGGCTCCTTGCAGCACGCTGGCGCACATCACGTCGGCGACGGTGAACTGGGGATCAAGCAGCCAGTCGCCGCCGCTGAGCGCGGATTCGAGCGCGGCGGCAGCTTGCGTGAAGCGATCGCGCGCCAGGGACTCCGTCGTGCCTTCGGCGAGCGCGCGGATCCAGCGAAACAGCGGGCCTTCGAGTTCGGCCACCGCGAACATGACCCACTGATAGACAAGCGCGCGTCCGCTTGACCCCAGCGGCGGGATCAGCCGGGCGGTCGGGTACAGATCGGCGAGCTGAAGGCAGATCGCCGCCGACTCGAACATGGTGGTGCCATCGCCGAGCTCGAGCGCGGGAACGCGCCCCAGGGGATGGCGCCGCAAATGCTCGGCCGATCGGCGCTGGTCGGCCGCGATCTCGGTCAGCTCATAGCGCTCACCGATCTCCTCTAACAGCCACAGAACCCGGCTGGAGCGAGTGCGCGGCATGTAGTACAAGCGCGGAGGCTCGGCCGGCCCGGTCATCACCACAGCCTAGAGGGGTTGAAGCAGCCCGTACGCCAAGGGCGGCGTCGACTCCTGCTGCTACACCCAGTTCAACATGGTCCGGACGGTCGAGCAGTTGCTCGGGATCACGCCGATGAACCAGGAGGATCACTCGGCCGAGCCGATGTACCAGGTCCCCGGACGCAAGATCCCCGCAGCACTCCTGGGTACCTAAAGCCGCCCCCGTGCCGGGGTGAGTGACAGACTTTCCGTGCGTGTGGCGGCGACTCATCCACCCCGGGCTCGGTCGAAGATTCGCGAGCCTGATCCTCGGTGTGGGGCTGACCGTCGCGCTCGCTGCTGAGCCGGCGAGCGCGACGGGTTCAGCGGCGGCCGCGCGCTCGCGGTCGGCGACCGTCCCGGGGCAGGTGACCGTCGGAGGATTGGCGCTGGTGGACGTTTCGGTGGCCACGTTGTGGATGAGACCAGCGCGGACTCGGCCGATCGATCGGCCTTCGCTGGCGAATCCGGTCCGGTTGAAAGCGTGGCTGGACGCGCTGGGCACCTCCCAACGGCTCTGGCTTGACGGCCGGCTCGTCACCCAGGCGCTGCTCGGTCAACAGGTCCTGGTCCGCGCGCGGCGTGGAGCGTGGGTGAAGATCGTGCTCACCGGACAGCCGACGCGGAGCCACCTGAGCCACCCTGGCTGGTTGCCTGCGCGTCAGCTCGTCCGCGATCCGTCGTCGGTGATTGCGGCGCCCGTATCGATCGCCTCGGCGACGGCACCGATCACCGCGGGCTCGACGTCGATCGCGGTTGTCACGCGTCCGAAAAGCTGGCTCTGGTACCGCTCGCCGGCCGGCGTTCCCGGCCGTCGCCTGCTGCTGTTGAGCTACAACACCCGGCTCCCGGTGCTGGGTCAGACTGGGCCCTGGGTCGTCGTGCAGATTCCGTCCGGGAGAGTGGCGCTGATTGCCCGCTCGGCCGTTGCGATCGACGCGCTCGGCAGTTCATGGCCGTCGCCGACCGGCCGCGCGCTGGTCATCGCCGCCGAGCAATTTCTCGGCGTGCGGTACCTGTATGCGGGCACGTCGGCCTTTGGCTTTGACTGCTCGGGCCTGACGTTTACGGTCTACGACGCCCACGGGATCCTGCTGCCTCGCACCGCCGCGCTGCAGGCGGCTGCCGGCCGACCAGTTGCTCGTCGGGCGCTCGCGCCCGGGGACCTGGTCTTCTTTGCCACCGAGCCGCCATCGCGAGCCGTCACCCACGTCGCCATGTACGTCGGCGGCGGACGGATCATCGAGTCGCCGAACTCCGCAAGCTCGGTGCACATCATCCCGCTTGCCGCGTTTGGCGATGAATACGTGACGGCACGTCGTTATCTGGCGGCCGGCACGGTGTGGACCGCGCGGCCCCCGCGCCGGCACCATGCCTCGTAACGCGCGTCGTGATCGACAGTCTCCGCGGACCCGGTCGGCGCCGCCAGCATCTGGTCCTCACCGGTTTGGATCGATCCGTCCTCCATCAGCAAGGCGGCGTATGCGTAGGGGTCTGCCGCTGCGAGGCTCTCGCCGACCTTTGTCCAGTTGATGCGAGGCAGTCTCATCGTCGTCTCCGTTTCGTCGGGTTGTGCCGGTCTCTGCCGACACGCACAGCCTCCCGCGAATCGACCGGTCCGACAGTCGGCTGAACGCCTGATCCGCTGGACGACACCGCTGTCCCCCGATCGGTGGACAGCGGCGCGCTCGTTGGGCGTCGAGCGGAGGCCAACATTGACCCGGACGACAGCTCCTCGCTGACGCGGAGTGATATGAGTTGCTGTCATGTCCGTGATCCTGCGGCCTGAGCAACCCGGAGATCTCGCACTGCTCACCGGCGGCGAGAGTCCGTTCGACGAGTTCGGTCCACGGACCGAGCGGACGACTGTGCGTCCGGCTCGTTTAGATGACGCGGGCGGCCTCGCTGTGCTCGACGAAGCCGGCGCTTTGGCTGGCGATGTCTCGTGGCATTGGGCTCAGTGGGGACCGAATCGTGCTTCGTGGTGTCCGATGATCGGGATCTGGCTCCGGCCGCCCGCCCGCCGACGGGGTATCGGCCGAGCGGCTCAACGGCAGCTTGCGGAGCTCTTCTTCATGCACACGTCGGTCAATCGCGTGGAAGCGCACACCGATGTCAGCAACATCGCTGAGCAGCGTGCACTCGAGGGCGCCGGGTTCACGCGGGAGGGCTTGGTCCGCGGGGCTCAGTGGCGGGCCGGGGCATACCGAGATGGGTATCTCTACGCCATTGTTCGCGGCGATATCGCCGCCGACCGCGTCGCCAAACAGACCTGAGGCGCGACCGTCAGCAGGTCGAGCGAGCGGCCGCGGTTCAGCTCGCGGCCGCCCACCGAGCATCGCGCTGCCGAGCTCTCAGTCGGCGGCGGTGTGGTACGGCGCGGGCCGTCCCTCGAGGATCACCGTCTTGGTCTCGAGGAAGGGGCGTAGGCCCTCGGTCCCGCCCTCACGCCCAAGCCCGGACTGCTTGAAGCCGCCAAAGGCGACCCCGAAGTCCGTCCGAAACGCGTTGTGGCCGACGGTGCCGGAGCGCAACTGCCCGGCGACCTCGCGGGCGCGCTCGACGTCGTCGGTGAAGACCGACGCGTTCAGCCCGTAGATCGTGTCGTTGGCGATCCGGACGGCGTCGCGCTCGTTCTCCGCCGGAATCACGCTCAGAACCGGACCGAAGATCTCCTCCTGGGCGATCGTTGCCGAGTTCTCGACGTTGCCGAACACGGTCGGTTCGATGAACCACCCGCGCTCCAGGTGCGCGGGACGTCCGCCACCGGTGGCGAGCGTCGCGCCCTCGCTGACGCCCTTGGCGATGTATCCCTCGACCCGGTCGCGCTGGCGCTCGGCGGCGAGCGGACCCATGTTCGTCTCGGGGTCGAAGGGATCGCCGACGCGGACCTGAGAGAAGGTGCTGGCCAGCGACTCGAGCAGCGCGTCGTGGCGGTGGCGCGGCACGACGATCCGCGTCAGCGACGAGCACACCTGGCCCGAGAGGAAACATTCGGCGCCGGAGATCGTTTTTGCGACGGTCTCGAGGTCGATGTCGTCGAGCACGACGGCGGCCGACTTGCCGCCCAGCTCAAGCGTGCAGCGCGCGATCCGCTCACCGCAGATGGAGGCGATCCGGCGACCGGCCGCGGTGGATCCGGTGAAGGTGATCTTGTCGACGCGCGGGTCACGCACGAGCAGTTCCGAGACCTCCCGATCTGCGGTGAGCACGTTGAGGGCGCCCGCGGGCAGCCCAACCTCTTCGGCGACCTCCGCGATCACGTAGCCCTCACCGGGTGCCTCGGGAGACGACTTCAAGACGACGGGGCAGCCGGCGATCAGCGCCGGCGCGAGCTTGTAGCTGATCAGGCTCAGCGGAGCGTTCCACGGGATGATCGCGCCGACGACGCCCACCGGCTCACGCACGATCAGCCCGAACTCGCCGCCGGCCGTCGGGGCGGCCTGCTCCTCCCACGCAAACGTGTCGGCCAGCGCCGCGTAGTACTCGAACGTTCTGGCCGCGCCCTTCGCCGCGCCTCGCGCGATGCCGTGCAGGACGCCGGACTCCCGGGGCCAGATCTGCCCCACGTCGTCGGAGCGCTTGCGCAGCCCGGCAGCGATCGCCCGTAGGTATTCAGCGCGCTCGGCATGGCTCATCCGTGGCCACGGACCCGAGTCAAACGCCTCGCGCGCCGCTCCGACGGCCCTGGCCATATCCGCCGCTTGCGCCTCGGCAACACTGAAGAAGTGCTCCTCGGTCGCCGAATCGGTCACCTCGATCATCGAGCCGCTCGACGGCTTGACCCACTCGCCGCCGATAAAGAAACGATCCAGATGACGGAGCGGCGCCACCGTGTCATTCGTCAAGCTCATGCGTCGACCTCCACTCGTAAATTGGTGCGACCTCCACCTCTCACCGGAGCGACCGCCGAGCGCGATAGGGCCGTCCTTCGACCATAGCCCACCCGGGGCCGCCGCGAGCGTTCAGGCGTCGCTGCCCCGGAGTCGGCCATCGGCGTCGGCCGCCCACAGCCACAGGTACGCGCGGAAGTCGCCCAGGCCTTCGGCCAGCTGGGCGTCACGGGCCTGCTGCTCGGGACCGTCGGGAAAGTGGAACAGATCCCCGTTGCTGCGGGACGCCTCGAGCACCCGCTGCGCGCGTGGTCGCCTGCGCTGCACGAACCGGGTTAGCGCCGTGGTGACAGCGTCTGGCTCGGCGCCGGCCAGCTCGTCGGCGAGTACGGCCGCGTCCTCCAGCGCTTGCGCGGCGCCCTGCGCCTGGAATGGGAGCATCGCATGGCAGGCGTCACCGATCAGGCAGACGCGGCCGGCCTGCCACTCGGGAGCGACGTCTCGGTCGTACAGAGGCCAGGAACTGATGCCGTCGGCAGCGGCCACCATCTGCCGCAGGCAGGGATCCCAGTCACGCAGCGAAGCCAGCAGCTGGTCGTGGCCGGTCCGGGCCAACTCGACCGCGTGCTCGGGGGACTCGGTGGCGGTCGTGACGCCGAGGTAGACGCCGGCCCGACCCCGGACCGGATGCATGACCGCGTGACGGTTGGGACCCAGCCAGATGTTGAGATCCGGACTCGCCCACAGCGCCGCCAGGGCCGGGATCGGGTCCACGGAGGTCAGCGGGATGATCATCCGCTGGGTGACCTGTCCCGTGAGCGGCGAGCTGGAGGGTCCGAAGACGTTCTCGCGCACCCGTGAGTTGATGCCGTCGGCGGCGATCACGCAATCGGCCTCGTGGACGGAGCCGTCACCAAACCGAAGCCGCGTTCGCCCGCCCCCATCGCCGGGATCGACGTTCACGACGGCGCGGTCGAGCTGGAGCTCGACCGGCGGGCCTTCGCCATCGCTCTGGGTGGCCACCTGGAGCAGGGCCGCGTGAAGGTCGGCGCGGTGCTGGCAGAGGTAGGGCGATCCGTAGCGTTGCACCGCCAGGTCACCGAGCTCGAAGCTGCCCAGGAGCCGTCCGTCCTGCCAGCGCCGTCGGTTGGAGTGCTCGGCCGCGACCGAGCGCGGCGTGAGCTTGTCCATCACCCCCCAGGCCAACAGCAGCCGCGCGGCATTGGGGGCGATCTGGATGCCGGCGCCGACCTCGGCGAGCGCCGCTGCCTGCTCGAGCACGGTGACGCGGTGGCCCACCCGCCGCAGGGCGATCGCGGCTGACGTCCCGCCCAGTCCAGCGCCGACGATCGCGATCTCCAAGCCACCGGCGCGTGCCGTCGAGCTCACCCGCCCGCCCGTCGTGGGATCACGCCCGGATGTCCCTGGTTCCTCGTGCCATATCTCGGATCCAGAACAGGATACAAGTGACGGTGTCAGGCTCTCAGCTGTGCGCCAGCACGAGCCAGCAGAACCCGAGCTCGCCCCGGTAGCCATCGAGATACTCGACCATTCGCGCGTCGAGCCACTTGCGGATCCCGGCCGCGTCCTCGGCGTCAGGGTTGGCCAACAGCCATCGCTCGGTGCTCGCCCGAAACGTCGACTCGAACTCGTCCCACTCGAGCTGATCTGAGACGCTCAGATGCAGGACGCGCCAGCCCGCGTCCCGTGCTGCTGCCAGCACGTCGCCGAGCGGCGGCGTGCCGGGGAACAGATCGTTCGAGCGGGGACGGGTTCGGTTCCAGGTAGCCGTCTCCGTAGAGCAGCCGACCGCCCGGCGCGACGAGCCCTCGGAGCGCGGCCAGCGCCGGCGCGGTCCCGCCCCAGATCTGTCGGGCGCCGACGCACATCACCCGATCCGCCGGCTCGGTCCAGGACCCGGCTCCGGCATCGAGCAGGCTGACGCGGTCGTCGAGGCCTCGCTCGGTGATCAGCGCCCAGCCGCGCACGAGGGCGACCGTGTCGTGGTCGACCCCCAGGCCGGTCAAGGTCGGGCTGCGCTGCACCGCGCGGAGCAGCAGTTCGCCCCAGCCGCAGCCAAGGTCGAGCACCCGCCCGGCTCGCTCGAGCTCGAACTCGTCGAGCAACATCGACGCGTGCGCATCTGACAGCGGCGCGTTCCAGCGCATCGCCGCATGCCGGACCTCGGCGGGGATTGGTGGTTCGTACTCGTGCTCTGGCATTGGGTCGCCCGGCGGCGATTAAACACCCGTCCGTGACCATCTTGTGAGCATGTTGTGAGCGATGTGGACGGCGCCGGGGCGTCGTCTTACGATGCCGCCGCGCGATCACCCCCAATGGACCGGTCGCTCAGATCAGGGTCGCGCACGGGCGCTGCCCGTGGCAATTCAGGTTTGGTGATGCTGATGCAAGACGTCAATCGGCGCCGGTTCCTCCAGCTCGCGGGCGGGACTGTCGGGGCGACGATGCTGTCCGACAGCATTGCGCGGGCGGCGATGATCCCGGCGAGCCGCAGGACCCGGAGCCTTGCGGATGTCGAGCACATCGTCGTGCTGATGCAGGAGAACCGCTCGTTTGACCACTATTACGGGGTGCTGCGCGGGGTGCGTGGGTTCGGCGAACCCCACCCGGTGGTGCTGCCCAGCGGCCAGCCGGTGTGGTATCAGGCCGACGGGTCGACGGTCGTGCCGCCGTTCCGGCCCGATGTCGAGAATCTGGCACTGACCTTCATCGAGGATCTCGACCACAGCTGGGCCGGGACCCATCAGATGTTCAACGACGGCAACTGGGATCAGTGGCTTCCGGCGAAGACGACCACCTGCATGGCGCACCTGGAGCGCTCGGATCTGCCGTTCCATTACGCGCTGGCCGACGCCTTTACCGTGTGTGACGGTTACCACTGCTCGATGCTCGGCCCAACCGACCCCAACCGGTATTACATGTGGACCGGGTGGGACGGCAACGACGGCAAGGGCGGTGGGCCGGTCATCGCCAACGACGAGCTCGGTTACGGATGGCAGACCTATCCGGAACGGCTCGAGCAGGCCGGCGTCAGCTGGAAGATCTACCAGGACGTCGGCGTCGGCCTCACCGCGGCCGGCTATTGGGGCTGGACCAGTGACGCGTTCATCGGTAACTACGGCGACAACTCGCTGCTGTACTTCTTCAACTACCAGAATTCAACGCCGGGCAGCCCGCTGTACCAGGCGGCGCTCACGGGCACCGACGTCAGCGTCAGCGGTGGCTTCTTCGACATCCTCCAGGCCGATGTCAAGAGTGGCAACCTGCCGAGCGTTTCCTGGGTCGTGGCCCCGGAGGCCTACACCGAGCATCCGGCGTGGCCCGCGGGCTATGGCGCGTGGTACACCGCCGGCGTGCTGAACGCGCTGACCAGCGACCCGGAGGTTTGGTCAAAGACGGTGCTGCTGATCACGTTCGACGAGAACGACGGGTTCTTTGACCATGTCGTCTCGCCGTACCCCAACGTCGGCACCCTCCCCGGTCAGTCGACCGTGCCGCTGGACAACGAGCTGTTCGATGGCACGGCCGGGACGGCCGGCGGCACCGACGGCGTCGTCGGGCCGTACGGTGGCGGCGTCCGGGTGCCGATGCTCGCGGTCTCACCGTGGAGCCGGGGCGGCTGGGTCTGCTCCGAGACGTTCGATCACACGTCGCTGATCCGCTTCATCGAGGCGCGATTCGGGGTCGACGAGCCCAACATCACACCCTGGCGGCGCGCGATGTTCGGCGATCTCACGTCGGCGTTCGATTTCGAGAGCGCGACCGATTCGGTCCCGACGCTGCCGAGCGTCGCCGCCTATAACACCGGCACCGTCAGCCCCTCGTTTCACCCGGTCCCGCCGGCGACCGGATCGGTCCCGACCCAGGAGCCGGGAGTCCGGCCATCGCGGCAGCTCGGCTACCGGTTCAGTGTCGCGTTCGGCGCCGACCCGCAGAACCTGAACATCGCGGTCGCCAACCCCGGTGCGCTTGGCGTGTACCTGCAGGCCAGGTCGCTGACGGTGGCCGGTGCGCCATACACCTACACGATCGGCTCGGGCGACGAGCTGGCGACCACGCTGGCCAACCCCGGGACTTACGACCTGAGCCTGCACGGCCCGAATGGCTTCTACCGTCATTACGCCGGTTCTCCCCAGACGGTGATCAAGGTGGAGGAGACCACAAACGACTGGGCCGGCAGGGTCAAGCTCTGGATCACCGCCGGCTTCGGCGGCGGGCGCGATCACCACCGGGTGATCGTGAACGCCGTCGACGCGTACGGCGGCGACTACGAGCTCGACACCCGAGGCGGCGCGGAGATCGTCATCGAGACCCAGGGGGCCGGCGGCTGGTACGACCTGGCGCTGACGTCACCGGCCGACGCCAGCTTCAGCTACCAGCTGGCGGGACGGCTCGAGTCAGGCGGCCAGCTGACCAGCGACCCGCAGCTCGGGCGCTCGTAGCCGATCGAGGTGCAGCCGATCGCCGCCTGGCGGCGATCAGCCGCACCGGGTGGCTCGCCGCGTCTGGGAGACTCACGCGGTGGCAACCACCGACCCCGCCCGCCTGATCGTCGGGATCACCGGTGCGACGGGCATCCAGTACGGCGTGCGGATCCTCGAACTGCTGCGCCGGACACCGATCGAGACCCATCTCGTCGTCAGCAAGGCGGCGGACATGACCCGCGCCTACGAGACCGAGATCGGTGCCGACGAGCTGCGCTCGCTGGCCGACCATGCCCATCCGATCGGCCACGTTGGGGCGGCGATCGCGTCCGGCTCGTTTCCGACGATCGGGATGGTCGTCGCGCCGTGCTCGGTCCGGTCGCTGTCGGAGATCGCCTACGGCAACTCGTCGAACCTGCTCACCCGCGCGGCGGATGTGTGCCTGAAGGAGCGACGGCGGCTGGTGCTGATGCTCCGCGAGACACCGCTGTCGCTCGTGCACGCCCGCGCGATCTGCGCGGCGACCGAGGCGGGGGCGATCGTCGCCCCGCCGGTGCCGGCGCTGTACCTGCGTCCGCAGACGGTCGATCAGCTGATCGATCACACGGTCGCGCGGGTGCTCGACCTGTTCGAGATCGATGTCGGCATGCCGCGGTGGGGTGAGCCGCCGGACCCCGAGGTGGCGGCCCTCCCGCAGCCCTGACCTGCGCGCAGCACCGCGCTGCACCGATGACGTGCCCGTTGTCGATCGGCGTCAGCGTCTGGCGGTGAGCAGCTGCCCGCCGTCGTCATCGCTGACCGCCGCGTCGACCAGCCCGGCGGCAGCGGCGAACCCGACCAGTTCGGTGTCGGTGTGGAAATGCCCACGGCTCGCGATCGGCTCCGGCGCGGCGGGCGTGCCGCGCAGCGCTGCCGAGGTCGTGAAGACGGCGAGCCGTCCGCCGGGCGCGAGCGTCCGCGCGCACTCGCGCAGGACCGCCACCGGGTCGGCGAAGAACAGGAACACGACCGACATCGACACGGCCGTGAACGAGCCATCTGCGAACGGGAGCCGCGCGGCCTCGCCGAGCCTGACCTGCGCGCCGGGCGCTCGCTCACGCGCGAGCGTGACCATCTCCTCGCTGTGATCGAGGCCGGTCACGACGGCTCCCGCGTTGGCGGCGTCACGCAACAGCAGGCCGCCGCCGCAGCCGACGTCGAGCAGGCGGTCGCCGGGTTGCAGATCAAGCGCGCCGAGGATCGCGCGGCGAGCGAAGTCGTGCACGTCTTCGGCCCCGTACACGGCGCGGGCGCGTGCGCCGGTGGGCCGACGCGCGACGCGATCGGTCAGCCAATCGGCGAACCGGTCCTCAGGCAGCTGCGCGGCCCGCCAGGCGCCGAGCCCTTCGTCGCCGAGTCCGAAGCGGGCGATCGTCTCCTCGGGCGAGCTGTCCATCCGCAATTAGTCTACCAGTACACAAATACCAAACGGGGCACGCCAGGGCACATTCGCGACCGATCAGTCGACCGCGTCGGCGAGCCGCAGCAACCGCTCGCGCCACGCGCGGTGATCAGCGGCGACGCCCGGTTCGCCCTCCCGATCGGCTCGGGCGAACTCGCCGACGATCGCCAGGGCGCGGATCCGGATCCACGCCTCGACCCGCTCGCGGTCGAGCCCCGCCTCACGCGCGTACAGCTCGGTCAGCGCCCGCAGGTGCTCACGCGCCGCCCGTCGGCCGTCCGGCAGCGTGCTCAGCGGCGGCCCGTCGAAGAACGCGAACACGTCGGCGTGCGGGTCGCCCAGGTACGGCTTGGGGTCGATCACGAGCCAGCCGTCCGGGCCGCGCAACACGTTGCGCCAGTGCAGGTCGGTGTGCAGCAGCCGATCCCCGCGGCTCGGGATCAGCAGCCGCTCCAGCTCGTCGAGCTCGCGGTTGCCGGCCAGCGCGCGCCGCCAGCTGTGGGCCTGGGACCCCTCGCCGAGCCGCCGGAACCGACCGGGCGCGACGGCGACGTGGATCCGCGGGCACAGCGCCCCCAGCGTCCGCACGATCTCGGCAGCGTCCGCGTGACGCAGGTCGTGGCCCGGGCGGACGCGCTCCAGCAACAGCGTCAGCCCATCGTCACGCGTCGCCAGCACCTGCGGCGCGATCCCGGCACGCGCCCACAGCTCGAGCGCCGCGCCCTCCCGCGCCGGCCCATCCTTCCCCCCGGCGACCCGCGGGCTGAGCTTCAGCACCGCGTCCCGGTTTGTCGCGGCGGCCGCGAACACGAGCGCCACCTCGCCACCGGGCAGCGGCTCGAGCTCGGTCAGCCGCCAGGCGGCGACCGCGGCCGCCAGCCGGGCCCGCGCGTCGGCAGCGATCGCGTCCGCCTGCGGCGGCCACCAGGCACGCCAGTTGTCCTCGGCCACGGAACACATCGGGGTCTCCCCCCAAGCGATACCAGACCCGCGATCATCAGCAGCCATGGATCGCCTCGCCCAGCACCTGCGCGACGCGTACGGTGTGACCGTCACCGGTTCAACCGAGCTCGATCAGGGCGTGCAGCGGGTGCGACGCGACACTGGCGAAGACTGGGTGGCGCGAGTGTTCCCGGCGCCCCGGTCGGTCGCGTCGGTGGAGCGCGATGCGACGGTCCTCCGGCGACTCGAAGCGGCGGCGTTCCCGGCCGAGCGACTCGCGGCTGAGCAGCCGGTGACGATCTTCGGCGACCGGCCCGTGCTCGTCACGCGATTCATCCGCGGTGAACGCCCGCGGGGCGGCCGCGCGTGGGCGATCCTCGCACGCTGCTCGGGGCGGTGCACTCGGTGGCGGCCGACTGGGCTTCGCCCGGCGGGGCTTGGCACCACCTCGCCGACGGCTCTCCACACGACGAGATCGCGGCGGCGACGGCGCTGCTGGCGCGCGCGCGGGCCGACGCCCCGGCCCGGCAGCAGACGCACGTCGAGACGCTGCTCGATGAGCTGCAGCAGCTCGACGATGGCGACGATCTCCCGCACGCGCTCGTGCACCCGGACTTTGTCCCGGTCAACGCGATCGACGACGCCAACGCGGATCCCGAGCAACCCGGCCGGGGCGTGGTCGTGATCGACTGGACCGGCGCCGGCCGCGGACCCCGCGCGTGGTCGCTGGCGTTCACGCTGTGGGTCGGCGGCGCGCGCGACCTCAGGCTCGTCGACGCGGTCGTCTCTCACTACCGGCGGCGGATCTCGCCTCAGCCCGAGGAGCTCGAGCGGCTGGCGGCGCTGATCAGGGGCCGCCCGTTGCTGCTCGACTGCTGGCGGATCGCCCACCAGGGACATCCGCCGAGTGCGGTCGTCGCGCAACAGTCCGAACTGCACCGGCTCTCGGACCTGATCGCCGACCGCGCGCGGGCAGCCTTCATGTCGTAAACGGGCTGCACAACGCGACGACCTCGGCAGCGCACCCCCAGGACCAGCACACGCCGCGGTTGTTCTCACCGCGCGCGCATCGAGCGAGACGGAACGTTCTGCTAATTTGTTTCGCTCGAAACTATGCATACAGAACCATCACCCACACACGACCTTGTCGAAACCACGATCCGCGTCGGCCGTCACCTGGAGGCAGAGCTCGAGGAGGTGCTGGGCATGCACCGGCTCAGCCTGCAGAGCTACTTCGTGCTGTTGGCGCTCTCGCAGGCGCCGGACCGGACGCTGACCCAGAAGCAGCTCGTGTCGGCCGCCGGCCGGACATCCGGCACGACCAGCGTGCGCCTGCACCGGCTCGCGCGCGCCGGGTTGATCGAGCGTGCCAAGGACCCGGAGGACGGCCGTGCGGTGCGCGTCACGCTGACCGAACGGGGAGCCGGGCTGGTCGATCGCGCGGCCGAGACGTACGGCGAGCGCGCGGCGCAGCTGACGGCCGGACTGAACGGTGGCGCGGCCGACGTGAGCGCGGCGCTGACCGGCTGGCTCGAGTTCTTCTCGCCGGCGCAGCGAAGCGCTCCCCGACTCGGGGTCGCGGTCGCGCCGGCGGCCGTCGCCAACCGGATGCGGCGCGCGGTCGGCCTGATACCCGCCAACGGGCTGCTGGTGCTCGGCGTCGAGCCCGACAGCCCGGCCGCCGTCGCGGGCCTGGACCAGGGTGATCTGATCCAAACCGTCTCGGGGCAGCCGATCCACAGCACGGGCGACCTCGAACGGGCGCTCACCCAGGTGCACGCAACCGTGACGATCGGGCTGCTGCGCGGCGCCGACACGCGTGACGCGGAGGTTGTCTTCCCGTGAGCGCCGTGCTGACCCCGGACGGGGGCTCGTCCGCCGCTGACTCAGACGTTGCGCTGGATGCCTACTCAACGACGGTGATCGCGGTCGCCGAGCGACTTTCGCGCTCGGTCGCCAACGTGCGCGTGCAACGCCAGACGCGACGGGGTCCGTCGATCGGCGCCGGCAGCGCGGTCGTGATCGCGCCCGACGGATACCTGTTGACGTCGGCCCATGTCGTCGAGCGTTCGGGGGGCGGATCGGTCGGGTTCGGGGACGGCCGTGAGCTGCGGTTCAGCGTCGTCGGCCGCGATCCGCTGTCGGACCTTGCGGTCCTCCAAGCCGAGGGCCGGGACCTGGCCGCGGCGCAGCTGGGGGAGGCGTCCTCGCTGCGCGTCGGGCAGCTCGTCGTCGCGATCGGCAACCCGAACGGATTCGGCGGCTCGGTCACGGCCGGTGTCGTCAGCGGGCTCGGGCGCTCGTTGCCGGTCGGGTCACGCCGGGGGCCACACCGGCTCGTCGAGAACGTGATCCAGACCGACGCCGCGTTGAACCCCGGCAACTCTGGTGGCGCGCTGGCCGACGGCCAGGGCCGCGTCGTCGGCGTCAACACGGCGGTCGCGGGGATCGGGCTCGGGCTGGCGGTGCCGATCAACGACGCGACCCGCACGATCGTCGCGGCGCTGATCCGTGACGGCCGCGTCGAGCGCGCCCAGGTCGGCATCGCCGCCGCACCCGCGCCGTTGCCGCCGGCGATCGCCAAGCGGCTTGACCGTGACCGCGGGATCGCCGTGCTCAGCGTCATCGAGGGCGGCCCTGCCGACCGCGCCGGCGTTCGGACCGGCGACGTGCTGGTCGGCGTCGAGGGTCAGGCGCTCGCCGACGCGACCGATCTGCAGCGATTGATGGTTGGCGAGCGGATCGGCCGCCCGCTGCGGGTGACGGTGCTGCGCGACGGCTCGCTGTCGGAGCTGACGATCGTGCCGGCGCCGCTGAGCGCCGACTGACCGCGTGCCGGCGCCGCTGAGCGCCGACTGACCGCGTGCTCAGCCGGCGAGCGCGAGTGCGCCGAGCCGGGCGTCCGGCGACAGGTCGATCGCGGTCGGTTCGCCGAGCGCCGTCGCCGCCAGCGCGTCGCCAATCGCGGGGGCGTGCTTGAACAGGTTCTGCCCCGCCAGGAAATGTGCGCCGCCGGCGCTCCACACGGCGAAGGCATCGGTGCCCCACTGAAGCTCGGTCACCCAGCAGTGACGCGCCTGTGATGGAGTCGGCTCCAATCCGGGCAGCATCGCGTTCGCGTACGCGACCGTTCGCCGGGCCACGGCCGCCAGGCCGTCAGGGTCGATCAGCCCGCCGTCGGGGTAGATCGCGGCCTCGGTCACGCCGACCGCGTATGCGCCGTTGCCCGGCAGCGGATCGCCGTAGGCGTGGGTCTCCCCGGAGGCGCCGCCGGCGTCGAGCAGACATGCGAGCCGCGACGGCGCCGCCGCCCGCAGCGCGAACGCCAGGCGCACGTGCAGCGAGCAGCGCAGCGGCAGCTCGATTCCGGCGCCGTGCGCGAGTCCGGCGCTGCCGATCCCGGCGCAGACAAGCACCTGGTCGTGCTCGGCCGCCGCATCGCCGCGGCGGATCTCGACCGTGCCGTGGGGCGTCGGGCGGACCGACATCACCTCGTCGAACACGATCCGGTCGGCGACGCCGGCGCGCAGCAGCTCGACCGCGACCCGCGTCCTGATCACGCCGCCGTCCTCGTCGAGCAGCAACTCGCGCGAGCCGTCCTGTTGTACCAGCGGTGGCAGCGCCGCCGCCACCTCGGCACCGTCGACCAGGCGCGCGGACACGCCGGCGGCGGTCAGTGCCGCGTGACGTTCGCGCGCTGATGAGCCGAGGAAGACGACGCCGTCACGGGACACGAGCTCCTGTCCGCAGTCGCCTTCCCACTCGCGCCAGCCCTCCAGCGAGCGCCGCGCGAACGCGATCAGCCGCGGGTCGTCGTGCGTGTGACGGAAGATCCGCGAGTCGCCGCCGGACTGGCCGTTGCCGGGCACTCCTCGCTCATAGATGGTGACCGAGGCGCCGCGTCGCGTCAGCGCGTGGGCGGCCGAGAGGCCGATGATCCCGCCGCCGACGACGGCGACATCGGCCTGATCGCCTGGCGTCATGGGCGGGTGAGATCACGCCGGATCAGCGTGAACCGTGCCTCCAGATCACCATCACGCCGTCCCCGATCGTCAGCAACACGTTGTGCACGCGCGCGTCGTCGGTCACCTGCTCGGCGAACGCGCGGATCCCGCGGGTGCTCTCGTCGTCGGCGTCGTCGTCGAACGCCTTCCCGGAGCGGAACAGATTGTCGGCGACGATCACGCCGCGCTGGGCGAGCTTGGGCAGGACCCGGTCGTAGTAGGCGGGGTAGTCGTTCTTCCACGCGTCGATGTAGACGAGGTCGAACGGACCGTCGAGCCGCTCGAGCGTCTGCAGCGCGTCGCCGACGATCAGCTCGATCCGATCGGCGTAGCCACTGTCGTCGATGTTGCCCCGCGCGGTGGCGGCCGTCTCGGGGTTCACCTCAAGCGTCGTGAGCCGCCCACCGGGGGCCATCGCGGCGGCCATCGACACCGCGCCGACTCCCGTGAATGTGCCGATCTCCAGGACGCGGCGGGCGCCGCCGACGATGATCAGGGCCTCCAGCAGCCGCGCCTCGGCGAGCCCGCTCATCATCTCCGCCGATCCCCGACCGGCGCGGGTCCGAGCGGCGATCTCGGACAAGACATCGCTCAACGGCGACGTGTGCCGGGCCGCGTAGGCCGCCGCCGCGGATGCGATCAGCTCACTCACGGCCAGTCAGCCTAGCCAGCCGAGCGCCGCTTTAGTCGTGGACATCCGCAAGCCAGGCGAGCAGCAGTTCGTTGACCTCGTCCGGTGCCTGCTGCTGCACCCAATGGCCGGCGCCGTCGATCACGGCATCGACCCGCAGATCGGTGACCCACCCGTCCATCACCGCGGCCGGCATGAACCGCCGCACGGGGTCGCGCTCGCCGGTGAGGAACAGCGCCGGCGCGGTGATCTTCCGCTCGGCGACGTGCGCCGTCCGCTCCCAGTTACGGTCGAGGTTGCGGTAGTAGCTCAGCCCTCCGTGAAAGCCTGTGCGAGTGAATGTCGCGACGTACACGTCGAGCTCGTCGTCGGTCATGAACGGGGGCGTCCGCGGCTGATCGTCGGTGGCGGCCGCCCACGCCGCGTCCCACACGCGTGAGGTGGCGAGCGTCCGGCGGACGTCGCGCGCCAGCGCCTGCTCGGCGACGCCGGGCTGCTGGAACCAGACCATGTAGAAGTCCTCGCCGAGGTGCTTGCGCATCAGCCCCAGCGGGGGCGCCGGCGCACGTGGCACGAACGGGACCGACAGGCCTGCCACGGCTCGCACCCGCTCGGGCTGCAGCCACGCCGTCTTCCAGGCCACGTCCGCGCCCCAGTCGTGGCCGATCACCGTGCCGCGCTGCGCGTCGGCGTGATCGAGCAGTCCGAGCACATCGGCGGCGAGCACGTCGACCGCGTACTGCTCGGCGTCGTCGGGGGCGTCGGAGTCTCCGAACCCGCGCATGTCGGGGACCAGCACCCGGTAGCCGGCGGCGGCCAGCGGCCCGACCTGGTGGCGCCAGGAGAACCCGAGCTCCGGGAACCCGTGCAGCAGCACGACGACGGGTCCGGCGGCCGGGCCGTGCTCGCCGACCGCCAGCTCGATCCCGTTGATCGCCAGCCGCGCGGTCATGCGGCGACCCGCGCGACCGCGTCGATCAACCGCTGCACGTCGGAGCGGTCGTTGTAGAGCACGAGGCTGGCGCGGACCGCGCCGCCGCGGTCAGCGAGCCCGAATCGCTGCATCAGCTCGCAGGCGTAGTTGTCGCCGTCCCAGACGTTGACGCCGGCGCGGTTGCACGCCCTCGCCACCTCGGCGGGCGACACGCCGCGCACCGTGAACGAGATCGTCGACGTGCGCGTTCGCGCGGAGCCGAGGATCCGGACTCCGTCGATACTCGCCAACCCGTCCCGGGCGCCCGTCGCGAGCTCGTCGAGATAGCGCTCGATCGCGCCCATCGCCGCCAGTACCCGCTGTCGACGGGAGCCGGCAACATCGGTCAACCCGGCGATCCAATCGACCGCGGTGGCGACGCCGGCCAGCTGCTCAAACGACGCCGTCCCGCGTTCGAACCGCTCCGGCCCCTGGTCGGGCGACGGTACGAGCTTGCGCGGCTCGAGGCTGGCCAGCAGCGCCGGGTCGGCGATCACCGCCCCTGCGTGCGGGCCGAACCACTTGTAGGCCGAGCACGCGTAGAAGTCGGCGCCGAGCGCGCAGATGTCGGTCGGCGCGTGCGGGGTGGCGTGGACGCCGTCGACGTAGGTCAATGCGCCGGCCTGATGGGCGCGGTCCGCGATCGCGCGGACGTCGGGGCGGGTGCCGATCGCGTTGGAGGCGGCCGTGACCGCGACCAGCCGCGTCCGCTCGCCGATCACGCCGTCGAATGCCGGCACGGGCAACTCGCCGCTATCGACGTCGAACTCGGCCCAGCGGACCGTTGCGCCGGCGCGCTCGGCGGCGAGCACCCACGGGCGGATGTTGGCGTCGTGGTCCAGTGAGGTGACGACGATCTCGTCGCCCGGACCCCAGGAGCCCGCCAACGTGTCGGCCAGCATGAACGTCAGCGTCGTCATGTTCGGGCCGAGCAGCACCCCGTCCGGCGTGCCGCCGACCAGATCGGCGACCGCGAGCCGGGCCCGCTGCACCGTCTCGGTACTGCGCTCCGAGCCCGGGAACGTGCCGTGGACGTTCGCCATCGCCTCACGCATCGCGGCGACCACCGCATCGATCACGGCCGCCGGCAGTTGTGTCCCGGCCGCACCGTCGAGCGCGGCGCGCCCGTCCGACAGTCCCGGGAACTCGCCCCGGATCTGCTCGATCCGGTGCGCCAACTCGACCGTTTCGGATCGACCGTCGACTGCAGTCATGCTCACCTCTCGTCGGCTCGTGTGCCCTCGAGTAGATCACGAACCATGTGATGCCGCCGCCAGCAGCCGGCGCAGCGCGTCGAGGTCGCCCTCGGTCTCCGCGGCGCCGGTCGACAGCGCGGCGTCGAGACCGCCGGGATCGAGCAGCAGCGCGTTCAGCGTGCTCGGATCGGTGCGGATCCCCGCGTCCGCGGCCGCCGTGTCGCCCGGCTCGATCTCAACCACACCCGCGCGGGTAGTGAGCGTCCAGGTCCGGTGCTCGAGTTGCAACCTGAAGGTGCCCGCAGCTGCGGCCGGGTTCGCGCGGACGCTGCCCCGCTGGAACAGCAGTACGGCGCTGGCGCTGAGCGACCCGTCGGCAGGCGGTGGCTCCGTCGTCGCTCACTTCACCGACCCTGAGGGGAACCTGATCGGACTGGCGAGCGTCGGTTAGCTGTCGGTCGCGCCGCCCGGATCGGGGCGCCGTCGCCCCCGGCCTGCGCCTGGTCGACCCCTCGGTCGCTCGGTTACGGCTGGGCGCGCAGCCCGTCGAGCGCGATGTCGAGGATCCGCTCGATCTGGCCCGGGTCGCCGGTCTGGATCTTGGCGATCCCGGCGACCATCTGGATCACGTCGGGAAGATTCGCGTCGGCGCGCACGACACCTGACTCCTGGGCGCGCTTGAGCAGCGGCTCGCCGGCGCCGTACATCGCGCTGCGGCAGCCGGTGAACAGCGGCGAGTCGCGCTCCATGTAGTCCAGCAACTCGGCGGCGAGCGCCTGCTTCGTGGCCATGTAGCCGACGAACCCGTGCAGCCAGGCGACCAGCGCATCCCACGGCTCGAGCTCGGCGAAGTCCCCGGCCGACCGGCACAGCGACTGGACCTCCTCGGCGTACACCGCCTCGAGCAGCGCTTGCCGGTTCGGGAAGTGGCGATATAGCGTTCCGATTCCGACCCCGGCCTGGCGGGCGATCTCCTCCAGCGACGTCGCTGAACCGCCGGCGGCGAACGCTTCCCGCGCGGCCGCGAGCACCTTTTCGGAGTTGCGGCGTGCGTCCGCTCGCATCGGGCGCGGGCGCTCGGTCTCGATCGTCGGTAGTTGCTCGATGGTGCTCATGTCAGTCCCCTCAAACTGTACCGCTTGACAAACCGGAGGCAACCTCCGTATAGTCTCTAGCGGAGGCACCCTCCGAATATTCGTGAATATTTTCGGAGGCGTCCTCCAGATTACCACCGGCCACGGGCCACTCAACAGTTCGGATCTCTTTATGCCCCACCTCTCACCATTTTCTTCACTGTCCGCCAACCCGGACCGCCGGCGCTGGATGTCGCTGGTGGTCGTCTGCATGGCGCAGCTGATGATCGTGCTCGACACGACGATCGTGAACGTCGCGTTGCCGTCGATCCAGCACGATCTCCACTTCACCCAGGGGAACCTCACCTGGGTGATCGACGCGTTCCTGGTCACGTTCGGCAGCTTCCTGCTGCTGGCCGGGCGGCTCGGCGATCTGATCGGCCGTAAGCGCGTGTTCCTCTTCGGCCTGGTCGTCTTCACCCTCGCATCGGTGGCGTGCGGCCTGGCCCCGTCCCAGGGTGTGCTGATCGGTGCTCGCTTCCTGCAGGGCATCGGTGCCGCGTTCCAGGCGTCGGTGATCCTCGCGATCATCGTCACCGAGTTCCCCGAGCCCGCCGATCGCTCCCGCGCGATGAGCGCGTACGTGTTCGTGTCGGTCGCGGGCGGGTCGCTCGGGCTGCTGGCGGGCGGGGTGCTCACCCAGGCGCTCAGCTGGCACTGGATCTTCTTCGTCAACGTTCCGATCGGTCTCGCCACGCTGGCGCTTGGCCAGGCGCTGGTCCGATCTGACCGCGGCTTGGGGCTCCAGCACGGGATCGACTGGCTCGGCTCGATCGTCGTCACGGTCGCGCTGATGATCGGCGTCTACGCGATCGTGCAGGCGACCAGCCACGGCTGGGCATCGGCCCAGGTCCTCGGCTTCGGCGCGCTCTCGGTCGTCCTGCTGGGCGCGTTCGGCCTGCTCGAGTCGCGTCTGGAGAACCCGATCATGCCCCTGCGGATCCTGTCGGTCGGCGGCCTCGTCGGCTCAAGCGTGGTCCGCGGCTTCCTCGTCACCGGCATGTACTCGACGTTCTTCCTCGGCACGCTGTACCTCGAGCACATCCGCCACTTCACGGCACTGCAGACGGGCCTCGCCTACATGCCGTGGACGATCACGGTCGCGATCATGTCGCTCGGCGTGACCTCGCGCCTCGTCGCCCGCTTCGGCGGAACCCGCGTGCTGATCGGCGGCATGGTGGCCGTGATCGCCGGCCTGGCGCTGCTGACCACGACCGGACCGCACACCGCGTTCTTCCCGACGATCGGTGTCTCGTTCTTCCTGATCGGGCTTGGGATCGGCACCGCGTTCATGCCGCTGCTGCAGATCGCGATGGCGAGTGTGCCGGCCGCCGACGCTGGTCTGGGCTCGGGCATCGTCAACGTCTCCCAGCAGATCTCGGGAGCGCTCGGGCTGGCGGTGCTGTCGACGATCGCGACCAACCACACGAAGTCACTGGCGGCCGGCGGCACCTCGGTCACCGATGCGCTGATCGGCGGCTACCACCTCGCCTTCACGATCGGCGCGGTGGCCGTCGCGGTCGGGATCGGCACGGCGCTGGTCGTGCTCCGAACCCGGCGTCCGGCGTCCAGCGCCGCGGTCGCGCCCACGCGTGCGCCCGCGCTCGAACCGGTCCCAGCCGACGGGCCCGCGTTTGAGAACCTCGCGCTCGATCTGCTCGATCCGGATCTGGCCGCCGCGCTCGAGGCCGAGTCCGACGAGCACGATTTCGGGCTCCCGTTCGACCTCGACTCGCCGCCGCTGGGCCTGGACGTCGAGGGGTACTGACCGGGTACTGATCGCTTGCGTGATTGACCGCGCCGTGGCGACCGGGCGCCCGTCACGTGAGCGGCGCCCGGTCGTCGGCGTGCTCGGCGGCGGGTCAGGCCGTCAACTCGCAGGTCGCCGTATCCGGGGCGGGGCGTGTGTTCAACCGCCCGCCGCTTCGACTCCTGGAAGGACCGTGCTCAAACCACCCATGCTTCATCGGTTTCTGAGGTCACGGGTGTTATAGGCGGCAGAGCCGCCCTTTTCACCCTCGGTTGCCGTAGCCGTCCCCGTCGTGGGTGATATTTCACGGGCCGCCGATCAACGGCGACCTTCGACGACCCCCGACGACCTCCGACAACCTCCGACAACCTCCGACGACCTCCGACAACCTCCGACGACGTTCGGCGACCTCCGACGACCTCCGACGACCTCGTGACCGCACGGCGTTGTCCGGCGCTTGGCGAGTCGCCGACACCGACACCGCCGCCGCAGTGCGTCGCACTCACCGCCCCGGCCTCCGGGTAGGCTGCCGCCGACGAATGACGGGCGACCTCGCATCGACCGATATCGCCGCACAGCTCCAGCGCCGCCGCGCCGCCGCGGCCGACGCCTGGCAGCTGCGCGACGAGATCGTGCTGGTCGGGGCCGGCGAGCCGATCCCCGTCCCTGGCCGGGCGGACATCACCTACCCGTTCGTCGCCCACGCCGAGTACTTCTGGCTGACGGACCGCAACCGGCCCGGAGGTGTGTTGGCGTTCGATCCCGGCGAGGGATGGTTTGACTTCCCGGCGTCGGTCACCGTCGCCGACCGGCTGTGGTCAGGGGCCGCCGAGGACGACGAGCCGCCGGGGTCGCCGACCGCGGACGACCTGCCGGCGTGGCTGCGGGCCGGCGACCGCGCGCGGCGGGCGGTATGGCTCGGCGTGCCCGCAGCCGGCGTGCCGGCGGCCGGCGTGCCGCCAGCCGGCGTGCCGCCAGCCGGCGTGCCGCCAGCCGGCGTGCCGCCAGCCGGCGTGCCGCCAGCCGGCGTGCCGCCAGCCGGCGTGCCGCCAGCCGGCCTGCCGCCAGCCGGCCTGCCCCGAGACAGCGGCGATCAGCTGACCGAGCGGCTGCGCCTCCAGTTGAGCGCGGTGCGCCGGCCCAAGGACGCCGTCGAGCTTCAGCGGATGCGCGCCGCTCAGCGGGCGACCCGCGCCGCGTTCGCCCGGGTCGCGGAGTTCCTCGCCGACGGGGTCACGGAACGCCAGGCGCAGATCGAGCTTGAGGCGGCCGCGTTCCGGCACGGCGCCGCGGCGATGGGCTACGACACGATCATCGGCTCGGGCCCCAACGCCGCGGTGCTTCATTTCATGCCGACCGGCCGCGTCATGCGCCGCGGCGAGCTGGTCCTGATCGACGCGGGCGCCGAGCAGCGCGGCTATGTCAGCGATATCACCCGCACGTTCTGCGTCGGCGGCGTGATGAGCGAGACCCAGCAGGAGCTGCATGCGATCGTGCACGCCGCGCAACGGGCGGCGATCGAGCGCGTGCAGCCCGGCGTCGAATGGCGTGAGGTGCACCGGACCGCGGCGCTCACGATCGCCGACGGCCTCGCCGCCGCCGGGATCCTGCGCGCCGGGTCCGGAGGGCCGGAATCCCTGGTCGAGTCCGGCGCGGTCGGCCTGTTCTTCCCGCACGGGATCGGACACCTGGTCGGCCTCGGCGTCCGTGACGCCGGCGAGCCGCTGTACGAGCGCCGCCAGCAGCCGCCGCCGTATCCGAACCTGAGGATCGACCTGCCGCTCCAAGCGGGAATGGTCGTCACGGTCGAGCCGGGCGTCTACTTCGTGCCGGCGCTGCTGCAGGACCCCGAGCGTCGCGCGCGGTATCGGGGCGAGGTCGACTGGGCCCGGGTCGACCGGATGCTGGGCTTCGGCGGCATCCGGATCGAGGACAACCTGCTCGTCACCGCCGATCGCCACGAGGTGATCACCGGCGATGTGCCACTGCTCGGCTGACGCCTCGCCCGCCCGCTGATCTGGCCGCTGCGCTCGGTCAGGGCGAGCGCGTTCAGAGGCGCAGCCGCGTCTCGATCGGGGCAGCGGACGGTGAGCCACCGGCCGCGTTCGGACGGATCGCCGTGCCGGCCGCGTGCATCGTGATCACCCAGCCACGGCGCTCGCCTTCGATCCGGCCCGAGACGTAGTACGGGACACCGAACCGGCCCCGACCCCAGCCCTGGTGCTCAGGCGAGCGCAGCGCCGAAGCCAGCGCGAGCTTCTCCCGGCGGATCGACTGCGACAGCTCGACGCCGACCACGCCCAGCCCGCCGACACGCGTGATCTGTTCGCGCAGGTCCTGGCGGATCGAGTCACGGGCAAGGCGGAACGCCAGTGAGACCTCGGTCAGCTCCTGGTTTGAGCGAAACGTCCGTGCGCGCTTGATCCGCGTGTCACGCGACGGCGACGCGAACACCGCCACGGTCGTCGCGACCAGGCCGACCGGCTCCTGCCCGGCTCGGATCAGCTTGCTGTAATCCTGGACTGACAGGTCGGTCAGCACCGGCTCGGCGGGCTGCCCCGGCGTCGCCGAGCGGATCGCTGTTCCGTTGACGGCGTACTCGACCGTGCGCCGTCCGAGGTCGTGGTCGGCACGTTGCAGCGACACGCCGACGACCGCGTCGGCGCCGACCTCGGCCGCCTCGTCGCTCAACCGCGCGAGCGCCCGCCGCCGCGCCAGGTTCCACGCATCGCTGATCGTCTCCAGTCTGCAGACGACCGGAGTTGCCCACAGGTAGCTGCGGATCTGGGCTCCGGAGGTCTCGCCGAACGCGTTGCCCCAGCGATCCTGCCGCAGCGTCGCGTTGGTGCCAAAGCCCGGTGTCACGTAGGCGGCGATGCCCGGCCCGAGCGCCGGCAGGTATTGCCAGCCCGTGCGCACGACGCTGGCGCCCATCACCTGGGCCAGCGGCGTCGGGCCGAGCCCGCGCAGGAGCGCGAACTCGTTGACCGACAGGCCACTGGTGAAGATCGCCCCGGCTCCCGACAGGTCCTCGAGTCGCTCGTGCGCGCGCTCGCTCAGCTCGGCGTCGTCCGTCGCGTCCGGGTCGGGTTGCGGATCGTCGTCGTCGCGGCGCAGGAAGCCCATCGCGCGCTAGCGATGGTCGTTGAGATCGAGCACCGGAACCGGCGGCTCGATCTCCGACCCGTCGGCGTCCTCGGAGCGGATGATCGCCGTCCCGAGCGCGAAGAACTCGATCACATGGCTGCCCCAGCCGTGCGTGCGCTCGGTCAATGACACGCCGACGATCCCCTCGGCTCCCAGCTCCTTGGCCTCGGTCTGCATCCGCTGCATCGCCAGCTCACGCGCGTCGTACAGCGCCTGCGTGAAGTTCGGCAGCTCGACGTTGCGACCGGTCTGGCCGAGCGTCTTCAGCGGCCCCCGGCGCCCGACGTGGTAGACGCAGCTGCCCATCACCATCCCGACCGGCCGATGGCCGGTGCGCAGCAGCGTCCAGAACTCCTGGCCGGAGAGATCGCTCTGGAACGGCCGGCCGCTCGGCGCGCGATGCAGCACGCCTTCGCGGTGCTTGACGGCGGTCCCGATCGCGATGAACTCGGCCATGTTCGGCCCCCACTCGTAGCGTCCGATGTCCAGCCGCACGCCGACGATCCCGTCGGCGTCGAGCTGGTCGGCCTCCTCCTCCATCCGGGTCATCGCCAGGTGTCGCGCGGAGTACATCGCCTCCGACAGCACGGTCATCTCCTGGCTGGCGGTGGGGCCGGCGAGCTGAAAGCCGGTGTGGAAGATCGAGCTGCCGACGACCAGCCCGACCGGGTCAAAGCCGGCCTGCGTGACGAGCAGGAACTCGTTGACGCTGAGGTCGGAGGTATAGAGGCCCTCGCGGTTCTGCTCCAGGCGCTCGCGTCCCGATGCCGGGATGCCCTCGACAGAGGTGGGGTCGTACTCATCGGTCATCGCGCGCCTCCCTCCGGGTCGGTGGCTCAGACGCCGGCAGCGGCGACGGTCGCCTGATCACCGCACCGGCTCCATCCATCGTAATCCCCATCGGCCGCACGCCAGCACGGTCAGCTGTAGACCGCGTGCATCCGCTCGTGGACGCGCGCGAGCGTCTCATCGGCCAGCACGCGGACGCGCGCGCTCCCGGCGCGGAGCACCTCGCGCAGGTACGCGCGGTCCTCGACCAGCGCGGCGCGGCGGGCGCGGATCGGCGCGAAGCGCTCGTTGACGGCGTCGGTCACGAGGCGTTTGAGCGCCGCGCTGCCGGCGTCGCCCACCGCGTCGGCGACCTGCTCGGGTGGACGGTCCAGACACAGTGCTGCCAATAGCACGAGGTTGGATACCTCAGGCCGGGCGGCGGGGTCGTAGGTGATCAGCCGCTGCGGGTCGGTCCGCATCCCCGCCACCAGCCGCGCGGTCTCGTCGGCCGTGGCGCCGATCGCGATCGCGTTGCGTCGACTCTTGCTCATCTTCTGACCGTCGGCGCCGAGCAGGGCCGGCGCCTCGCCCAACAGGGCCTCGGGCACCGCGAACAGCGGCGCGCTCGGGTCGCAGTAGCGGCGGTTGAAGCGCCGCGCGAGCGACCTTGTCAGCTCCACGTGGGGCAGCTGGTCGCGGCCGACCGGGATGACCGTCGCGCGGCAGCAGAGGATGTCGGCCGCCTGGTGGACCGGGTAGGAGAACATCAGCCCCGAGATCGCGTCGATCCCGGCGGCCGCGACCTCGTCTTTGACGGTCGGGTTGCGTGACAGCTCGGCGACCGAGACGAGGCTCAGCAGCGGCAACATCAGCTGATTGAGCGCCGGCACCTGGGAGTGGGCGAAGATCGTCGCCTTTCCCGGGTCGACGCCGACCGCCAGGTAGTCGGCGACCAGCTCTTCGACGTCACGGGGCAGCGACTCCGGGCTGTCACGGTCGATGATCGTCTGGTAGTCGGCGACCAGCACGAGCACGTCGACGCCGAGGTCCTGCAGCCGGACGCGATTGGCGAGCGTGCCGAAGTAGTGGCCGAGATGCAGCGGCCCGGTCGGACGGTCGCCGGTCAGCGCCCGGGGCTGCCCGGGGCGTCGCATCAGCGCGGCCTCGAGCGGGCCGGCGCCGGCGTCGGGCACGCCGATCGGTTCGGTGGGGTTGGGTCGGATCATCGATGACACGCGTGGCTCCTTCGGTGAAGGGGCGCCGGCCGGGCGCGCGCGTCAGGAATGCTGCGACGGGCCACCCCGCGGGCAGCCCGTTGGCATGCGTGAGCCGGGCTGCGCTACGGCAGCCGCCACCAGCAGGTGTTGGTGGTGATGCTCACGATCGCCAGCTTACAGGCGCGGGTCAAATGCGCTGACGGCGGGGATCAGCGGTGTGACCCGGCGAGCCGGTACACCGAGACGTGCGAGCTCGAGTCTGCGGTCAGCTCGGCGCCGGTCCAGTCGGCATGCCGGCTCTCGAGCTCGAAGCCCGCCAGCTCGCCCATCAGGTCGAGCTCCGCCGGCCAGATGTAGCGGTGCGGGCTGCGGCCGACGCGCGCCTGCCGACCGTCGGCGAACGAGAAGTGGTGCGAGGTCAAGAGCTGGTTGACGACGTCGTAGGTGTCGACGCCGATGTAGCCGGCCTCGGAGGCGAACACGGCGGCGTCGAGGCCGGGCGGCAGTGTGCGCAACTGGGGCACGGTCAGCTCGATCACGAACCGGCCGCCGGGCGTCAGGTGCGCGGCGGCGTTGCGGAAGCACTGCACCTGTTCGGCCTGGGTCAGCAGGTTGCCGATCGTGTTGTAGACGAGGTAGACGAGCGTGAACTCGCCGAGCACGCGCGTGGTCGCCATGTCGCCGATCACGACCGGGATCGCCGTCTCGTCGGCCTGCTCGCGCAATCGTGCGACCATCGGCCGTGACAGCTCGATCCCGGTCACCGGCACGCCGCGCGCCGCCAGCGGCACCGCCACCCGACCGGTCCCGATCGCGAACTCGAGCGCCCGGCCGCCGCCGGCCAGCTCGGCCAGCCGGCGGACGGTCGGCTCGAGCACCGCGGCGGCGAACATCCCGGTTCCGGGCGTGTCGTAGCGCCGAGCCGTGTCCTCGTCCCAGATCTCCTCCTGACGCATCGCGCCGGGCCGCCTCAGACGCCGAACTCAAACTCGAAGTCCCGCATGCCCAGGCTGAGCAGCGTGTGCGCCCCGTTGACGAACGCCAGCGGGCTTCCCGGCGGCGCTGAGATCGAGCCGCGGCCCAGCGCCGGGCGCGAACGGAAGATCGCGCGGACGGCGGCCAGGCGTCCGTCCAACGGCTGCACGGTGCCGCCGCGGATCGACAGCCGCCACGGCGAGGTGACCAGCGCGGCGAACCTGCCGCGCGCCAGCTCGGCGCCGTCGGGATCGCACGCGCGGGCGGTGCCGGACGGGTCGATCGCCAGCTCGAAGCTCGCCAGCTCCTTGGGATAGCCCCACAGCTCGCGTCCGCCGGCGCGCGACGCGGGGCTGTCGACCCACATCTGGGTGACGGTCGCCGAGACCCCGCCCGCCCAGCGTCCGGCGATGGCCGCCAGCAGCTCGCCGTAGCGCAGGATCGAGCCGCCCTGGTAGTCGACCCAGCCGACGACGACGAGGCCGAAGCCGCCGATCCGCAGTGGGTTGAACCCGGCCGGGACCGTCGGCAGGTCGCCCGAGCGGACCGCGAGCACGTGGAAGTTCGCCTGGCCACGCAGGCTCCACGGCGCCGGCGGGTAGGCGGTCGCCGGGATCCCCTGGACGAGGGTCTCGGCCATCGGCGTCAGCCGCCGATCTCGAGCTCGACGCCCGCTGGCCCGAGCAGCTTCATCAGCAGCCGGCGCACGTCACCGCGCAGGTTGAGCAACCGCTCGACGTTGCCGCGGCGGATCTCCGACGCGATCAGCTCGGTCGTGACCATCACCGACGCGCGCACGTCGATCTCGGGCGGCTCGGGATCGTCCGGACCCCGGAACTGGCCCGCCACGACCCGGTTCAGCGCCACGAACCGCTCGTACTGACGGTCACGCTCGGCGATCGCCCGGGGGCCCGCGGCCGGCAGCTCCACGAAGTAGGCGCGGGCCATCGCCGGGTTCTCCTGCCACCAGCGCAGGTAGACCTCGATCCCCCGGTCCAGGCTGGCGGACGGTTCGACCGACCGCAGCTCGTCGGGGTCGGGCATCAGCGCGCTCAGCAGCCGCTCGCCCCGCTCCTCGCAGAGCGCGATGAAGCAATCGACCTTGTCGGCGAAGAAGCGGTAGAAGGTGGCGGTCGAGACGTGCGCCGCCTTGATCACCTGCGGGACGGTCGTCGACTCATAGCCGAGCTCGCCAACCAGCTCTTCCATCGCCCGCAGCAACCGGCCTCGTTGCGAGGCGAGCACCTCGTCACGTGAGAGTTTGTGGCGCCCTCTGGGGAGCGGCTCACCGGTCCACCGACTCTGCGTGCGCATCCTGTCTGCAATGTAGACCCGTCGCGCTCCCGTATTCTGAGTACGCACGTTTTTCCTGTTATGTCGGCAAGGATCTGGAAGGAGAGACGCGGATGGACTTCGAGCTGACCGAAGAGCAGCAACTGGTGCGTGAGACCGCGCGCGCCTTCAGCGAGTCGGAGATCGTCGCGCGCGGGCGCGAGAACGACCGTAACGAGTATTTCGATCTCGATCTGGTCGCGAAGCTCGCGGCGCAGGGGTACCTCGGCGCGATCGTCCCGGCCGAGTACGGCGGCGCCGGGCTCGACTACCTCACCTACGGGCTCGTCGTCGAGGAGATCGGCCGCGGCGACTCGGCGATGCGGACGGTCGTCTCGGTCCAGACCTCGCTCGTCTGCTCGTCGATCCTGCGGTTCGGCACCGAGGAGCAGAAGCGCAGGTATCTGCCGAAGCTGTGCTCCGGCGAGTGGCTGGCGTGCTTCGCGCTGACCGAGCCCGACACCGGCTCCGATGCCGCCAACCAGAAGACCCGCGCCCGCCGGACCGATGACGGCTGGGTGCTCAACGGCTCGAAGATGTGGATCTCGATCGGCAACTACGCGCAGCTGGCGCTGATCTTCGCCCAGACCGATCCGTCGCTCGGCCACAAAGGGCTCGCCTGCTTTCTGGTCGAGACCGACGGCAACGACGGCTATCAGTCGCAGGAGATCCATCACAAGATGGGCCTGCGCGGCTCCGACACGGCCGCGATCTCGCTCGACGACTGCCAGGTGCCCGCCGACGGGATGCTCGGCGGGGTCGGGGACGGCTTCCGGGTCGCGATGAGCTCGCTGGAGTCCGGTCGTTTCAGCGTCGCCGCCGGCTGCGTCGGGATCTGCCAGGGCTGCCTGGATCACTCGGTCGCCTACGCCAAGGAGCGGAACCAGTTCGACCGGCCGATCGCCTCCTTCCAGCTCGTGCAGGCGATGCTCGCCGAGATGCGCGTCCAGACCGATGCGGCGCGGATGCTCGTCTACCGCGCCGGGGCGCTGAAGGACGCCGGCAAGCCGAACGCGACCGAGACCTCGATCGCCAAGCTGTACGCGACCGAAGCGGCCGTCAGCTGCGCCAACACCGCGATCCAGGTCCACGGCGGCGCCGGCTACGTCGACGACCACCCGGTCGAGCGCTACTTCCGCGACGCCCGCGTGACCACCCTGTACGAGGGCACCAGCCAGATCCAGAAGCTGATCATCGGCCGCGCGCTGACGGGGATCAACGCGCTCGCCTGAACGACCGCATCCGCCCGCCCGCGGGGCCACTAGATCGACCGTTCGAACTCCTCGACCGTGTATTGAACGGTCATCCCAAGCCGGTCGTACAGACGCCTCGCGCTCGGATTGTCCGACGCGACCAGCAGCCCGGCGCGGCGGACCCCGGCGGCGAACCAGACCCCAACCGCCGCCGACACCAGCGCGGTGCCGACCCCGCGGCCGCGCCGGGACGCGCTCACGCCCAGCACGGAAATGAAGCCGATCCGGCCCTCGTCGCGCCGCTCGGCGAGCAGGAACCCGACGATCCGGTCATCGTCGATCGCGACGATCGATGCCTCCGCGTCCCGCGCCGGCGTGTGCAGGTGCTCGTCACGGAACTGCTCGAACGTCTCGGGCACGTAGTCGGCGTTGTCGGCGAACGCCGCGGCATCGACGCGGTGCAGCTCACGCGCGTCGCGGCTCGCATCGATCCGGCGCAGCCCGATCGCGTCCGGGGTCGCGACGGGGATCGGGCCGGTGAGGGTCATCTGCATGCGGTGATGGCTGCGGATCCGCTCGTAGCCGGCGCTGCGCAGGAGCGCCGCGCCAGCGGCGTTGCCGGAGCCGACGATCTGGCGGTGCAGTGCCGTCCCACGTTCAGCGCTGCGCGCGATCGTCCACTGCAGCAGCGCCGAGCCGATTCCTCGTCCTGCGTACGCGGGGGCGACCGACACGAACTCTCGGTCACGGGTGGCGAGCGCGTAGCCGACGACGTCGCCGTCGGCGATTGCCACGCGCCCGTCCGCCGCGAGCTGGATCTCACGGTCGGACCAGAGCGCGGCGACCATCTCGGCCGTGACCTCGGTGCTGCCGCGGTCGGCCCGTTCACGCTGGTTGATCACCGCGGTCACGGCCGGCGCATCGGCCAGGGTGGGCGCGCGAAAGCGCACCTCAGCCGCAGCGGTCCTCACCGCTCCGGCCCGGTCGCGACTGGCCGCGACGGGTCCCGGCTCCACTGCGACCACGAGCCGGGGAACAGCCGCCCGCCGCGCAACCCGACGTGCTCGGCGATCAGCAGGTTGTGACAGGCGGTAACGCCGGAGCCGCAGGATGAGATGAAGTCCTGGTCGGCTGCCTCGATCCCGACGCCCGCCAGCCGGTCCCGCAGCGAACCGACCGCCAGCAGTCGCCCGTCGGCGCCGAGGTGGTCGCGACACGGCAACGACCGCGCGCCCGGGATGTGGCCGGCACGCGGGTCGAGCGCATCGGGGGCGCCTTCGAAGCGGTCCCGGGGACGGGCATCGATCAGCACCGACCGGGTTTCGCCGTCCACGGCCGCCACCTCGTCGATCGAGGCGAGCAGCTCCGGCGGCCATTGCACCGGCACCGTCAGCGGCGGCTTGATCCGCGGCAGTGGCGGTCCCGGACCGGTCTCGGGAAACGGACCGAAGCCGGCGTCGAGCAGCGCCGCCTCGTGCTCGAGTGCACGCAGCATCCACACCAGCCGCGCCGCCAGCACGCCGCCGGCGTCGTCATAGGCGACGACGATGTCGCCGTCCCCGACTCCCAGCTCCGACAGCGCCGCGGCGAACGCCACCGGCGACGGCAGCGGATGGCGACCGCGGCCGTCGGACGCCGGCGCCGAACAGACCGCATCCAGCGGCGCGAGCACGGCGCCAGGGAGGTGACCGCAGGAGAACTCCGTCCGCGGATCTCGGCCGTCGGGATACCAGCGCACGTCGAGCAGCGCGACGTCCGATCCGGCGGCGAACAGCCACTGCGTGGAGACGATCGGATCCATCGTCAGCGACGGTATCGGACGCCGGAGTGCACGAATCTGCGCACGTGGAGCTTGCTCACGACCGTTCGCCACGGGTACCGTGACGCGATGGATAACTCACCTTCTCGGCGCTGCAGGTCGGAACGGTGCTGACCTCGGTCGCGTACGTGATGACGACGGTCGGCGCGATCCGCAGCGTGAAGGCCGGGCTCGCGGCCGGGATGGCGCCGTGACCCGCGTCTGCGCCCAGCAGCTGGACCCGGTCGTCGGCGACCTGGACGGCAATCGCCGGCTCGCGCTGAGCGCGATCGCTGAGGCGGTCGACGCGGGCGCCGAGGTGATCGTCCTGCCCGAGCTCGTGACCAGCGGCTACATGTTCGAGTCCGCGCAGGAGGCGGCGGCGAGTGCGATCGCGCCCGATCACGAGGTCCTGCGCGAGTGGGCCGACCTCGGCCGCCGACACGGGGTGATCATCGCCGGCGGCTTCGCCGAGCGGGGCGAGGACGGCAACACCTATAACAGCGCCGCGGTGATCGACCCGACCGGCCTGCGCGCCGTCTACCGCAAGCTGCACCTGTGGGACCGTGAGAAGCTGTGGTTCGAGCCAGGCGCCGCGCCGCCGCCGGTGCTCGAGACGACCGTCGGCCGGCTGTCGGTGATCGTCTGCTACGACGTCGAGTTCCCGGAGCTGACCCGGATCGTGGCGCTGGCCGGTACGCAGCTGTTGCTGGTGCCGACCAACTGGCCGTTGATGGACCGCCCCGAGGGGGAGCGGCCGGGTGAGGTCGTGATCGCGATGGGGACGGCGCGCGGCAACCGGATGGCGGTGGCGTGCGCCGACCGGACCGGCGTCGAGCGTGGCCAGCCGTGGACGGGCTGCAGCACGATCATCGGCGCCGACGGTTGGGTGGCGGCCGAAAAGGCCGGCGCCGACGCGCTGAGCACCGGTCCCGTGATCGCCGACATCGACCTCGAGCTCGCGCTCGACAAGCGCTACACGGAGCTGGCCGACGTGTTCGCCGACCGCCGTCCGGCTCTGTACAGGGGACTGGCTGGGTAGGCGCGCCGCCGCTCAGAAGTCGACCTGCGAGCCCATGATCACGGTGCGCTCCTCGGGCAGCGAGAAGTCCTCGACCGGGCTCGAGGCGTTGCGCGCCATGAACACGAACAGCGCCTTGCGCCACGGTGCCATGCCAGGTGCCTTGGTGCGGACGATCTGCATCCGTGAGACGAAGTACGAGGCGTGCTCGAGGTCGAGGTTGCGCGCGAGCAGGCCCCGTTTGCGCGCCAGCGCTAGGTCACGCGGCAGGTTGACCGTGTCGCGATAGCCGATGTGCAGCGTCAGGTGACCGAGCTTGAAGCGGCCTGATCCGAGCCATTCGAACGCGAACCGGTCGTCGGGATCGACGTGCGAGATCGACACCGGCGCGAGCGTCGCGATCATCACCGTCTCGTGCAGGACGTGGTTGTGCTCGACCTCGGCGCGCAGCGCCAACGGCGTGTTGGCGGTCGTCGGGGCCAGATAGATCGCGGTACCCGGAACACGGCCGACCGGCGGCTCGGCGTCCGGCAGGCTCACCAGGAACGCTTCGAGCGACCCTTCCTCTTCGGTCCGGTTGGCCGACAGGATCTGCCGCCCCCGTCGCCAGGTCACCATCGTGAACGCGAACGCCAAGCCGACCGCCAGCGATAGGTAGGCGCCGTGATCGATCTTCGTCAGGTTGGCCGCGAAGAACGAAACCTCGACGATCAGGAACAGCCCGCACAGCGGCCCGAGCCGCCACCACGGGACGTGCCACATCGCCCGCGCCAGCGACGCGAACAGGATCGTGTTGAGGATGAACGTGCCGGTGACGGCCACCCCGTAGATGTCGGTCAGCTTGTTCGAGTTCTGGAAGATCAGGACCAGCGCCGCGACCCCGATGCAGAGAAACCAGTTGATCAGCGGCACGTAGATCTGGCCCTCGATGTTCGAGGTCTGCACGATCTTCAGCCGCGGCAGCAGACCGAGCTGGATCGCCTGCTTGGCGACCGAGAACGATCCGGTGATCGCCGCCTGGGAAGCGATGATCGTCGCCAGCGTCGCGAGCACCACCAGCGGCAGCTGCAAGCTGTGCGGTGCGAGCAGGTAGAAGGGGTTGGAGACCTTCGACGGGTGCGCGAGCACGAGCGCCGACTGGCCGAGGTAGTTGAGCAGCACCGCCGGCAGCACGATCGAGAACCACGTGAAGCGAATCGGTCCTGCGCCGAAGTGGCCGCGGTCGGCATACAGCGCCTCGGCGCCGGTGACACACAGCACCACGGCCCCGAGTGTGAGGAACGCGTCGAGCCCGTGATCGACCATGAACCGGATGCCGTAGGAGGGCGACAACGCCTTCACGACTGCCGGATGCAGCACCACCTCGTGCAGGCCGAGGATCGCGATCGCGACGAACCAGATCGAGATCACGGGTCCGAACAGCCAGCCGACCGCGCCGGTTCCGAATCGCTGGACCACGAACAGCCCGATCAGGATCACCAGCGAGATCGGGACGACGAGACCGGACACGCTCGGGGTGGCGACGTCGAGTCCCTCGACCGCGGACACGACGGAGATCGCCGGGGTGATCATCCCGTCGCCGAAGAACAGTCCGGCCCCGAAGATACCGAGGATCGCGAGCACCGCCATGTGGGGGATCCGCCGGCGCATGACGAGCGCGACCAGCGCCATGATGCCGCCATCGCCCCGGTTGTGGGCGCGCATGATGAAGCCCGCGTACTTGATCGAGACCTCGATCATCAATGCCCAGAAGATCAGCGACGCGATCCCGAAGACGCCCGCGGTGGTGGTGTGGACGGCGTGGTACTTGCCTGGCTGGAAGATCGTCTGAACGGTGTAGAGCGGGCTGGTGCCGATGTCCCCGTAGACGATCCCGAGCGCGCCGAACGCCAGCACCGCCTTGCTGGCATGGGCGACGACGTCACGGTCGTCCGATTCGGCCTGGCGGACCTTCTCAGACGGCCCGGTCTCCCTGGGCGCGACCGGACCGACCGGCCAGTAGCCGAGCTTGTGCGCCGCCTCGTGCAAGCTCTTGGGGACCCGGGCTGGAGTCCGGGGCGGCGGTTGTTTACCGGCGGCGCCGGTACCGCCGCGGTCCCGTAACGGGTGTGAGGGGCTCACCTAAGCGCGTATCGTCGCACTCCGCGCAACCTGCCGGGGTCAGTGGTGCGCGGTCGGGACGATCCGATAGATCGCGCCGGCTTGGTCGTCTGCGACATACAGCGCCCCGTCGGGTCCGGGGACGGCGTCGGCGACGCGTCCCCAGCGGCTGCCGTTCGGCTCCTGAAAACCGCCGACGAGCACCCGTGCCGCGCCCAGCGTGTGCCGGGACTGGCTCCACGGCATCCAGTAGACGGCCGGCCCGCGCGGCGGATGTCGATCCCAGGAACCGTGGCCGGCGACGACTGCTCCGTTCGACCATGGCGCCGGCAGTTTGGAGCCGAACAGAAAGTGGAAGCCGAGCGGGGCGGTGTGTGCCGGCAGGCCGACTTGGAGCCGGCTGAGCTTCGAGCAGTTCAGCCGCGCGCCGGTCGGGTTGGTCTGGGCGTCGCGGGTGAACGGGAGATTCGTGTAGCGAAAACGGGTGTGGCTCGCCCCGGTGCGGACGTCGGGGTCTGGGTCGCAGTAGGGCCAGCCGAGGTCGCGGCCGGGAGTCAGCCGCGCGATCTCGTCAGGCGGGTGGTTGTTGACGTAGGCCTCGATCACGTGGTTGTAAGCGTCCGAGGTGCCTCCGTAGGCCCGGTGGAACGGGTAGGAGATCTGGTCTCGCTCGTTGACGGCCGTCCAGAGCGTGCCGTCCGGGGCGAACGACAGGCCGTCGCCGTTGCGGACCCCGGTCGCCCAGACGCGCTCGAGCTTGCCGTTGGGGTGGTAGGCCAACACGGACGCGCGCGGGATCCCGTGCCACGAGTCCCGGGGGCTGGCGTTCGAGCTCGAGCCGACGTCGACGTAGATCGTGTGGTCAGCTCCGACGACGACATCCTTGAGCTCGTGGACATCGTCGCCCGCGGGTTCGGTATCCGGCAATCCCTTGATCAGCACCGTCCGCGTTCCGACTCCGGCGCCCGTCCATGCGTAGCGGTCGACCTCGTCGGACTCCGCCACGTACAGCACTTCGTGCCCGTCGATCCGGTCGAACGCCAGGCCCTGCGGGTTTCGCAGGCCACTGATGATCGTCCGCTGCGCCGGCGGGGTGCCCGGATTACCGGTCCGCGGCGTCAGCAGCGTCACCGTCCCGTCGGCGGGTGCGCTGGCGAGCAGATCGTGCTCGGGCGTCCAGGTCTCGAACCGGACCGCGTTGACGAGCGCCCACACCTCGGCGGTCCAACCCCGAGGGAGCGATAGACGGTGGGCGGAGGTGAACACGCCGCTGCGGTTGGCGGCGGGGACCGTCAGGCGGACCGTGGTCATGCTGGCGTTGGCCGCGTGGGCTGCGTGCTTGACGGTGGGCGACGTCGTCGAGGAGGCGGGCGATGTCTGCGAGGAAGTGTGCGGTGTCTGCGAGGAGGATCGCGACGTGTGCGTGGACGACCCGCACGACGCCAGCCCGAGTGACAGGAGGACGACCACCAGCGCCGCAAGCCCGCGCTGCGCGGCGACGGCTCCACGTTGGCCCCGCTGGCATCGACTGCCGGACATCGCTCTCGGTACTTCAGCACACATTGCGAACCGTGATTGCGCCAGGATCCGTCGATATGACCGCTCGCGCCCGGCAGACGTGCGAAACGGACGCCGTCGTGTTCGACCTCGGCGGGGTGCTGCTGGACTGGAATCCCCGGCATCTGTATCGCGCACTGATCGACGACGAAGCGGAGATGGAGCGGTTTCTGGGGGAGGTCTGCACGCTGGAGTGGCATGCCGCGCACGACCGTGGCGTTCCCGTGGCCGAGTCGTGCGCCGCACTGGCGGCCGCCCATCCGCAGTACGCCGAGCTGATCAACGCCTGGGGCGAGCGCAGCGAGGAGATGATCGCCGGTCCAATCGAGGGGACCGTGGAGATCCTTGAGGAACTGCTCCAAAAAGGGGTTCGCTGCTACGCGCTGACGAACATGGAACGGGAGACCTATCCATTGCGACTACGGCGCTTCCCGTTCATGCGCTGGTTTGCCGGGACGGTCGTGTCCTCACACGAGGGCATCGCAAAGCCCGACCCTGAGATCTTCCGTCTCCTGTTGGGCCGGTTTGGGCTCGAGCCGGGGCGTACGATCATGATCGACGACTCGCCGTCTAACATTGAGACGGCCGCCAGCCTGGGGATGAAGGCGGTGAGGTTCACCTCACCTGTCGCATTGCGCGCCGCATTGAACGGATTGCGGCTCGTGTCTTACCCATCGGATCGGGAAACGTACTAGGATCGCACCTTATGAGTCATTCAACTGAACTGCGCACAAAGCTTGTGCAGGGAATCCAAGAGCTCGAATCGGACCTCGGTCGGCTGCGCGCGGCGCTGGCTGCTCTTGATGGCGGATCATCCTCCTCGAAGCTGGCGGCGGAGCCGAGCGCTCCGCGCCGGCGTAGCCGCCGGCGCAACCAGGGGACCGAGGTCGTCCCCTCTGGCAAGATCGAATCGCTGCTCGGCTCAACCGACGGGATGACCACCGCGGAGCTCGCGCGTCAGACCAACGGCGGTCACGAGCAGATCCTTTCGATCCTGAAGGAGCTCGAGCAGGCCGGCAAGGCCCATCGCAGCGGCACCCGCCGCTCGACCCGCTGGCACGCGGGCGCCGGGTCCACGCGGGCGAGCTCGCACCGCTCCAACGGCTCCAACGGCTCGGGCGCCGGCGTCGCCGACGGCGAGGCCGAGGCGCCTGCGCGCTCCGCCGCATGAGCGGCTCCCGCTCCCGGCACGCCTGATGCCGGGACCGATCTATACGGCCCACGCGACCGTCACCGGCGGTCGCGCCGAGGGCCACGGCGTCACCTCGGATGGCATGCTCGACGTGCAGCTTCGGCTGCCCCCGGAGATGGGCGGCGACGGCTCGGGCACCAACCCCGAGGAGCTGTTCGCGGTCGGCTACGCGGCGTGCTTCGAGGGCGCGCTCGGGCTCGTGGCAAGGCGTGAGCGGGTCGAGCTCGGGGACGTCTCGATCGCGTCGGGTGTCAGCTTGTCGCCGAACGCGTCGAAGGGCTTTGACCTGAGCGTGTCGCTGGACGTGACGCTGCCGGACGTCACGGCTGCCGAGCAGGCCGTGAGGTTGGTCGCGGCGGCGCACGAGGTGTGCCCGTACTCGAACGCCACCCGCGGCAATATCGAGATATCCCTGACGGCAAACGGCGAGCCGGTCGAGTAAGCAGCGACGCAGGTCGCTGCCGCGCCACGCGCCGGGCTTTGCATTGCTGGCGCGGGCGCGGCTGCAACGCCATCGCGTCGCCGATCCGAAACGGTCCGATCCGGCTCTCGCCGATCACCACTCGGCGGCTGCCCTCACCGAACTGCTCGGACCAGTGCAGTCCTCGTAACGCGCCGTACACCTGACTCAGCAGCACCGCGACGTCATCGCTGCCGCGGAACACCATCCGGGCGGACAGGGGCGACACGAATTCGACCTGCGGTGACCGCGTCCCCGCCAGCGCGTCGATGTCGTTTACCTCAGACGCCCGGCAGTATCGATCGATCGATCGTGTCGTCCACCTCGTCGACTCCCTTTTTCTCCTTGCGGTGTGAACACGGGAGCGCGTCGAATCGGGCCTTTGCCTACGCGTCGCGCTCCAGCGGGTCGGTGAGCGCCTCCGGAACATCCACTGCGCGCGGTGCGGCGTCGAGCTCCGGTGTGAACGTCACGGTGTCACCGGGCGTCAGGCCCGCCTCTTCACGCGCGGCCCGATTTGAGTCCGCACAGATACTCGCCGCGCAGCCTGCTGACGGTGGTGCGCAATGTCGCACCGTTGATCGTCGTGCGCGCCGGAAAGCGCTTTGCGCCCTCGCGGCCATCGCGCTCGTGGTTCGGCGACGGACGTATCGTCTGGCCGCGTGATTTCGATGCTGCTGATCTCGGGAAGCGCTCGTGGCGGTTCCACCAACGTGGCGGCGCTGCGGACCGCGGCGGCCGTCGCCGGCGCCGACCTCGATGCGGTCCTGTTCGGCGGCATCGGCGAGTTGCCGCTGTTCAATCCCGACGACGACCGCGACGGCGTACCGCTCGACCCGCGGGTGGCCGCGATGCGTGCCGCCGTCAGCGCCGCGGACGCGGTGCTGATCTGCACCCCTGAGTACGCCGGCGCGCTCCCGGCGGCGCTGAAGAACCTGCTGGAGTGGACGATCGGCGACGCCGGCACCTACCGCACGCCGGTCGCGTGGATCAACGCCGCCGGCCCGGCCGCGCCGAGCGGCGCCGCCGACGCGCACGAGTCGCTCGCCAAGGTCCTGCGCTACGCCGGCGCCGAGATCGTCGAGGCGGCCTGCGTTCGCGTCCCGGTCACACGTGACATGGTCGGTGACGATGGCCTGATCGGCGACGTCGGCGCGCGTGCCGCAATCGCGACCGCGGTCACCGCGCTCGCCGATCACGCGCGCGTCCGAGCGGGTGCCGCGGACGCCTGAGTGTTTCGGGGCCCGAGCGCTCCGACGGCCTGAGCGTTCAGGCTTGGGCGATCGTCTGCACCTGTCGAGAGCGATATCCCAGGTCGCGCGTGAGCCCGGACCTACCCGCATACAATCGGACCCGCGCCCCCATGGTCTAGCGGTTAGGACGCCTGCCTTTCACGCAGGAAATCGCCGGTTCGAATCCGGCTGGGGGTACTCCTAAAGTTCCTGGAAATCGCTGCTATCGGGAGAGGCGCTTGGCTGATGCGTCGTGGCGGGCAACCACTGCGGGCAACCATTCGGTCAGCTTTCCGGCTCCGTCGCCATGGGCCCGCCTTGCGCCCCCGCTGCAACGCGGGAGGGACCTGTTTCGTTTCCGTGGTCAATGTCTGGATCGAAGTGTTGGGGCGCTGCCACCGCCACCTCCACGACCGCCAAGCCGAAGTTCACACCCACACCGCGGCCGAGGTGCTGACTGCCTGCGAGCAGGACGGTGCCAGGCGCGCTGACTTGTGTCCGAGCCTGCCGTGATCGCAAGCGGCAGCGGCGAGCCCGTTGGCTCCGGCGAAACGTAGGAGCCGCGCGAGGCGGCCGACTGCTCCGATTCGATCGATCCGATAGCACACGTTAGATTTGCCCGTCGTGAGTCGATCTCGCAAACAGCGCCGGTCGGCGCGTGGCGGTTCTCGTCAGGGAGCGGCAGCCGGCATGCCCGAACCGCGTGATCCGCGCGAAGACGTCTTCGAATCCGGCGGTGAGCTGTTTCTCGCGGTCAGAGCACTCTTGCGAGTCGGCACGGTTGATCGACTCGTGCGATGCGAGAGCGCCGCCCCTGATAACTCGGGAGCCGTCGCCCGGGCTCAGGACCGGCCCGGCGGACGCTTCACACGTCGGTCCGGTGTGGTCGGGCGCGGTTGTCGGCGCC
>Ga0302178_10000317_pt1 | contig 45212 bp, 49 predicted proteins | sample I_Palsa_E1_3_FD_198790 | JGI IMG/M metagenome (GOLD analysis project Ga0302178, IMG submission 198790) | Peat permafrost microbial communities from Stordalen Mire near Abisko, Sweden - I_Palsa_E1_3 | ecosystem: Environmental > Terrestrial > Soil > Palsa > Peat permafrost | place: Sweden...
GACCTGGAGGCGAGCACGTCACGACCGATGAGGCACCCGGCGAGGACCCGGCGCCGCTGATCATCCACAACGACCGCGCCAAACAGGAACTCGGCTGGCAACCACGCCCAGCCGAGACGACGATCATCGAGACCGCCGAGAGCCTGCGCGACCTCGGCCTGCTCGAGTAGCGCTGATGAACCGGCGCACGAAAGCACTCCGCAGGCACGCCTCGTCGGCGGCGAGCTCGGGGCTAGGGGCTTGGTCCCCAGGCCCAATCAGGCGGCACACGATCAGTTCGGGCTTGTGGCGATCGTGACCGACATCTCGAGTCCACCGCCAGGCCGCGGGCGGCCGGTGATTGTGGCGTTGTGAGCGTTGGCGATAGCGTTGGCGATCGAGAGGCCAAGCCCGACGCCGTCATCGTCGTTGAGACGTTGCTTGGCGCGGGAGAAAGGCTCGAACAGGACTGAAATCTGCTCGAGAGGGATGCTCGGGCCAGTGTTGGCGATCTCGAGGGTCGCGCCGTCGGCTTGCTGGAGCGTGCGGATCCCGATCCAGCCACCGGCGAGGTTGTGGCGCGCCGCGTTCTCGACGAGGTTGGCGATCATGCGCTCGAGCAGCACCGGGTCGCCGCGGGCGAGCGCGGGCTCCAGCGCGGCTTCGACGCTGATGTGGCGCTGATCAACCGCCGCGCGCATCGCGTCGAGCGCGTCCTCGGCGGCCGTGGCGAGATCAATCGCCTCCCCGGCTGAAGTGCCGACCTCGCTGGTCGCGAGCGTCAGCCAGGTCTGTTACAGGCCGCCGATGCGTGCGTCAGCGTCACCCACGGGCTCCTAACCAAGGCTGCCGTAGCCCGTTTCGTCGCCGGGGATTAGGCTCGATCGAATACCCATCCACTAAGCGCCGCACGTATCCACATCACTGACTGGGTCCCGTGCCCTTGCAACTGGAGAGTGTCACAGGCTTTCGGCGATCGCCCCCGACCCTCGCCGCGCTCAAACGCCAGATCCGCCGCCATCAAGGTGGGCGCCAAGCGTGTCCATCAGCGCCCTCGTACCGTGCTCGCGCTGGTCTGGCTGGTCGCGTCCGTCGAGGAATACGCCGTGCTCGGTCAGCGTCAGGCGCGTGCCCCCGCCGTCCGCCTCGATTTCGACGGTCGCGAGCGAGACCGAGATGCGGTGCTCGTCCTGGTGCATGTCGTAGGCGTAGACGATCCGCTTGCCGGGCACGATGTCCTGGTACACGGCGTCGAACGTGTAGACCGGCCCGTTGTCCGGCATCGCCATCGTAAGGTGCTCGCCGCCCCCTTCGCGGAAATCGAGCGAGTAGGTCCCCGCAGGCTTTTGCGGCGGGCCGAACCATTGCGTCTTGGCGGCCGGATCTGCCCAGGCGTCGAAGACGCGCTGCGGCGAGGCGGCGTACTTCCGCTCGATCACGAACGTGGAATGGAGTGTCGAGCGTTCACTCAGGGCCTGCTCTGTCTGGCTCACTGCGTGCTCCCCTCTGCTGGTGGGTGTTGTTGCTCGGCGAGGAACTCGCCGAGGCGATCAAGGTTGCGTTCCCAGGCGGTTCGGCGGTCGACGACCCACCGCTCGGCCGCCCGCAATGCCGCCGGCTCGATCGAGCACGTGCGAACCCGGCCGAGCTTCTGCGAGCGAACGAGGCCGCTGGCCTCGAGCACGTGGAGGTGCTGGACGACAGCGGGAAGCGACATCGCGAGCGGACGTGCCAGCTCGCTCACCGACGCCGGACCGCGAGTGAGGCGGTCGACCATCGCCCGCCGGCTGGAATCGGCGAGGGCCTGAAACAGGACGTCGATATCGTGGTCCGTCGCGTCACGTTGCTTAAGCACTTGCTTAACTATTGCAGATCGAACGCGGAAGACCTCGGCATCCAGGCGATCACCGGCTCAAGTAGCCGGCGACCACCATGACGTCAGAGTTTGCGATGGCGCAGCACGGAACCCGATCAAGTACTGCTGTCGGGCCAGTTGGCAGTGCCCAGCACGCCGTCGCCCTCTGGGGGCTTGGGCCCGCCGACGGCGATGATGTCGAGGCCGTCGGCCCCGGCCTCGAACGCGCGCACCACCTCGGGGGCGACACGGACGACGTCCCACTGACGCAGCTCGACAACCTCGTCGTCGAGCAGCACGCGCCCCGACCCGGAGACAACCACGTAGGCCTCTTCCTGTTCGCGGTGACTGTGAGCCATCGGACTGCGCACGTTCGGCGCGTAGCGGAAGTAGCTGACGCCGAGATCGCGTGAGTCGAGGTGCTTGCGGCCGAAGTGGCCCGCCACCCCGGGCGCGCGCCCACCCACCGAATCCTCGACTTCCAACAGATTTACGGCGGCGAAGCGGGACATCGGGCCTCCTTTGGCATCGATCGATCAGCTGCTGCTGTTCGCGCCCAACCTTAGCCTCGCCGCTCGTCGGCCCGTGGGCCGCGGCGTCAGCTCGATGCGAGCCAGGTGTCCGTGAAGCTCGAGCCGGCCGGGTCGAGCTGACCCGGAGCGGCGAGCACATCGCCCGCACCGGTCATTTCGATCGGCACGTTGGAGAAGTCTGAGATCGGGCCGCTGGCAGCCGCATCGGTCGCGGTGGCCGCATTGAATGTGACGCTGCCGAAGTCAGCCAGCGAGCTGAGCCGCGAGCCGACCTCGGGCCGCTCGGCGATCCACTCGGCCGAGGACTGTGCCGCCCCGGGCCACGCCACCGGCGTGCTGAACTGCCAGTTCTCGGTGCCATCGGCGACAGCGAGAGTCCAGACCCCGTTGCTGAAGTTGACCGAGGCGCTGATCGCGTCACCGGGCGCCACCGGGTAGGAGGCGGGCGACAACTCAACCTCGTCACCGTCGTCGAGGGCATCGTCTCCGTAGATCTCGTACCAGGCGTCGTAGGAGGCGGTGCCGCCGAAGCAATCGGCCTCCGTACCGTCCTGCTCGACGCTGTCGCTCGGATCGCCGTCGATGCCGATCCACTGTGCCGAGTACGTTGTCCGCTCGCTGCAGACGGTGGTCGGTACGATCCACGACGCGCTGACGGCGGAGAAGGTGCCACCGGTCGCGACATAGCCCGACCAGTTCGAGCTCGGTTGATCGAGGATCGTCAATGTGGCAGTACTGGTTGTCGTGCTGCCGACCTCGTTCGTGAAGACGGCGCGATACTCGTAGCCGTCCTCCTGTCCACTCGTCGCAAACGCGTAGGTGGTCGAGGTCGCACCGGCGACGTTGCCCCAGCTGGTGCCGCCGTCGATCGAGACCTGCCACTGCACGCTCGGCGTCGGGCTGCCCGACGCGAGCGCCACGAAGCTAGCAACGGCCGGAGGGGCGACGCTGTCGCTGGCAGGCTCGGCCGTGACCTGCGGCGCACCCGGCTGAGCCGTGACGTTGATCGTCGCCGGGGGATCCGTCTTCGCGCTGCCGGCGCTGTTGGTGAAGATCGCCTCGTACTCATAGCCATTGTCGGCGAGGCTTGCTGCGAACGAGTAGGTCGTTGACGTTGCGCTCGCACCCGGCGCCGGCGCCCACGTCGATCCGGCATCGGTCGAGTACATCCATTGCACCGTGGGTGTAGGGCTGCCCATCGCTGCGGCGGTCAGGCTCACCACGTCGCCCTCCACCACAGTCTCGCTCGCCGGCACAGCCGTCACCTCCGGGACCGTCTCAGCAGGCGTGGCGGCGGCGGTCGTGGTTGACGGCGGCGTGCTGGCGGTCGGCGTGGTCGCAGCGGGCGCGGTACTCGACGGCTGGGCTCCGCTTTCGAGGATCTCGACGCGTCGAGCCGTGCGCTTGCCGCGCTGACCGCTGATCGAGAGTCCGAAGCTGTAGCTGCGCGCCGCGGCGCTGGTGTTCTGGGCGAGCGTGACACGAATCGAAGCAGTGCCCGAATGGCAGCCGACGGCAGCTGGCAACGGCTGTAGGCCCTGCGCGGAGGTGAAGCGGCAGCTCGTCGCGTTCTCGACGACCGCACGGAGCCGTACCACCCCGCCGGCTGCCGGCAGGGTAGCCGGCGTGGCGGCAAAGAAGAGGACGCGGGGCCCGCGGTCCCCGGCGCCCGAATGGACGAGGATCGCCGGTGCGTCGGCGCGCGCCACCACGGGCCTGAAGACCAGCCCGTGACCGGGACTCCCTCCTGGCCGCGCCACGCCGAGCGTCGCCGGCCCGACCACGACGATGACCCCTACGAGCAGGGCAAGCAGGCGGACGCGTTGGTGTGAGCGCTTCACGGGATCGTGGCCCAGTTGCGTGCGGCGAAGCCGGTGTCTCCGCCGGGCCGGCAGGGCGGTCCCGTCGTCGACGCTCCGGGGTCGGCGTCGCAGTTGCGGTGAGCGAGTCTAGCGAGCAAAACCTGCCACTCGGGCCAGCCGGCGTTGCTAGGCTCGCGACCCAGGCACTCGAGCCGATGCACGCACGACCACGACCATCGAGCGCGCACTGCGCGCCAGCGCGGACGGCGCGGCTGACCCTCGCCGCAGCGCTTGCCCCACTCGCGCTGCTCGCCACACTGACGCCACTTGCGAACGCTGCCGCTAGCGCAAAGCTGCACGGGATCCTGCCGCCGCGCAATCCGCCCGCCAACGTCGCACCATCGCCGAACTTCGCTGGCTGTAACTCGAGCGGTAGCTGCAGAGAGGGTCCGCCCTGCTACTCGCGTGAGAGCTTCGCGGCGCTCTTCTCCTCGACCGCCTGCGAGCAGGCAGAGCTCGAGGCGATCGACAACGCTCACGCGAAGGAGGGCGTGGGTCCGATGTACCTGCCGGGCGACTTCAACTCGCTGACCGGGGACGAGCAGCTGCTCGTCGTGGTCGATCTCGAGCGTGTCGCACGCGGACTGCCGCCGTTTGCCGGCCTGGTCGCGTCACTCGACAGCGTCGCCCAGACCGGCACCCAGGTCCGTGGCGATGCCGCCGGGACGTTCGAAGACCCCTCGTTCCCGACCGGTTTCGTTGCCGGCCCCGAGACCACATTCGCCTACCGCTGTCATTCGAGCGGAGCCGACAGCTACAGCTGCGACGGTTCCGGGCAACCGGGCGCAGCGATCGCCGCCGGAAACCAGATCAGCGCGCTCGATGCCGACTATGGCTGGATGTACGACGACGGACCGGGCGGCTCGAACTACGACTGCACGTCGCCGACCGCCAGGGGGTGCTGGGGGCACCGCGACAACATCCTCGGCAGCTATCCGACGAAGACGCGGTTCATCTCGGCTCAATGGGGCGCGCCAGTGACGGCCGTCTCGTCCCGGCGCGCCGTGCCGGTGATGGGTGCCGGCACTCTGCAGCCCGATGGGGCCGGCGGCCCGCAGGGAAACTGGACCGCGATCTTCACCTCGGTCAGCGGCCGGACGCCGCGCTTTGCCTACACCTGGAAGCAGGCACTCGCGGCCGGCGCCAACTCGCCGCCAGGCTGAGCACGTGCTACTCGCCAAAGGAGTCCCGCTCGCGCTCGGACTCGCCGTGGCACTCGCCAGCTGCGGTGGCGCGCAGCCGTCCCGGCGAACGGTCTGGCCAGGTTCGGCAGCGACCCACCCGGGCCGAGGTCCGGGTCACCTCAGCGTCGCGACCAGCACCAGCGTGCTCGCACTGAACGTGCTGATTGCGCAGTCCGACGGCAGGCTCGTCTCCGTATCGCCCCGCGGACAGGTCGTATGGCGTAAGCGTCAGATCGACCCGACCCAGGTGTTCGTCACCCGAACGGGGCGCACGCTCCTGGTCACCGAGGCCGATCGTTCGGTGATGACGATGCGGCGCGTCGACAGCGGCGCGGTCAGCTACGTCTACGGACGAGCGGATCAAGCCGGAGCACGCAACAACCACCTGGACGACCCGCAGACGGCAGCCGAGACGGCGAATGGCCTGATCGCGATTGCCGACCTCGGCAACTGTCGCGTGTTGCTCGTCACGCCGTCATCGAACCGGCCGCGCGAGACGCTCGGCGAGCGCGGCATCTGCGTCCATCACGTCAACTCTCCCCCAATCACGCTTGCACACCCCGACGCCGCGCTCCCGGTTGCCGGCGGGGCGCTCGTGGTCACCGAGCGTCGACCGGCGTGGATCGACGTATTCGGCGCGTCGGGCGCGCTGCGCACCGCACTCGAGTTGCACGGGATCCGAGCGCCGTCCGACGCGAACGGCTACGGCGCAGACGACATAGTGGTCGCCGAGCAGACCGACCCGGGCGACGTCATCGAGCTGAGCGCGCGCAGTGGACGCGTGCTCTGGAGCTACGGCCCGCGGGCGGGTCCGGGCGAGCTCGACAGGCCGACGATCGCGCGGGTCCTCGCCAACGGCGACGTGCTGGTCGCCGACACCGGTAACGATCGCGTGATCGTCATCGCCCCCAGGACGAAGATGATCGTGTGGCAATACGGACACACGCATGTCCCCGGCAGCCGGCCCGGCTACCTGGACGCACCGACCAGCGCGACGCCGGTGCCGCTTGGCGGGGCGTAGCGGCCCTAGAACAAACGCTTCGCGCTGACCAGCGTCAGCTGCACGATCCCGCAGCCGATCCCCGTCCTTGAACCGGCGAACGGCGTGATCGCGGCGGCGGACCCGGCCAGCGTGACGGGCGCGCTGGCGTCCGGCGGGGTCAGCGCGAGCTGCGTCGACGTTGGGCAGACCTTGTTGCCGGCACCCGTGGAGTCTGGGTAGGCGGCGCCGAAGTAGGCGCGCTTGCCGGGCGCGATTATCACCAGCTTGCGCCTGATGCCGTCGAAGCCCGCTGGGGCATGCTCGTCGGTCGTCGATATGTCACCGCCGGCAGAGTTCTCCATCTGGAGCCTTGGGTAGCCGATCAAGGAGCATTTCCTGGTGCCCGTGTTGACGAACGCGAACTCGGTCAGGATCGTGCCGGCGGCGCCACTGGACGGCCCACCCCAGGCCCCGAGCTCGGCTGCAGAACAGGTTGGCACGCCGCTCCTGGCTGACGAGCTCACGCTCGCCAGTCCGAGGCCCGCAACCAAGGCGACCAGCAACGCGGCTGTCCCGCGCTGGCGCCGTCTGCTCATGCCCCCAGGCCCCATTGCAGGATGACGTTAGCAGCGGACGCCCGCGAGATCGCGGCCGTCGCCGGGCCTTGACCAGGGTTCAGCCGACGATGTAGTCGTGGATTGTCGCGCTCAGCCCGAGCTCGACCGGCACTGAGCCGCCGGTCAGTCGCAGCCGCGCATAGTCGTGAGTGATCTCGGCCTCCCAGCCGTGCATATCGACCAGCCGGAGTGCCACCGCGCGTACGCGCTCAGCGCGCTCGTCGGGGTCGTCGCCATCGGGCAGGTCATTGAGCTGAAGCACAAGGTCGTCGCCGATCTGCGTCTTCGTCATGTCGCGGATGCGAGCCAGGTTCTGGTCGATATGGACCGCAACCGGGGCGAGTGCGAAATCTGCTGGATCCTTCGGGAGCAGGGCCATCGTCTTCCTCCGTCCTCGTTGTGCCCGCCGGCCGTGGCGCGGTCCACGGGCACTGATGTTCGCTTTCCAACAGGCTCGCAGCGCCACGCCACGCCGCCATCCGCAGCGTGGCCCGCAACGACTCCGTACGAACTACTGTCGCTCGCGCGCACGAGCAAGGTCACGCGAGCGACAGGGGCGGACTTCTTTAGTTGCAAAGATGGACATGTGAGTGCCCTCGTCTATCGCGAGCGCCCAGCCAGTGGCACCCCCGCCGGCCTGCTGGTGCTCCATCACGGCCGTGGATCCGACGAGCTCGATCTGCTGAGCCTCGCCGACGTGCTCGATCCGAGCCGAGCACTGCACGTCGTCACCCCGCGCGCGCCGCTGCGCCTGCCGGGCTCGCCCGGCTACCACTGGTACGTGGTCCCACGCGTCGGCTATCCCGATCCGGAGACGTTCGCCGCGGGCTACAGCGAGCTCGGCGCCTTTCATGACGAGCTGTGGCAGCGGACCGGCATCGGTCCTGAGCGCACGGTGCTCGGCGGCTTTTCCCAGGGCAGCGTGATGAGCTACGCGCTCGGCCTCGGCGGCGATCGTCCGGCACCGGCGGGCATTCTCGCCTTCTCCGGCTTTGTCCCGAGCGTTCCCGGGTGGGAGGCGGACCTCGCAAGTCGCTCCAGGCTGCGGGTGTTCATCGCCCACGGACGCGCCGACCCGATCATCGCGTTCGCATTCGCAGAGCAGGCGCGCGCGCTGCTCGACGGCGCCCGGATCGCCGTCGAATACCACGAATCGGCCGGTACCCACCAGATCGAGTCACCCAATGCCCTCGCGGCCGCCGACTGGCTGCGTGGCACGCTCCCAATCGATTCGGGCGATCCGCTCGCAACCGGTACGCCGTGAGCGCTGGACGCTTACGGGCTTGTTAGTAGTGAGTGCTTGATTGTGAACATGATCTCCCCAGGCGATTCCCTGGCAGCCGGGGTCGGGCATGGCCTGACCCGCCGCGCTGTGGTGCTCGGTGGCGCGTTCGCCGGCGACGAGCTGCGGACCGGTCTGGTCGTCGCGCCGATCAATGAGGTGCTGTCGAGCGTCGCGCCAGCGGATCCCCAGTTCCACTCCCGGCCTGACCTGAGGATTCCCGGCCTGAGCGTCGCGACGATCCGCGGCGGAGCCTCCTCGGCGCCGATCTTCGTCGCGCCGTACAACGCCCCCACAGGCCAGCAGGCGGGTGGGGTCATCACCGACAACAGCGGTGAGCCGATCTGGGAGAACCCGCTGCCCGGCCTGGTCACGACGAACCTGCAGGTTCAGACACTCAACGGCCGGCCCGTGCTGACCTGGTGGGACGGAGTGATCCGCAACGGCCACGGCATCGGCGCCTACACGATCGCCGGCGAGGACTACGCGCCGCTTCGCCACATCCAGGCGGGCAACGGCCTCCAGGGCGATCTGCACGAGTTCCTGCTGACCGACCGCGGAACCGTGCTGCTGACCTCCTACGTGATCGGCCCGATGGATCTGAGCAGCGTCGGGGGATCGAAGACGGGCACGATCCAGGACGCGATCTTCCAGGAGCTCGACCTGAGCTCCGGCCGCGTGCTGCTTGAGTGGCACAGCCTCGACCACATCCCGTTGAGCGAGTCCTACTGGCCGGTCTACGAACCGTGGGACTACGTACACATCAACTCGATCGACGTCGACCTCGACGGCAACCTGCTCGTCTCGTCGCGCAACACCCACACCGTCTACAAGATCGACCGACACTCAGGCGCGATCATCTGGCGTCTCGGCGGGAAGAGCAACCAGTTCACGATCGGCGCCGACGCCGCGTTCGCGTGGCAGCACGACGTGCGCCGCCAGCCAGACGGGACGCTGACGATCTTTGACAACGAGGGCCCGCCCGGTGGCGCTGCCGAGTCGCGCGCGATCGTGTTGGCCGTCGACGAGGAGCAACGCACGGTCAGCCTCGCGCAGGAGTATCGCCATCCCTCACCACTACTGGCGACGAGCCAGGGCAGCGTGCAGATCCTCCCGAACGGCAATGTCTTCGTCGGCTGGGGCGCGGAGCCCTACGTGTCCGAGTTCTCGCCGTCCGGCGAGCTCCTGTTCGACGCCCAGCTCGGCGACGACTACGTCTCCTACCGGGCGTTCCGACTCCCATGGAGCGGAGTCGGCGCCGACAAGCCCCGCGCCGCGGCAACGCGGAGCGGCAAGCGGATCGACGTCTGGGCGAGCTGGAATGGCAACACCACCGCCAAGTTCTGGGTCGTCCTGGCCGGTCCGGACGCCCACTCGCTCAACCCAGCCGCCGCGAAGCCGCGGATCGGCTTCGAGACCGCGCTCACGGTTCGTAGCAAAGCACGGGTGATCGCCGTGCGGGCGATCGACGAGAACGGCAATACGCTCGGCCAGTCAGCGCCGATTTCGCTATAGCGCCGCGGGTCCGGCCTGGGCGGCCACCGCCGCGGCAATCAGCTCCACGCAGCTTGCAGCTTCGAATCGCGTCGAATTGATCACGAGGTCATAGAGCGAGGGATCCTTGACGTCGCGACCGTAGAAGCGCTGGACCCACGCCTCGCGCACGCTGTCATTCTCCCTCGCCTGCCGGCCCGCCTCCTCCTGGCTCAGCCCGTGGAGCCGGACGGCCTGCTCGATCCGTTGCTCGAGCGGCCCGCTGAGGCGCACCCGCACAACGTGAGGATGGTCGGCAAGCACGATCATCCCCGCACGCCCAACGATCACCGCGGAACCCGATGCGGCATGCTCGCGGATGATCTGCTCCGTGGCAGCGCGGAACGCCGCGTCGTCGGGGATCTCGTTGAGTGGGGCGATCGTGGCGCCGCCGTACACGCCCCCCATCTGTACGAAGCTCGCGAGAAAGCGCTCGAAGAAGCTGGCGACCGTTTCGTCGCGACCCTCGGCCTCCTCGAGCGGGATCGCGAGGCGCTCGGCAACCGCAACCGGAATCGCACGGTCGAGGAACGGCACGCCGAGTCGATCGGCGAGCATTTGGCCAACCTCGCTGCCCTGGGCACCGTAGGAGGCTGAGATCGTGACGAGTGCCATGGCTTGGGAAGCCGCGAGCGGTGTTGGCGCCGGTCTACGCGAGCCGGACCCGGGCGGATGCCATCACTACGACGCACCCTCGATCGAATTCGATGGTTAGAGCAGCGTCGGCGCCGACGCTGCTCTAGGCCATCGCTCTCACTCCCGTCACGGCGGAACATATCCGTTCGTGGCAAAGATTGCGAGTGAGAACCGTACCCCGGCGTGGGGCCTCATTGCACCGGCGAGTGCTCAGGCGCTCAGGCGCTCGTTCCGCCGCTCGAGCCGGACGTGCCGGAGCCGCCGCTCGCCCCGCTCGCTCCGCTCGAGCCACTCGTTCCGCTCGTTCCGCTCGAGCCGGACGTTCCGCTCGACCCGGTCGATCCGGTCGATCCGCTGGTACCGGTCGAGCCCTTCGGTGGCGGTGGCGGATACACGACCGTCACCGGGGTCAGCGTGAGCAGTGCGGTCCAGGTGGCTGCGTCGGTGATCCCCGACTCGGGGATCCCGTGTGCACCCTGGAAGGCCTTCAGGTTCGCCTCGGTCACCGCGTTGAACTTGCCGGTCGTCGGCGTCGTCGGCTCGGCGGCTGCAAGGTGTTCCTGCATCCAGATCACCTGATCGCCGGAGGAGCCGCTGCCGAGCGCCGGCCAGGCGGTCGTGACCGTGATCCCGGCGCCGGGCGTGAGCGGTGCGTCGAGCGCCGCCCAACCGCCGCTCGTGGTGTTCTGCCAGTCCCACCAGGACAGACCGATCGCGCCGTAGGCACTGGCGAGCTGGCGGAACCGCGTGATCTGCGAGGGGGACACGTTGTCGAAGCTCTGGCCCAGCGGAACGATCGGTCGGCCGTAGATCCGGTTCTCCATGAAGGTCTGCGTGTAGGCGGCGTCGGGCGTCGTGCCGATGTCCTTCCAGTAGACCTGCGGCACGTTGTACTGGGCCCCGCCCGGTCCGAGGAACACCGAGTAAGGCTCGGACTCGTGGTAGTTGACGTAGGGGAACGACGTCAGCCCGACCGGATAGTTGGGACCGATCGCCGCTCGCAGATCGTCGATGTAGGTCTGCGCTCCGTAATAGTTGCCCTGATACTCGGTTTCGGCGTCGATCACGAGACAGTCGGCGCCATCGGCAACCGCCTCCGCGCCCATCGCCGCCTCGCCGGCCGGGTTCGCACCGTAGACGTACTGCCAGGCGCACACATCGAGGCCGTCCGCGTGCAGCGTCTGGACGAGCGCAGGCGTGAACTGCGACCAGAAGTTCGTGCCGTCGCTGCTCTTGATGAACAGCGTCGTGATTCCGGCCGCCTTGGCGGTCGCGACGATCGACGCCAGGTTGTCGCCGTCGGATTGGCTCAGATACCAGATCCACATGCCCGGGCCGTCGAATGCCGAGTTGGCGGGCGCCGGATTGTTGTCGACCACCACCGGCGCGGCGATGACCGTGACCGGCCCAAAAAGCCTCGAGCGCCGGCCCGCAGGCGTCTGCAGGTAGATCCTTCCGCTCTGTACGCCGGCCGGCACCGTTACGACCATGCCGTGCGGCGTCGGTCGCAGGTGCGCGCTGATCGGATCGACGCGTGCCACGCTGACCCCGCTGCGCTGGAAGTAGACCTTGTCCGCGGTCGAGAAATGGTGGCCGTGTATCACGAGCTCACCGCTGATCTGAACGATCCGCCGGTTCTTGCGGCAGCGCGTGCGTCCGAGCCGGTAACAGTCAGCTGCCGTGATGATCGGCGCAACGCCCCGCTGGACACTCGCGCTGCGATGCCCAGCCGCCTTCTGCCCCGCCACCGCGCCGCCGCTGCCCGCCGCGGTCGGGGTTCCGGGCGCGCTCGCCCCACCGCTGGCGGCCTCGCCGACGGCGGCCGGCGCGCCGACGAGCAACGCGAGCATGAGCCCCAGCACGACGATCGATGTTCGGTTGCGTGTCCTCATCGGGAACCTGCCCGGCTTTCGTGCCTCACCCCGGCGAGAGCCTCCTCAATTACAACGGGTGAGACAGCAGTTCGGCTCGCATCTCGGCGCTTTGCACGTTTGCTCTCAGCCAGCATCGCAGCCATGCCGACTGCGCCCCGGGCAGGCAGGTACACGGGCTGCCAACCCCCTGAACTTCAGCGCGCCTACTCCTTGTACCTGCCGCCGCCCCAGCGCTGACGGAAACGTTGCCAGAGACTCGGCGGCCGCGGCTGAGTCGCCAGCCAGTCCTCGCGCAACGGCAGGCGGCCGGCCGCGCGCGCCCGCATCACGCAGGCGGTGTGGGCGTGACGGCGCCGTGACGCGTCGCCCTCGGGCAGCAGCAGCATGTGCTCGCTGAGTGCGGGCAGCAGCCGGTCGCACAGCGGGCAGCGATAGGTCGACGGCCGGCGGTTCTGTGCGGGGCGGACCACCCACCAGCGGGCGCGTGCGAGCGTCATCGCTGCACGCCCGGGGCCACGGCCGGCGCGCGACTACGCTTCAACTCGCGATGACTGCTCACCGTCGAATCCTCGCAGCGCACGCCCGTCCGGCGAGCCTGAGCTCAGCCGCAGCGGCCGGTGCCGACTACGGCGCCAGCGACAGCCCCGACTGGCGCAGCGTGCACTGGCCGGCGCAACTGCGGGCGATGACCGTCGCAGGCCGTCGTGTCCACCTCGCGGATCGCGGCTCAGGTGAGGGGCCGCCGCTGCTGCTGATCCACGGCCTCGGCGGTCGCTGGCAGAACTGGCTCGAGAACATTCCCCGACTGGCCCAACATCGGCGGGTCGTCGCGATCGACCTGCCGGGCTTCGGCCGCTCGCAGATGCCGACCCAGCCGATCTCGATCGCCGGCTACGCCAGTGCCCTCGACCGGGTCTGCGATCTGCTCGAGCTCGATGCGGCGGTGGTCGTGGGGAACTCGCTCGGCGGTCTCGTCGCGACCGAGTTGGCGCTGCGATTCCCTGACCGTACAAGCGCTCTCGTGCTGGTCGCGGCTGCCTGTCTGGCACCGGCCAAGCTGAGCCTCCACGGCGCCCAGCTCGCGCTCTCCGCCTCGCGCTGGATCACCGCAAGCCTCCCCAACGGCACGACCAGCGTGCTGCGCCGCCGCCGCGCCCGCCACCTCGCGTTCGCTTCGATCCTCCGCCACCCAACGCGGATCGCCACCGACACGCTCTACGAGCTCGCCGGCGGCCTGCGCCCACCCGGCACGTTTCAGGCGCTGTCGGCCCTCAGCATGCATGACATCACCGGCGAGCTGCGGGAGATCGCCGTGCCGTCGCTGGTGATACACGGTCGCGAGGACATGCTGATCCCACACTCCGAGGCCGAGCAGCTCGCCGGCCTCCTCGCCGGCGCCGAGCTCGTCTCCTTCGAGGACACCGGGCACATGCCGATGGTCGAGCGACCGGTTCCGTTCAACGAAGCCGTGTTGCGCTTCGTCGGCGCGCTATGAGGGCAGGTGCAGCGGGATCGCAAGATCGGCGCGGTCGAGCGCGCTGAATGCCGGTCCGTCGCAGACCGGCTCGGCGCCCTCGGGCAACTCGTCGAGCTCGCGGGCGAGCGCGCTTTCACTGGACGCCGTGAGCGTGACCGTCATCGCGATCGCCGGCGTGCAGGCGTTGAACTCGACAATCGCGCTGTAGCTGCCGCCGAGCATGTACTGGAGCAGCCACGCCAAGCGTCCGCCGCCGAAGGCAACCGTGTCGAGCAGGTATGCGACGTGACCGAGTTGATGCGCGCGCGCGACCGCCCGCGCCCGCGGCGAGGGTCCCGCCGGGTCGCTCGCCCGCACGGTCTCGCTGTCAGCCGCCTTGCCCTCGTCGACGAAGCTGGCGAGCGCGCTGCCGTAGGGCGTGACGAGCGCCTCCTTCTTCCAGCCGGCCGGTGCAAGCGCCCAGAGGTTGCCGTCGTTGTAGCTGCGCAGCACGAGCCCGCCCGGTCCGCCCGGGGCGATCACGATCCCGACGACGAGCGCGATCACCGCAACCGCGCCGCCACGAACAACCGGGTGGCGCAGCCACGCGGGGAGCTGCCGCCACCGCCCGGAGCTCCCACCGCCGGCGTCCTCAGCCGGTGCGGCGGCGCCCTCCGAGGCCGTTGTGCGCGCGCGCGCCATCAGGCGCGAGCGCGCGGAGCGTGGAAAGAGCGCGTCATGCGGGCGAAACTGTAGTCCCGCACCGAGCGAGTTGCGTCCGCGGATCTTCAGCGGTGCGCTACTGGTGCGCGGCGTCGCACTTCACGGCGCCACGCCCGTCATGCACCGTGATCGACACGGTCGGGCCGCGCAAGCCAAGCGTTGGGCAACGCGTCAGACCGTCGCAGCTGCCTGTGATGAGGAGCGCGGCTCGAGCTCGAACGCCTCGGCGATCAGCTCGTAGGAGCGGCGGCGCAGCGCGTGGTCGTGCGCGATCGTGACGATGATCAGCTCGGCAGCGCCGTAGTCGCGCGCGATCTGCTCGAGCTCCCCGCGCACGCGCTGCGGCTCGCCGAGCACCATTCGCCGCCCACTGCCGGGCGCCACCGTCCCGCGACGCTCCGCCTCGATGAAGCTGATCGCCCGCTCGGGGGTGGGGACCGCGATCAGCTCGCCGCGACGCAGCAGGGTGATCGCCATCTTGCTGGAGGAGGCCAGATATTCGGCCTCCTCAGCGCTTTCGGCGCAGAGCGTGAAGACGGCGACCGCCTGGAGCGGGCTCGCGAGCCGGTGCGAGTCGATGAACTGCTCGCGGTAGCGCTGGGCGATCGTCGCGCCGCGCGGATTGATGAAATCGGCGAAGGCGTACGGCAGCCCGAGCTCGGCGGCCCAGATCCCGCTCTGATCCGACGAGCCGAGCAGCCACGGCTCGGGCGCATTCGGGAGCCCGGGAAGCGTCGTCTGCAGGCGCGCGAACGGATGCTCTGGCGGCATCCTGCCTTCGATGTAGGCGAGCAGCTCGGCGAGCTGCTCGGGGAAGTCGTCGGGGGCCGCCTGGCGGCGGTCGCGCTGCAGCGCGAAGGTCGTCAGCGGGTCGGTTCCGGCAGCACGCCCGAGCGCCAGGTCGATCCGGCCGGGAAACAGGCCGCTCAACAGGCTGAAGCTCTCCGCGACCTTGAACGGGCTGTAGTGCGGCAGCATCACGCCGCCGCTACCGACGCGCAGGCCGCTGGTCGCCGCCGCGATCGGGCCGATCAGCACCTCGGGGCTCGGACCGGCGAGCATCGGGCCGCCGTGGTGCTCGGCCACCCAGTAGCGGTGATAGCCGAGCGCGTCGACTGCCCGCGCGAGGTCGAGCGTGTTCGCGAGCGCGTCTGTCCCGCTGTGGCCCTCCGGAATCGGCGACTGGTCGAGGACGCTGAGGCGAAGCGGTTGGCTCATCGGTGATGGCGGTGCTTACGGACCCGCACCGCCCTGCTCACGATAGCTACCGCGACGCTCCGTCTTGGCGCTGCGTACGATGGCGGCTGGGGTTGCGAGCAACGACTTTGGAGGACCGGAGCAGGTGAGAGTGACTTGGGCCAGCTTGGTGGCTGGCCGTTTTGGGCTGGCGTGCGCGGGCAGTTGCCTCGCGCTCGCCGCCATGTGCACCCCGATGGCGCTCGGGCGCGCTGAGTCGAGCGCGGCGCCGGGCGCACGGATGACGTACATCACGACGCTGCCCGGAGCCGGCAGCGTCCCCGAGGTGATGCTCGCGGGCGCCGACGGCAGCGACCCCAAACCGCTCGGCCAGGCGAGCACGGCCGTGCTCTCGCCGAACGGGCAGCTGGTCGCCGCGGTGCGCTCCGGCGGCGGCTCGGCCACGCACGGATCCTCACTGGTGCTCTACAGCGTGGCGAAGAAGGCGACGCGCGTGCTGCGGGTCTCCTCGGGGCAACTGACGATCCTCGCCTGGTCGCCCGATAACCAGTGGATCGCGGTGACCGACGGCGACGCGCTCGTCGCCGTCCCGTTGCGGGGCGCCGCACGAACGCTGGCCACGGGAACGATCAACGGCGCCAGTTTCGCGCCGACGACACCCGATCGCCTCGTCTACGCCAAGGCACAGTCGCTGCTCGTGAATGCGACGGTCAACCTCTACAAGGTCAACCTGCACGGCGGCGCCGCGGTCGAGCTGACGCACAACGGGCTCAGCCAGTATCCGTTGTGGGGGCCGGACGGGATCGTCTTCTCAGGCGGGCAGTCACACGCCAGCACGACCTATCAGCTCTGGTTGATCAAGCCAGGAGGAGCGAGCCGCGCCCGACAACTGACGAACGTCGCGGTCAGCGCGCCTTTCGACGGCCTCGAGCCGATCGCGTTCTCCCAGGACGGCAAGCACCTGCTCGCAAACCTCGTCGGCGCCGACACGTCGGAGGCCTGGACCGTGGATCTCGGCTCCTCACCGGCCCAGGTACACCAACTCGGCGCCGCGGGAGCCACGACGATCGGCAACGCGATCTCCCGCGATGGCAACGCCGTCCTACTGACGGTCGGCTCGGAGAAGCTCTCCAGCGATGACTTCGAGGGCCAGTCCATCGCGGTCGCCCCGTGGAGCGGCGGGCTCGCGACCACCGTCGTCGCGCATGGCGCATTCGCCAGCTGGAACCGCTAGCCGGCCCAGCCGGCGGGCGCAGCGACTACGATCCGGCCGTCCGGGGGCCTGTGCGGTTCCGTCGGACGACAGGTTCCACCTTGGTGGCGGCGAGAGCGACTTCAAAGCGCAAGCTGTGGCAGGCCCCGCGCGACCGGCGCCGGCCGCTCGCGCGGGGCGTCGCGGTTGCGCTCGCGCTTGCCGTGGCCGGTTGCGCCACCACGACGACGATTGTCGCGCCCAAGCGCGTGGCGCTCGTCTACCGCGACCAGCGCGGCGACGCGGTCCTCGCGGCCCCGGATGGCGCTCACGCGCGCACGCTCGGAGCGGCAACCCAGGCGCTGCTCTCGCCGGACGGGGCGCGTGTCGCGGCACTGATCGACCACGGTGCGCAGGCGACGCTGACGCTGTACGCGACGGGCAGGACAGCCCGAACCAGCGCGCTCACGCAACTTGGGCCACCGCACTGGGCTGCGCTGGGCACGCAATTGCTCGCCTGGTCGCCGGATTCGGCCTTCGTCGCGCTCACGACCGACGTCGTGAGCGCGAGCGGCGAGCAGGGCGTCCTGCTCGTGGTCAATGCGGCGAGCGGCCATGTCACGACGATCGCGACCGGCGAGTTCCTCGGCGCCAGCTTTGCGCCCAGCCTGCCGGACAGGCTCGTCTACGCGCGCGCCAGCGTCGAGCAGCTCGATGACAACGAGTCCCTGCTCTACGTCACGGATCCGAACGGCCGTCATACGCGCGAGCTGACGCACGCCGGTCTGGCGAGCGCACCCGCTTGGAGCATGCGCGGCATCGTCTTCGCCAAACTGCTGGCGCTCGGCACCTCCGACACCTCACCGCGCTACGGCCTCGCCCTGGTCCAGCCATCCGGCGGTGGCCTGCACGCGATCGGCGACTTCGACTCGGGCCCGCCGGCTGCCGATGCCGCCGGCGCGGCGATTCGCGCGTCGGCGAGCGGCGCGCGCCTGCTGGCCGACTTCTACTCCCCGTATTCGCGTTCCCCGCTCGTCGATGTCTGGACGCTCAACCTCGCGGCGCGCCACCCGCGGGCACAGGTCCTGCGCCAGCCCGGGGCGCACCTTGTCGGCGACGCGGTAGCCCGGAACGGCAAGACCGTCCTGGTCACCGCGATTCCCGACAGCGGCAAGCCCGAGCAAGTCGAATCGCTGCCCTGGAACGGCGGCTCACCACGCGTGCTCGCCCCGGCCGCATCGGAGCCAACCTGGAATCATTAGGACCAGGCGCACCACCGAACGGGGGAAGATGAAGCCGATCAGCACGGCAGCAAAGCGCACGCTCGTGCCGCTTCTAGCCGCAGTACTGGCCTCGATCGCTCTCGTGAGCACAGGCGCCGCGCTGGCGAGCGCCCCGGCCCCGGGCGGGGCGCTGCTCACTTTCATCGACGACTCACGCACGCTCAACCCGAAGGTCGAGCTCGCCGACGCGAACGGCGCCAACGCTCGCACCCTCGGACCGGGAAGCAGCGCGGCGCTCGCGCCGAACGCGGGATCGGTGGCAGTCGTTCAGCAGCTGCCGCCGGCTGACGATGCGACCTCCGAGCTGCTTGTCTATCCGGTCGGCGGCGGGACGCCGGCGCGGCTCTACCACTGCCCGGGCTTTCTCACGCTCTACGGCTGGTCCGCCGACTCGCAGCTGATCCTCGCGACCTGCCCGCACGGGCTCCAAGACCGCGGGCCATTGCTCGCGATCAACGCCGATGGCGGGTCGGTGACGACGCTCGCCACCGGCGTCATCGAGGGCGCGAGCTTCGCGCCGGGCGCTTCGAACGACGTCGTCTACGCCCTGGCGAGGTCGCAACTGCTGATCTCCCCGGTCAACCTCTACACGACATCGGCGACCGGGGCCGGCACGCATCAGATCACCCACGGCTGGGTCGCCACGAACCCGGTCTGGGCAGCCGGCAGGATCGTCTTCGCGCGCACGACCTCGCGCGGCAAGACGATCGCGCCGATCAATCAACTCTGGTCGATCAAGCCAAACGGCAGCGGAGCGCGGCAGCTCACGCAGATGAAGGTCGACCCGCTCGCGGAGGGGCTGGTGCCGTTCGCCGTATCGGCGAACGGCAAGCACCTGCTGTGCGGGTTCACCGGGACCGACCAGTCGGCCTCGTATGCCGTCACGCTCGGCGGCAGGACCGCCGCCGTCCGGCTACTGCTCGGCACGCAGACCGTCCCCGACGCGATCTCGCGCGGCGGCGGCAGCGTGTTGCTGACCAATGGCTTCGAAGGTGAGCCGACTTCGGTCGAGAGCGTGCCGTGGAGCGGCGGCAAGCCGACCGTGCTCGCACCGCACGCGACCGGCGCCAGCTGGAGCGAGTAGCAGCCGCTAGGGGCGTTCGTCGGGCCAGCGACCGAAGCGATCGTAGTAACGCCGTGCGTGAGCCTCGGCGTCGCGCTCGTCGTCACTCTGGACGCCGAAGCGGTAGGCCCAGCTGATGACCGCAGTCGACAGGCCGGCAGCGATCAGGCTGGCACCGCCGTAGAGCGAATCCTCGGTACCGAAGCCGATCGCGATCACCCCGGCGAGGACGATCGTCGCGGGCAGCACGTAGCGCACCAGGATCAGCACGCGCGGCGTCCGTCGCGCCGGCGCCGGCGCGACGGACGCCGGCGGTCCGCTCGGCGCCGACGCGGGCGAGCCGGCCAGGCGCGCGCTCGCAGCCGGCGCATGCAGACGCGTGCGCCCCTGGGTCACATGCGGGCGACCACGGTCGCCGAGCTTTCGTTCCATGGAGACAGGCTACCCCGCGCGCCGCCGACGGAAAGCCGTCCGGCTACCCGACCGCGAACGATGCGCCGGCGGCCCGCAGGTCAAGCTGGACCGCCCCCGGGGCCGCCGTGACGCCGTCGAGGCGCAGGTTGAAGGGAAGGCTGCCAAGCGGCCGCACACAGTCAGTTCCGGCGGCGACGCTTCTCAGCGTTGCGACCGGGACGGCTGCGCCAGCCAGCAGGACCCCGATCACGCGGAAGGCGACGGCGTCGTGGAACAGGACGGGTACGAGCCGCAGCTCGGCGGCGTCCCCGTCGACCGGTAGCAGCGAGACGTGGCCGGCGAGCAGGAGGATCCGCGGGTCGGCGCCCAGCGCCTCGCTCACGTCGGCCGGCAACGACCGCGTGCAACCTGCGACCGCCAGCAGATCGCGGACCGCCGTGGCGTCCAGGCTGGCCCGCACGGTGACGGGACCGGTCGCGCCGCGCAGCGCCGTCAGCGACGTGACGTGCACGTCGCGGAAGCTGGCGCTGAGGGCCACCGGCGGCAGGCCGCCGAGGTGGGCGCGGGCATCGCTGACGGTGAGCTCGTCGAGATGCCCGTCGAGCAGTTCCAGCAGCAACGGCTTCGAGCCGAAGCCGACCCGCGGCGAACCGCCAAAGCGCGCGGCGAGCGTGCTGGCCACGGCGTCCCCGATCAGCTTGCGCGCCAGCAGCTCACCGATCACGAGCGGCAGCGCCAGGATCACGACGACCACGAGCAGCCGGCGAGCGAGCCAGGCGATCAAGCGCAGCCCGATCGGTCAGGCACGTTCGAGCACGACGACGGGAATGTCGCGTGTCGTCTTCTCCTGGTACTCGGCGTAGGCCGGCCAGGCACCGAGCATGATCTGCCAGAGCTCCGGCTTCTCATCAGGCGTCGCGGTGCGCGCGCGGGCGTGGAAGCGGTCGCCGAGCACCTGGACCTCGACATTGGGGTCGGCTTCGAGGTTCAGGTACCACGCGGGCGGGTCGTCGGCGCCGCCCTTCGACGCCACCACAAGGTAGTCCTCACCGTGGCGCTGGTAGATCAGCGGCGTCGGGCGCGGCTCGCCGCTCTGGCGTCCCTTCGTGGTGAGGATCAGCGCGGTCGTACCCTGCCAGTCATGCCCCTCCTGGCCCGCGGTCTCTACATAGCGCTGGACGTGCTCCTGACCAAACAGCATTCACGCCTCCTTGAGCGTCGGGGTTGGCTCCGAGCTCCAGCCTAGATGATTGATTCCAGGACCCGCACGGCCGTGCAATCAACCATCCAGTGGGTCAACCGACGTGCAGGATCGGACCGGTCTCGACCGCCTGGAAGGCGCTGCCCGGCACGCTCTTGAGCGCGTCGAGCACGTTGTCGTTCCAGCGCGGGTCGGTAGCGCCCTGGAAGTACCAGGGACTGCCGTTGTCGGCGACGATCAGGCCGTAGGTCTTCATCGCCTGGAGGATGATCCGGTCGGTTCGCGGAAACCCGGCGATCGGGTAGCTCGCCTCGAGGCGCAGGCGCAGGCCCATCGGCGGCAGGTCGGGGTTGGTCGAGCTGGACGCGTAGTGCGTCGCCGGATGGATGAAGCCCGCCTGCGTCTCGGGAACCGTAAAACGGATCGCATGGTTGATGTAGCCGCGCTGGATCTCGTCGTAGCGGATCAGCCCAGCGAAGACCGGCAGGCCGGCCGCGTCGGCCGACGTCCAGCCGTTCGGTCGCAGCTTGGTCGAGCGGAGGCTGAACACGGCGCCCGAGCCGGCGCTCCAGGAGCCGTCAGCGTTTGGCTCGGCCTCCCAGAGCTCGTAGAGCCTGCAGGTCCCCGACTGCAGGACGAGTACGTGGCGGTCGCCGCTCGCGTTCTGCCCGCCCTCGACCGGCGCGCCGGGCGGGATCGGATAGGGCCCCGGGTTCGACTGACTGCCGTAGGCGGTGAAGTGGATCGCGACCTTCGGCTGATCGGCCGGCACGACGGCATAGGGAATGCCGTAGGCGCGCTCATGCCCGAAGTCCGGATGCAGGTCGAGGTTCGCGCCGATCGAGGCAATGTACTCGCTCGAAAGCGGACTGACCGGCGCCTTCGTGACCTTCTCATGCCACGGGCTGCTCGCCGGAAATACCGCACAGCCCCCGGTCCCCCTGCCCAGCGGATACTGGCGCCCACCCTGCGCAAACGCGACAGCGCCCGAGCCGACCAAGGCCGCGAACGCCAACCCAACCAGAATCCCCCTGGCTCGCAACACGCTCAGGCGAGGCTAACAAGCGCAACGGGCGCCCTCGACCAACCGTCCACCGACCCACACCCGGCCGCGCACCCGGATGAGGAGCGTTGGTGCGCCCACGTCACCCGCCAGGAGGCGGAAGTGCAAAGCCGGCAACAGCCGCCACGGCGTCTGGCGACTCGTCAAAGAGCAGGTGCCCGACGCCCGCCAGCACGCGCTCCTCAGCGTGGGGCAGGTGCGAACGCCAGCTCGGCAGCTGGCCGACCGGGACGACGCGATCGGCGTCGCCCCAGAGCAGCAATGCTGGCGCGCTGATCCGATGCAGCCAGCGCGGCAGGCTCGGATCGTAGGTGTGACCCCAGAGCAGCCGCGCGGCCGATGTCGACTCGCGGTAGCGGTCGGCGAGGAACTCGGGCGTCGGCGGGTCTGGCACCTTACCGGCGAAGACCGACAGGTCGGCGGTCAGGTGGAGCGGCACCTCGGCGTCGGGCAGGCTGAAGAGGTCAAGCGTCGGGTGCTCGATGACGCGCAGACCCCAGGGCGCCGCGAGCACCAGGCGGCGCACGCGCGCGCCCTGGCTGATCGCGAGCGTCGCAGCGATCCAACCGCCCATCGAGTGGCCGGCGAGTGTGAGCTCCCCCACCCCGAGCGCGTCGAGCAGGTCGAGGTAGAGGCGCTCGTAGTCGTGGATGTCGCAGACCGCCGGGTCGTCGGCGGAGTCGCCGAAGCCCGGGTGGTGGGGCACGACCAGGCGAAACCGCTCGGCCAGCGGCAGCAGGCTGTCAAACCCGGTGATCGTGCCGGCGCCGTGCAGGAATAGCAGCGGCGGCCCCGTGCCGGCCTCGTACACCGCGACCTCGACGCCGGCGAGCTCGTAGCGCGTCTGCGTGTAGCCGCTCACTTCGGCACGCCTGTCTTGGCGCGGATCCGCGGGATCACCTCTCTGGCGAACAGCGTCATGTTCTTGACCGCCTTCTCTTCGGGCATGTCGGCGATCGTCAGCTGCAGCAGGATGCGGCTCGACCCGGCCTCCTGCGCCCAGTGCGCGAGCGTGTCGGCGACGGTATCGGGGGAGCCGATAGCGATCCGCCCGAGCGCGAGCATGTCCTCCCAGCTCGACTCCTTGGCATCGGCGAGCGCCGCGCTCGAGGCGAGCCGCAGGAAGTTGTCGCGCGAGACGTAGCCGGGCGGGCTCAGGTACTTTGGCTGGACGCGGTGATACCAGCTGAAGAAGCGCTCGATGTGCGGACGCCCCTCGCGCTCGGCCTCCTCGTCGCTGTCGGCAACGTAGACGATCGTCGTGATGATCAGGTCATCGGGCGCGAGCGTCCGCCCGGCGGCAGCGCACTTCTCGCGCAGCGACTCGAACGCCCGCAGCTGCTGGGGAATCGGCGTGAAAACGACGGAGTAGCCGGCACCGAACTGGACCGCGAGATCGACCGTCTCGGGGCTGCCCGAGCCGACGATGTAGATCCGCGGGCGCGGCTGCTGGTAGGGGCGCGGCCAAGGGTTCAGGAAGCGGTAGAAGAAGTGCTCACCCTCGTAGCTTGTCGGCCCATCCTGCTCCCAGGCTTGGAGCAGGATCTCGAGCCCCTCACGGAAGCGGGCGCGCGCCGTCGTCGGGTTGATCTGCGCCGCGTTGGACCAGTACTCCATGCCGGTGCCGAGCGGGAAGCCGAACTCCATCCGCCCGCCGGACATGACGTCCAGCATCGCGTACTCCTCGGCGACGCGGTTGGGCAGCGAAAGGTTCAGCGGGATCCCGGCGACGAGGATCTTGATCTTCTCGGTCGAGGCGATCACGTGACCGGCACGGACGGTCGGTGAGGGCTGCAGGCTGTAGGCCGTGTTGTGATGCTCGTTGATCGCGATCGCGTCGAAGCCGAGCTCCTCGACGAGGCGGATCTCGCGCGTGTAGCGCTGGTAGAGCTCGTGGGCGAGCCGCGGATCGAACTCGCTGTTGGGGTAATCGACCCAGCTTGAGCTGTAGTCGTCGATCCGCTCCGGCAGATGTGCGTAGTGGTGGTGGTTGAAGACGTAGAACTGGATGTCGTCGACGACGCTCACCGCAGCTCAGCGCGCCATGAAGCCGCCATCGATGACGAAGTTCGCGCCCGTCACCCACGAGCTTTCGTCGGACGCGAGGTAGACCGCAAGCTGCGCGATGTCCTCCGGCGTGCCGGTTCGCGGGAGCATGATCGCGTCGAGGTGGGCCTGGCGAAAGCCCGGGACCTCGAGCTGCCTCGCGGTCGCCGGCGACTCGACCATCCCGGGGCTGATCGAGTTGACCCGGATGTTGTGCTCGCCGCCTTCGGAGGCCAGCTCGCGCGTCAACGCGATCACCGCCCCCTTGGTCGCGGCGTGGGCGAAGTTGCCGGGCGTCTGGCGCAGCGAGCTCATGCCGGAGATCGAGCCCGTGTTGATGATCGAGCCGCCACCACGCGCGACGAGATGCTTCCAGGCCTCGCTGACGACGTAGAAGACCAGGTCGAGCTCGTTGCGGATCGTGAAGTGCCAGTCGGCGTCGCTCAGCTCGGCGATCGGCACGAACTTCGGTACGGCAGCGTTGTTGTAGAGGATGTCGAAGCCGCCGTGCTGCGCGGCTGCCGCCGCGACCCAGCCCCGCGCCGTTGCCGAGTCACCGAGATCTACGGGTGCGGTCGAGGTCATCGTGCCGCCCGCGGCGCGGACCAGCTCGACGGTCTCCTCCGCCTCTTCGACCTTCAGATCGCAGCCGACGACGTTCGCACCCTCAGCGGCGAACAGCTGCGCGGCAGCGCGTCCCTGACCGCCAGCCGTCCCGGTGATCAGCGCGACCTTGCCTGCAAGACGACCCCCGCTACTCAACGCCGCCTCGATCAGGGCGTGTGGCAAGAGACCTCGGCGACACCCCTTGCCCTCGCTCCATGGCGCAACTCTATGCGATCGGATCCCGGCGGCAGCGCAACGCGATCTGCAAGTCTTCGCGTCGCTGCCATGCTCGCCGCCACCGGATTCCTACGACGCGAGCTCGAGCGCGCACTGCCCGAGCGCCCCTTCGAGATCGAGTTCTGGGATGGCGCGCGCCTGCCGGCGACCGAACCCGGCGGTCCAACCTTCAGCATTCGCGGTCCCGGAGCGATCAGCCACCTGCTGCGCGCACCGGGGCAGCTGGGGATCGGCCGCGCCTACGTCTCGGGCCTGCTCGAGGTCGACGATCTCGACCGGGCGATGGCGCTGCTGGCGGATTGGCAGCCACCACGGCTGGACGCCGCAACGCGCCTGCGCCTGGCAGCCGCCGCGGTGCCTGCCGTCGGGCTGACCGCGCCCGCCCCGATCCCTGAGACCGAGCTGCGGCCCAGCGGAGCGCGCCACAGCCGCGAGCGTGACCGGCGCGCGGTACGCCACCACTACGACGTCTCGAACGAGTTCTTCGCGCTGTTCCTCGACGCTTCGATGACCTACAGCTGCGCACTCTTCTCCCGCGGAGCGAGCACGCTCGAGGAGGCCCAGGAGGCGAAGCTCGAGCTGGTCGCGAGCAAGCTCGATTTGCGCGCCGGCGAGCGGGTGCTCGACGTTGGCTGCGGCTGGGGCAGCTTTGCGATCCATGCCGCCGCACGTCACGGCGTCCGTGTCCTCGGGATCACGCTGTCCGAGCCGCAGGTGCGGCTCGCCCGCGAGCGCGTTGCGAGCGCCGGCCTCGATGGCCAGGTCGAGATCCGCATCGCCGACTATCGCGAGCTGGCTGGCGAGCGCTTCGACGCGATCGCCAGCATCGGGATGGTCGAGCATGTCGGCTCGGTGCAGATCGACGACTATGCGTCGCGTCTGGCGGCGCTGCTCGGCCCGGGCGGGCGGCTGCTCAACCACGGTATCGCCAGGCTGCGCCACGGAGACCCGGAGGCGGGACCGTTCTCCGAGCGCTACGTCTTCCCCGACGCCGCGCCACTGCATCTGGCGCGCGTGCTCGAGGCGATCGAGCTGGCGGGCCTCGTGACCCATCACGTCGAGGGCCTCGCCGGCGACTACGTCCGCACGCTCGATCACTGGATCGAGCGGCTCGATCGTCACCTCGACGAGGCAGCGTCACTCGTAACGCCCGAGCGCGTACGCGTCTGGCGGCTCTACCTGCGAGCCGCACGCAACGGTTTCCGTGTCGGCTTCACCGGCGTCTACCAGGTGCTCGCGCGCCGACCGCCGGCCCGGCCGACGTCGACCTTCTGAAGCGGCACGCCGCCCCGCCGCCGCCGCCGGGCGCTCGACTACGGTCGCCGTCGCGGCCTGTCGATGAGATTGGTAACGCAACATGACGGCGCGAATGAGGGGGCCCATCGGGGCAGCCTGGAACGTGGCGTCGCGAGGCTGCAATGCGAGCGATGAGACCACGCAGGACGCAGGTCGCAGCGACAGTCCGCCCGCGGGTGGTGGTCGCCGACGATGACGAGGTTCTGCGCACGGTGCTTGTCGCCCAGCTGAGTGACGACTTCGAGTGCGTCGGCGTCGCGGCTGACGCACCGGAGGGCATCGCGCTCGCCGCAGCACAACATCCCGACGTCGTCATCCTCGACGTCAACATGCCCGGTGGGGGCGCTGCGCGAGCGACGCGCGAGATCCGCGAGATCTCACCGGAGACGGCGATCGTCATCCTCTCGATCGACGAGACCTGGGCCGACCTGATCGACCTGCTGAACGCCGGCGCAATGACCTACCTGCGCAAGGGCATCGACGAGCACACGCTGGCGCGTGACCTGCTCTCGGCGATTGACGCGCATCGCCGAACCGGCCGTCGCCCGGAGGCGCCCGATGCGCCGCCGACGCTGGCGAGCAGGTAGCAGCAGACACCCGGGGCGCACCACGCCGGCAGCCGAAATCAGCCAGCGAGGCTCGGACCGGCGCCGGTCCGGCTGGCCCGGCTCACGCCGCCGCTCGGCGGCAACCAGCGTCGCAACGTCTCCAGCAGCAGGTCACGGTGCACCGGCTTGCTGATGTAGTCGTCCATTCCCGACTCGATGCAGCGCTCGCGGTTGCCGTCCAACGCGTAGGCGGTCAGCGCGATGATCGGGGTGCGGCGATCCCCGCCCTCGCGGCGGCGCACTTCTGCAGTCGCGGTGTAGCCGTCCATCTGCGGCATCTGGCAGTCCATCAGAACCGCGTCGTAGCGCCGGCTCGCGAGCATCGCCAGCGCCTCCACCCCACTGGCGGCGACCTCCGCCCGACAGCCCGCAGCGCTCGAGCACGCGGATCGCAAGGGCCTGGTTGAGCGGGCTGTCTTCGGCGACGAGAACCAGCGGCGCGCTTGGCCACAGCGTCTGCTCGGCGACGTTCTCGCCAGTCGAGCGTGGACGACGCTCGCCGGCGCCCATCACGCGCTCTTCAGCATGCGCGGCTGGCGCGCTTCGTCCTCCAGGACTGCCGGCCGCTTGACGCCGACGAGTGCTTGCCGACCGATCACGCTCGAGGTCAACCCGGTCGGCGAGAGCCGCGATGCTCTGATCAGCTGCTCGACGGCGCTGGCCTTGAGCGGGCGCGCCAGCAGGAAGCCCTGACCGCGGTCGCAGCCCTCGCGCTGCAGACGGCGGAGCTGGGCGACGTCCTCGATGCCCTCGGCGAGCATCCGCATCCCGAGCGCCTTCCCGAGCTGGACCAGCGTGTGCACGAGCGCGTCCGCCGCATCGTCGGATGCTGTGCTGGAGGAGATGAACGAGCGGTCGATCTTCAGCTCGTCGACTGGAAATTGGTGCAGGTAGGCAAGCGAGCTGTAGCCGGTGCCGAAGTCATCGACCGCGATCGACACTCCGAGCGCACGGAGCAGGCGGAGCCGGCGCACGGTCGCCTTGGAGTCGCACATCAACACGGTCTCGGTGATCTCGAGCACGAGCTCCGACGCCGGCAGCCGGCTCTGCGACAGCGCGCCGCGCACCTCGGCGACGAACTCTGCCCGTTCGAACTGGCGCGTCGATACGTTGACGGCGACCGCGAGGCGACAGTCCCCGGATTGCCACGCCGCCGCCTGCACACACGCCTGCTCGAGCGCCCAGCGGCCGATTGGCACGATCAGTCCGGTCTCCTCGGCGATCGGGATGAAGGCGTCGGGAGCGACCACGCCGCGCCGCGGGTGGCGCCAGCGCAGCAACGCCTCGACACCGGTCATCCGGCCTGAGCGGAGATCGAACACCGGCTGGTAGAGCAGGAAGAACTGGCCGGCGTCGAGGGCTTCGGCGAGCTCCGACTCCAGTGAGAGGCGGTCGTTCATCGCCACGTGCATCCGCGATTTGAAGACGGTCAGTCGACCCTTGCCGGACAGCTTCGCCTCGTGCAGCGCAAGGTCCGCCTCGCGGAACAGATCGTCCGGCGCAAGCGGCGAGCCGTAGGCGACGCCGACGCTGGCGGTGATGGAGATTGGCGCGCCGTTCGCAGCGGTGAGCTCGGTCGGCTGGTGCAGGACCTCGAGCAGAGCGGCGGCGGTCAGCTCGGGGCTGGCGTCGAGCTTCGCATGATCGACGAGCACCGCGAACTCGTCGCCACCCAGGCGCGCGACCATGTCGCATTCACGGACCGCGCCGGTCAGCCGCTCTGCGACCACCTGCAGCAGCTCGTCGCCGGCGGCCTGGCCGAACGTGTGGTTGACCTTGCTGAAGCCGTCGATGTCGATCGAAAGCACGGCCACGGAGCGATCGCGTTCGCCGCACTGGGCGAGCAACTCGCGCGCCCGGTCATAGACCAGGAAGCGATTCGCCAGCCCGGTCAGCGCGTCGTATAGCGAGCGGCCCGCGAACCTGCTGCCTCCGCGGGCCGGCGCCGAGGCGAGTCTCATAGCGCAAGCTCGCTTGCCGCCACGGCTGGCGCCAGGTCGAGCGCGACACTGAGCCTGTCCGTGCTGCTCGTACGACGCGCGTTGGCGGCCTTCGCTGGCAGCAGACGCACCGGCAGCGCGGAAACGCTGATCCCCAACTGCTGATCGTCGTTGCTGCCCGAGGCCAGGCTGGCGTGAACCGTGTGCCAGCGTACCCCGCCGTTCGCGGTGAGCATTCGTCCAACGCCGTCGAACGTCTTGCATTCGCGGCTGGCGAGCCGCGCGAACTGGTCGCGCACTCGGCCGCGGTCCTCCTCGTGGATGAAGTCGCCCAGCGCACGCCCGACGAGCGCCTCGGGCGCCTCGCCGACCAACTCGCCGAACGCCGGACTCGCGGTGACGATCCGCCCATTTGTCTTGCGCCCCACTCCGACCAGCACCGTCGTAATCGGTCGTGCATCATAAAAACTGTGTATGTCCATCAACACATGTTGGGGCACACCAACGTGTGGGCATCACGGAATTTAGGCAGAACCGGACGCCATCGACCGTGGTCACAGTGCGCGATATCCGCGCGAGCGCAGCGATCTAGGACGAGACGGGCACTGCGACGACCGCGCTCAAATCCAGCAGGCCGTGGGCGCATGCGACCGCGACAAGCTGCGCCTGGGAGCGCGCACCGACCTTGCGCATGGCACTGCGAACGTGCGACTCCACGGTCGTCGAGGCGATGCCCAACTCGGCCGCGATCTCGTACGCCCGGCGACCCATTGCCACCCAGCCAAGCACCTCGAGCTCGCGCGGGGACAACGACTCACCGGACTGCAGACTCGCCGTCTTCGGCGCACGTCGCTCGGCGCTGGTGTTGAGCGCGACGTAGAGCGCGAGGTTGCGCCCGGCGATCTGGGCCCAGTGTGCGGCGTATTGGACCTTGACGCGATCGCCGTCCGCGTGGACCATCGTGCGGTCGCCGTTGAATGTCCCCTCACGCTGGAACGCGCGCCAGCGCGCATCGAGGAACTGCCACTCGATCTGGTCAAAGAAGGTGTCGAGCCTGAGCCCGATCATCTGCTCGCGAGAGTAGCCCAGAGCTTCGACGAGAGCGGTGTTGAGGGCGACGATCCGTCGGTCCTGGTCGAGCAGCATCATCGGGTTCTGAGACAGGCCAAAGACCCGCCAGAACGTCTCGCGCCAGCCGTCCGCCACCCGCTCCTGGCGGACGCGGAGGACCCGCGCGCCCGGCCCTGATGGCGGCGCAAGCTCGTCCCCCGCCCCGGTGCTGCTTGGCACCGAGAGCTCCTGGAGCATCGCGTCGCGGTCCAGCTGAGCCAGCTCGCGGTCGTGTGCGGCCTGCTCACGATCAGCCGCCGCCTGCTGGCGCTCGGCCGCTGCGGCGGCGCGCGCCAGCGAGGCTGCAGCGCGGTCGGCCGCGGCTTCGCTGCGGTGCTTCGCCGCGCGCAGCAGGATCTCGGCGCCGGTTGCCGCGCGACCATCGTCAAGCAGGCGAGGGTGCCGTGCCTCCCACTTGCGGTCGCGAAGATCAGCGGCTGCATCGCGCGCTTGCGCCGCAATGTCACGCTCCTGCGCTGCGGCATCTCGCGCGTTGGCGTCCGCGACTCGACGCCCCGCGCTGCGCTGCGTTAGCTGACGGTTACGCTCGCGGCCGGGGGATGCTGGCTCGGCGCTCGGCCTCCGGGTCCGCTCACCGGGGCGATCGCTGGCGTTGCAACCATCTCCACTGCGACTGGCCACAGACCCCCACACGTAGCGGCTGGTAGACCGCGTCAGTCGGCGCGGGATCCAACCGATCGACTGACGTGAGATTCTAGCATCAAGTCGCAGTTTGCGCGCTTTTGCCGTCGGCGCCCGGTTGCCGGTTCACAAGACGGCGTCCAACCGGCTCGCGAACTTCAAGCCAGAAGGTTTCTGACGTGCTGAGCGATTGGGCACGCTTTTGGTGTTGTTAACAGCGGGACCAGTTGCCTTTTCAGGGTTGTTACAGCTTTTGCGGAGCTCTCCGATTTTCAGGCAATCTAAGTTTCACGATTTTTAGGCCACTGGCGCTAAACTGGTCGTGTCTAGTGGCTCATGCGAACCTCGCCGAGGCTCGTGGGGCGCAAGCTGGAGACCAACGTGGCCGGCAGATCGAAGGACGATCGCCCCGTCGGCCCTGATACCGGGGCCAATGGCGCGAACGGCGCCAAGCAGGACCGTGTCCCCGCGCCGTCCGGTGCGGCCGGCGAGCAGGCGCCCGGGGAGCTCGAGCTGCACGCGCTCGGGGAGCTTGAGCTGCGCGCGCTTGGGGAGCTCGACCAGACGCTGGCCGACCGCGACCAGACCGGCGCCGACACCGACCAGACCGCAGCCGACACCGACCAGACCGCAGCCGACGACGACCAGGCTGCGTCAAACGATGATCAAGCAGCCAGTGACCGCCTGCTGCGACGCGGCGGGGATTCCACAGCTCACGAGGCTAGCCGCGACGTCCGTGATCGCGGGTCCGCACGACGCCAGCAGACCGCCCGCGAGCGTGTCGACGCAGCCTCGGTGCGCGACGTGACCGCCGCCGACCGCGATTTCGCCGCCGCCGCACGCGACGAGGCCGCGGCCCAGTGGGACCGCGAGCTCGCGCGGCGTGAGGCAGCGGGAACGCAGTCCGAGCCGGCACTGAAGGCGATCGTGCTGCGCGCGCTGGAGTCGCGCCGCGCCGCGGCCGCCGATCGCGTTGCGGCGGCCGAAGGGCGCGCGCGGGCCGCGGCGGATCGCGAGCAGGCAGCTCGTGACCGCGCCCAGGCGGCGCGCGACCGTAAGCAGGCAGCACAGGATCGCGCGGAGCTTGCCCACCAGCTGGCGATCGCCGAGACCGACGAGCTGACCGGCGCCCGCGCTCGCTCCGCCGGACTCGAGGAGCTCGAACACGAGGTCGATCGCGCGCACCGCACCGCGAGCGAGCTGGTCGTCGGCTACGTCGACGTCGTCGGTCTCAAAGCCGTCAACGACACGGCCGGCCATGCTGCTGGCGACGCGCTGCTGCGTCGCGCCGTCGCGGTGCTCCGGTCACACATGCGAAGCTACGATCTGATCGTGCGGCTCGGTGGCGACGAGTTCCTCTGCGTGCTTTCGGATATCTCGCCCGCGATAGCGGTCGAACGCTTCAGCGCGATCCAGGCCGAGCTCGCAGAGGACGACAGCGCCCCCCGGATCCGAGTCGGCGTCGCGCAGCTGATGCCACATGACACCGCGGCCGAGCTGATCGAGCGCGCGGATGGCGAGCTCCCGCTCGGCAGTCGCTAGCCCGCCGCACAGACGCCAGCGGGCCCAGTCGAGCCCCGCTTCAGTGCGAGTCTGACTCGCCGGTCAGAAGATCGAGCAGCGCGCCGACGTTCCGCTCGCCGGCGATCGGGTCCGGGATCGGAAAGTGCGCGTTGACCGTGTAACGGTTGCGCCGGCCGGTCCGCTCGCGGGTGATGTAGCCGCTCGCGGCGAGCTCCGTGACGATGCGGTGCGCAGCGCGCTCGGTGATCAGAATGCGCTCGGCGATGTCGCGCAGCCGCAGACCTGGGTCCTGGGCGATGCAGACCAGGACCTGGGCGTGGTTGGTCAGGAATCCCCAGCTGGGAAGGACGTTGTCAACCATTCGTCCAGCCTAACGATTTCCGGACTTACATTTCATGATTTGCGGACCGATGTTCGGGGTACGGGAACTCTACGGGACGCACCAGCGCGAACCCCAACAGAGCTCCTGAGTCTTTTACATCGATCAGGAGGTCCCGTGCCGTGAATGCCAAGAATCGCAAACCGCCCCGCTTTGCCCGCCGTGCCTGGACGCTCAGGCTGCTCGGCCTCAGCTGCCTCGCGGGACTCGTCCTGGTCGTCAGCAGCGCACTGGCGGCGCAGCCCCCGGTCGGGCTCGGAACCGCCGGGTCGTTTGCGGTCCTTGCCGGCCAGACGGTGACGAACACCGGCCCGTCGACGATCAACGGCAACCTCGGTGTCAGTCCCGGCGCAGCCGTGACCGGCTTCCCGCCGGGGACGGTCAACGGCACGATCCACGAGGCCGACGCGGCCGCGGGCCAGGCGCAGCTTGACCTCACAACGGCATATAACGATGCGGCCGGTCGCACGCCGTTCGTGTCGGTGCCGGCGGACCTGACCGGGCTCACGCTGACCCCCGGCGTCTACAAGAATGCGTCGGCGATGGGCCTGACCGGGGCGATGACGCTGGACGCCCAGGGCAACCCCAACGCCGTCTTCATCTTCCAGGCCGGGTCGACGCTGATCACCGGATCGGGCAGCACCGTGAACCTGATCAACGGTGCCCAGCCGTGCAACGTCTTCTGGCAGGTCGGCAGCTCGGCGACACTCGGGACGACGTCGAACTTCGTCGGCAACATCCTCGCGCTGTCGTCGATCTCCTTGAACAACGGCGTGACGCTCAGCGGAAGCGCATTGGCGCGCAACGGCTCGGTGACTCTGATCGACGATACGGTCACGGCGGCGCAGTGCGCGACGGCGGGCACCACAACCGGCGCAGACGGTGGCGCCGGTGGCACCACGACCACGAACGGCGTCGGCACCGGCGCTGGGACAGCCAACCTCGTGACCCGGCCTGGCTCGATCATCAAGGGCGGCTCGGGCCGCTGCGCCAGCAAGGCCTTCAAGGTCTCGGTCTCGGGCCTGCTGATCAGCCGCGTGATCTTCTCCTTCGAGGGCAACGTCGTCGCGACGCGCAACAAGGCGCCGTTCACCGCGGCGGTCGATCCGGGAACCGGCACGCACAAGCTGACCGCCTACGTGACGTTCTCCGACACCACCCCGGCCAAGACCCTCAGCATCCCGGTCAAGTCGTGCGCGGCAGCAAAGCGCTCGGTGACCCCGGTGGGCACCCCCGGGTTCACCGGTTGATGGCGACGCAGCGTGAAGCGGGGCGGCGGCACAGCGCCGCCGCCCCGCCGTCGCGTCCCTCCAGCTCAGTGCTCCGCCTGACCAGGCGAGCGGTCGCGACCGCGCTCTGCCTGCTACCCGCAGTGGTTGTCGCCGGCGGCGCGCAGGCCGCGACGGCGCCGTCGATCGCGCCGCAGCAGGAGCTTGTGACGCTGCTGAGCGCCCACAGCGTGAGCGCCACCCCCGGCGGCGCGGTGGAGGCATCGGTCGCAGCCACGCGGCCGCTGACCAAGGAGCAGACGGTCCTGCCGGTGCTCTCCTCGGAGATCGACAACAGCGTCGACGCCCAGGGCCAGCTGTGGCTGCAGGTGCGGCTCCCGGGTCGCGTGCTGGGTCACAAGGCCCCGCCGGCGACCGGCTGGATCAACGCCGCAGGAGCGACCATCTCGAGTACCGGCTGGCATCTCGTCGTCGATCTCGGCGCGCGCAGCGTGCTGGTCTATGATGACGGCGTCGAGGTCCACAGTTACAAGGCCGTCGTCGGCAAGAGCTCCACGCCGACGCCAACCGGCGAATACTTCGTCGAGGAGAACGTGAAGATGCCCGCCGGCGCTCCCGGCGCGCCGTTCGCCCTCGCCACCAGCGACCGCTCGAAGGTGCTGCGCGAGTTCGAAGGCGGCCCGGGCCAGATCGCGATCCATGGGATCGAGAACCTCGGCGGAACACTCGGGACGGCCGAGTCGCACGGCTGCATCAGGCTTGGCACGAGCGCGATCGACTGGCTCGCCGCGCGCATCGGCCCCGGCGTGCCGATCACGATCATCGCCTGAGCTCGGGCGAAGGCGCGCGGCGGGACGCGTCGGGCGCGCCGATCTCGAGCGGCGAAGCGCGACCGGTCAGGCCGCAGCCGGAACGCAGCGGTCAGCGCGGCGAGCGTGGGACCGCGGTCCCTGCTGCGCCGATGTTCCGCGCGAGGATCTCGCCGAGGCGGTTGACGCCGATCGGCTTGCTGACGTAGTCGTCCATCCCGGCGGCCAGGCACTTCTCGCGGTCGCCGGCCATCGTATGCGCGGTCATCGCAATGATCGGCAGGTGCTCGGCACCGTTTGCGCGACTGCGGATCGCCCGCGTCGCCTCGTAGCCGTCCATCCCCGGCATCTGGCAGTCCATCAACACCGCCGCGTACCTGGTCTGCTCGACCGCGTCGAGCGCCTGACGGCCGTCGGCGACGATCTCGGCCTCGTAGCCGAGCTTCTCGAGCATCCGCGCCGCGAGGATCTGGTTGACCGGGTTATCCTCGGCGACCAGGACGACCGGCGCACCCTCACAGCCTGACGCGGGCGCGGCGCGCACACCGTGGTCGGCGACGGGCGCTCTCGGCTGCTCGCCCGGCCCACAAACCGGCAGCGTGACCTCGAAGGAGAAGCTGCTGCCCTTGCCCGGCACGCTCGAGGCGGCGATCGTGCCCCCCATCGCCTCGACCAGCTCGGCGGAGATCGTCAGGCCGAGACCGGTGCCGCCGTATTTCCGCGCCGTCGAGTTATCGGCCTGCGTGAACGGCTGGAACAGGCTGGCGGCGACCTCGGGGTCGAATCCGATGCCGCTGTCGCTCACCTCAAGGCGCAGGCGCGCCGTTTCGGCGACCTCCGTTGCAGTCGCCGTGACCGTGACCTTGCCGTGCTCGGTGAACTTGACGGCGTTGGAGACGAGATTGATCAGCACCTGGCGTAGCCGTGGGGCATCCCCGTGCAGCCACGCCGGCATGCCGGCGTCGATGGTGACAACGAGCTCGATGCCCTTGGACTGCGCCGCGATCATCAGCACAGCGCAGGCCTCGCCAATCGTCTCGCGCGGTGAGAAGCTCGCCTCGTCGAGCTCGACCTTCCCGACCTCGATCTTCGAGTAGTCGAGGATGTCGCCGATCACCAGCAGCAGCCCCTCGGCTGCCGCGTGGGCGATGTGCGCGTACTCGTGCTGCTCGGAATCGAGCGAGGTATCGAGCAGGAGCTCCGTCATACCGATCACGCCGTTCAGCGGCGTCCGCAGCTCGTGGCTCACGGTCGCGACGAACATCGACTTCGCATTCGATGCCTGGACAGCGTCGTCACGTGCGGCGGCGCTCGCCTGTGAGGACTTTCGTGCCGCGTCGCGCGCGGCCGCCGAGCGCAGGTAGAAGACGCTGAATGCGATCACCAGCAACAGCATCACGGCGGCTGCGCCGGCCCTGGCCTCGTCGTGGGCGTCGACAGCCGCGTCGGCGTCCACCCGGCTGATCTGCGAAAGCACACGCGACAGTCCGGCGGAGTTGAGCGTCAGCTTCGCCTGGAGCGCGGGGACGAGAGCTGGTTGGCGCACTCCCACGGCCGACAGCCCCGGGCTCACGGCGACGTTGAAGATGCGAGTGATGACCGGCTCGATCGTCGCGAGGTCGCCGCGTGCCGTCACCAGCAGGCTGGGCGGAACCACCATCTGTACCCGCGAGCGGAGGCCTTGGGTCAGCGCGAACTCGTCGGCTCGGATCTCGATCGCGATCTTTGGCGGATCGCCGCCGGCGCGCGGATCGGCGTTGAACGGTGCCGATTGGAGGTCGGCGAGCGCGAGCGTCAGCGCGCCGACCCGCAGCTGCGCCTGACGGCTCGAGTTGTCGCGCGCCATCACGCTCCAGACACCGGCGATTGCGCCCAGCGTCAGGAGCAGTGCCGCGACCGGGACGAGCCGTTTGGAGCGGATTATGTTCACGAGGTCCTGCAACGCTTATCGACCAACGCCAAAGCGTTCTGTACTCGCGCGCGCGGATATCGGTGAGTCGGTGAGCGAGCCGGCGGCCGCGGACTCAGCTTCTCGCGGAGATCTTCCGATCTAACGTCCATGCCCGCGTCCACGGATGCGACAACTGCCGGCGCCCGCGGCGACACGGTCGCGGGGAGAGCGCTCGCGATAGCGCGGTTGCCACGCCGGCTCGTCGCGGCAACCGGCATCTACTTCGTCGCCTTCGTCGCCTGGCGACTTGCGTTCGACGGCGGCCCTGCGACACGGATGCTGTTCGTCTACGCCGCCTATCTCCCGCCGGGCCTCGCTGCGGTCGTGCTCGGGTCGCTGGCCTCGCGCCGGAGCGTTGACCCGCGAACCGCGTCAGCCTGGCGCTGGCTGACGGCATCGTTCACGTGCCTCGTCGCCGCGTTCGCCGCCGATCTCGGCTACGAGACCGCGTCGCACGCCGTGCCGTTGCCATCGGCGGCGGACGCCTGCTACCTCGCCTTCTACGTGCTGTTCTTCGTCGGCGTACTGCGATTCCCCAGGCGTCCGCCTTCGACATCGGGCAAGCTCCGCCTCACGATCGACTTCGCGACGGTCGCCCTCGCCGGGATGAGCGTGATCTGGCTGCTCGTCCTCGGCCCGTCGGCGACGGCCTCGCGGGCGAAGCTGATCCACGGCGGCGTTGCGGGCGTCTACCCGGTCGTGGACCTGCTGGCGATCTTCGTGCTCGCCTACCTGATCGCCAATGTGACCGGCGTTGCGGCGGAGCGAGCGTTGCGCCTGCTGGTTGGGAGCGCGGTACTCGCCACGATCGGGGACGTCGCGATCGGCTGGCGGACACTCCACCCTGGGGCGTCGCTACAGCTGGCGGTCGACCTCACGCTGATGGCGGCATGGCTGTTCTTCGTGCTCGCGGCTTCGGTGGCGCGGTCCACTCCCGCCCAGCGCGCGCATCCACTGCGCGCCGAGGGTGTCGCGCTCGACCCAGCCTGGACCGGTCGCGCCCGTTGGCTTCCGTACCTCGGACCACTGGTCGTCTTCGGCCTGTTGCTCGATGTGCAGTTCGGCGGCTCGTACCTCGACCGCGTCAGCCTGACCTGTACAGCGGTGCTCGTTTGCGCCCTGGTACTGCTCCGGCAATTCCTCGGACGTCGTGATCTCGTCAGCGCGCAGAGCGCACTCAGCCACCAGGCGCTCCACGACGCGCTGACGGGCCTGCCAAACCGGACGCTGGTCCGCGATCGGCTCGAACGGATGCTCGCCAGGGCGCGCCGCCAGCTGGCGGCAATCGCGGTCCTCTACGTCGATGTCGATGGCTTCAAGCAGATCAACGACACGCTCGGACACGCCGCCGGTGATGCCCTGCTGCAGGCCGTCGGGGAACGTCTGTCGAGCGTTGTGCGGGAAGCCGACACGGTCGGACGGCTCGCCGGCGACGAGTTTGTCGTGCTGCTTGACGCGCCGATCGTCAACGCCGGAGCCAAGCTGGCAGCCGACCGCATTCTCGACGTCCTGCGCCAACCGATCGAGCTCGGCGAGCGCGGCGGCGGGCGGGAGGCCACCGTCAGCGTCAGCATCGGAGCTGCCGTCAGCCACGAGGCCAGCGCCGATCAGCTGCTGCACGACGCGGATGTCGCGCTGTACGAGGCGAAGAGCGGCGGCAAGGACCGCTACGCGCTGTTCCGCTCGGGGATGCAGGGTGCTGCCCAAGCGCGGCTGCTGCTCGAGTTGGACCTTCGCGACGCACTAAGCGAGCGACAGCTCTTCCTGCTGTACCAGCCGACGGTCGACCTCGCCAGCCAGACGATCACCGGTGTCGAGGCGCTGCTGCGCTGGCACCATCCAACCCGCGGCGTCGTCGGGCCGGAGGAGTTCATCCCGATCGCCGAAGACAGCGGGCTGATCGTCCCGATTGGCCGCTGGGTTCTGGCTCAAGCGTGCGAGCAGGTGGCCGAGTGGCGCCGCGACGGACACGCAATCGGGATCGCGGTCAACGTCTCGGCTCGCCAACTCGACAAGGACGGCCTGCTCGGGGACGTCGAACGCGCGCTGAAGATCACCGGCCTCGACGCCGGGGCATTGACACTGGAGATCACCGAAACGACGCTGATGCTCGACACCGGCGCCACGGCAAGTCGGCTCGGTGCACTGAAGGAGCTCGGAATCCGGATCGCGATCGACGACTTCGGCACCGGCTACAGCTCGCTCGCCTATCTCGCCCGCTTCCCCGTCGACGCAATCAAGATCGATCGCTCGTTCGTCTCGGGCATCGCTGCCGCCGGCGAGTCGCATGCCCTGATCCACACCTTCGTCCAACTCGGCAAGGCCCTCGGACTCGAGACGATCGCCGAGGGGATCGAGGAGGACTCCCAGCTCCGAGTGCTGCAACGCGAACGATGCGATTCCGGCCAGGGCTTCCTGTTCGCGCGCCCGCTCGAGCCTGACGAGGTCGTCGCGCTGCTCTCGGCGAGCGCGACCGCGGCACCGGCGCACGACCCGGTCGCCCAGCAGCCGAGCCTCACCTGACGGCCGGCCGTGGTCGAGGCGGGCAGCGGCCTTCCGACCGCCCTGCAGCCGCGCCTGCAGGGCGGTCGGAAGCGCGACAGGACCGGCTACGATTGTGAGCGAGCGATGAGGCTCGCTCTGTAACCGCGGCTCCGCCGCTACACAACTCGTCATCAGGACGTCTTGCCACGCAACGCTAGCGCGATCGCCGGGGCTTAGCCCGGCCGCACCTCGTCGCCCAGGCGGATCCGTCCCGGCTCGAGCACCTCGCCGTAGACGCCGAAGGCCAGCGGCTCGGTCGTCTGGAGACCGCGACGGTAGGCGAGCAGCTCGAGCGTGGGCAGATCGACGATGCCGGTATCCGGTGCCTGCGAGGTCACGATGCAGCGCCCGACGTGGCCGTGCATCGCGACGCGTACCTCGCCGATCCGAACGCTGCGTCCGACCCATTGATCTTCCCCATGCGCGGCGGGGCCGGTCACCTCGATCAGCATCCGAAAACGCCGTCCGTCCACCGCTCGGCCGTCGGCGACCGACTCGAGCCGCTCGATCGACGCACGCGAGATCAGCGAGACGCTCCCCGCCGGCCCGCGGTCGACGCCGCCCAGCTCGGGGTCGGCACGAACGAGCCGCAGCGACTGGCCGGTGAAGCTCGAAAGCGCATCCGACCACGGCCCGATCACGAGCCGAGCCGTCGGGGTGCGCTTGAAGAAGCGCGTCTCGATCGCCTCGCCGAGCTCGACCACGCCGCCCACGCGCGCCCCGTCGGGGAATGTCAGCGCGAGCTCCGCATTGTCGCCGTCGTAGTCGGCACGCACCGCGCTCAGCACCCCGATGCGCTTTCCGTTGGTCATCCGGGCGCGGTCGTCGATCAGATAGAAGCAGCGATTGTCGGCAGCGCCGGCGGGCCCGAGCACCAGCTCGTCACGGGCACAGATCCGCAGGCCTTTCACCGGCGTGGTCGCAAGCGCGCTGACCACACCCGCCGGCGCGCCGAGCGGGGCGGCCTGCGCCGCGCCGCCTTCGGACACCCCAAGTTCGCCCAGGCTCATTCGGCTCGCAGTGCTGTCACCACGTCCGGCCGGCCGGCGCCGATGCCGGTTGGCCGCTGGATGTGGTGCTGCTCCTCGGCAAGCGCGGCCTCGTGCGCCGACGCGGCGAGCGCCGCTTCGAGGTCACTTCCGATCGTCACCAGCGTGCCCGCCTTTCTCCGGTCGACGACGTTTCAGCCAGGTGCCGCCAGGCAACATGTAGCCCAAGAAAATGTAGGGGAACAGGTTGACGGGCCAGGCCGGTGCGGGATCGAAGCTCCCGACCCTCGGCACCCTGGCCTACGCCGCAAGTTAGAGCGACGATCGCCGGCGCTGTATGTACGCCCGTCCAAGATGTCGTCTGGCGCAGCTGTTCCGATCGTCAGGCCAAGGACGCGTCTCGCACCAGGCGGCCTGCAGCCCGCCTGTCACGAAGGGGCCGGCGCCACTGAGCCGGCGGGCGGACGCGCTACGTTGTCGGTATGGACGAGTTGCCTCTGGCGCTGATCGAGTTTCCAGCCGACGACAGCGAGCGCGCGCGACGCTTCTGGAGCGGTGTTCTCGCGCTGGACGTGGAGCCGCGCAGCGTGGAGCAGGGCAGCGGCTGGCAAAGTCCGGGCGGTGGCCCAGCGCTCGGGATTCACGAGCGCGGAGCCGGGCCCGGCGACTCCTTCTCGCTGCCCTACTTCGAGGTCGGCGATCTGGCTGGCGCACTCGAGCGCGTCAAGACGCTCGGCGGCAGCGTCGTCCACCCGGGCGAGCGCTGGGCGGTCTGTCGCGACTCCGAGGGAAGCCCGTTCGGCCTTGCCGCCGCCGGGAAGGCCGGCTGACGACGATGGTCCCGACACAGGCCAGGTGTCTCCTGGTCGCGATTGTTGCCGCGGTCGGCCTCGCGGCCTGCGGCGGCGGCTCGACGACCACGTCGACGACCCCACCGCCGAGCACGCCACCGGCGAGTGGCCCGACATCGGCGAGCGGCACCACCGGCACGAGCTCGTCGACCGGCTCGAGCGGTGCGACGGGTTCGAGCGCCGCAGCGCTGGCGGCCGACACGGCCGCGCAGCAGCTCGCACGGACCGCCGGGCAGGCGGCGCTCAGCTACGCAAACGCCAACAACGGCAGCTATGCCGGACTGACGCCGGCCGGCCTGCAGACCGCGAACGCCGCAATTCAGATCGGCCCCGGAAACGGCGACCCGTACATCGACAGCTCCACCGGCGTCGTCGTGCTGAGCGGCGGCGCCGGCTACGCAGTCACCGCAACCTCCACGACCGGCGACAGCTTCAGCGTCGGCGCTTCGAGTAGCGGCCAAGCAACCCAGACCTGCATCGGCTCGGCGAGCGCGGCCTGCCAGGCCGGCTCCTGGTCGGCAGTGGGGGCGAGCGGCGGCACCGCCGCGCCGCGAGCGTCATAGGGTCCGAGGGTGCTCAGGCATTTCACCTACGTCAGCTCGGCGACACAACCGTTCGACGCCGCCGAGCTGGCTGCGCTGCTCGACGTGAGCCGGACCAACAACGAGCGCGACGACATCACCGGCATGCTCCTGTACAAGGGCGGCAACTTCATGCAGACCGTCGAGGGCTCGCTGGAGGCGGTCGAACTGCTGCGCGCGCGGCTCGGCGGCGACCCGCGCCACAACGGCCTGATGGTGCTGATCGAGGGCACGCGGCCGCAGCGACTCTTCGACGGCTGGACGATGGGCTTTCGCGACCTGGGCGGCGAGGATCTGAGCGACGTCCCCGGCTACAGCGAATTCCTCGACACGCCGCTGACCGCCGACGCGTTCGGTGAGGACCCGGACGCCAGCCAGCGACTGTTGCTGTCCTTCAAGCGCAACATGCAACGCTGAGCGCCCGACTCACCCCGCCGCCACCTCGGCCCGAAGCGCGGCTTTGGCCGGCGTCTGTATGACTCGCTCGCGGACTCTTCACGGCAGAGCGCACATGTTGCCTCCTGCGCGTGGCGCTGGCGCCCAATCTGCAGGGCAGCGCCGGGCCACGGCTTGACCATCATCAGTTAATCGGTATATACTGTCTCCATGAGCAAGCGCACGATGCAGGAGGCGACGTTCCTGATCCTGACGGCGCTGGCCGGCGGCGACCAGCACGGCTACGGGATCATCACCGACGTCGAGCAGATCTCCGACGGGCGTGTTCGGCTGCGCGCCGGGACGCTGTACACGGCGCTCGACCGGCTGCGCGGTGACGGGCTGGTCGAGGTCGACCGCGAGGAGATCGTCGACAACCGGCTGCGCCGCTACTACCGCCTGACCTCCGCCGGCGAGGAGCGGCTCAGCGCCGAGGCGGCGCGCCTGAAGGCGAATGCGCTGGTCGCGATGTCGCGACTTGACCCGGTGGGAGTGCCGCAGTGAGCGACGACTCCGGGCTCGAGCGCCGCTACCGGCGACTGCTCGCCCTCTACCCCGCGGCGTTTCGCGAGGAGCACGAGGAGGAGATGCTCACGGTGCTGATTAACGGCGCCGCGGCGGGCCAGCGGCGACCGCGACTGGCCGAGGCGGCCGATCTACTCAGAAACGCGACCTTCATGCGGCTGCGCAAGACGCAACCGCGAGCCTTCGCTGCCCGCCAGCGGATGATGATGCGCTGGGCCTATCGGCACCGCCACGTGATGATCCCGATTCGGGTTGCGCTCGGCATCTGGATCGCGGTCGTGACCGCAGTTCTCTACGGCAGCGGGCGCGGCGGCTGGTGGGCAGCGGTGCTGGTCCCAGCTGAGCTGTTGAACCTGTACCTCCTCTACCGCCTGCGCCGCCCGCTCGAGAGCTAGCTGTATTTCCTCGGGGTGTTTGGTCAGTCGGGGGCCTGGTGGCTTGTGGGCGTCGCCTGGGAGCCGCGGACAACGCCGGGAGCACGATAATTAGATGTCCGGCCAGGCGCATACGGAAGGAGTCGAAGAGCCGATGGCCACACCACCCAGCGAGGCGATCGGGCGACGCCACTTCTATGGCCCCGACCCGTCCCAGTACGCAGACCTCCACTCATCACGGGGCGCGCGTCAGCCGGGGACGGTTGTTCTGATCCACGGCGGCTGGTGGCGATCGCTGATCGGCGCCGACCACCTCGCCGGAGTGGCAGCCGACCTCGCCACTCGCGGCTGGACCACGTGGAACATCGAGTATCGCCGCGTCGGTATCGGCGGCGGCTACCCGTTCACGCTGGAGGACGTGGCGGCGGCCGTGGACCACCTGGCCACGCTGAGCGATCTTGACCTGAGCCGGGTGGTGGCCGTCGGCCACAGCGCCGGCGGGCATCTGGCAGCCTGGGCGGCCGGACGCGCCAAGCTCGCAGCAGGCTCGCCCGGCGCCGACCCCGTGGTCGGGGTCAGCGGCGTGATCAGCCTCGCCGGAGCCGTTGACCTGGTGAGCGCGGCGCGCCAGCGACTCGGCGGCGGAGCAGCGATCGAGTTTCTCGGCGGCGATCCCGATCAGTGGCCGGAGCGCTACGTGGTGGCCGATCCGATGGCCGTGGTGCCGATCGCGGCCGCGGTGCGCGCGATCCACGGGCGAGCTGATGAGGTCGTGCCGATCGCCCAGAGCGCGGCCTACGTAGAGGCCGCCCGCGCCGGTGGCCAGGACGCCGAGCTGGTCCCCGTCGAGGGCGATCACATGACCGTGACGGACATCGCGTCCTTAGCCTGGCCAACAGTCATCAAGGCGCTGGAGAAGCTCACCCGCAGCTGACGAAGTCCTCGGGCCGGCTTCGAACGAGGGGCGAACGGTGCACCGAGTCCCAGAGCGCGCTCGCTCCGCCGTCGCGGTCACGCCGTCGGCAGGTCGCCGATCCAGTAGCGCGGCCCCGGTCCGAGCCGCGCCGCGCGGTCGTCGGGATTGGTCAGCTTGCAGCGCTCGAGCGACAGGCAGCCGCAGCCGATGCACTCGGTCAGCCCCTGCCTGAGGCGTTGCAGCTCGGCGATGTTCTGGTCGATGCGGGTGGTCCACCGGGCTGAGAGGTGTGACCAGTCGCGGCGCGTCGGGGCATGGTGAGCGGGAAGCTTTGCGAGCTCGGTGCCGATCTCCTCGAGGGTCAGGCCGACATGCTGGGCGAAGACGATGAAGGCGATCCGACGGAGCACCTCGCGCGGGTAGCGGCGGTGGCCGGAGCCGGCCCGCTCTGAGCTGATCAGGCCGCGCTGCTCGTAGAAGCGGAGCGCGGAGGCGGCGACGCCGCTGCGGCGGGCGACCTCGCCGATCGTGAGCATCTGCTCCATCGGCCCAGGAAATCAAACTCGGCCTTTGACTTCAAGCTAACTTGAGCTTGTAGCGTGGCTGCTCGCAGTGGATTCATGACATCCAGGAGGCGCAGATGGCGACGACACGTGCAGCGAGCGAGGAGATCACCGCGGTGGTCACAACATGGCCGGGTGTCGCTACGGGCTGGGGCAGCCGGGGAGAGTTCGCGTTCAAGCTCGGCCGGCGGGAGATCGGCCACCTGCACGGCGACCATGTCGCGCACTTCTTCTTCCCCAGGGACGTCTGGACCGAGCTGATGGCGGCGGACCGGATCGAGCCGCATCCGGTGTTTCCCGACCGGCAGGGGCCGGCGGCGCGGCGGATCGAGGACGACGCGGACGTCCGGGATGTGATCGAGCTGATGCGCCTCAACTACGCCCGCTTGACCAAGCCGCTCGCGGCGGCGCGATAGGCGGCGGAGCACTCGCGCGGGGGGCTCGTATAGCGGCGTACGCCGTCCGCAGGCGGCAGTGACTCAAACGCTTGCATAGCGGCGTAGCATCTACTGCGTTGTGACGGCGATCGGGATATTGCTGTTGCTTGTAGGCGCGGCACTCGTCGTGGTCGAGACGCACGTGCCATCGCTCGGCTTCCTCGGTGTGCCGGGCGCGCTCGCCCTGATCGGCGGCGCCGCACTGGCCGTCAGCGGCCTCGGCGGGGGTGTCGGCGTCGTCGTCGCTGTGGCTGCCGCGATTGCGCTGTGCGCGATCCCCGGACTGCTCCTGGTGGCGCGCAAGGGTAATGCCGCGAGGCGGCGGCGGATTCGGACCGGCGCCGAAGCGCTCGTCGGGCAGACGGGCGTCGTGCGCAACTGGAGCGAGCGCGGCGGCCGCGTGCTGCTCGAGGGTACGCTCTGGCGCGCCCGCAAGGCTTGGCCGGAGCTCGAGCAGGCCGAGCCGCGCGAGGGCGACGTCGTCGTGGTCGAGCGGCTCAGCGGGCTGACGCTCGCCGTGCGCTCGGCCGAGGAGTGGGAGCTGGCGCGATGATCACGGCGATCATCGTCGCGCTGGTCGTGCTGCTCGTGCTTGGCGGGCCGGCGGCCGCAGCGTCGGTCTGGGTGCTGCGCGAGTACGAGCGCGCGGTGGTCTTCCGCCTCGGGCGGCTGATGGAGCAGCGCGGCCCGG
>Ga0302178_10000318_pt1 | contig 44992 bp, 47 predicted proteins | sample I_Palsa_E1_3_FD_198790 | JGI IMG/M metagenome (GOLD analysis project Ga0302178, IMG submission 198790) | Peat permafrost microbial communities from Stordalen Mire near Abisko, Sweden - I_Palsa_E1_3 | ecosystem: Environmental > Terrestrial > Soil > Palsa > Peat permafrost | place: Sweden...
AATACACCCGGACGATGTCGGCCTTCTTGTTGACGACGTGATCAAGGAATCCGGGGTCCTGATGGGTGAAGCCGTTGTGATCCTGCTGCCAGACATGCGAGGCGAGCACGTAGTTCAGGGACGCGATCGGACGCCGCCACGGCAGCTCCTTGGTGACCTTCAGCCACTTCGCGTGCTGGTTGAACATCGAGTCGACGATGTGGATGAACGCCTCGTAGCAGTTGAACAGCCCGTGGCGGCCGGTCAGCAGATATCCCTCCAGCCAGCCCTGGCACTGGTGCTCTGAGAGCATCGAGTCCAGCACCCGACCGGCCGGGGCGAGAAACGCATCCTGTGGTTCAACGCGTCCCTGCCACTGGCGCGAGGTCACCTCGAACACCGCGCCGAGAAGGTTCGAGACCGTTTCGTCCGGACCGACCAGGCGGAAATTGCGCCGAGCCTCGTTAAGAGCGACGACATCCCGCAAGAAGCTGCCGAGAACGAGCGTGTCCTGACCTTCGACGGCCCCGGGCGCGGGAACGTCGACGGCGTGGGCCTGGAAGTCCGGCAGCCGAAGGTCGCGAAGCAGCAGACCACCGTTGGCGTGGGGATTAGCGCCCATCCGCCGGACGCCCGTCGGTGCGAGCTCGGCGAGTTCGGGCATCAGTCGGCCGTCGTCGTCAAACAGCTCGTGCACCCGGTAGCTGCGCATCCAGGCTTCGAGCTGCGCGACGTGCTCGGGGTGCTCTGCGTCGACCAGCAGCGGCACCTGGTGGGATCGGAATGTGCCCTCGATCGGTACGCCGTCGACGACCTTCGGTCCGGTCCAGCCCTTCGGCGACCGCAGGATGATCATCGGCCAGCGCGGCCGCGTCGGGTCGTTGTGCTGCCGCGCGTGGCGCCGGATCTCGCCGATCTCCTCGATCGCCGTCTCCAACGTGCCCGCCATCAGTTGATGCATCGTCTCGGGGTCGTCGCCTTCGACGAAGTGCGGCGTCCATCCGCATCCGCGAATGAACTGCTCGAGCTCCTCCCGCTCGATCCGTGCCAGCACCGTCGGATTGCTGATCTTGTAGCCGTTGAGATGCAGGATCGGCAGCACCGCGCCGTCGCTGATCGGGTTCAGGAACTTGGTCGACTGCCACGCGGTCGCCAACGGTCCGGTCTCGGCCTCACCGTCGCCGACCACACACGCGACGATCAGCTCGGGGTTGTCAAACGCCGCCCCGAACGCATGGCTGAGCGAGTAGCCCAGCTCCCCGCCCTCGTGGATCGATCCCGGTGTTGTCGGCGCGACGTGACTGGAGATGCCACCGGGAAACGAGAACTGGGTGAACAGCCGCTTCATCCCGAGCTCATCCTGGCTGACGTTCGGATAGATCTCGCTGTAGCTGCCCTCGAGATACGTGTTGCCCACCAGTGCCGGGCCGCCGTGTCCCGGACCGGCAACGTAGATCATGTCGAGGTCATGTTTCGTGATCACCCGGTTCAGGTGCACGTAGATGAAGTTCTGTCCGGGCGTCGTCCCCCAGTGGCCGACGACCAGCGGCTTCACATCCGATAGTTCAAGCGGGCGCTTCAGCAACGGGTTGTCATACAGATACAACTGACCGACCGACAAATAGTTCGCGGCCCGCCAGTAGCGGTCGATCCGATCCAATAGATGCGCGGACAGAGGACCTGCAGCCGGCGCGATCGGCAGATCCGCCGGCAACCGCTCGGGCTCCGCCACCAGGGCAGGCGGATGTTCATGCGCGGTCGTCAAGAGGAGGCCCCGTCTCCGTTGATCGCTGGGACCGGTAGAGCCGGCGGCGTCGGGAGGTCCGCGGCGGCTTGGGTCTCGTTCTTGAGAAACGCCCCAAGCTCCTGGATCGTGCTCATCAACGGCGCGGGGAAGATGACGGTCGAGTTCTTGTCGACGGCCACCTCGACCAGGGTCTGCAGGTTGCGCAGCTGCAGCGCCAGCGGGTGGGCCATCATCACATCCGAGGCGATCGCCAGCTCGCCCGCGGCCAGCGCCTCGCCCTGGGCGGCGATGATCTTGGCGCGCTTCTCGCGCTCGGCCTCAGCCTGGCGGGCCATCGCACGCTGCATGCTCTCGGGCAGCTGAATATCGCGCAGCTCCACCACCGTGACCTCGATCCCCCACTCCTCGGTCTGAACGTCAAGGATCTCCTTGATGTTCTCGTTGATCGAGTCGGTCTCCGACAGCGCCTCATCCAGCGTGTGACGCCCGACCACCGCGCGCAGCGTCGTCTGGGCGATCTGATCGATCGCCTCTTGAACGTTCTCGATCGCGATCACCGAGCGGATTGGATCCTTGACCCGGTAGTAGGCGACCGCGGAGACGTCGATGCTGACGTTGTCCTTGGTGATGATCCCTTGCGACTGGATCGGCCTCGTGATGATCCGCAGCGACACGCGATGGATGTGGTTGACCAGCGGCACGCAGAACATCAGCCCCGGTTCGCGCGCTTCGCCCTTGACCTTCCCGAGCCTGAACACCACGGCGCGCTCGTACTGCTTGATGACATAGGCTCCGAACATGGTCTGGCCTCTCTGGCTGGGGTGATGCTGGATGGGTGGTGCATCAGTGGCGAACGGCTGGCGCCGTGCGCGGCGTTCAGGTGATGCCGGTCGTGGTCTGGGCGTGCTCGGCCCGGTGATGGCGCTGCTCAGCGAGACTCGACGAGGAAACCACCAGTAACAGGCGCTTCCGAAAGACGGTTCATGGACTCGAACTCCTGAGGCGATAGTTCGCGATCACCGCGAAGCGGTGCCGAACACGACGGCCGAGTCGCTGAAGCCGAAAAGCACAGGCCCCGCCGAAGGTTGAGGCGAAGCTGCCACTGATCCTACTCCGCGCGCCGGTGTGCGCTGTGGCCGTCCTGTGAGTTGTTGCAAGGATCCACGATGAGCTCGTGGCACCGCTCGGGCGACGGGACCGATCATCTGCGAGTGCTGATCGCCGATCGGCGAAAGATCGCCTCGAGCTCATCGTCCCCTCGTGGCGGCGCTCGGCCACGAGGTCAGCGCCCGCGAGAGCTCCCCGACCGATCGGGGCGCGAGAGCGGGCTGCAGCGCGGGCTGGCGACCGGAGTAGGATCCGCATCAGCTCCGCCCCAACCTTCGGCGAGCTTGGCGTTCCCGGCTTCAGCGACTCGGCCAGCGTGCGCAACACCTCTACGGGTGATTGCGTCATCCAACGCCTGAGGAGCTCGAGCCGATGCACTGTCTCTCACCAGCGCACGTTCACCCATCCGATCGAGCTGCGCCCGCGGTTATCTCGGGCGCCGTCATCGCGCGGCCGCATGAGGGCTACCTGCAGCGCTACACGCGACTGACGACACCGCCTTCGCCGATGGCGCGTTGGTGGCGCGGTCATGCACAGGCTCTAACGGCCGCGACGGTCCGTCCGCTGATGGAGCGCAGTGGCTGAGTCGGCCGTCGAGCACGACGACCTCAAGGCGGTCGCGACACTCACCGGCAGCCTGACCCCGGCGATCCTGTTCGCATTCGGCTACGGCAGCGGGCCGGTCGTCGCCTGCGGGCTGATCGTGTGCGGCTCCGGAGTGCTGATCGGTCACTTCCGCGGCTACCGGCTGACGTTCACGGTGCTCGCCATCGTCTGCGGGCTGACGGTCGCCCTCAGCGCGCTCGTGGCCTAAAACCGAACGGACGACCGCGTGGAACCTCACCATCCGATGTTTTGAGGAGGTTACGCGTGAACGTCTTGATTGTCGGTTCAGGGGTTATTGGCACGGTCTACGGAGCGCAGCTTGGCGCGGCGGGTCATGCGATCACGGTCCTTGCGCACGGGGAGCGTACCGACATGGTTGCGGTGCGCGGCCTACGTGCCCGGGATGTCAGCTCCGGCGTCGAGACGCACGCTCCGGTGAGGGTCGTTTCCTCTGCGGCAGCGCAGGATCTCGACGTTGTTCTGGTGGCCTTGCGACGCGATCATCTCCAGAGCGCGGTCGGGACGCTCTCCGAGATCTCGCTCAACGCACTGGTGCTGTTCATCGGCAACAATCCGGCCGGGCGCGCTGGCATTCCCAGCGGGTCAGGCGCTCGGGTCGCGCTCGGCTTCCCCGGTGTTGGCGGCACGATCAGCGCCGGTGTCGCCAACTACTACAAGATCGCCCGGCAGCCGACGGCGATTGAGGCAACCGACGAGCCGCGTCTCGCAGCGCTCGCCGACACGTTGACCGCGCGGGGCCTGTCGGTCCAGCGGGTGGCTGATATGGACGGCTGGTTGGCCTATCACGCGGTCTTCATCGCCTCGATCTGCGCCGCGCTGTACCGCTGTGCGACCGACCCGGAGCGACTCGCGCGCGGCCGGGCGACGCTCAAGCTGATGTGTCTCGCGATCACCGAAGGCTTTCGGGAGCTGCGCGGCGCCAACGTCACCGGATGCCCACGCAATCTCGGGGTCTTGCACAGCCGGTGGTTGATTTGGGTGGCTACCCGGTATTGGGCGCGTGCGCTGAGATCACCGATGGGCGAACTTGCCTTCGCCGCTCATGCCCGACACGCGGAGCCGGAAATGCGCGCACTCGCCGCTGATGTCATAACCCGGTTGGGCCGTGGCGACGCGACCGTTGCGCTCCGAGCACTGCTCGCTCCAGAGCCATAGTCCCAACGATCGCTGAAGGACAGAGTCCCGATCGGATGTCGAGGTCCTCCTGACAAGAACGAGCGCGGCGATGCTGGAGAGGCTCAGGGCACCCCAGTTCGACGACGCAATCGTAGCCGCGACGCTGCGGCTGTAGCATCGGTATCAGCCTCGCCTCAACCTTCGGCGGGCAGCGCCTTGCCGGCTCTGGGCCCTCGGCCGGCGTCATCGTGGCGACCTCAACGGTCGACGCCCCCCGCGTCAGGAGCCGGATCCGTGCATTGTCTTGCAAAAATACTCGATGCCCTGGCGCCTGCGGAATCGTCGTCGGCCTCTACACTATCTCGGACCTCCTCGCCGGACACTCGATCACCGGCAACGGTCAGCCGATGAACCCCGTGTCGTGACCACCGCCGACCGTACGCGTGGGGTGGGATTTCGGCGGTGGTGGGCGCTCGGCGCGCTCGTCCTGGCCGTCTTGGCCGTCGGCCTGGACGGCACGGTGCTCAGCGTGGCGCTGCCGACGCTCGCGCGCAAGCTGCACGCATCGGAATCCGATCTGCAGTGGTTCTCCTCCAGCTATCTACTGGTGCTTGCGGCCGCGATGCTGCCGGCAGGCCTGCTCGGCGACCGGTATGGCCGCAAGCGGGTGATTCTCGTCTCTCTCGCTCTGTTCGCGATCGGCTCGGCGGCGTGCGCCGCCTCCCCGTCGAGCGGTGCTTTCATCGCTGCTCGGGTGCTGCTGGGATTCGCCGGCGCGGGGATCATCGTGATGTCGCTCGCGGCGCTGACCGTGCTGTTCGACGAGCAGGAGCGTCCGCGCGCGGTCGGAATCTGGGCTGCGGCGAACTTCCTCGCGCTGCCGATCGGCCCGATCCTCGGTGGCTGGCTGTTGAGCCACTACTGGTGGGGCTGGGTGTTCCTGATCAACGTGCCGGTCGCGCTCGTCGGGCTCGGCGCCACCTTGGCGCTCGTGCCCGAATCCCGGGCCGACAAGCGCCCCGGGCTTGACCCGATCGGGGTCGCGCTGTCGGTTGTCGGCCTGGTCGCGCTGATCTATGGCCTGATCGAGGCCGGTCAGCACGGCTGGAGCGGGCTTGGCGCCACGTCAGAGATGTCCGCCGGCGCACTGATGCTGCTTGGCTTCGGCATCTGGGAGCGGCGACTCAGCCGCATACCAGGCGGTCAGCCGCTCGTCGACGTGGCGCTGTTCCGCTCGCGGTCCTACACCTGGGGCGTGATCCTCGCCGCGATCGCGATCTTTGCGATGTTCGGGGTCCTGTTTACGATGCCCCAGTATTTCCAGGGCGTTCTGGGGACCGACGCGATGGGCTCTGGCCTGAGGCTCCTGCCGTTGATCGGGGGGCTCGTGCTCGGGGCGGTGCCCGCCGACCGGATAGCGCATCGGGCGGGCGCCAAGGTTGGTGTCGCCCTAGGGTTCGCGCTGCTTGCCGCAGGATTGCTGCTCGGTGCACACACCAGCGTCGGCTCGGGAGGTGCGTTCGTCGCAGGATGGATGGCACTGGTCGGGTGCGGCATGGGCCTCGCACTCGCCACCGCTACCTCGACGGCGCTCTCTGAGCTGTCTGACGAGCGAAGCGGGGTGGGCGCGGCGGCGCTGCAGGCGATCAACAAGCTCGGAGGTCCGCTCGGCACGGCGATCCTCGGGAGCATGCTGAGCGCCGTCTATCTCGCCCGGCTGGACCTGTCCGGACTTCCGGCAGTCGCTGCGGCCGGCGCCCGGCAGAGCATCTTCGGCGCGGTAGCGGTTGCACAACAGCTCCACTCACCCGACCTGCTCGACTCCGCTCGGGCCGCGTTCGTGCACGGGATGGACCTCGCACTGCTCGCCTCCGGCTGCGTTGCCGTCGTCGGTGGCGTGCTGGCGGCGATCTTCTTGCCCCGGGCGAGCGTCACCGAACCAGTGGAGCAACCACCCGCCGGGACGCAACCTGCGGTTCTCCCCGGCCGGTGATTGCCAGCTGCAGGCATGACCCGCGCCTGCGTGCCGCGAGCCCGAAGCCGCATAGCTGAATCTCGCCGGAGAACCTGATCTTCGGTGAAGCGCTTTGCCGGCTCCGGGCAGGAAGTGGGTTTCCTCAGCGTCCGCGTAGTCGTTGACGACGGGCACGGCTGTTGGGTCTGAGTTGGTGGTCGAGCGTGATCGCGGCGGCGAGACAGCAGCAGCGGGCCAGGATGCCTTGGCGGAGTCCTTGGAGGGTGCGCGCCCCGTGGCGTTTGAGGGTGAGGATGTCTTTGCAGGTCCAGAGGATCGATTCGATCCGTTGGCGGATCGGCGTCAGATGCGGTCGGTGTCGGGATTCGTTTCGGCGTCGCGGGCGCAGGATCGTTGCGTCGCGCGCGCGAACGCGGCGGTGAACCCGCGTCCGGCGTAGCCTTTGTCGCCGATCAGCGTGAGCGGGCCGTGGTGATCGGCGCGGTCCGGCAGCATCAGCCCGATCTCGCGCTGATCACCCTTGGGGGAGCAGAGCGCATCCAGGATTGGTCGCTTTTCGTCCTCCCATCGGCAAAAACGACCAACCCTGGCCGGGACCGGGTCCGCCGGCGTCGATCATCGACGATCCCGGCTTCGGTCAGAACCGCAGCGGGTGCGGACACTGCTTGGCGGCCTCGCCGGACCGTGCGATCGCTCATCTAGGTGGGTGATCGTTCGCACGACAGGATCAACGATGATGCGTCGCCGCTCCCCTACGGCTCGCTCCGCGAAAAGCCGCCGCGGCCCTCAACCCTCAAGTGGCCTCGTTTTCGACCGGCGCAAGTAACCTCCTTTTCGACCGGCCTTGACACCCCGTGTCGAGGCTCGTGGGCGAGGCATTCGATTGCGTAGTTGCCGTTGGTGTCGCGTGCGACGCCGTCGATGTCGTGTTCGCATGCATTACTGCTCTTGCGCAAGATCGTTCAAAGGGACTCGGCCTCCTGAGCTGACCGTCGTCTGACACAAAGGTGTCGCACGGCAGCCGAGTCGTTGATGCCGGAAAGGCATAGCCCGTCGCGGTTTGAGACGAAGCTGACATCAAGCTTACGCCGCTCGATCGTCGCTTCGTTGCGATCTCGGTGCCTACAATGCACCGATCGCAGCTCGCACGGGCAGTCCCGACCAACATCTCCGCATTCTGATCGCGAACGAGCGTAAGGATCGCCTCGACCTCGTCGTGCCGATCGTCGTGGGACTTGGCCACGAGGTCATCGCCAGGGAGATTGAGGTGGAAGATGTGGGTGCCGTGACCGCTCGGGAGCGCCCCGATCTGGCGCTCGTCGGACTCGGGGCAAGTTCGGAGCATGCGCTGGGATTGATCGACAAGATCGTCCGCGAGGCCGCCTGCCCGGTCATCGTCCTGCTGCACGCACCCGATCCCGCCTTTGTCAGGGAGGCGTCCAAGCGTGGCGTGTTTGCCCAGATATCCGACACCGACGTCGAGGAGTGGCAGAGCTCGATCGACATCGTGCTGCGGCGCTTCGCCGAATATCACGACCTCGAGGGTGCGTTCGGCCGCCGTGCGTTGATCGAGCGCGCCAAAGGCATCCTGATGGAGCGCCATTCGATCGACGAGGACGCTGCATTTGAGATGATGCGCGAACGGTCGCGAGTCGACAACCGCAAGCTGATCGACCTCGCTGCCGCCGTTGTCGACGGCCACCGCCTGCTGCCCAAGCACGTCGAGCCCGCCCTCGCGGTCTCGAACGATCGAGCTTCGCAGCACTAAGCGTGGCGGGAGATCGGTCGTTGCGCGGACGCGCGGGTGCTTGCCCGGGCGCTGGTGGGCGGCTGATTTGTCCCCGCCGGGTCGTGGGGGCGGCCGTTTGCCCTGCCTGAATGAGGATCGGGTCGGGTTGTATCGGCGCCGCGGGCTGGAGTCGAGACGCGCCGCCGTCTGTAGTGGAGGCCAGCAGCGCCAGCGCTTGGAGTACGATCCGTATCGGCTTCGCCTCGACCCACGGTGAGGTTGGCGGTTCCGGCTTTTATCGACTCGGCCGGGTGTGTGTGCGACACCGTCGGTGTACGCACTGACCCACGTGTCAGGAGCCGAAATCATGAGCCGTCGCTCGGAAGTGTGGGGTCTGACCGACCGATTGAGTGAGCCTCGCAGCCAGCTTTGGTGCTTGGGTATGGGGTGGGGATGGTTTGGCTCCGTCGGAGACGATGAGGCCGATGCGGCGATCAGGAAAGGTGCGCCCCAGACCGCTGACGACCGCGTTCACCGGGCCACCGCGGCCGGACAGGCCCGTGGGCTGGGGAGCGTGAAGTCGCTGATGCTCGGCAGCTTTTCGCGCGCAGGCCTCCATCACTCAGACCGAGCCGTGTTGGTGGCTCCATCCGCGGGTCTTGCTGAGCAGCGCCGTCACCGGGCCGAACACGCCCAGCTCTATAAACGCGCTCGGCAGCCATCACCGCCGCCAACCGCTCCGCGTTTGACGAGACCCATCCCATGAGTACGATCGCGCCGTCCTCGGCCGAAACCCCGAGGTGGTCAGCGCTCACCTTGGGATCCCACTCAAGTTCGCGTCTCACCGCCTCTTCGACCGTTTTGATCTGTCGTTCCGGTCTTCATTCGCTATCTCCTGGACATGCCTCGGCCTCGTTCGAGCAAGCTACCCGACCAAATCAGTCTCGCACGGTCACCGCCCGGCCTTCGCAGCGCGTGGTGGTCGGGGCTCGTGTCAGCGCCGGCAGCGCGGACTTCAGTCCGGGGCCGACGACTGGATACGTCGCAGGGGTTCCGAGCGGTGTAAGCTCAATCTTGGCGCCGCTTCGATCCTCGGCAGGCACCGCTTCAACGGCTCCAACTTTCGGCCGCAGTCGGCGTGATGATCGCAGCGATCATCACGCGAAACTCGCCAGCGGAGTCCAGCGATGCCTCTTTCAGTGAGCGCCACGCCGTTTGCTCGCCCGAGCGGGGCCGGCACGCGGCCGACGGCCCTTATTGGTCAGCAGCCGGTCGTGCCCACTCGCTCTTCCTCGACGAGTTCAACACGGGCGCGGCGCCCTTCAGCGACGTGCTGGGGTGCCATCTTTCAGCCCGGCACCGAGAGGACGCCGCTCGGCTTGTCGTCGAAAACCAGGTTCAGTCTCGCTCCGGCACACGGACGGGCCCGCGCTGGGCGGTCAGACCCCGACGTGACATCGAGCGCTCGTCAAGAGCCACAACACGAAGGAGCAAAGCATGACTGATCTGCACAACACCGTCGCGGGTCGCGACCGCACCGATCGGGTGAAGGTCCTCATCGCGGGTGGCGGAGTGGCGGGTCTGGAGGCGGCGTTTGCGCTGCGCGAGTTCGCGGGCGATCGTGTTGCCATCTCGATTCTGGCCCCGACCGAAGAGTTTGTCTATCGCCCGATGTCGGTCGCCGAACCGTTCTCGTCGGGACGGGCCGAGCACTACCCGCTCGCCGAGCTGGCCGACGCCGCCGGCGCGAAGCTGGTGCAGGATGCCCTTGCCCAAGTCGACGCGACGAACCAACAGGTCCGTACGGCGAGCGGCGCGGAGCTCTCCTACGACGCGCTGCTGATCTGTCTCGGAGCCACCCTATACAAGCGTTACGAGCACACGACAAACGTGGACGACGCCCACATGGACGAGCTACTTCATGGGCTGGTGCAGGACATCGAGGCAGGCTACACGCACAGCCTGGCGTTCATCGTTCCCACGCCGATGCCATGGCCGCTACCCGCCTACGAATTGGCGCTGATGGCTTCAGAGCGCGCCTGGGACATGCAGACAGATCTTTCGGTCACCGTGCTGACACCCGAGAAGGCGCCGCTGGCGATCTTCGGAGCCGACGTCAGCCTGGCGCTCTCTCGCCTCCTGACGGAAAGAAAGATCGAGGTTGTTACCTCCGCGTACTGTGAGGTCCCAGAGGCCAAGACGATCCAGATTCATCCCAGCGGTCGCTCGCTCAAGGCTGACAGAATCATCGCCCTGCCGGAGCTCCGCGGTCCGGCGATCAGCGGGCTGCCGTCCGACAACGGCGGGTTCATCCCGATTGATGCATATGCAGCGATCCGCGGGGTCAAGCATGTCTGGGCCGCCGGCGACGCGACCGACTATCCGGTCAAGCATGGTGGTGTCGCGGCGCAGATGGCCGTCACAGCGGCTCGTTGTATTGCCACGCTCGCCGGAGCCTCAGTTGAGCCCCAGGAGTTCGATCCGGTGCTCGAAGGTGTACTCCTGACCGGTGGCCGGCCACGCTACCTGCGCGGCCAGCCGACCGGAGCTAACGGTGCGCCCCCGGAACTGCTCACCCTGGAGCACGATGACCACCCCTCGAAAATCGCAGCGAGGTACCTCACCCCTCAACTCGCAGCGCTGACACCCGGATCTCGCGGGTCGATCAACGCGGCAGTCCCGGTCGCTGCCGCGAAATGACGTGGTCGTCGGCAACCTGATCAGACATCACGGCAACGCGTCTCGCACTCGTGCTCCGCGCCCGGGTATCGATAGCTGAGGCTGCGCTCGTCGGTGAACCGGCCGACGACGGGGCCGGCGATGGGCGACCGCTGCGGGTCAGCCCAGGCGATCCGCCGCAAACGCCTGCTCAGCGACATGACGCCGGCGTCAGCGCGCTTGAGCAGACGTCATTTCACGTGACGCGCCACGCCTGCGCGGAGTAGAGTCGTGGCGAGCTTCGCCCCAACCCTCGGCGAGCCTGCTGTTTCCGGCTTCAGCGACGCGGCCGGCGTGCGCGGCGCCCCTGATGCGGTGATCGCGATAGCCAACGCTCAGGAGCCGAGTCCATGGACCATCTCATTGCCGCCCCCGGTCAGTCTGACCACCTCAGCGCTCACCGCATCCGGCTGCATCGCGTCGGAGGGTCCGCGAGATGATCCTGATTTGCTATGACGGATCCGCCGACGCGCAGGCTGCGATCGTGCGCAGCGCGCTGCTGATGCCCGGCAGCCACGCGAATGTGCTCGTGATCTGGGAGACGATTCTGCAGACGATGACCCGCAACGGCTCGATCGGCATGGGATTCGGAATGGTTGGCCTGGAGGACGACACCAGTGCCGACGCCGCGATCGAGAAGGGCGCACAGGACACCGCGACCGACGGGGCCCGGCGCGCCACCGCCGCGGGGCTCGTCGCCGAACCGAGAATCGCCAATCGCGACGGCGACACCGCCGAAACGATTCTCGCCGTAGCCGTCGAGCTGGACGCCGACGTGATCGTCCTCGGCACGCGCGGGCTCGGGAGCATGAAGTCGCTGATGCTCGGCAGCGTGTCGCACGCGGTACTGCACCATGCCGACCGCGCCGTCCTGGTTGTCCCCTCGCCCGGCCTGGCCGAGCAACGACACCGCGGGATCGAGCGAACGCAGAGCACCGCCGGCGTCACGTGAGGCGTGGTCTTCTTGGTGTGCGTCGGGGGGACGACTTTCTCGTCCGCGACCGCCGAGGAGACCGCGCACAAATACGCATCCTGACTCAAAACAATGAGGCTCGACGGGGGTGATGTTCGTCGTGCCCGTCCGCCCGTAACCGCATCCACGAGCAGGGGCGTTACGGGCTTGGCGGTTCTGTCCGGCGCTGGCCGATAGCCACGCCGGCGGCGAGGTTCAGCTCGAAGCGCCAGCTGGTGGACGTCTCCCAGGTCGCGATGACCTGCTGCTCGCCGGGACGGTTGATGTCGTCGAGGATGACTGAGGCGTCGTGGACAAGCCTGTCGTCGAGTCGGGGGAGCGCCGCTGCGCGCGCCGCGCCGTGGCCGGGCTCGAACGCCGGTGGACCATCGACGATCAGCAGGTCGATCTCGTTCGGCAGCTCGTCCGGCGGGTACCACGGCGGGTCCCCTTGCAGGGGGGCGTGGACGACGCGAGCGATCCGGTCGAGGTGCTCTCGTCGAAGCTGGTCCTGTATGAGGGTTGCCCAGTGGGCGTCGTGCTCGAGCGAGGTGAGGCCGCCGTGTTCGCGTTCGTGTAGGAGCCGGGCGATCAGCACTGTGCTCACGCCTGAACCGCACTCCAGGATGCGCGTCCGGCCGCCGTGAACGATCTCGTTGCACACCTCGACCAGACCCGCCGGGCGCATCGAGCCGGTTGTCCATGGGAGATACCCGCCGCGAACGAGGAGTGGGCTGAGGATCTGCCAGGCGTCCGCGTCGGGTCCGGTCGGCGGGCTGGTCACGCGGCGAGCTCGGGGGCCCCGGGCTTGATCAGTTCGGTGTAGGCCTGCTCGTACACGGTCGCGATACGCCCGGTCTCGAATTGCCTGGCCCACGCGCGCGCCGCAATCGTGTTGGGTCGTAACTGCCCTGACAGGATCTGCTCAAGCGCGATCGCGAGCGCCTGGGGGTCCTCCGGAGCGACGATGACTCCACGCCCGTCGGCGAGCGTCTCGGGAAAACCGTCGACGTTGGTGCCGACGACCGGTACGCCAAGGCCCATCGCCAGGACCGCGGTCTGCGAGAACGCCTCGTCGCGTGACGGACATGCTTGGACTGACGCGCCGCCGACCCACGCCCCCGGATCGTCCACCCAGCCGTGGAGCGTAACCGTGCGCTGCAGCCCCAGCCGCACGACCTGGGCGCGCAGATCATCATGCATCGCGCCCATTCCAAAAACCAAGACCGGTGGTGGCGAGGCCATGCGCGCGATCGCATCGATCAACACATCGGGCGCCTTATCAGGACTCAACCGTCCCGTGAACATGATCCTCGGCGATGGCAGCCCGGATCGCGGCGATGCGTCCATGCCAACCACCGGTGAGACACCGCGTCGGATCCGATCAGCCGGAATCCCGACGCGCAACGCGCCCGCGCGCGCGTCCGGCCCGTGCGCGTAGAACAGATCGATACGCTCGGCGACGTCAGCCATCACCGCCCACGGCGGCTCCTGATTCCATTCATAGCCGTTGTGCTCGCTCGCGATCAGGGGAACGCTGCCGTTCGTGACGGTCGCCGTCGCCCACCACGCACCGAGCATGTGCGCGTGGATCAGGTCAACGCCGAGCAGTCTCGGTGCCAGCCACTGGGCGAAGGCCGGGTCGCACGTCCATTGCAAGTCGCGGCTCGAACCCATGACCTCCACCTGGAATCCATGAGCGTGGGCGAGCGCCACGCCCTGGGGCGTCGCGTTTCCAGCCAACAACCGCGTTTGATGTCCCCGTGCCGCCAGAGCACGTGCGACCCGCAGCAGCGAGAGCTGCGCACCCCCCAGTTCAAGCTTCGCCACCACTCGCGCAACAAGCACGCTCTCACGGTACGCCACCGACCAAATCGCCGGCGGGCGGCTGTTCCTAGGCTCTCACCAATTCAGATCAACGAAAGGACGCGAGCATGGACCGCACGCCGTTGCGGTGGGGAATCCTCGGGACGGGTGGGATCGCTCATACCTTCGTGAGCGATCTGCGCCTGACCGATTCGGGTGTCGTGAGTGCCGTGGGGTCTCGCAGCCAGGGCTCGGCGGATCGTTTTGCGGATGAGTTCGGTATCGAGGGTCGGCATCCCAGTTATGAGTCACTCGTCGGCGATCCGGGCGTGGATGTGATCTATGTGGCGACCCCGCACCCGATGCACCGAGACAACGCGATCCTCGCTCTGCGCGCGGGCAAGCCCATCCTGGTCGAGAAGCCGTTCGCGATGAACGCCGCTGAGGCGACTGAGATCGTCGCGGTGGCGCGGGAGGCGGGGCTGTTTGCGATGGAGGCGATGTGGACGAGGTTCTTGCCGCACATCGCCGTGGTTCGCGACTGGCTGGCGCAGGGGGCGCTCGGCGAGATCGTGGCCGTGACCGCGGATCATGGCCAGTGGTTTGTCGAGGATCCCCGGTCTCGGCTGTTCGCTCCGGAGCTCGGCGGGGGCGCCCTGCTGGACCTTGGGGTGTATCCGGTGTCGTTCGCGTCGATGATCCTGGGCACGCCGAACCGGATCGCCTCGATCAGCGACCCGGCGTTTACCGGCGTCGACGCGCAGACGTCGATGGTGTTCGGCTATGAGAGCGGCGCCCAGGCCGTGCTCACCTGCACCCTGCGCGCCAAGAGCCCGACCCGCGCGTCAATCGTCGGCACCGACGCCAGGATCGAGATCGACGGCGACTTCTACGCTCCCGCGGCGGTGATGCTCGTGCCGAGACAGGGCGAGCCGACCAGGATCGAATCCAAGCACGAGGGCCGGGGGCTGCGCCATCAGGCCGACGAGGTCGCCCGTCGCTTGGCGGCCGGGGACCTCGAGAGCCCCTTGATGCCGCTGGAGGAGACGATCTCGATCATGCAGACGATCGACGCGGTGCAGGCGTGCGCCCGGTCGAACCCATGAGCGAGGAGATCATTGACGCTCGTCATCCGCCGCGCCGGCGAGGCTGGTGCGAGGCGCCGGCGGAGGTATAGATACGATCGCGGCCATGGCGTTCAGGACGGGATGGCGACATGCGTTAGGAGTGACGCTCGCCACCCTCGCCGTTGCTGGCCTCAGCGCCTGCGGCGACTCGGCCGGCGTCACCACCTCCTCGACGAACGTCCTGCGCCAGACCAAGCAGCGGCTCGAACGCGCGGTCGCCGATGACGCACGCCGGAACATTCGTGACTACTGGAAGGGCCGCTTTCACTTCGCGGTCAACACGCGATGCCGGCCGACGTCCTCCGATGCCGACAACTGGGCGTGCACGACGACGGTCCGCAACTCACGGCCGGGGACGGACACCTGCCGGATCAAGACCCGGGTGCATGGCACCGAGACGACGTTCCGCTTCCAAGCGCCGCTGCCATTCGCGCGCAACGTGTTCTCAGAAGGTTGCCCGACGCTGCACAGCGAACTGCCCGTCGGCTGACCGTGCAAGCAAGAGGAGCGTCGAGGCCCGTCTCAGGTACCGAGTTGGTGTAGGCGTACCCACCGCCGCGCTGCGAATCGACAAATCAAACTGGGCGGCATACCTGCCGCAGACAGACCAAGCGCCAACCCAGGTCGGAGCTCGGGAGTTTTTCGCGCCGTGGGGACGCCGAAAGTTCCCGGTCTCAGAGAGCGACGGCCGGCCGACCGAGCAGCGCTGTTCCCGCTCGCAGGTGTCTGCCCGAGCGCCAGGGCTGAGCGGCGATCCCGCCGGGCGTGACGCCGTGGGACAGCCGGCCACCTCGCGGCGGCAACGCTACGGCGAGTCGGTGCGTCGGCGCTGTGGGATGCCGAGGTCCGTCCAGACGATGCTTGAGATGCCGTCGGCGGTCGTGATCCCGTAGGACTCGCTGGGATCGTGCGCGGTCAGGATCGCGATCAGATACCGGCGTCCGTTGCCCTTCACTCGCCCGATGCTGTTGATTTCCCAGTTGGTGTCGGTCGTAAGCGGCAGCCATCCGTTCTTCAGAGCGATGTTGACGCTGGACGGGACGCCGCCGCTGACCCCCCATGCCTGGTCGGGCTCGACATGCTCCATCAGACCGAGTTCGTAGTGCTTGGAGGCGGCGTTCAGCAGGCTGTGCTTCATCACGAGTTCGCGCAGCAGGCGGATCTGGTCGAGCGCCGAGGTCGTCGTCTCGCCCCAGTAACCCTCGGTGTTGGGAACGGTCTGCGTCAGCCCGGCCTCCGCGTCATACGTGCTGATACCAGTGCTTGCTCCGACGAGACTCCACAGATCCTGAGCGTCGTCGTTGTCGCTGTTCTCGATCATTCCCTGCACCAGCGCCACCTCGTCGCCGTCCAGCGGGGTGCGCGACAACTGGGCCTGGCGCAGCAGCGTCTCGAGGATGTCGACCTTGATGATGCTGCCGGTCTGCTCCCGATCGCCAGGATGGTAGGTCCAGGTCTGACCAGTCCGGAGATCCTGCACCGCAGCGCTGATCACCCCGCTGCGCCCCGACAGGTAAGCGCGCATCGCACGCGTGCTGAATGGGTCGATTGCCATCCGCGGTCGCGCGGATGCGGGCTTTTGCCGGACGGAGTGCGGCGCCGTGCGCTTCACCGGCACTCGGTCTCGTCGCGTGTGGCCTCGCGCTCCCGCGGTGTGGCCTCGCGCTCCCGCGCACGCGGCTGCCCCGACCGTCACCAGCAGCACGAACACGATCATGGCTGCCGTTCGGCTGGGCGATCCTCCCGATGACGACTCGCCGCTGGTCAGAGATCACCCATCCCCGGCGCGCTGTCCTGTCCTCGACGACGGCGGAGGCGGATCGGCCCGCGCGCCTGCGCGATGTCGACAACATCGCCGCGCTGGGTGACCTCGATCTCGCGGTCGGCCGCGAGCTCGGCTGCGGCGGCGCGGGCGGTGTCCATGAGCGAGCGAAAGTCCTGCCTGGTGGGAGCCGAGGCTGACCGGAGGTCGCGTCGAGCGACGTACGTTCGAGTAACACCGTAGCCCGTCATGTGGTCAGGGTCTTCTGGAGCAGGACAAGGTCTCGCCACGTGCCGCGCAACCGGCCGACTTCTGGCATGCGGCCGGTCTCAAGGAACCCGGCGCGGGCGTGAAAGCGCAACGAGCCGTCGTTCTCGGAGTCGATCCCAGCGACCATGATGTGGGCGCCGCGAGCCCGCAGCGTTGCTTCCATCGCGCCCAGCACGCAACCCCCGACACCGCGAGAGCGGGCGCCGCGTCGAACATGGATGGAGTGCTCCCAGGTCGCCGCGTAACCGGGCCACGGACGGAACGGCTCGGCTGCGATGAAGCCGAGCACACCTGAGGCATCTGCGACGACGAGGACCGGGTGCCCCATCGTCGCGGTCTCGGTGAGCCACTCCTGGCGCTCGGCGACCGTGGTGGGCTCTTCCTGCCAGATCGTGAACGAGGTTTGCATCACGTCGTTGTAGATGGCGACGATCTCCGCGAGGTCTCCTGCCTGGGCGGGTCGGATCAGCCAGTTGGTCATCGGGTCTCAGCGGCCTGGCCGAACAGTCCGCTGAGCAGCAGCTGCAGACCGAAATCGAAGTGCTCGTCCAGGCGGGCGACCGCGTACTCGTCGCGCAGCGAGCTGAGCAACGGACGCGGAGCGTCGCCCTTGCCCCACGGCAGCGACCGCTGTAGACCGGAGGCGCGGACCGCCTCCTCGAGTTCCGCGCGGGAGAGCACATAGGAGAACAGCGAGTTCGCGGCGGCCACGAGCTCGAACCGTTCACGTCCCAGGCGGTTGAACACCCCCAGGAGAGCCTCGACCACGTCGAGCACTCCGGGCAACTCAAACCACCGGATCAACACCAGACGCGGCAATCCCGGGACCCCCAGCAACCACGCTCTGAAGGCGTGCGCCCAGCGCAGTAGGTCGTCGATCGAGTCCGGGCCGGCGGGCAGCGACTCACACAGCTCTGCCAGCACCGCATCGTGCAGATCACCAGCGTCTGAGACGTGGCGATACAGCGCCATCGGCGTGACCCCCACGGCGCCGGCTACCGATCGGACCCCTAACGCCTCCACCCCGTCCCGGCGCGCCAGCTGGCAGCCAGCAGACACGATCGTCGAACGGTCGAGGGTTACCCGCACAGCGCGAGTATACACCTGTATAGTCAGCGACGCGACGGATTCCCGGCAGCTTGTAGCCCACGACCGCGCCTACAGCAAGCCGCCGGTGTTGCGGCCGCCGAGCGCGAAAGCGTACGTGGGCGCCGTCCCGTCTACGACCCCGTTTGACAGCGTCACCCCGGTCGTTCGTCGCGATCAGGAGTGAGACGAACGTTTGATGAAGCTGAATCGCGCGATAGCTCAGCAAACCTAGCGATGACTGCCATTAGGTCACGAGGATCTCCGAAAAGAACGCAGCGAAGACCTGCGGAGGACTTGACGGTCACTCTAGAGTAGGACGGAGAGTGGTGTGCCGCGCACGTTTTGGCGGGTGGGGCGCCGCCGCTGTTTCGGGTCCTTGGACGTCGGGGGGGGAACACTGAGACCGCCCTGCTCGCTGATCGCCTGTTCGTGTGAAGCTGCACAGAGAACGGAGTGGTTCGCCAGTTGAGGTCTGAACACGGCATGGATGGGTGCGTTGGCGCCGCCTACCGGATGGCTGACTCCAGTGAAACTGGGGGCAACCCGGGATCGCCAAGCGTCGCGCGATTGGCCGCCATGAACCCGCTCGCCCCGGCGCGGGCGTCTCGCGGCGGGCTAGGCCGCCGAGATGCCTAACGAGCAACTGGCGGATGTCCTGAGCGAGTTCGCTCGCACGATGGTCACGGACTTCCCGATCCAGAAGATCCTTGATCACCTGGTCAAGCGGATCGTTGACATCATGCCGGTGACCGCCGCGGGCGTTTCGCTGATCTCCCCGGGCGTGGACCCGCGCTACGTCGCCGCCTCAGACCAGTCTGCGCTGCGGTTCGAGAAGCTGCAATCCGAGCTGCGCGAAGGGCCGTGTCTCGCGGCGTTCTACACGGGTGAGGCGATCGCGATCCCGGATTTGAACAGAGACAATCGCTACCGGTGGTTCTCACCCCAAGCGCTCGAAGCCGGGCTGGCAGCGGTGTTCACGTTTCCGCTCAACCATGACAACCTCAGGCTCGGGGCGCTTGACCTGTATCGCGATACTCCCGGTGACCTGTCGGAAGAGTCGATGGCGATGGCCCAGACGCTGGCTGATGTCGCCGCCGCGTATCTGATCAACGCTCAGGCTCGCGCGGACTTGCAGGATTCATCGGATCAGTCGCGCGAGGCGGCTCTGCACGATCCGCTGACCGGCCTGCCCAACCGGGTACTGATCGTCGAACGGTTAGAGCACGCCTTCCTTCGCGGGCGTCGCTCGGGCCACACGACAGCGGTGTTCTTCATGGATCTCGACAGGTTCAAGGCGATCAACGACACCTACGGTCACCGGGTCGGCGATGAGCTGCTGGTCGCCGTGGCCGAGCGCTTGATCGCCGTGCTGCGGCCCGGTGACAGCGTCGCACGCCTGTCCGGGGACGAGTTCGTGGTGGTATGCGAAGACCTCGAAGACGCCTCCGACGCGAGCGTTATCGCAGCCCGCTTCCACCAGGCGCTGGCTCAGCCGTTCGTCCTCTCGGGCCTGGAGCTGCAGATCGCCGCGAGCGTCGGAATTGCGTTCACCGGACGTGGAATCGAGGCGCCCGAAGAGCTCATTCACGAGGCCGACCTCGCGATGTACCGGACCAAACGCCACCGCGGCCAGAGCCGCACCGAACAGGTCTTCGATCTGCGCGAGCTGCACCTCGCCCAGCACCAGGCCGGCCTGGCAAGCGGCCTGCCCGGCGCTTCTGCACGCAATGAGCTGCATGTCGAATATCAGCCGATCGTCAACACGCTCGACGGTCAGCTCACCGGCGTGGAGGCGCTGCTGCGGTGGAAGCACCCGAGCCGCGGGACGGTTCCACCGACGGTGTTCATCCCGTTCGCCGAGCAGTCCGGCCAGATCGTTGAACTCGGCCGGTGGGCGCTGGAACAGGCCTGCTCAGATCGCGAAGGCTGGCACAACCCGCAACCCGATCAACTGGTCGTGTCGGTCAACGTCTCGCCCCATCAGCTGATGTCCGCGGGCTTTGCGCACAGCGTGGCGTCGGTCCTCGACACGACGAGGAACGCGCCATCATCGTGCTGGGCGAACTCAAGGACATCGGCGTCAGGCTGGCGCTCGATGACTTCGGGACCGGCTACTCCTCACTTGGCTACCTGGAGACGCTCCCGATTGACACGATCAAGATCGATCAGACCTTTATCGCCAAGCTCAGCGGCGATCCCGGCCGGCAGACGATCGTGCGCTCGATCATTCAACTCGCCCACGGGCTGGGGATGACCGTCGTCGCCGAAGGGGTGGAAACCGTCGAACAACACGAGACGTTGACCAAGCTCGGCGCCGACGCCTGCCAAGGCTTCTACTTCGCCAGACCGATGTCCGCGCTGGCCATCAATACGCTCGTCGCCCGCGGGCAGGCCATCTTCCCGCGCCCGCCCGGAGAGGCCAGCCTCCCGCGCGCGCCCGGAGAGGCCAGCCTCCCGCGCGCGCCCGGAGAGGCCAGCTTCCCGCGCGCGCAGTAACCGTCCTCGTCGTGTAGAGGACGCGCTTGGCACTCCGGTCAGATCCTGTGACGATCAAGTTGACCGTTGTGCGGGTCGGGCGGGCGTTGACCGCCGTCATCCGCCGACCGAGAGATCAAGGACAAAATTCATGGGACCTGAGTCCAACGTCGCCCCCGACCGTCCCCAGGCCGCCCGGGCTGCGGCGAAGCGCGCTGCTCCCGGGATCGGTTGTCGCAACGCGCTGATCTGCGCGGCCGTGACCGGCCTCGCGCTGGTCCCGGGCGTCGCGGGCGCTCGTGCGCCGGGGGTCCGCGCGCTCGGCGCTGCTCGTAGCAAGGTGAGCCTGGGACGTGAGCTGCGCGGCCTGGTTCGGATGCCCGACGGTCCGGCCGGGGCGATCGTCGTCGTTCAGCGCGGCGGCCAGCGACGGGTCTACAGCGCCGGAGTGCGTGCGTTGGGCACGCGGCAGCCGGTTCGGGTCTTTGATCGGATGCGGCTGGCGAGCACGGCGAAGGCGTTCAGCGGCGCGGTTGCGCTCTCGCTCGTCTCTGCCCACAAACTCTCCCTCGACGACACGATCGCGAAGCTGCTTCCGCGGCTGCCGGCGGCGTGGGGCAAGGTGACGCTCCGCGAAGCGCTGAATCACACCAGCGGTCTACCTGACTTCTCGGCTGCCCCCGCCTTCCTGAAGTACCTGACGGCACATCTACACGCGAGTCCGTCGCCGCGGTTCCTGCTGAGCTTCATCGCTCAGGACCCGCTCGAGTTTCGCCCAGGCTCCCGCTACCACTACTCCAATACCGACAACTTCATCGTCGCGATGATGGCCGAGGCCGTGACTCACCGCACCTACACCCGGTTGCTGGCATCCGAGGTCTACCGGCCGCTCGGTCTGCGACACACCACTCTGCCGCGTGGGGCGGCGATGCCCGCGCCGTACCTTCACGGGTATCAGATCGATCCGCCCAGACAACCCGAGGACGTCTCGACCCTGATCAGCGCCGCGTATGCGTGGGCCTCAGGAGGGCTGGTCTCGACTCCCGCGGAGCTCAACACCTTCATCCGTGGATATGCCGGCGCGCACCTGTTCAGCCGGGCCGTCCAGGATCAGCAGCTGCGGTTCGTCGCGGGCAACTCGGAGCCGATCGGGCCCGGAGTCAACGGCGCTGGCTTGGGGATCTTCCGCTATCGAACGCGCTGCGGAACGATCTATGGGCACACCGGCAACACGTCGGGCTACACGCAGTTCACGGCGGCGACGCGCGATGGCCGGCGCTCGGTCACGGCGTCGGTCAGCGAGCAGATCACCAACAAGTCCACCGGCGCCCGCCTCGCCGCGTTCCGGCGGCTGCGCCAGATTGAGACCGACGCTGTCTGCGTGGCGCTCGCTCGGTGACGGCCGGCGCGTCACCGTCCAGATCCATATGATGCCCGCTCGTCACGCCGCGACCACGCGCCGGCGGACGCGCCTGCGGACAACCAGCGGATGAGCGGTCGGAGCGACGACGCAGGCGCTCTCGGCCCCGACCAGGAGGAGTGGGCGCAACCGCCCCAGCCTGCCGCCGAGCCCGTTCGCGCCAGCGCGATCTTGAGCCTGCGGAGCATCTGGATCGCGCCGCTGGTGATCAGCGCCATCCTGATCGCGGTGATCACGGTGATCTACATCGGCTCCGTGGTCAATCCGTCCGGTCATCTGCATGGCCTGCCGGTGATGATCGTCAACCGCGACGCCGGCGCCACCGTGCACGGCCGGCGCGTCGACCTGGGGGAGCAGATCGTCGATGCGCTGCAGCAGGCATCGCCGGTGACGTCGAGGCTGGCGTTGACGCGCAGTCGCCTCAGCGCGGCGAAGGCGAAGATGGACGCCGCGAAGGCGTATGGAACGCTGGTGATCGGAGCGACGCTGACCAAGACGACGCTTGAGGCGGCGGGCCTGACGGGTCAGTCCGGGCACGGCCCGGCGCGGCCGGCGCTGACGTTTCTGCAGAACAGCCGGCTCGGATCGCTCGGCGTCAGCCTGGCCGCCGGCGTGCTGACGCCGGCGACCGCGGAGATCTCGGCGCAGATCGCCTCCAAGCTTCACTCGGATGCGGGCGCCGACCTGATCACGCTGACGCCCGTCGCCTACCGGCCGCTGCCCGACCACTCCGCGGTCGGGCTGTCGGCGTTCTATATCGCGCTGCTGGGGATCATGGTCGGCTTCCTGGGGGCGACGCTGATCAACTCATCGGTCGACGGGGGGCTCGGCTACGGGACGACCGAGGTCGGTACCCACTACCGACAGCGCCGGCCGGTCGCGATCAACCGCACGCAGACGCTGCTGGTCAAGTGCGCGGTCGCCGTCGTCGCGTTGCCGATCCTGACCGGTGTCCTGCTGCTGGTGGCGGTCGCAGCGCTCGGCCTGCACGCTCCGCATGTCGTTTATCTGGTGCTGCTGCTGATCCTGGCATCGATCATGGTCGCCGCCGGAACGCTGGCGTTATTCGCCGCGTTCGGCGCGATCGGTCAGCTGCTGGCGATGATCCTGTTCGTCTACCTGTCGCTGGCATCCTCCGGCGGCACGGTCCCGATCCAGGCGCTGCCGGGTTTCTTCCGATTCGTCGGCCATGTCGAGCCGCTGCGCCAGTTGCTCGGCGGCACCCGCGCAATCCTCTACTTCAGCGCGCGCGGCGACGCCGGCTTGACGCAGGCGCTGATCGTGATCGCCGCCGAGCTCGTGTTCTGGCTTGTGGTCGGTCTGACCGTGACCAGCTGGTATGACCGTCGAGGGCTGTACCGGGTGGCGCCGGACCTGCTGGCGTACATCGAGGAGGCGGCCGACCGCCGGCCGCGCCCATGAACGACGATCGCCTGAAGCGCACGCCGTCGAGTTGATGGACGTGTACGGCGAGCACCGGCTGCAGGCCAGCATGCCTACGCCTCGTGGACGACGACTTCTGAGGTCGAGCGGAGCGGCGGGCGCTCGTCGACGGGGATGCGGACGATGCGGCCGTCCTCCCACGGACGTAGGAACTGGCCGCCGGACGCGCTGCGGGGGCCGTCCAGCCGTCGCTCGACGGCGCCGAGCACCGCGAATGCCATCTCGCCGAGCGCGCGCAGCGGCTGATGGCGGTTCTGACGCGAGCCGAGCCGGCACTCGGCGAGCGCATCGAGACCCAGCTCGCGCAGCGCGTCGATCAACAAGGCGATCTCGATCCCATATCCGACCGGGAACGGCAGTCGCTCCAGCAGCCGGCGGCGGGCCGCGAACTCACCGGCGAGCGGCTGGGTGAACCCGGCCAGCAGCGGGAAGTGGAGGTTCAGCAGCGGTCTGGCCATCAGCTCGGTGACCCGGCCGCCCTGATCGGCGAGCGCGCGTCCGCCGACGTCGAACGGTCGCGCGAACGAGCCTTTGACGAGCGCGATCTCCGGCTCGGTCAGCAACGGGCCGAGCAGCCCCAGCAGGTGTCGAGGATCCGGATTCGCGGTGTCGGCGTCCAGGAAGCACACGATCTCACCGCCGGTCGCCGCCAGTGCTCGCCACATCGCATCGCCCTTGCCCCGCGCGGGCCCGAGCTCGGTCTCGAGGGCGTCCTGCTGCATGACCGTGGCGCCGGCGGCGGCGGCGCGGTCAGCGGTCCCGTCCGCCGACGCCGCGTCGACGACGACCACCTGATCGACCAGACCTGCGTCGTATGCGGGGCCGACGGTCGTCTCGATCACCCCGGCGACGGTCGTCGCGCATTCCCTGGCCGGGATCACGACCGTGACCGACGGCCGGTCTGCGCGGTCGCGCAACTCGTCAAGATCGAACTCGTCGGCCGCGTAGCGGCGGCGCACCAACCAGGTCGATACCGCGAGGTCGACCGACAGTCCGCGCGCCGCGCGGCCATCGGTCCGCGCCGCGGTTATGACGCGGACGTCAGCGGGTCGCAGGATCGGGATCGCGTGGCGCGCCAGTGCGCCCGCGAACGCCTCGTCTTCGAGCGCCCGCGCGGAGGCGATCCCCCCGACCCGGCGGTAGACCTCGGCGTTGACGCCCAGTGACGCGCCCGCGAAGTGGTGATGGGCGGCGCCGGGGTCGACCGCGGCGATCTCCGCCATCCGCGCCTCGGCGTCACGGCGCCGCCGATCGAGCACGGCGGTCGGCAGCTCGGCCGCCTCCGCGGCGAGCTCGATCGCCCCGGCGATCACGTCCGCACCCCGCTCCAGGTGCGCGAGTTGGCGCTCGAGCCAGTCAGGCGCGGGCTCAGAGTCGGCGTCGGTCGTGGCAATCAGGCCGCGCGGAAGCCCGAGCGATCGTAGCCGCTCGGCCGCCGCATCCATCCCGAGCCAGCGCGCCGGGCCCGATCCCTCGCCCGGGCCTTGGAGGATCGTCAAGCTCAGCCCAAGCCGCCCGGCGGTCTCCCGCGCCACCTGCTCGGTCTGGTCCCGACAACAATCGGCGACGAGGATCGTCTCGAACGCGCTCAGCGCAACGGTCTGGGCGGCGAGCGCCTCCAGGCAGGTCCCGATCCGATCCTGTTCGTCGTGGGCGGGTACGACGACCACCGTCACCAGGTCCATCGAGCTCCCCGCGCGATTTGCTCGCTGCCGCGTTCGTCGTCCTCGTCGGCGTCATCGGTGAGGACGCCGACGATCCGCCCGTCGGCTCCGTACCAGCGCATCCGGTGCTCGTCGCCGACGATCGCGACCTCGCCTTCGCGCCGCAGCTCACGGTAGGCCCGGGCGGCCGCAAACCCAGCCGGTCCAGCGCCGATGATCAGCAGATCGAGCCGGTCGCTCACGTTCGCTCCAGGACGTCGAGCAGGTAGTCGTCGGTGCCGTGCTCGCCTGCCGCGCGCAGCCAGGGCCGCGACCGCAGCCGGCGGTGGATCTCGGTCGCCGACTGCGGACGCTCAGGTCCCGACGGGCGCCAGTGGACCGCCACCAGCCGCCCACCGCCGACCAGCACCTCGCGCAGCCGCTCGAGCGTCGCCTCGAACGCGTCGTCGTCCAGGTAGTAGAGGACCTCCGAGGCGACCACGAGGTCGTGGTCGCCGGGTCCGATCGCGCCCGGGATCTCGCCGAGGATCGCGTCGGCGTGGGGGAAGCCGGCGAGTCGCGTCCGCGCGGCGGCGACCGCCGTGGGTGAACAGTCGATCGTCGTCAAGGCGTCACAGCGCGGGGCCAGCCGGGCGCTGAACACGCCGATCGAGCCGCCGAGCTCGAGCGCGGATCCGAACGGACCGGGACCGGACGCGCTCAGCGTGGCGGCGTATTTGGCGTGCTCGTACACGCTTGAGCGGTAGTGCCAGGGGTCGCCGTCGTGCTGGTAGCGGCGCTCGAACTCGACCGCCCTCATCGATCGTCCTCCGCTCGGGCGTGGAGCGCGCGGGCGCCGGCGGCGGCCAGCGCCGGATCGAGCCGGTGCTGCAGCAGGAACAGCTCAAGATCACGCCGGGCGCGGTCCAGGCCACCGCCGGTTGCGAACGGATGCGACCCGCAGGCGCGGGCAGCCTCGTCCAACAGCGCCCGCGACGCGTGCGCGATCGCGACCCGTGCATGCAGCGCGACCACTCCGAGCTCCGGGGTGGCGGCGTCCATCGCCTGTGCGGCTCGTTGCAGCCAGGCGACGATCGTCTGCTGGGCAGCGAGCATCCGCCCGGCCGCGAGCTGCTCCAGCGGTCCCGCGTCCGGCCGCCTGGCGAGCTCGCCCAGGGCGGCGTCCAGCGCGCAGTCGGCCATTCCCGCCCAGCTCGCCGCGGTGCGCAGCGCGTCGCGGCCGAACCACGGCGGCTGCGACAAGCCGCCCGGCGGCCCGAACTGCGCCAGCACCGGCGCTCGGCGAAACACGACCCGGTGCGAGACCGACGCACGCAATCCGGAGGCGCGGTACCAGCGCTGGTCGACGATCACCGACGCCGGGTCGGTCAGGTCGACCCAGACCGCGACCGGGAGCCGCGCGTCGGGATCACGCGCCAGCACCAGCGCGCGGTCAAGCCCGCCCGCACCGGAGCAGAAGGTCTTGACGCCCGACAGCGTGGCGGCGCCGCGGCCTCGCTCAACGGTTGCCGGTGCGCCCTCGCCGGACCGCGGATCACCGCCCCAGACCCCGACGCGAAGGCGCCGGTTACGCACCGCGGCGAGCTCCACCTCGCGTAGCGCCGGCGGCGCCTGCACGGCGAGACGCTCGACTCCGTTGAGGTGCCCGTCGAAGATCCGCCCGACCGACGCGTCGGCGCGGGCGACGGCCCGGACGAGCTCGAGCTCCTCGACCGCCGGCGGGCGCACCCGGCCGTCGGTCGCGTTGAACGCCAGCGCGCCCGCGTCCTGCAGCAGCGTGATCGCGTCATCGGGAAAGATCGGCGTCGCGCTGCGGTCACGGTCGGCGGCCGTCGCGGCGATCTCACGCAATGCCGCTTCCAGGGTCACCGGAGCGGACCGCAGGGTGTCAGGGGCAAGCGCGGTCTCGTTCATCGCAGCGGCTCCAGTGACAGCCCGCACGCCCGGGCGTGTGCGGTCGCGAGCTCGACGTAGCGGATCGTTTCGGCCGCCCCCGCGCGACGAGCTCCCGGCCCGACCCCATCATGCGCGAGCACGATCGAGCCGTCCACAAGCTGTCCGCGCGTTTCCTCGAGCATCTGCTCGGCGGAGTCCCCGCGCCAGTCGTGCGTGTCGGCCGTCCAGCCGACGAGCCGCAACTGGTGCTCCCGGGCGACGGTCGGCGTCCACGGGGCGGTGTCGCCCCACGGCGTCCGCCACAGGATCGGTCGCACGCCTGCGGGCGCGAGCTCGTCGAGCGCCGCGCGCGTGTCGGCCCGCAGCCAATCGATGTCGCGCCTGGAGTGGCGGAGGTGCTCGTGGCAGTGCAGGCCGACCGTGTGCCCGTCGTCGCGGATCCGCGCCAGCAGCTCCGGCGCGGCGGCCGCGCGCGGCGTGATCGGGAAGAACGTCGCGCGCACGTCGAGCGCGCGCAACAGCTCCAGCAGCGGCGGGGTCCAGGTCCGATCGGGCCCGTCGTCGAACGTCAGCGCGACTGGGGACACGTCAGGATGGGCGGCTCTCGAGCGTCTCGGTCAGCTTCGCGATCGCGAACCCCCACGCCTGCGCCGGCTTGACCTTGGGCGGCAGCGATACCTCGTCGGGGTTCGTGACGACGTCGACCAGCACCGGTCTGGGCGCGGCGAACGCCTCGTCGAGCTCCCTGACGTCACGTTCGGTTCCGTAGGCCTGCTCGTCCTTGATTCCCTTCGCGCGCTCGTAGATCGACGTGCGGCTGTCGCGGTCGAACGGCCGGCCGTCGGTGTTGCGCTCGATGAAGTACTGCTGCAGCTCCGGATGGATCGCCTCGAAGGCAAACCGCATATGGCCGAGGATCGGGTAGTTGCGCAGGATCGAGTGACGTCGCTGGACGACATCGTGGATGCCGATCAGCGCGATCGCGCCGAAGACGACGGCGACGACGACGAAACCCCAGCCGCCGAGCGCCAAGGCGGCGGCGACGGCCAATGCGCACAGCGCCAGCGCAGATCCAAGGGCGGCGAACCTCACCACATTCAGCTACCCGAGACGAGCGGGCGCAAACTGCCGAGCGGAGCACTCGGCCACCCGAGCACTCGGCCACCGGACCTATTGGCCGCTCCGGACCGGTCGACCGGTTGGATTCCAACGCCGCACGTGGCCGCCGGTTTCCCGATCGATCGTGCGGACAGCAACACATACAGGGTCGGCCGCGCGAACGGTCGGACCGCGCGACGGTCGCCGGCAGGCGGTCACCGCAAGCTCAACGGAAAGCCCCGGAAAAGGAGGAGCGGGATGTCGGCTCTGTCGACGCGCAGTCAGACGGGATGGTCACTGGTCAAGGGCCCGGTCGCGATCATCGGTGTATTGGGGATCGCGTTCGGCATCCTCGGGTTGATCTTCGGCGGTCACGGCTTCACGACCGCGAACATCCCGCACGGCGGAATCGCGGGCAAGCACTGGTTGGGAATCGAGGTCAACGGCTGGACGAATCTCCTGTTCGTCGCCGCCGGCCTGTTGTTGCTGCTCGGCTCGTCGATGCACTGGGGCGCCAAGACGTCAGCATTCGTCGTCGCCGGCGTCCTTGGCGCGGCGGCCGTGATCGCGCTGATCCGCGGCAACGGCGTGTTCGGGATCTTTGCGGCGAACCATCGCACCGAGATCGTGTGGGGCGTGGCCGCGGTCGTGCTCGGGTTGCTGTCGATGCTGCCACGCGTCGGCGGGAGGACATACGCAGTACGGGAGCCGGTCCGTCGTGACGATCGCGTTCGTGACCAGTCGGTGGTTCGCGACGGGCCGGTCGTCCGCCGCGACCGCGCCGTCGGCGACGAGCCGGTGGTCCGCGATGACCGCGACGAGCTGGTGACCCGCGATGACCGCGACGAGCTGGTGACCCGCGATGACCGCGCCGCTCGCGACGAGCCGGTCGCTCGCGAGCAGACGGCCGCTCGCGCGGAGTCGGTTGCCCCCGAGACCCGCCACGCACCCCAGGGCTGAGGCGGACGCGACCGCTAGAACGCAGCCGATCCCGGCCGATCGGTGTCGATCAACTGGCTCAGTGAGTCAGGCGATAGCAGCCAGCTTCCGTCGATCCGGCGGTGCAGCGTGCCCCGCTCTGACAGCGCCCGCAGTCCGAGGCTGACGGTCGGTCGCCGGGCGCCGATCAGATGACCGATCGCCTCATGCGTGAGCGGCTGCTCGATCGCGATCCCGTCAGGCCCTCGCCGTCCCCAGCGGTCCGCCAGCAGCCAGAAGAACCCCAGCAGCCGGTCCTCGACCCGTTCCAGCCGGCCGATCGCGGCGTTGATGTCGGCGCGCTCGAGCTGCCGCATTGCGAGCGCGAACAGACTTGCGATCATTCGGGGCCATTGACGCATCGCGGCGAGTACACGATCGTCGAGCACCGCGATCAGGGCGACCTCCGGGCACACAAGCCGGGCTCCGCCGGCCAGCGAGCTGGCTTCGTCCGTCCGCAGATCAAGGATGTCGCCGGGTCCGTAGAGGCTGCTTGAGGTCCGGGCGGCGAACCGTACCTCGCGTGCGAGCAGGCCCTCGACCACGAGCAGCCCGAAGGGGTGGCCGGCGACGGGCGGGACCGTCTCGCAGATCCCGGTCTCGCAGGATCCGCGGCCGAGCTGGATCGCCGGAACCGTCAGCGCCCGAAACGCGGTCGCCGCCTGCCCGTTCTCCAGATCGGCGGCGAGATCCGGGAGATGCTCAAGCAGCCGGATCGCGACCGCCGGCTTGCGGGCGGCGACGGTCGCAAGGTGCTCGCCGCCGGTCCGACGGTGCGTAGGGACGTCACGCCTACGACCGAATGGAGGCGGGCCGGGATGCAGGTGCGGCGACGGTGTGGCGCTGATCGATACGGACATGAGTGCTCCATCTGCAGCTCGAAGTTCGAGCGTTGCCCGTGAATCGGCGCCGGACTCGACTCCGACCACGTGCCTCGCGTATGGACACAGCCCGTGACCCGATCAGGATCTCGTAACCGCTCACAGTCAGGTTAGTCGACCGCGGGGCAATCGTGGACGAATAGGTCTTCGAGGAGATCTGCCGCCCCGGGCTGCCCGCGATGTATCGTGAATTTATGACCGGCACGACGGATGGTCAGCCCGCCGCCGAGGCCGCGGGCTCCGACGACGGCAGCGTCCTGCAGCGGATCTCCACCGAGATGGTCCGCACGATGAAGCAGTACTACGGCAAGGGCCCCGTGTCGGCGAAGTCGTATCTGGTCGATGACCTGCTGTTCGTGGTGATGCGCGAGGGGATCACCCAGGCCGAGCAGACGATGCTCGCCGCCGGCCGCGAAAGCATGGTCCGCAACTTCCGTCAGGAGTTCGAGAACGAGATGACCGAGGTACTGACGAGGATGGTCGAGCGAGTCACCGGTCGCCGGGTCGTGACCTACCAGAGCCAGGTGCTGTTCGATCCGAATCTGACGATCGAGATCTTCGTGTTCGACGACGGCGCCACCCCCGGGCGCGGCGCGTCCGACGATCTCATTGACGGCGGCAATCCAGAGTTGGGTCCGTGAGCTCACGCACGTGCGCCGCCGCCTGACGCAGCAGCCGCGAAACCTGCATCTGCGAGCAGCCCATCCGCCGCGCGATCTCGCTCTGCTTGAGATCGTGCTCGAGGCGCATTTGGAGCGCCGTGCGCTCCCGATGCGGTAGGCGCGCGATCTCGACCGACAGCGCGAGCTTGGCATCGACTAGGTCAAAGCCGCCGTCGGTCCGGCCGAGCTGGTCACCGAGCAGCTGTGGCTCCGGGGCATCGGATCCGGACGCCGGGGCGTCGAGTGACAGCGAGAAGTGCGCCGTCGCCGCATCGATCCCGACCAAGACGTCGTTGAGCTCGATCCCGAGGAACGCGGCGATCTCGTCGGGCGTCGGCGCGCGCCCCGTTTGGTCGGTGAGCTCACGCGCGGCACGGTCGACGCGCAGCGCCAGATCCTGGGCGCCTCGCGGCACGTGTGCGGTCCAACCCGTGTTGCGGAAATGGCGCTTGAGCTCGCCGAGGATCGTCGGGATCGCGAAGGCCCGGAACTCGATGCCCCGGCTCGGGTCGAACCGGTCGATCGCGCCGAGCAGGCCGACCGACGCCACCTGCACGAGGTCCTCGAGCGGTTCGTACGGGTTGCTGTAGCGCTTGGCGAGCCGGCGAGCGAGCGGCAGGAACAGCTCGGCCAGCTGATCACGGGCCCGGCGATCGGAGTGGTCGTGCCAACGCCGGGTCAGCTCGTCGACGTGTGCACCGACGAGCTCTGAGCTTGCGCCGCGAGCGTCTGCGGATCCGTTCAGCGTTGCCGACATAGCTTCCCGATGCGGACGAGACAGGCACTCCTACTGACGCAGGCTGAGGTGTGGCATGGGATCCGCGCGCCGTTCAACACGGTATTCACGCTACGCCGCCGCGGATCCCTCGGCCACGGGCGCGTTGGGAACGAACTGCGAACGCGGGCCGGTTAGTACTCGACTTCCATATTTTGGGACCCCGCCGGCCCTTGAATCTCGCTGAGCCATGGCACGTGCTCAAGCTCCGACGAGGCCTGCAGTCGGACTTCCCCACAAATACGCCGGCCAATCGGAGGAGTCGTCCCGGCGACGGATCCTGCCCGGGATCGACCACGAGCGACCACCAGCCTTGTGCCGCGATGCAGCTCACACAGGCCGGTCGAGGCGGCTAGGACTTTTCGGCGTCGACGGCGGGTTGGAGCTGGGACTTGTTCATCTTCGATCGTCCGTCGACATTGAGCTTCTTGGCCTCCTGACCTCCCGACGTTCAGCAACGCTCGCGCTTGACAACCTACGATTATTAGATGATAACCTACGAAAGGAAGGAGATCATCGACAACAACCCGCCGGAGGCCCACCATGCAGGCCACGAACATCACCGACAACCTGATCCAGCTGACCCGCTACCGGTTCGTCAACGCGTTCCTCGTGCGGGAGGATGACGGCCTGACGCTGATCGACACGACGATGCCGCGGACCGGGGGCCAGCTGATCGCGGCCGCCCAGCGCGCGCGGGCGCCGATCACCCGGATCGCGCTGACGCATGGTCACGGCGATCATGTCGGCTCGTTGGACGAGCTGAAGTCGACGCTCGGCGATAGCGTGCAGGTGCTGATGCCGGACGCCGACGCCAGGATCCACACCGGAGAGCAGGTCGTCACCGGCAAGCTGACCGGTAGCTGGCCGAAGCTCGCGACGGTCCCGGATGTCCGGCTCGCGCCCGGTGACCGGGTCGGCAGCCTCGAGGTGATCCCGAGCCCGGGCCATACCCCTGGACACGTCGCGTTCCTGGACACGCGTGATCGCTCGCTGCTCGCGGGCGACGTGTTCACGACGATCGGCACGACCGCCGTGACCGACCACTTCTACTGGCGCTTCCCGCTGGCGGCGATGGCGACCTACGACAAGGCACGGGATCTTGAGTCAGCCAAGGCACTGCGGGCGCTTGAACCGACCCTGCTCGCCGTCGGCCACGGCCGCGCCGTGGCCGCGCCGGGGGCCGCGCTCGACGCCGCGATCCAACACGCCGGGCGCTGATGCCGCGAGCGGGTCTGGACGCCGCCTCGGTGGTCGCCGCTGCCGCCCGGCTCGCCGACCGCGACGGCCTGGACCAGCTCACCCTGGCGCGGCTGGCCGCCGAGCTCGGGGTCCGCGCGCCGTCGTTGTACGCGCACGTCGGCGGCCTCGCCGATCTCCGCGACCGCGTCGGCGCGCTCGGTGTCGCTGAGCTGACCGAGGTGCTGTCGGAGGCGGCGACGGGCCGGGCCGGCCGCGAGGCGCTGCACGCGGTCGCGGTCGCCTATCGCGCCTATGCCCGCATGCGGCCCGGCGTGTACGCCGCCTTGCAGCGCGCGCCCGCGGGTGACGAGGACGAGCGCCAGGCCGCCGCCGCGCGCCTCGTGGGGGTCCTGATCGCGGTGCTGCGCGGGTACGGCCTGGAGGGCGATGACGCGGTCCACGCCGTCCGGCTGCTCCGCTCGGCGCTGCACGGGTTCGTGTCGTTGGAGAGCGCCGGCGGGTTTGCGCTGCCGCTCGGTCTGGAGGAGTCCTACGAGCGGCTGGTCGAGATGGTCGACCGGGGGCTTCGCGACGATCGGGTCGGCTCGTGAACGAGGTCGCGGTCGGACGGCTGAGCGAGATCTGGCGCTACCCGGTGAAGTCGATGGCCGGCGAATCGTTGCCGCGCAGCGAAGTCTCATGGCAGGGGCTGGCCGGCGATCGCCGCTGGGCGTTCATCCGTCCCGGGATCGCGCGCAGCGGCTTCTCATGGCTGACGATCCGCCAGCAGCCCCGCATGTGGCATTACCACCCTGTGTTCTCCGATCCGGCCGATCCCGATCGGTCGCCGACGATCGTTCGCACACCGGACGGCCGCGAGCTCGACGTCACCGATCCGCGGCTGGCGGCCGCGCTCGGCGACGACCTGCGGGTGATCAAGCAGGACCGCGGGATCTTCGACTCGCTGCCCCTGTCGCTGATCACGACCCGCTCGATCGCCGACCTGGAAAGCCTGCTCGAACTGATTCCCGGCGAGCTCGGCCCCCGCCGCTTTCGACCCAACCTGCTGGTTGAGCCCTACGCTGCCGACCGCTTCCCCGAGGACGGCTGGCTCGGGGCCGTGCTGCGGATCGGCTCGATGCGGATGCGCGTCGATCGCCAGGACCCACGCTGCGTCGTGATCACCGTCGACCCGGACCGCCTCCAGTCCAGCCCGGAGGTGCTGCGGACCGTCGTTGCGCAGCGCCGCACGTTCCTCGGTGTCTACGGCTCGACCGTCACACCGGGAGCGGTCGCAGTTGGCGACGATGTGGTGCTCGAGCGCCGGCTGTGACCGGCGCCAGTGCGTCGGTCAGCGCTACCAGCTGTCGTAGCGGATCACGTCGGCCGCGGGCCGGCGGCGAACCGGTCCGAACCGGCCGCGCGGCCAGCCGACCGGAATCAGCGCGAACGTCTTGACGCGGCGCGGGATGTTCAGCGCCACCTTGAACTCCTGCTCGAGGCAGAGGTGCCAGGTGGTGATGACCGCGCCAAGGCCGAGCGCGCGGGCGCATAGCAGCATGTTCTGAGCACCCGGGAAGACGCTGCCTGCCTCCGAGATCGAAACCGAGCGGCTGCTATTGCGGATCAGGCTGGCGGTACGCCGCCAGCCGAGGCCGGCGAGGCCGCGGGCGACGCCGCGAACATTGAAGGTGACCTGGCGCTGCCAGGGCCCCATGTCGTAGCAGGGGACGATCAGCGCGGGGATCTGATCGAAATGCTCGGCCTGGAAGCGTGATGCCGCCAGCTCACGGTCGAAGGCGTCACGGGTCATGCCCTCCGGCGGCACGCCGGTGTGCTCATAGAACTTCCAGCACGCCATCCAGGGATCCGCCAGCGCGCGCATCCGGGAGCGGTCGGTGACGATCAGGAACGTGTAGGCCTGGGTGTTGCTGGCGGTCGGCGCCCACGTGGCCGCCTGAACGAGCCGTGACAGCAGCTCCGGCTCGACCGGGTCGGGTCGCAGGCGTCGCATCGCGCGCATCGTGCTCATCACCTCGAGGATCGGCGCGTCCGCGCCGAACGAGGTCAATTCTGTGCGGGTCGCGTCCACGGCGGTCAACATATAACCTCAGTTCGGCGATGGACCTCGGCGCGCCGATCTCGTACCTGGTGCTGGAGCGTGGCACCGACGTGCTCAGTGCCGATCATCAGGCGATCGGTCACGTGGATCACGTGCTCGCCGACGAGCGCGAGGACGTGTTCGACGGGATCGTGATCGCCCGCGCGGGGATCGGTCGCGGGCACGTGTTCGCCGATGCCGACGAGATCGGCGAGATCTACGAACGCGGCGTCGTGCTCAAGCTCGACCAGCGTGCCTGCGAGCAACTGCCCGAGCCGTCCGCCAACCCCGCCGTGGTCGGCGAGGATCCCGGCGACCGGATCACCGGCAAGCTCCGGCGCGCCTGGGATCGGCTGTCCGGGAACTACTGAGCGACGAGCGGGGGGGAGACGACGGTCCGGTTGCGGCCGTCGTGCTTGGCGCGGTACAGCGCGCGATCGGCGGCGGTCAGCAGCCCGCGCGGGTTCGGGTTGCCGTCGACTCGCCGGGCCAGACCGACCGACACGGTCACCGTCGCGGGCACGAGCCCCTGCATGCCGATCGGCGTGGCGGCGCGGATCCGCTCGGAGGCGAGCTGCGCGCCCTCGTAGTCCGTGCCGGCGAGGATCACGCAGAACTCGTCGCCGCCGAGGCGCATCGCGATGTCGGCGTCACGGGTGTGCTCACGGAGGATCTCGGCGAACTTGGCCAGCACGAGGTCGCCGGTTTCGTGGCCATAGCGGTCGTTGATCTGCTTGAAGTCGTCGAGGTCGCAGATCAACACCGCGCAGTCAGCGTTCTCGCCGATCAGCGTGTCCAGCCCGCGCCGGTTGCGCAGGCCCGTGAGCGTGTCGAGGCTGGCGAGCCGGTTGAGCCGGGCGCGCTGGCTGATCGTGTGCTCGATCGAGGCCGCGAGGTCGACCAGCAGCCGCAGCGAGTGGCGGCGCTGCTCACGCGGCAGCAGCCGGTCGACCGGGTCCTCGGCGATCACCACGCCCGCCAGCATGCCCCCGTCGCCGAACCATGGGACCAGCAGGCAGTGATCGTGCCAGGCCAGCGGCCCGCGGCCGTTGCGCTGCGAGCGAGTCCCGGCCGACGGCTCGAACACGCTGCGGGCGGGCAGCAGCCACGCTCCGGCCCGGTTCTGATCGGACGTGAGCAGGTCGCTGAGGTGCTGCTCGGGCAGTCGCTCGGGCAGCATCTCCGGTGACTCCCAGCCACGGATCTCGACCCGTCGCAGGCCTCCGTCCTTGGCCGTGGCATAGACCCCGACCCGGTCGAATCCAAGGTCCGCGGTGACCGTCGCGCCGAGCAGCCGGTACAGCTCGCGTCGGTCGCTGCACTCGGACATCTGCGGCGAGATCTCCGACAGACGGGCGAGCATCCGCTTGTCGTCCTCGTTCTGGCGGACCCGCTTGGCGGTGCGCAGCGCCTGTTCGACGTATAGGCAGATCACTCGCAGCCTCTGCATGTCGCCGTCGGTCGGGCGCATCCCCGAGATCGGGTCGTCGACCGACAGCAACCCGAGCGGCTCGCCGTCGACGTCCTCGAGCAGCATCAGCAGCAGATCCTCGTTACGCCAGGCATCCGGGCCCTCGGCCTCGGGCACGGTCGACGGGAAGAAGTTGGGATCCCCGTCGAACATCCCGCGGGTGCCGGCGACGAAGTAGATGCCCGGGGCTCGTTGCACCGGCGTCCCGGGTAGCCGCGTCAGGAAGTCACGGGGGATCGGCGGTGCCGCCAGCTCGGGGTTGGAGACCTCGTGTCCGCCGTAGACGAACATCGCCGTGTAGTCGTCGTACTCGGGCCGGTACACGTTCATACAGACGACGCCGAAGCCGGCGGACATCGCGACCGCCTCGCCGGCCGCCTCCAGCACCCGGCGCAGCGGCGCTTCGTCCGCCGTGCGGGTGAGGTCCAAGAGCCCTTTCAACGTGTCGAGCGCGCCGGGCTCCTCGATAAGCGTCTGTTCGGGCATCGGGGCGATATCCGCACCAACAATAGCTACCCGAACCTCACCAATCCGAAAATCGGATAAATACGAAAGTTACAAGGGTCGTTTTCACGGCGGCGGGCGTCCGCCGACCGTTCAGTTTCGTTCGTCGACGACGTCAGTCGCCCGTGCCGCCGCCGGCAGCCACCGTGCTCCAGAGCGTCACGTGCGGCCGGGTTCGCGCCCGTGAGGAGCTGGCGCCGCTGCGCCCCGTCGAGATCAGCTGCGTGGCCTCGGGGCTGGTAGCAAACCGCTGCATCGCAAGGGCGGCGGGCAGCGCCCGGCCGAAGCCGAGCGTCGACGCGTGCCACAGCTCCAGGATCGGTGTGCCGCGGACGTCGATCCGCACCAGCGCGCGGCGACGAACCTCGTTTGATGCCGTATGCGCGAGCGTCAGCACCAGCCCGTCGCCCGCGACCGCCGCGGCGACCGCGGCCGCGTGGCTGTTGTAGGTCACCAGATCCGGTGGGGCGATACCCGCGCGTGTGAACAGCAGCCCGGTGCCGGTCGACGGGTCGAGTTCAGGGGGGCCGATCAGCCATCGGTGGTCGGCGAGCTCGCCGGCCGGAACATCATGGCGGCCGGCGAGCGGATGGTCGGGCGCGGCGACCACGATCAGCCGGCAGCGCAGGAACGGCACCGAGGCGATCGTCGCCGCGCGCTCGGGCACCGGCGCGGGTCCGAGCACGATGTCGGCGCGGCGGTGCTCGAGCAGCTCCGCCGTCTCGCCGCCGGCGACGGTTTCGATCGCGACCTCGAGCCCCGGATCCCGTGCCGTGAAGGCGTCGATCACCGGTCCGACGTGCTCGGCGACGACGTTCGTCACCGCCACCTGCATCAACCGCGCGCGGCCGGGTCCGTCGTGCACGGACCGCCGCGCCTGCTCGGCCAGCGACAGGATCTCGGACGCCAGCGCCGCCAGTCTGCGGCCGCCCGCGGTCAACCGGATCGCCCGTCCATCACGGACGAACAGCTCGTCACCGAGCTCCTTGCGCAGCGCCGCGACCGCAACCGACACGGCGGGTTCGGTCACGCCCAGCTCGGCGGCGGCCGCCTTGACCGACCCCAGCCGTGCCACGAGTACGAACGAATGCAGCTGGGCGAGCGTCATGGGCGAATAGAGGATGACCTGTCGAGCTTGCCCGAACGAGCAAGTAGTTCAGAATCGCACATGAACCGTACGGCTCACTCAGCTAAGTGTTCGCTTAGGTGTCGTTTGGCGACCAATGCACAAGCGCGCGAAGCTCCTGATGGGAGGGAGCGATCGTGCGATTTCGGCTGCGGACATCACGACGGGAGATGGGCGGATGATCGAGTCGTCGGTCGTCGACGCGACGCAGGAGATGACGATCCGTTGGCTGACGGACGGCCGGCGCGTCGTGCAGGCGCTGCTGGTGTCGGTGGTGGGGTCGGCGCCACTGCCCGAGGGGGCGATGCTGGTCGTCGACGAGGACGGTGCGGTCGAGGGCTCGATCACCGGCGGCTGCGTCGAGGGCGCCGTCGTCGTCGAGGCCGAGCGGCTCCTTGCCGGCACGCGAGAACCGGGCGTGCTGAGCTATGGGATCTCCGACGAGCTGGCCGGCACCGTCGGTTTGATGTGCGGCGGTACCGTCAACATTCTGCTCGCAGAGCTCGCCGGGACGGCGGCGGAGACCGAGTTCGACGCGCTGCGGGCGCACGCCGAGGGTCGTCCGGTGGCGATCGCGACGGCCCTGGACGGCTCCCCGGGCGCCCGGCTGGCGATCGTCGACGGTCGCGTGCTGGGCTCGCTCGACGGTCCAGAGCTGCTGGACCGCAACGTCGCGCGCACGGCGGCGGGGCTGCTGGAGGAGGGCAGGACGACGATCTGCCGGTTCGGCGCCGACGGCGTCACGCTCGGCGCCGAGCGCCAGGTCCACGTGCGTGCATACGCACCGCAGCCGAAGATGGTGGTCGTCGGCGCGATCGACTTCGCGGCGGCGATCGCCCCGATCGCCGCTCAGCTGGGATACGTCGTGACGATCCTCGATGCTCGCGAGCGCTTCGCCCGCTCGAACCGCTTCACCGCGGCCGCGGTTGTGAAGGTCGGCTGGCCTCAAGATCTGCTGCCGGGGATCGAGCTCGGCCCACGGGACGTGGTGCTCGTGTTCACGCATGATTCGAAGTTCGACGAGCCCGCGCTGCTCAGTGCGCTCGCGACCCGGGCCGGCTATATCGGCGCGCTCGGATCTCGCAAGACGACCGCCGACCGCGAGCGGCGACTGCGAGCCCATGGGGTCGACGACGACGGCTTGGCGCGGATCCACTCGCCCTGCGGCCTGGACATCGGCAGCCGGACCGCGGAGGAGACCGCGATCTCGGTGCTTGCCGAGATCATCTCGGTCCGCGCCCGGCGTTGTGCGGCGCCATTGCGCGAGACGTCCGGCCCGATCCACACACGACAGCGATCGTTGTAGTGCCCCTGGGTCGATGCATCAGCTGTGCCTCGGCAGTGCCCCGGCACGCGTCTGTGGCCCCAGCCCAACAACCGGACCAATGGCGATCCGTTTGGCCTAAGGGATCGCTTAACTGGGGTTGCGGACGCGGCGCCGGGCGGTCCACAATGCCGCTGAGCGAGCGTGCCCGCGTTACGACGTTCGGGCGTGTCTGGCGTGATCGGAGAGGAAGCGAGCGACGTGCAGGTTCCAGCACCGTTTGAGTACGAGCGCGCGACCAGCGTGGAGCACGCGCTGGGGTTGCTGGCCGAGCGTCACGACGCCCGCGTGCTGGCCGGTGGCTACTCACTGTTGCCGATGATGAAGCTGCGGCTGGCGACACCCGAGTGCCTGATCGACATCGACGACCTCGCCGGGGAGCTCGGGTACGTCGAGCAGCACGACGATCAGATCCGGATCGGCGCGATGGCGCGCCACCGGCAGCTGCTCGAGTCGCCGCTGCTGTCGCGGCTGGCGCCGATCTTCATCGATGCCGAGCGCGTGATCGCCGATCCGATCGTCCGCAACCGCGGCACGATCGGCGGCGCGCTGTGCCAGGCCGATCCGTCCGAGGATCTCAGCGCCGTCTGCACCGCGCTCGACGCCGAGATGGTGATCCGCGGTCTCGGCGGGGTCCGAACCGTGCCGATGGACGAGTTCTACCGCGGCCCGTACCGTACGGCGGTCGCCGACGACGAACTGCTGATCGAGATCCGGATCCCGACCCGCGAGCGCTCCGGCAGCGCCTACGAGAAGGTCAACCGTCGCGTCGGCGACTGGGCGGTGGTCGCCGCGGGAGCCGCGCTGTCGCTCTCAGACGGTCTGATCGCGCATGCTGGGATCGCGCTCGTGGCCGTCGGGGCCGACGTCACCGCCGGCGCCGCGCAGGACGTGGTCGTCGACCGGGAGCCGTCCGACGAACTGTTCGAGCGCGCCGGTCGGGCAGCCGCCGCGGCGTGCACGCCGGTCTCTGATCAGCGCGGGTCGGCGGAGTACAAGCGCCACGTGGCCGCCGTCCTGGTGACGCGCGCGCTGCAGCGGGCCGCCGCCCGGGCGGCCGAGGCGGTCGCCTGATGCGGGTCGGCCTGACGATCAACGACCGCGAGTACGTGCGGGAGATCGAGCCGCGGCTGCTACTCGTTGACTTCCTGCGCGACGATCTGCGGCTGACGGGAACGCACTGGGGTTGCGACACCTCCAACTGCGGCACCTGCGTCGTGCTGATGGACGGCGAGCCGGTCAAGTCCTGCACGCTGCTGACCGCGACCGCCGCCGGTCACCGGATCCAGACTGTCGAGGGGCTCGAGGTCGACGGCGTGCTTGACCCGGTGCAGGTCGGCTTCAGTCGCGAGCACGGCCTGCAGTGCGGCTTCTGCACGCCGGGGATGATGCTGACCGCGCGGGCGCTGATCGACGCGCGGGCGGGCGGGGAGCCGCTCACCGACGACGAGATCCGCGAGGCGATCTCTGGTCAGATCTGCCGGTGCACCGGCTACGCGACGATCGTTCGCTCCATCAGATGGGCTGCGGAGCACTCAGAGGAGGAGATACGGACATGAATGCAGGTATGAGATGACTGCGGTCGGCGCGCTCGCCGGCTGGCGGATCGGGCTGCTGCTGGGGATCATCGTGATCGCCATCGCCGCCGTGATCGTGATCACGGTCGTGTCGCTGGCTCTGCGGATCGCCAAGCAGGCCCGCACCGCCGTCGGGGGCGTGGACGTGGTTCGTGCGCAGACCGAGACGCTCGACGGCGGGGTGGGGAGGATCAACGACTCCGGGGTCAGGATCCTGCACTCGGCGCGCGCGCTCAGAAAGGTGGCGGTCGGCAAATGACGCTCGCGCTCGCCGCCACCTCGGCACATACCTACTGGGGGATCGCGCTCGCGATCGCATTCGGGGCGACAGCCGTCGTCGCGATCCTCTTGACGGTGCTCGTCAGCGCCGTCGACAGCATCGATAAATCCGTCAAGAGCCTGCTGGCGGTCGCCGGCAGGGTCGCCGGCAACACCTCGAACATCCCCCAGCTTCAGGCGACCGCGCCGGTGCTCGGGCTGATCGTGGAGGAGGCTCTCGTGCAGGACGACTACATGAACGCGCTGACCGACGGGTTCGGTGGCAAATGAGCACGCATGTGCTCGTGATCCTGTCAGTCGCGCTCGCTGCCGTCGTGATCCTCGCGCTGGCGGTCACGCTGATCCTGGTCCGACGAGGCCTCGAGTCGATCTCGGCCAACCTGAGCGCCCTGGCCGGGGCTCTGGAAGGAGTGCAAGCGGAGCATCTGCGCCCCCTGGAGCCCGCCGTGATTGCGATCAACGGCCAGTTCGACACGATCCTGAGCGCGCTGCCGGGGATCGCGTCCAAGGCCGCGATCGTCGCCGAGCGGAGGCCGACATGATCCTCTACTGGATCGGCTCGCTGATCGTGCTGCTGGTGATCGTGCCGGTGGTCGTAGTTCTGCTGCGCGGGGTCCTGCAGGCGGCTGACGGGATCGTCCCGAGCGTCCAGCGGATCGCGGCCGTTGCGGCGGCCGGGTCACAGGACCTCGATGCGGTGCCGCTGCTGCTGACGACCCAAGAGCAGGTCAAGCGCACGGTCGAGACGGTCGCCGACTACGGCGGCTCGCTCAACGTGATCCTCGACGACGCCTGACCTGAGGAGGAGGAGAGACACATGCCTGCACCCGGAATCGTGCTTGCCGTCGGGGTCGTCCTGATCGTCGCGGCGGTCGTCTACTACCTGGTCCGCACGATCATCGCGCTCCGCGCGATCACCAAGGGCCTCGACGACGCGATCGCCGGCGTCGGCGAGCTGATCGAGAAGAGCGCCCCGGTCAACGAGGTGGTCAACACGATCAACTCCCATCTCGATGTTGCCGTCGGCGCGCTTGAGGGCCTGCTCGTCAAGAAGGCCGGTCTGCGCGACGCGGTCGGTTTGATCGACGGCCTGTACCCGGGCGCCGCCGCCGACGGGCTGCGTGACTTCCCGGACTCCAAGACGACCACGCCGCCACGGATCTCCGAGGTCTACACGCGCGGCGTGCTGACGCTCGCGCGTCTCGGCCGCGAGGCACCGATCGCGGTCGTCAGCCCCGAGGGTCCGGTGCTGCGCCATCCGGATCGCGCCGCGGCGCAGACACGGGACCTGTACCCGCACGAGCGTCAGTTGCGACCCGGGAACCTGGATCGCTCGCCGGTGATCGGATCGGACTCGCCGATCCAGTACGAGCCGGCGGCGACGCCGGGAATGCGCCTGGCGCGCCCGGCCGGTGGTGGTGCGGCGACCGCGCCTGACCCGGCGAGATGGGCGGCGGGCGGTCGGACATCGGGTAAGGCCAGGCAGGAGACGACGCCCGATCAGGACAGTCAGGAGACGACGCCGGATGCGGACTGACGTCGGTGCCCATGCTGACAACAGAGGCGAACACCGGTTCGCTCCAGAGCAGAGGGGGAGGTCCTGATGCAGACGCCTGCACCGTGTGGCTATGAACGCGCCAGCACGGTCGACGGCGCGATCGCGTCGCTCGTCGAGCTTGGCCCGACCGCCCGGATCATCGCCGGTGGCCACAGCCTGATCCCGATGATGAAGCTGCGACTCGCCACGCCCGAGCACCTGATCGATATCAACGATCTCGACGAGCTCGCCTACATCCGGCGTGATGGCGACGAGCTCCGGATCGGTGCGATGACGCGCCACGTCGAACTGCTGCAGTCCGAGCTGCTAGCCGAGCATTTTCCGGTGTTCGCCGACGCCGAGGAGGTGATCGCCGACCCGGTCGTCCGCAACCGCGGCACGATCGGCGGATCGCTGTGCCAGGCCGATCCCAGCGAGGACCTGTCGGCGGTCTGCTCGGCGGTCAAGGCCAGCGTCGTGATCCGCGGATTGGATCCCGCCCAGCCACCCCATACCACCGAGCGCGTGATCACGATGCACGAGTTCCATGTCGGTCCGTACGTGACCGCGGTCGGCGCCGCGGAGCTGTTGACCGAGATCCGGATCCCGATTCGGCCAGGCGCCGGCTCCGCCCATGAGAAGGTCGAGCGACGCGCCGGCGACTACGCGATCTCCGCCGTCTCGGCGGCGGTCTGGGTCGACGGCCCGACGTTCGCCGACGTCGGCGTCGCGCTCGCGGCCTCGGGGCCGTTCACGATCGACGTCGTCCGCGCGGCGGAACTGTTGCGCGGTCAGGTGCCGTCCGAAGAGCTGTTCGAGCAGGCGGGCCAGATCGCCTCCGAGGACTCGATGCCGATGGCCGACAGCCGCGGGCCGATCGACTACAAGCGCCACCTCGTCGGCGTGCTCACCAAACGTGCGCTGCGCCGTGCGACCGCTCGCGCCCTGCGTCAGGACATTTAGGAGAACCGATGCACGTCACGATCAAGATCAACGGCGAGGACGTCAGCCGCGACGTCGAGCCGCGCCGGCTGCTGGTCCACTTCATCCGCGAGACGCCCGGGTTGACCGGCACCCACTGGGGTTGCGACACCTCCAACTGCGGCGCCTGCATCGTCCATCTCGATGGCCAGCCGGTGAAGTCCTGCACGGTGCTGGCGGTGATGGCCGACGGCCACGAGGTGCGCACGGTCGAAGGCCTGGCAGTCGACGGCGAGCTCGATCCGATCCAGACCGGCTTTCACGAGAAGCACGCGCTGCACTGCGGCTTCTGCACCCCCGGGATGATGATGGCCTGCCGAGCGCTGCTGGACGAGAAGGCGGCTGAGGGGCGGGCTCCGACCGATCACGAGATCCGCACCGCGATCTCCGGCGGCATCTGCCGCTGCACGGGCTACATGAACATCGTTGCCGCGGTCCGTTGGGCCGCGGAACACGAGGCGCAGATCAAGCAGGAGGCGTAGACGAGATGGCCACGACCGCCCCAGAGAACCTTCCCAGCGCAACCCAGGAGCGACCGATCGGCTTCGGTCGTCTGAAGCGCAAGGAGGACGCGCGCTTCATCCGCGGCGAGGGCAAGTACCTCGACGACATCACGCTGCCGGGGATGGTGCACGGCGCGATCCTGCGTAGTCCGTACGCGCACGCCACGATCAACTCGATCGACACCTCCGAGGCGCTTGCGCTGGACGGCGTGCTGGCGGTCGTGACCGCCAAGGACCTCGAGACCCTCGGGTTGGCGTGGATGCCGACGATCTCCTACGACACGCAGGCGGTCCTGGCCGGCGACAAGGTCCGCTTTCAAGGCCAGGAGGTGGCGTTCGTGGTTGCCACCGACGAGTACATCGCGCGCGATGCGCTGCCGCTGATCCAAGTCGACTACGACCCGCTGCCCGTGGTCGTCGACGCCCGTAAGGCGCTTGATCCCGACGCGCCGCTGATCCGTGACGACAAGCCCGGCCAGGTCGACAACATCGCGACGCCGACGTGGGAAGCCGGGGACGAGGAGGCGACCGACCGGACCTTCGCGGAGGCCGACATCGTCGTCACCCGCGACGTCATGTATCCGCGCTGCCATCCCGCACCGATGGAGACGTGCGGGATGATCGCGGACTTCAACCCCGAGACCGGGCAGCTGGACATCTACAACGGCAATCAGGCGCCGCACGTTCATCGCACCGTCTACGCGCACGTCGCCGGCCTGCCCGAGCACATGATCCGGATCATGTGCAACGACATCGGCGGCGGCTTCGGCAACAAGGTGCCGGTGTACCCCGGGTACGTCTGCGCGATCGCCGCGTCGATCGTTGCGGGCGCGCCGGTCAAGTGGATTGAGGATCGCACCGAGAACCTGACCTCGACCGGCTTCGCGCGGGACTACATCATGCACTCGTCGATCTCGGCCAAGGACGGACGGATCACGGGCCTGAAGGTCGACGTGATCGCCGACCACGGCGCCTGGGACTCGACCGCGCAGCCGACCAAGTTCCCGGCCGGGTTCTTCCACATCTGCTCGGGCTCCTACACGCTCGACGCGTCGCACGTCAAGGTCAAAGCGGTGTACACGAACAAGGCGGCCGGCGGCGTCGCCTACCG
>Ga0302178_10000319_pt1 | contig 44925 bp, 28 predicted proteins | sample I_Palsa_E1_3_FD_198790 | JGI IMG/M metagenome (GOLD analysis project Ga0302178, IMG submission 198790) | Peat permafrost microbial communities from Stordalen Mire near Abisko, Sweden - I_Palsa_E1_3 | ecosystem: Environmental > Terrestrial > Soil > Palsa > Peat permafrost | place: Sweden...
GGCGACTTCGCTGGTCGTCAATGCGGCGACGGCGGCGGTCGAGAGCTCAACGATCTGGCCCGTGGTTGTCGCGGTCAGCGAAGCGGCGTCAGTCGTGGTCAAGGCGGCGGCTTGTGCTGCGGAGAGGCCGCTGACTTGGGTGGTCGACAGACCGACCGAGACCTGGCTGGTCGTCAGGTTAGCGACCTGGCTGGTCGTCAAGGCGTTGATCGAGGTGGTCGACAGCGCGGCGATCTGGCCGGTGCTGGTAGCCGTCAAGTTGGCGACATCGGTCGTCGTCAGGGCGGCGGTCTGGGTGGCCGAGAGCCCGCTAATTTGGGTGGTCGTCAGGCCGGTGCTAGCTTGGGTCGTCGTCAAGGCGGCCACTTGCTTGGTGGTCAAGGCGCTGACTTGGGTGGTCGTCAGCACCGAGACTTCGCTGGTCGTCAGGTTGGCGACTTGGCTGGTCGTCAAGGCGGCGACGGCGGCCGTCGACAGTTGGACCAATTGTCCGGTCGTCGTAGCGCTCAAGTTGGCGACATCAGTCGTGGTCAAGGCGGCAGCTTGTGTTGCCGACAAGCCGCTGACTTGCGTGGTCGTCAAACCGGCGCTGACTTGGGTCGAGGTCAAGGCGCCGACCTGGCTGGTGGTTAGGGCGCTGACTTGCGTGGTCGTCAGCACAGAGACCTGACTGGTCGTCAGGTTAGCGACCTGGCTGGTCGTCAAAGCGGCGACCGCGGCGGTCGACAGCTGGACGATCTGGCCTGTCGTGGTTGCGGTCAGCGAAGCGACATCGGTTGTCGTCAAGGCGGCGGCTTGTGCTGCGGACAGCCCGCTGACTTGCGTGGTCGACAAACCGACCGAGACCTGGCTGGTCGTCAAGGCGGCAATTTGCCCAGTCGTCAGTGCATTGATCGAGGTGGTCGACAACGCGGCGATCTGGCCCGTGCTGGTGGCCGTCAAGTTCGCGACATCGGTGGTCGTCAAGGCGGCGGTCTGTGTAGCCGACAATCCGCTGATCTGTGTCGTCGTCAGGCCGGTGCTGGCTTGGGTCGTCGTCAAGGAGGCCACTTGCTTGGTGGTCAAGGCGCCGACTTGCGTGGTCGTCAAGACCGAGACCTGGCTGGTCGTCAGGTTAGCGACTTCGCTGGTCGTCAAAGCGGCGACGGCGGCGGTCGAGAGCTGAACGATCTGGCCCGTCGTGGTCGCGGTCAGGCTGGCGACGTCGGTTGTGGTCAAGGCGGCGGCTTGAGCTGCGGACAGTCCGCTCACTTGCGTGGTTGACAGACCGACGGAGACCTGGCTGGTCGTCAAGCTGGCGACCTGACTGGTCGTCAGTGCGTTGATCGAAGTGGTCGACAGCGCGGCGATCTGGCCGGTGCTGGTAGCCGTCAAGTTGGCGACATCGGTCGTCGTCAAGGCAGCGGTTTGCGTGGCCGAGAGCCCGCTGATCTGGGTGGTCGTCAGGCCGGTGCTGGCTTGGGTCGTGGTCAAGGCGGCCACTTGCGCGGTCGTCAGGGCGCTGACTTGCGTGGTCGTCAACACGGAGACTTCGCTGGTCGTCAGGTTGGCGACTTGGCTGGTCTTCAATGCAGCAATGGCAGCCGTCGAGAGCTGGACCAACTGTCCGGTCGTCGTGGCGCTCAAGTTGGCGATATCAGTCGTGGTCAATGCAGCCGCTTGCGCAGCCGACAGACCGCTGACTTGCGTGGTCGTCAAACCGGCGCTGACTTGCGTCGAGGTCAAGGCGCCGACTTGGTTCGTCGTCAGTACGGAAACCTGCGTGGTCGTCAGGACAGAGACCTGGCTGGTCGTCAGGTTAGCGACTTGGCTGGTCGTCAAAGCGGCGACCGCGGCGGTCGACAGCTGGACGATCTGACCGGTAGTCGTGGCGGTCAGCGAAGCGACATCGGTCGTGGTCAAGGCAGCGGCTTGCGCTGCGGACAACCCGCTCACTTGCGTGGTCGACAAACCGACCGAGACCTGGCTGGTCGTCAAGTTGGCGACCTGGCTGGTCGTCAGGGCGTTGATCGAGGTGGTCGACAGCGCGGCAATCTGACCGGTGCTGGTGGCCGTCAGCGTGGAGACGTCGGTCGTCGTCAAGGCGGCGGTTTGGGTCGCCGAGAGTCCGCTGATTTGGGTGGTCGTCAAGCCGGTGCTGACTTGAGCCGAGGTTAAGGCGGCCACTTGCGCGGTCGTCAGGGCGCTGACCTGTGTCGTCGTCAGGACCGAGACCTGGCTGGTCGTCAGGTTGGCGACTTGGCTGGTCTTCAAGGCGGCGACCGCGGCGGTGGACAGTTGAACCAACTGTCCAGTCGTCGTGGCGCTCAAGTTCGCGACATCAGTCGTGGTCAAGGCGGCGGCTTGCGTTGCCGATAGGCCGCTGACTTGGGTGGTCGTCAAACCGCTGCTAACTTGCGTCGAGGTCAGGGCGCCGACCTGGCTGGTCGTCAGCGCGCTGACTTGCGTGGTCGTCAGGACAGAAACTTGGCTGGTCGTCAGGTTAGCGACCTGGCTGGTCGTCAAAGCAGCGACGGCGGCGGTCGACAGCTGGACGATCTGACCAGTGGTTGTCGCGGTCAGCGAGGCGGCGTCAGTCGTGGTCAAGGCGGCAGCTTGTGCTGCTGAGAGGCCGCTGACTTGGGTGGTCGACAGACCAACGGAGACCTGGCTGGTCGTCAAGTTGGCGACTTGGCTGGTCGTCAAGGCGTTGATCGAAGTGGTCGACAGCGCGGCGATCTGGCCGGTGCTGGTGGCCGTCAAATTCGCGACATCGGTCGTCGTCAAAGCGGCAGTCTGTGTGGCCGAGAGCCCGCTGATTTGGGTCGTCGTCAGGCCGGTGCTAGCTTGGGTGGTCGTCAAGGCAGCGACTTGCGAGGTCGTCAAGGCGCTGACTTGGGTGGTCGTCAGCACCGAGACCTGGCTGGTCGTCAGGTTGGCTATCTGACTAGTCTTTAGCGCGGCGATTGCTGCGGTCGACAGCTGGACAATCTGTCCGGTCGTGGTCGCAGTCAATGATGAGACGTCGGTGGTCGTCAGGGCGGCGGCTTGCGTGGCTGACAGGCCGCTGACTTGGGTGGTCGACAGGCCCACGCTAACTTGTGTCGAGGTCAGGTTGGCGACCTGGCTGGTCGTCAGGACGCTGATCGAGGTGGTCGACAGGGCGCTAATCTGACCGGTGCTGGTGGCGCTTAGCGCAGCGAGATCCGAGGTCGTCAAGGCCGTGGTCTGGGTGGTCGACAGCCCACTGATCTGGGTTGTCGTCAGACCGGTACTAGCTTGGGTTGTCGTCAAAGCGGCCACTTGGGCGTACGACAGAGCGCCAACTTGGCTGGTGGTCAGCACGGAGACCTGGCTGCTGGTCAGTGCGGCGACCTGGGCCGTTTTGAGTGCGGCGGTAGCGGCGGTCGACAGTTGGGCAATCTGGCCCGTGGTCGTGGCGCTGAGTTGGCCGATATCCGTCGTCGTCAAGGCGGTCGCCTGCGTCGTCGAGAGCACACTCACTTGAGTGGTCGTCAGACCGACGCTGACCTGGCTCGTCGTCAGGGAGGCCACTTGAGCGTATATCAGGGCGCCGACTTGGGTGGTCGAGAGGGCTCCAACCTGGCTGGTCGTCAGGTTAGCAACCTGATTGGTCGTCAGCACCGCGATATCACCCGTGGAAAGCGCGGTGATCTGCCCTGTACTATTAGAGCTCAGGGTGGCAAGCGCGGTAGTGCTTAGCGAAACGATATCGGTGACCGTAATCGAGGCTATTTGACTAGTCGATAAGGCGGCGATATCCGATGACGTTAGCGCGGCGACGTCCGAGGTTGCCCACAAGCTAATTTGGCTGGTCGTAAACGATGCGACTTGGCTGGGCGACAGCGTGGATATGATGGAGGTCATGAGTTATCCTTTCCTGATTTTTTCTTTATGGGCGACGTCTTCACGACACTCATCATCCGCAACCGTAATTGATGCACACTCGACATCTATCGAGTTCCTATGATGTCTAACGGCCGACTCCTCGCAATCTTTAGTAACTTTTGATAATAATTAGTGGCGGAGTGGACCGATCCAGGGGTGGTTACTTGAAGTAATTTATATCCTTTTCGGGGCGGTGTGCGGGCCTCGTCAAAACGGTTCGGCTGGCCCGCCATAATGGTCAAGGCGCAGGGTGTTTTCCGCAGTCCGCGGTCTCGATTCAGCGCTTCGATTCGGGGTGTTACGCCACTATTGGATCGTCTGGAGTGATTATTAATTTTTATAATCTCGATATCCGATTTCTAGTCCCAGATCGCTCGAAAGCGACTTCTCGAGGACTCGGTTCGGACGTGTATACCCGACTGATTCGATCCAACCGCAATTTGTCGAATTGCGTTCCGAGGGGGCGTGCGCGGTTATGCAATTTGAAAAGGGCGTGCGCAAACGGCGCGTTGTGGTTGATAATCAAGCGAAATCCCAGATCAATTCCGAGTCAATATCCAACCCTATGACCATTAAAGCCGCACGTCTGGAGGAGTTACTTGAGCAGATCAATAGCGGGCAGACAAAAAAAGCATTACTTTCGATCGAGAAATGGCTGCTGAAAGAGCCTGGGCACCGGGGGCTGTTGGAGCTTAAAGCCGAGGGTTTACGCTTGGCCGGGCGTGAGGCAGAAGCGATAGAAGCCTTCAAGGAAGCCGGGAAGGCGGGCGCCGGCGCGCGCAACTGGATGGTCGCCGGCATTTTACTGGCTACCGAGCGCAGTAAGACAGACGAAGCGGTCGCATGCCTTAAAAATGCCGCGGCGGAAGCGCCGGATAACGACGAAGTGTTGAATGTGCTGGTGACGACATTCTTTAATGCTAACCGCCATGAGGAAGGGCTGGAATTCGCCCGGCGTCAACTGGCGACGAGCCGCAATACCCGGTTTCTGTCAAACGCGGCTCTGCTGCTCCAATGCATTGATCTTCAAGAAGAATCTTCGCGTGCTTTCAGGAAGATCCTGGACTTGGCCGGCGACGATCCCGCTTTTATCGGTGCGGCCCTGGTGCCGGCGCGTTTTACCTGCGATTGGGAATATATTGAGTCGCTGCAGCAGAAGATATCCCAGTGGTACGCCCAAGGGGAATTTGGCGCGACCCAGGAATACCCTCTGACACATATTACCTGGTGCGCCGACGAGGCTTACAACCTGGGTGTCACGCGGGCCTATTCCGAGCGCATGACCGGGGCGATCAAGCCGTTTGCCGCACAAGCCGTCCGACCGGCGGGCGGACGTATTCGTGTGGGTTTTCTGTCCTGCGATTTCCGCAACCACGCCACCATGCATCTGGTCGCGGGCCTGTTTGAACACCTCGACCGAAACCGCTTTGAGGTATTTGCCTATGACTACAGCAAATTCGAAGAGTCCGAATACCGTCAACGCTTTCTAAGCGCCGTTGAGCATCATGTGGATATCCAGATGTTGAGCGATGGGCAGGCGGCATTGCGCATCATGCAAGACCAGCTGGATATTCTGATCGATATGAAGGGTTACACCGGCAGCAGCCGCCCGGGCATCGTAGCCCATCGGCCCGTGCCGCTCCAAGTGGCTTACCTGGGCTATCCGGGTAGCGCAGCCAACGCTGATATCGATTACATCATCTCAGACCGGTTTGTGACACCCGACAGTAGTACGCCGTATTACACCGAGAAATTCTGCCGCTTACCGCACTCCTACCAGTGCAATGACCGCAAGCGCGTGCTCGCGCCCGAAGTGAGAGGGCGAGCCGCCTATGGTCTACCGCAAGACAAGGTGGTCTTCGGTGCGTTTAACCAGTCGTATAAAGTCGATCGCTTGAGCTTCACCGTCTGGATGCAAATTTTGACGGAGGTGCCGAACAGCGTGCTCTGGTTGCTCGGTCAAAATGAGGAGGCGATAGTCAATTTGTCGCGCTACGCACAGTTGGCCGGGGTGGATGTCGGGCGCTTGATTTTCGCACCGTTCGCGGCACCCTTGGAGCATCTTGCGCGCTTGCAACTGGCGGACGCCGGACTCGATACGCTGGTGTGCAACGGCCACACGACGACCTCCGACGCGCTGTGGGCCGGCGTGCCGGTAATTACCGCACGTGGCCGCCATTTCTCGTCGCGCGTCAGCGAAAGTCTGCTCAATGCCTTGGAGCTGCCGGAATTGGTCGGCGTCGATCAAAACGATATGGTGCGTATTGCGAAACAGATCGGCACGGATGCTGAATATCGGCTGGCGCTGCGTCGGAAAGTAGCGGCGAATCGGCAGACTTCGCCCATGTTCGATACCGAGCGCTATACACGCAATTTCGAAACTGCGCTTGACATGATGACCCAGGCGCGTCGAAGCGGTGCGGTAAGTGGGCATATCGATGTGCCGGATAGGGGCGACGTGAGTGCTGCAGAGTATGGCCCGGCTAAGCTTGGCCTATCAAGCAATGACGTATCGCGCGTCGCGCAATCCCAGATCAATTCCGAGTCAATACCTAAGCCTATGACAATTAAAGCTGAGCGTCTGGAAGAGCTACTTGAACAGATCAATACTGGGCAGGCCAAAAAAGCATTGCCTGCAATCGATAAATGGCTGTTGAAGCAGCCCGGTCATCTTGCTCTATTGGGGCTTAGGGCTGAGGCTTTGCGTTTGATTGGGGATGCCGACGAAGCCATTGCGGCACTCAAAGAAGCCGGGAGAGCCGGCGCCGGCGCGCGTAACTGGATGGTGGCCGGCATCATGCTGGCCGAGCAGCGTAACAATGAAGACGCGGTCGCATGTCTTTTGCAAGCAATCGCCGAAACGCCCAATAGCGATGAAGTGCTGAATGTACTGATCACGACATTATTTAATGCCAATCGTCACGAGGAGGGTATCGAGTTTGCCCGGCGTCAACTGGCGATAAGTAGCAATCCTCGCTACCTGTCAAATGCGGCCTTGTTACTTCATGGTATCGATCTTCACGAAGAGTCCTCCAAGGCTTTCGGAAAAATTCTTGAGCTGGTGGGCGACGATCCGGCCTTTATCGGCGCAGCCCTGGTGCCGGCGCGCTTCACTTGCGATTGGGAATATATTGAATCGCTACAGCAGAAGATTTCGCAGCAATATGCCCAAGGGCAGTTTGGCGCGCCACAGGAATACCCTCTGACGCATATCACGTGGTGCGCCAACGAAGCTTACAACATGGGCGTGACACGGGCCTACGTCGAGCGTATGGTCGGGACCATCGAGCCGCTTGCAGCACCAGCTGCTCGCCCCGCGGGCGGGCGTATCCGTGTGGGTTTTCTGTCCTGCGATTTCCGTAACCATGCCACCATGCATCTGGTCGCGGGCCTGTTTGAATACCTCGACCGGAACCGCTTTGAAGTATTTGCCTACGACTATAGCAAGCACGATGGTTCCGAATACCGCGAACGGTTTCTGAACGCGATTGAACATCACGTTCAAATCGATACGCTGAATGACAGGCAGGCGGCGCTGCGTATCGCGCAAGATCAGCTTGATTTGCTGTTCGATATGAAGGGCTATACCGGCGGCAGCCGCCCCGGCATCGCGGCTCACCGACCTGCGCCGCTGCAAGCGGCTTACCTGGGCTATCCGGGCAGTGCCGTCAATGCCGATATCGATTACATCGTCTCAGACCGGTTTGTGACGCCCGACAGCAGCACGCCGTATTACACCGAGAAATTCTGCCGCTTACCGCACTCCTACCAGTGCAATGACCGCAAGCGCGTGGTCGCGCCCGAAGTGAGAGGGCGAGCCGCCTATGGTCTACCGGAAGACAAGGTGGTCTTCGGTGCGTTTAACCAGTCGTATAAAATCGATCGCTTGAGCTTTACCGTCTGGATGCAAATTTTGACGGAGGTGCCGAACAGCGTGCTCTGGTTGCTCGGTCAAAATGAGGAGGCGATAGTCAATTTGTCGCGTTACGCACAGCTGGCTGGGGTGGATGTCGGTCGCTTGATTTTCGCGCCGTTCGCGATGCCGTTGGAGCATCTTGCGCGCTTGCAACTGGTGGACGCCGGACTCGACACGTTGGTGTGCAACGGCCACACGACGACCTCCGATGCGCTATGGGCCGGCGTGCCGGTAATTACCGCACGCGGCCGTCATTTCTCGTCGCGCGTCAGCGAAAGTCTGCTGAATGCCTTGGAGCTGCCGGAATTGGTCGGCGTCGATCAAAACGATATGGTGCGCATTGCGAAACAGATCGGCACGGATGCTGAATATCGGCTGGCGCTGCGTCAGAAAGTAGCCGCCAATCGGCAGACTTCGCCCTTGTTCGATACCGAGCGCTATACACGCAATTTCGAAACCGCGATTGACATGATGACCCAGGCGCGTCGAAGCGGCGCCCTGAGTGGGCATATCGATGTGCCGGATATCGGCGAGGTTCGCGCCGGGAAAGTCAGTGCTGGGGAAGTCAGTCCAACGGATCTCGACGTACCGCGCAGCGTGACCGCCCATGCGCCACAAGCACACATTCGGGCCAACGGCGCGGCTTATCCTGATGCCAACCATTTGCCTAAGCGTTATGCAATTATCACGCCCTACCAGCAGGAATCGCGCGACATGCTTGAGCGCTGTATCCGCAGCGTGCGCGGCCAAACGCTGACCGTCGACCATATTCTGGTCGCCGACGGCTACCCGCAAGATTGGCTAGACACGGCCGGCGTGCGGCACTTGCGGCTGGACCGCCCGCATGACGACTTTGGCAATACCGCGCGCGCCCTAGGTGCGATGCTGGCGATTGCCGAGCAGTACGACGGCATTGGCTTGCTGAACGCGAGCAACTGGCTGGATGCGAACCATATCGCCAGCTGTGTTGAAACCTTTCGCGAAGCTGCGGCGCAGGGGCCGATAGATTATGTGATTGCCCGGCGCAAGCTATGTCGTCCCGATGAATCGGTGCTGCTCGCCTGGCAAGAGCCGCTTGAAGAGCACGTTGACACGAATTGCTTCTTTTTCTTCCCGCCGGCCTATCCGATGGTGCCGCATTTCGGCTTGATGCCAAAAGAACTGTCTTTGCTGGGCGATCGATTTTTCTATCAGGCGCTGCGCGACCGCGGACTACACGCGGCCACCAACGAAGGGTTTACGGTCAACGATTTATGCCTGTGGGAATCGCTTTATTTGGCGTTGGGCGAAGCGCCGCCGCCTGGCGCCAAACCGAATATCGATGATCGCGTGGTGCAGGCGTGGCTGGAGTCGCGCACACCCGAGGAGCGTCAGTTGATACGGCGTTTGACGGGCAATCTTCCTTAAGAACGATAAAAAAACCATGCCCATCGTTTCAGTCTTGATCCCGGCATATCGTCCGGCGTTTTTTGAAACCTGTGTCGCAAGTGTGATGACACAGACACTCACAGATTTCGAACTACTGGTCAGTGACGATAGTGCCGGCGACGAGATTCGGCTTATTTTGTCGAAATGGCATGACTCGCGTATCCAGTACAGTCGCAACCCTCCCGGCGCCATGGTGCCGGGGGGCAATCGCGATCGCCTGTTGGCCATGGCGCGAGGTAAGTACGTCAAATTTCTTTCAGACGACGACATGCTGTTTCCTGAGTCGTTGGCCGCGCAGGTTCAAGCTGCCGAGAGTACTGGCGCCCAACTGGTGTTTACCAATCATTGTTTCTTCGATGCCGCGGCGCAGCTAACCGGTATGTCTGAAGTGATCGGCAAGGAGAAAATCGAACTTGTACCGAGCACAGTGATGTTCCAACAGATGGTCGGGCGGATGAATAATTTTATCGGCCCGCTCAGTAATGTATTGTTCGATTTGGCCGCGTTGCGCCAGTTCGACACACCGTTTGGCATCGATGGTCAGCCTTTGCGTTTTCATGGCAATGTCGCCGCCTATATGAATTTCGCCCAACGCGCTTTGAAAATCATCGGGCTCGGTCATTTGGGAACCGCGATACGACGCCATCCAGCGCAGTATCGCCAAGCCGGGCAAGCCCACGATTCCGCCGCGTGGTTCGAGTGGGAAGTGTTGCTGCGTTGGGCGATCCAGCTGCAGCAACTGCCGCCGCCGAATTACATGGAAGCCATGCAAGCACTGTTTGCGGCCTACCAAGGACCCGGTGCAAAATTTTCCGAGTTGAATCTGTTTGTGACGCTGCACGGCGCGCCAGGCAGTCAAGGTTTTCTGGGGCAGGAATTTCGCGAGGTCTTGAAGCTGGCCTATTTGAGCATTGAATTTCGGCGCCTATCGCAAAGTGCCCTGGCGTGAAGGTGCGGCGCCGATGGTGTAGTGCGTGATGCGCGATCCCGACGCGTTACGGGTGAACAATCCCTCGCTCGATCAGCGTGTCGAGAATCCGCTCGACGGCCATCTCTACAGTGAGTTGGGTCGTGTCGATACGAATTTCAGCACCTAGCGGTGCTTCATAGGGCGAGTCGATCCCGGTGAAATTTTTCAACTCGCCACGCCGTGCCTTTTTGTATAAACCTTTAGGGTCGCGCGATTCGGCGATGGCCAGCGGCGTATCGACAAAGACCTCGATAAACTCATCGTTCTCCAACAAACTCCGCGCCATCTGACGTTCCGAGCGAAACGGCGAAATAAAAGCAGTCAGTACAATCACGCCGGCATCCACAAACAACTTCGCGACCTCAGCCACACGACGGATATTTTCGACCCGATCGGCGTCCGTGAAACCTAAATCTTTGTTCAAGCCATGCCTGACATTGTCGCCGTCCAGCAGATAGGTTTGCCGCCCCATGGCAAACAGGCGCGTTTCGAGCAAGTTGGCAATCGCGGATTTGCCGGCTCCCGACAAACCCGTCAACCAGACTACCACCGGCTTCTGTCCACGCTGTGCTGCGCGCGCCGCTTTGTTGACGTCCATATGCTGAATATGAATATTCGCCGAGCGACGTAGCGCAAACTCCAGCAGTCCCGCGCCGATGGTGTCGTTGCTCAGACGATCGATCAGGATAAAGCCGCCGGTCTCGCGATTGTCCTGGTAGGCATCGAAGGCGATGGCGTGATCGGTCGACAAGGTACACACCCCGATTTCATTCAGTTTCAACTGCGTGGCCGCCAAATGCTCCAGGGTGTTAACATTGATTTTATACTTGGGCGCGGCCAAGGTTGCTGTCACGGTTTTGCCGCCTATCTTCAGCAAATAATTGCGCCCGCCAAGCATGGGCCGCTCGTGCATCCAGATGAGAGTGGCTTGGAACTGATCGGCAACACCCGCGGGTTCTTCCGCGCTTGAAATCATATCGCCGCGGCTAATATCGATTTCATCGTTCAATGTCAGCGTAACCGATTGACCGGCGACGGCCTGCTGCAAATTGCCATCCTGTGTGACGATGCCAGCCACCGTGCTTTCACGACCGGAAGGTTGCACCCGAATGCGCGCGCCGGGGCGAATGGTTCCGCTGGCTATCGTGCCGGCAAAGCCGCGAAAATCCGGATTGGGCCGGTTCACCCACTGCACGGGAAAACGAAACGGCAGTTTCTGCTGACGCGATTCGTCAATCTCGACGGTTTCCAGATAAGCTATCAGTGTACTGCCGCGATACCAAGGCAGCCGCTCGCTGTGCTCGATGATGTTGTCGCCGCGCAGCGCCGACAGCGGAATTGCGGTAATGTCGTTCAGGCCGATTTGCCGCGCAAACGTTCGGTAATCTTCGACAATTGTATTGAATACGGTTTCCGAGTATTCCATCAAGTCCATCTTGTTGACGGCCAGCACCACTTTGCGGATACCGATCAATGACACCAGATAGCTATGACGGCGAGTTTGCGTCAGCACGCCTTTGCGCGCATCGATCATGACTACAGCGACGTCGGCCGTCGATGCGCCGGTGACCATGTTGCGCGTGTATTGCTCATGCCCCGGCGTGTCGGCAACAATAAATTTACGCTGATCGGTCGAGAAGAAACGGTAAGCCACATCGATCGTAATGCCTTGTTCACGCTCCGCGGCAAGGCCGTCCACCAGCAGGGCAAAATCCAGTTCGCCGCCTTGGGTGCCGACCTTCTTTGAATCTGCTTCGAGCGCTTCAAGTTGGTCTTCGAACAGCATCTTCGACTCATAGAGCAGGCGACCGATCAGTGTGCTTTTCCCGTCATCGACACTGCCGCAGGTAATAAAACGCAACAGACTTTTTTGCTCATGCACTTTCAAATACTGTTCGATATCCTCAGCAACCAAAGCCGATACGTAGGCCATCAGAAGTACCCCTCTTGCTTTTTCTTTTCCATTGACGCCGCGCCATCGTGATCGATGACGCGTCCCTGACGTTCCGAATTTTTTGCCAGCAGCATTTCTTGAATGATGGCGGGCAAAGTATCGGCGGTTGATTCGACCGCGCCCGTCAGGGGATAGCAACCCAGCGTGCGAAAACGTACTTTGCGCAACCTCGGCGTCTCGCCCGCGCGCAAGGGCATGCGATCGTCGTCGACCATTATCAGCGCGCCGTCACGCTCGACCACCGGGCGCTCCTTGGCAAAATACAGCGATACGATGGGAATATTTTGCAGGTAGATATATTGCCAAATATCGAGTTCGGTCCAGTTCGATAGGGGGAAGACCCGCATCGATTCGCCCTTGTGAGTCCGGGTGTTGTACTGGTGCCAGAGTTCGGGGCGCTGCGCCTTCGGATCCCAGCGATGCTGGGTTGAGCGAAAAGAAAAAATGCGTTCCTTGGCGCGCGATTTTTCTTCATCGCGCCGTGCGCCGCCAAAAGCCGCATCGAAGCCGTATTGATCCAAGGCTTGCTTCAGCGCTTGAGTTTTCATGATATCGGTGTGGACTTGCGAGCCATGCGTAAATGGGTTGACACCCATTTTCACGCCTTCCGGATTGGTATGGATGAGTAAATCCAAACCGAGTTTGGAGACCATTTGATCGCGAAACGCATACATCTCGCGAAATTTCCATAAAGTATCGACATGCAGCAGCGGAAACGGCGGTTTAGCGGGATAGAACGCTTTCATCGCCAGATGCAACATCACCGCACTATCTTTTCCGACCGAATACAGCATCACCGGATTTTTTGCTTCGGCGACGACCTCACGCATCGCATGGATGCTCTCGGCTTCGAGTCTCTGAAGGTGGGAAAGTGTCATGCAGATTGCCTCTCGGTGCGCGCGGTTTGCTCCGCGCTTTGCTTATTAATACTCATGTTCCGGCTATTTGTCCACTATGTTGGAAAGCCGTGCTAGCTTGAAATCTTCCGCTGCTATAAAATAACAGTCAGCAGATAATCTGCAGCATCCAATCGAGATCGTCATGTCAGACGCATCCTTGTCCTATCAGAAACTTGACTATGATGTGTTCGCCCGAACGCGTCCCGCCGATGATTTATGGGGCCAAGTCCGCCGCACCGTGAATGGCCAGCCGATACCGGAAGAGCAGATCCAGATGATCGTCGCCAAGATCCGGCACAGCCTCATCTTGCAGGATAGCGACGTGGTGCTTGATCTGGCATGCGGCAACGGCGCGCTGTCGCAGCTTTTGTTCCCGTTCTGCGCCGAGTTATTGGGCGTGGATCTGTCGGAATATATGATCGATATTGCCAACGCGCATTTTGCCAGCCCGCCGCAGCGCCGGTTCTTGCATCAAGACGCCAGCGCATATTTGCGCGACGAAGCCCAGCCCGAGCGTTTTACCAAAGCTTTGTGCTACGGCAGCTTTTCCTATTTGACCGAAGAGCAGGCCTTGTCCGCATTAGGCGATCTGCGCGAGCGCTTTGTGAACGTCGAGCGGATTTTTATCGGCAATCTGCCCGATCTTGATCGGGCCCATGAATTTTACAAAATCAAGCCGGCCGGCGCGGGCGAAATGTCCGACGCTTCGTCGCAAATCGGTATCTGGCGCTCGCACGACGATTTTAAGCGACTGGCGCAAGCGGCAGGTTGGCAGATTGAAATCTCCTTGATGCCGGCAGATTTCTTTTCCGCACACTACCGCTATGACGTGGCGCTATATCGTTAGCGCCACGTCTTCACTGCGCACGTGACGTGACGTAATGCAATGCATGCCGCGGTAAGCCCGGAGGGTTGGAAATATGCGCAAAAAACAAACGGCGTCGGACCTCGCCTTGCTTGGGGGCGCACCCGTTTTTGATGAAGTGCGTTCTACATCGAATTTGGTTCGCCCGGATATCGAGCAATTCCTGGCGTACTCGAAGATGTTCTTTGACCAGCATCGTTATACCCATGATGGCCCCTTGGTTGAAATCATGGAGCAACGCCTGGCCGAGTTTCACGGTACGCCATTTTGCATCGCCTTTTGCAGCGGCTTTTGGGCACTCGTCTTGACAATGAAATGCCTGGCCCTGGCCGGCAAAAACGAAGTCGTGATGCCATCGTTCACCTATCGGCGCATGGCGGACCTGGCGGCATGGGTCGGTTTGACGCCGCATTATTGCGAAATCGACGCGACTTCCCTGGCTATGACGGCCGAACTTGCCGCAGCGTGTATCGGCCCGCGGACAGCCTTGCTCATGGGTGTCCATCCGATTGTCAATACCTGCGATGTGGAGGGGCTGGAACGCTTGTCTGCACAGTCGGGCATTCCGCTCTTGTTCGATTCCGTCGAGTCGACCTATGAAACCTATCGAGGCAAGAAAATCGGCGCATTCGGTCGTGCCGAGTGTTTTTCCATGCATGCCAGCAAGTTGGTCAACGGGTTTGAGGCCGGGTATGTGACGACTCGCGATCCGGAACTCGCGGCTCAATTGCGGCGGATGCGCGAGTTTGGATTTGTAGCTCCAGACCATGTCGAGACCCTCGGCATGAATGCCAAGCTCAACGAAATTCATGCCGCCATGGCGCTGGCGGGGCTTGACGATCTTGAACAGCAAGTAAGCCGCAACCGGCTTCGCTATCGCGCCTACCAGCAGGCATTTGCTGCTATTCCCGGGGTCCGCCTGCTCGAATTCGATGAGCGCGAACGCACCAGCTACAAGACCATTGTGGTCGAATTAAACGCGGACTGGCCGTTGTCGCGGGCAACGACATTGAGTTTGCTGCATGCGGAAAAAATCCTGGCGCGTCCTTATTATTCGCCGCCGCTGCATCACAAGAAAACCAGCTATCCGACGATTTTTGCCGACTTGCCGATCACGGATGCGCTAGCCGAGCGGTTTATGCTGATGCCTTGCGGTCATTTCGTGACTGAAGACGATATTGCTCAGCTTGCCGAATTAATGCGTTTTATCGGCGCCCATGCGGCTCAGATCGAGAAGGGGGTACTGTGACCTATACCAAACACACTCCTCTGGATTTTGCCCTGCTGGGCGGACCGCCGATGCTGGATAAGCTTTTGCCCGTCGGCCAGCTTTATTTCCCGTCTTGGGATCGATATGACGCCGCAATGCGCGGTATTTTCGAGCGGCAGTACTATACGAACCATGGGCCTTTGGCACAGCAGTTTGAAGCGCGCCTGGCCGATTTTTTTCAAGTCAAACATGCGATCTGCGTGACCAACGGCACGCTGGGTTTAATCATGGCGGTCAAGGCGCTCGGTCTGCAAGGTCGCGTCATCGTGCCGGCCATGACTTCGATCGCCTGTGCCCAAGCCTTGACCTGGGCGGGCGTCCAGCCAGTATTTTGCGATGCCGATCCCGATACCTATCAAATGTCGCTCGAGCATGTGCACATGCTGTTGGAACGCGAAGCGGGGATTTGCGCCATCCTCGGCGTCAACTTGTGGGGCGGTTCGTGCGATCCCCAAGCATTGGAACGTCTTGCCGAGCGATTTGGCGTCGAGGTGTATTTCGATTCGGCGCATGCTTTTGCCTGCACCATAGCCGGACACCCTTTAGGTCGATTCGGCCGCCTTGAAGTCTTCTCGTTTCATCAGAGCAATCTATTGAGCACGACGGAAGGCGGGTGCATTACGACTAACGATGACGCGCTGGCGGCACGGCTGCGCAACATACGCAGCAGCTACGGTGCGGGGCCTGCCGTGGAGGTGCCGTTGACCAGCAATGGCCGTTTTTCCGAAGCTCAGGCGGCCATTGGTTTATTGAATTTGGAGTCGTGCGCCGAGGCTTTATCGAACAATCGTGCGTCGTTCGAGCAGTATCAATTACTCTTGCAAGCGATTCCTGGCATTGAGCTGTTAACGGCCCGTGGGGTTGAGCAAACGAACTATCAGCACTTGGTGTGTGAGATTGACGAGACCTTATTCGGGATGTCGCGCGATGCTTTACTTGCCGTGCTGAAGGCCGAGAACATCGACGCACAACGGCTTTATTATCCTGGGATTCATCGTTCTGCACCCTATGTCGATGAGTGTGCAACTGCTTTGCCGCAAACCGATCGGCTGTGCGGCCGTTTGATCCAGCTGCCTATCGGCGCGCTGGCGTCCACGGAAAAAATTGCCCAAATCGGCGCCGTGATCGCGGCCGCGCAACGTCATGCGGGCGCGCTGGCGACGAGTAACAAGGCCGTCCTATGAAGCTTGGCATCATGCAGCCGTATTTCTTTCCCTATATCGGCTATTTTTCGCTGATTGCCCATACTGATCAATGGATTGTGTTCGACATAACGCAATACACACCCAAGACCTGGATGAATCGAAATCGTGTTCTGCATCCGGAACAGGGGTGGAATTATATTAGTGCGCCTTTGCTTCACTCATCGAATTCCTTGGCGATCTATGAAGCGCGGGTCCAGGACGTGGCGGCCACGGGCAAGAGTGTGTTGGGCAAGTTAAGTCACTACCGCAAACAAGCGCCGTACTACGCGGCAGTTATCAAGCTGGTGAGCGAAACATTTGCGGCAATGCGAACCGATTCGCTGGTACAGGTGAACGTGGCATGCATGGCTGCCGTGTGCAACTACCTCGACATTCCCTTTCGTCATCAAATTTGTTCGGAGTTGGGCCTGCCGCTGCCGCGCGAGTTGCACCCCGGTGGCTGGGCGCCGCTGATTTGCAGCTTGCTGGGCGCCGATGCCTATCTGAACCCGCCGGGCGGCCGCGACTTATTCGATGCCAATGAATTTTCGGCCATGGGCGTGAGCCTCGAATTTCTAAAGGTACCGGAGTTTGTTTACCCAACGGGCTCTTACGGTTTTGAGGCCGGGCTATCGATCCTCGACGTCATGATGTGGAACAGCCCCGATGCCATTAAAGATGTCATCGTGAACCGTTCCGAGCTATTACGTGTGAATTAAGCCAGCCCCTAAGCCAGCCCCTAAGCCAGCCCCGCATCCTTGGAAAACAGGAAGAACGGTTCATGCTCGTTGACTCCCCATTGTAACGGGTCGGCATCGTCCAGCGCTTCGCTATGCGGAATCAGGCGGCCATTTAAGCCTGCGGCGTGGAAATAATCGATCATGTCCATACCGAACAGCCGTACGTGATCGTCCTGGCCGTAAAACAAAGTGGCAAACTGCGCCGAGACCGGCGAGGTCATTTCCAAAGTCTGCTTCAGCCTCGGTGAATAGGGCGTCTGCGCCACCAAATGACCGGTCGGGGTCAAGCAACGTTTGAGTTCGCTCAGTGCCTTGGCCGGGTCCGCAACGTGCTCAAGCACATGGTTGCAAATTATCAGATCGAAGTAATTGTCCGGAAATCCGAGCGTTTCGACGTTGATTTTCTGATGATGCGGCGCATGCGGAAACAGATCTCCACAGATATATTCCAGCGGGCCGAGCGCCCGGATGCGCGGTTCCAGCATGGCTTCCGGCGCCATATGCAAAATTCGCTTGCCGCTGAGCTGGTTGAGCAATTTGGCGCGATTCAGATACAGCCATAAATGACGATCTCGGTCGTTGCAATGACAGTTCGGGCATCCGTACCGATCCAGATTCGAGCCGACGGCATTCATCAGCTTCATGAATTCGCTGCGGCGGTCGCGATTAGGGTGCGGCACCCAGCCGGCGACCCATTGTTCACAGACCGCGCAAAAATGTGTGTGTGGATTGCTATTTTTGCGCGCGGCGATCCGGCTGGCGACAAGCTCTCTGGCACGGTTCAGGTTGGTCTGGAAGGTCTCGGTGTCGAGCAACTGTTCGGGCGGGCAATCGCTTAACTCATGCAAACCATCGATAAACCCTTGAATCTCCGGCAAGGACCCCACATACATGCGGTATAAATGATCCAGCCGTTGTTGCGCCTGAACCAGCACTTCGCGTGACAGGCCGCCTGTCGACGCTTCGCCGCGCAACATCAGTTCCCATTCGAAAAGCGCTGCGCTGAATTGGGGGCTGCCGGCATTGGAAGTTTGGCTGCCATGTTTGCGAAAAGCGCTCAGATAACCGCCGACTGCCACCACGGGAGCGGCCTCGGCCATGCCCAGATAGCTACCGACATCGGTTAGAAACTGCAGACGCCAGGATTTATAGTATTGTCGGCGCGATAGGTCGGCCAGGTTTTTGTTCAGCAAAATATTACTGGGTTCGCCGACAAAATTATGCGACGTGCCTATCATGTTTTGCACCAGGAACGCCCGGTCGATCAGGCCGACCTGACCATCGGCCAGCAGGCGAGGCGGATTACCGATGACCTTGTCGTTCTCATCGATAAACACCCGCTCATGAAAGGCAAACGCCGCCTGCGGGTGGGCGCGCAAGGCGCTGACCAAGGCTTCGACCGATTTCGGCAGCAGCAGGTCGTCGTCGTACAGCCATTTGATATATTGGCCGCTGGATTTTTCCCACAAAGCTTTGCAGTTCTGCGCGCCGTCCTGAAAGCCATGGTGAAAGTATTTGATCTTCGGATTATTGTACTGGCTCGTGATGCGTTCCAGATCGCCATGCAAGGTGTCGTCGCCCACCAGGATTTCCACGTCCTCAAAAGTCTGGGCCAAGGCGCTATCGAGCGATTTCTTCAGGTAAGTGGATTTGAACGAGGGAATGAGAATGCTGACGGTGACCATCGCGGGGGTATCCTCGGGGTATCCTGTTTACGTAAAAAACGGCGCGATCAATGGTCCCCGCGTCCCATCAAAAACAACAGGATGTCGCAGATGCGATGTGCTTCATCGCTGCTTAATGCGCCGTAGTAAGGCAAGCATAATACTTCAGTCGCAGCGAGGTGCGCGACCGGTAGATACGATGGGTGTGCGCTAGGCAACATGCGATAACAACTATATTCGCTGCATAAGGGAAAGAAATAGCGGCGGGCTATAACGTTATATTCGCGCAGCCGTGCAAATAGCTCATCGCGTGTGATGCCGCAAAGCGCGGCATTGAAGCGCGTCACGAAATATTGCTGACTCGGTGTGAAATGCGGCGATTGGACCGGTAGCGTAACGCCTTCGACGGCTCCCAGGCGTTGCCGATAAATATCGCCAATCTTTTTGCGGCGCTGTTGTTCGTCGTCGACCATCTCCAGCGTCAGCATGCCCAGTGCGGCTTGAAGCTCGCTCATTTTGCCATTGATGCCAGGCATCAGCACGGTGGTTTCGTTCTGTATGCCGAAATTCTTCAGATAGTCGATGCGACGTTTCACGGTCGCATCGCGCGCCACCAGCGCGCCACCTTCGGCAGTCTGGAATAGCTTGGTCGCGTGAAAACTCAACATCGTAATATCGCCGAAATCGGTCACGCTGCGGCCGTCAATGGTGGTGCCGAAGGCGTGCGCGGCATCGTAGATCACATGCAGGCCGTGCCGATCGGCAACTTCTTGGATGCCGACCACATCGCAAGGCGTGCCATATACATGAACCGCGAGGATGGCGCTGGTATGCGCGCTGATCAGCGGTTCGATATTGGCGGGATTCAAATTCATCGTCACCGGATCGATGTCGGCAAAAACCGGGGTGATATTGTTCCAGGACAGGACGTGAGGGGTAGCCGGAAAGGTAAAGGGTGTGGTGATGACTTCGCCGGAAAGCCGCAAAGCCTGGCAAGCGGTAACCAATGCAATGGTGCCGTTGTTGAACAGCGAAACATTCTGATTGCCGAAATACTGGCCCAATGCGGCTTCCAAGGCCTTATGCTGCGGGCCGCCATTGCTCAGCTGGGCCGATGCCCAGATATCCTTGAGCCGCGCCACATAATCTTCCAGCGGCGGAAGCATGGGCTTGGTAACATATATCGGTTCATCAAACGCTTTTGGCTGCACGGTCATTTTTACGCCCATCACCTAATCTGATTGGGTAGCCTACCCCGTGGTTTATGAAATACTAACACCCAGATGCACCGGCATGATTAACAATTGAGCCGGTATTGTCCCGCAGTTTGATCCGCGACAGATCGCGCCCGTTCTGCCCTTGCTTTACTGGAAACCATGACTCTGCCAAAAATTCGCCTGGTGTGCGCCACCCGGGAAACGCAAGAATCGTTTCTCAACAATACTGCCTTGGGCAAGTCTTGCAAACTCTATTCGTTTTTGGCGATTCTTGAACTGCGGCTGTTCACCGAAAACTCGGTTGGTTTGCCGCAACTATATAATCAGGCGATCAACGAAGCCAAGGATAACCCGGCGATTCTGGTGTTTATCCACGATGACGTGCATTTGTCGGATTACTTTTGGAGCGACCACCTGATCAACGGCCTTAGGGAGTTCCAGATTCTGGGCTTAGCCGGTAACAAACGCCGAGTCCCGCGACAGCCGGCTTGGGCTTTTATCGACGATCAATTCACCTGGGATGCACGCGAGAACCTATCGGGAGTCGTCGGCCACGGTACGGGTTTTCCTTGCAACAATCTCAGCGTTTTTGGTGCGCCTCGCCAAGAAGTTAAGCTATTGGACGGTCTACTGGTCGCCAGCCATTCGCATACCCTGCTGGATCACGGTATTTTTTTCGATGAGCGCTTTGATTTTCATTTTTACGATCTCGATTTTTGCCGGCAGGCCGAGTCCAAAGGCGTGACAATGGGTACCTATCCGATCTCGGTGGTACACGAGAGCGGCGGGGCTTTCGGCACCCCGGCGTGGCGCAGCGCCTATGAACAATATTTGCAGAAGTGGGGCGAGTGAAATTTAACCCGGCCGCTGGGTAGCGCTCATCGGCTGCGCGAAGCTTGGTTTTATTGGACGATTTTATGGAAAGCCCACTATTTTCGGTGATTATTCCTCACTATGAAGGCAGTATCAGCCTGGAATTTCTACAGCGCGCCTTGGATTCTCTGCACCGGCAAAGCTTTCAAAATTTCGAAATCTTGTTGTATCACGATGGTCCCAAGCGCATTCCGTTTGCGCAGGAGCTGGATCTATCGCGTTACCCCAAGATCAGCCATCTTGAGGAGACCAGCCAGCGCTACAACGACTCAGGCCATTCTTTACGGGATTTGGGTATTCGGCGCGCCAGGGGTGAATATATTATCCACCTGAATGCCGACAATCTGCTCTATGACTTTGCGCTGGAACGCATCGTCACCACCATGCAGACGCCGCGCTCCAACTTGCGCGACAACAGCACTGGGCAAATCGTCGACACCAATACCAATGACATCGTCATTTTCCCGGTCTTGATGATAGGCGTGGAGGGCGACGGTATGCGTATTTGGCAGAATTCTCGCAACGACCCGCGCAACGCCATGATCTTGAGCGGCTATCCTTGCGTACCCGGATCGATCGACTGTATGCAATTGGTGATGCGCCGTAGTTTGTGGCTGGCATATGGCGGCTGGTACGACAAAAGCACCAACAGCGACGGCATGATGTATCAACGGTTTGTGCATGAGCGCCGGGCGCGCTATGTGCCTGCGGTACTGGGCGAACATTGGTAAGCCGGGTGTTAAAATTTCCAACGAACATCACAAAGTCAATTAAAACCATGGACCTCAATCAATTCCGCAAGATGTCGGTTCCCCTGTGTGCCGCGTCAAAATCATTTAACAAGGTTTTCGGCATAGGCGCCGGTAAAACGGGCACTACTTCGCTGGAGGCGATTTTTAAAATCCTGGGATTGAATGCGGCGCCCCAGCAGGAGGGCGAGTTGTGCGGGATACAGTTGATGAAGGGCAATTTCCGCCCTTTGGTCAATTATGTAAATAAGTATGATGCGTTTCAAGATGCTCCATTTTCAATCAAGAGCACGTACGCCCAAGTCGATGCGCTGTTCCCCGATAGCAAATTTATTCTGACGTATCGGGATGCCGATGCGTGGTTTGCGTCGCTGCATAACTTCCACAAAAAACTGCTTGGGATACCGGCCGATCAGCCGATGACCAAAGCGGCGCTGGAGACGGCCCAATATCTATATCCGGGCTACCTGCATTTTATGCATCGAATTAATTGGTTGCTGGATTTCGACGGTGACGTCGATATCAAGACGAATTGGGCGTTGCTCTACGATGGTGAGCACTACAAGAAGCTCTATCGCGCGCGCAACAATGAGATCATCCGGCATTTCTCGGAGCGCAGCGACGATTTGCTGGTGATCGACATCACCCAGGAAAAAGATACTCAGAAAATTGTGCATTTTCTGGGCCTGCCCGATCGCTTGGTTAGCGATATCCCCCACCTCAATAAAACCTGAAAAAAAATCGCAGACTGCAGCTCAAACAGAGCAAGCAGTGCTGCGATGTTCTCCGGCTTGATGCCGACCGACTAGACTACTCGATCAGCTCGGTACCGTAACCTTCCGCCGGCTCCGGTTCCTCGCCTACCACCTTGGCATGTTGGGCGCCAATCAGCACATAGACGGCCGGCACCACAAACAGCGTAAACAAGGTGCCGATCGCCAGCCCGGTGGCAATCACCAAGCCGATGGCGAAGCGCGAAGCGGCGCCGGCGCCGCTGGCAAAGACCAGCGGCAATACGCCCAGCACCATCGCTGCCGTGGTCATCAAGATCGGCCGCAGACGCACACTGGCCGCATGCACGATAGCCGCATGTTTGGACAGGCCACGCTCTTGCTCTTCCTTGGCCACTTCGACCATCAAAATACCATGCTTGCTGATCAGCCCCATCAGCGTCACTAAACCGACTTCGGTGTAGATATTGAGCGTGGCGCCGCCTACGCCGAGCGTGATAAAGATCATCGCGCCGGCAATCGATAACGGCACCGAAATCAGAATCACCAGCGGATCGCGGAAACTTTCAAACAACGCCGCCAAGGCCAGGAACACGACGATCAAGGCAAACCCGAAGGTCAGCATAAAGCCGCTCGATTCCTGAATAAACTGCCGTGACTGGCCGCCGTAATCGATCGTAAAGCCCGGCGGCAAGGTGCGCGCGGCAAGACCCTGCAGATACTTCAGCACGTCCGCTTGCGCGACCCCCGGCGAAGCCACACCTGACAGCGTTGCGGCGTTCAGTTGCTGGAAGTGATTCAGCGTCTCTGGAATAGTCTCGGTGCGCAGGTGGGCTATCGTCGACAGCGGGATCGGAATGCCGTTGATGTTGGCCACCGGATAGTTCAGCAATTGCGCGGTGTTCAGGCGCGAGACCCGGTCGACTTGCGGAATCACCTTGTACGAACGGGTATCCATGCTGAAGTAATTAACCTGACCGCCACCGAGCAAGGCGCCCAGCGCGGTGCCGACCTGGGTCATATTGATATTGAGCTGAGCGGCCTTGTCGCGATCGATTTCAATCACCGATTGCGGCAAATCGTATTTCAGATCGGTATCGAAGAACATAAACATACCGCTCTTGTTCGCCTCATCGAGAAAGGCTTTCGATACGTCGTACAGACGCGCGGGCGACTGCGTGGTCTTGATTTCGAATTGCACCGGTAAGCCCGAAGCGCCCGGCAGCGACGGCAGTTGGAAGGCCACAATGCGCTGGCCCGCCACGCCGCCGAGTTTGCCTTGCAACATTTGCTGGATCTGCGTGGCGCCTAGTTTGCGTTGGTCACGCGGCACCAGGGTGATACCCGCAATCGAAGTGCCCGGCGCTTCAATCTGGAAGATATGCTCGCGTCCGGCCGTCTGGTTCAGCGTATTAAAGGTTTGTGCGCCGTATAGCACCTTTTGCTCGATGGTGGCATTCGGCGCCGAAGTGGACTGCATCATCACAAAGCCTTGATCCTCCTGCGGCGCCAGCTCGCTTTTCGCGGCGCTGTACAGGTAGACAATACTGCCGAGTATCAGGACCACAAACACCAGCGTGACGGGCAACATCGTCAGACTGCCTTCAAGGCGATGCTGGTAGCCGCGCCGCAGTTTCTCGAAGTTGCGATCGATAAAATGCACGACGCGCGATTCCAGGCTGTGGTCGGCTGCCGGATGGGGTTTAAGCAGTCGCGAGCACATCATCGGCGACAGCGTCAGTGCAATCACCGCCGAGACAGTGACCGCGCCGGCCAGCGTGAAGGCGAACTCGGTAAACAGCGCACCCGTCAAACCGCCTTGGAAACCGATCGGTATATACACCGCCAGCAACACCACGGTCATGGCGATAATCGGGTTGCCCAGTTCGCGTGCGGCCTGGATCGCGGCGGCTCGAGGCGTCATGCCGTCTTCAAGGTGGCGGTTGACGTTTTCCACCACGATAATCGCGTCGTCGACCACCAAGCCGATGGCCAGCACCAGCGCCAGCAGCGTGAGCAGGTTGACGGAATAGCCGAGGCCCAGCATCACGGCAAAAGTGCCCACCAGCGACAAGGGAATCGCAATCACCGGAATCAGCACCGAGCGCGGCGAGCCCAGGAAGGCGAAGATCACCAGGGTCACGATGATCAGCGCCTCGATCAAGGTATAAGCCACTTCCTTAATCGAGTCGGTCACAAAGCTGGTCGAATCATAGACGATGCGACCATCCAAACCTTGCGGCAACTGCGAAGTAATTTCGGGGAAAGCCGCGCGGACGTTTTTGACGACCGTCAGCAAATTCGCACTTGGCGCGACCTTGATACCGATAAACACACCATGATTGCCGTCGAATGCCACACTGACGTCGTAGGTGTCGGAGCCCAGTGTGACGTTGGCGACATCCTTCAATCTGATGGTGCCGCCATTGACCTGCTTAATCACCAAATTTTTAAAATCGTCGACCGTGTGCAAGCTGGTGTTGGACGTCAGGTTGACCTGCACCATCTGACCTTTGGTATTGCCGATCGCCGAAATATAATCGTTATTGGTCAGCGCAGTGGCGATATCGGTGCCCGTCAAGCCATATGCCGCCAGTTTTTTCGGGTCGAGCCAGGCGCGCAGCGAGAAATTTTGCCCACCTAGAATTTCCGCTGTTTGCACGCCTTCGACGGCTTGCAGTTTCGGCTGTACGACGCGCGTCAAGTAGTCGGTGATCTGGTTCGGTGTCAGCGTGGTGCTGTCAAAGCCCATATACATGGCATCGAGGGTCGAGCCTTCGGCCACCGTGATCGACGGTTGTTGCGCACCGGTCGGCAACTGGCTTAAGACCGAGTTGACCTTGATGTTGATCTCGCCGACGGCTTTCGACGAATCGTAGTTCTGCCGCAGGTTGGCGACAATCGTGCTGACACCGCTCTGACTGGTCGACGTCATATAGTCGATGCCGTTGGCCTGTGCGATCGCGGCTTCCATCGGCGTCGTGATAAAGCCCGCAATCGCGTCCGGGTCGGCGCCGGGATACGACGTCGTGACCGTGACCACACCATTTTCGGTGCGGGGATATTCCAGTGTCGGCAAGGTGAAGAAGGAACGCAAGCCGATGACCAAAATGGCCAGACTCACGACCGTCGCCAAGACCGGCCGGCGAATAAAGATGTCGGTGAATTTCACGGTAGGGTCTCGGGCTTAGCTGTTCGGGGGCGTCGGGTTGGCATTGTCCGACGGCAGCACGTGGTTATCGATCATGACCGTCGAGCCGTTGTGTAATTTCATTTGTCCGGCGACCACCACCACCTCGCCCACCTTCAGGCCGTTTTTCACGGCAACCTGATCGCCCCGGGTGTCGTCCAGCGTGACGAAACGCTGCTGGGCCACCATTTTGGGTTTGCCGTGTTCGTCATTGCCGTTTTGCGTCACAACGAACACCGTGTCGCCATAAGGGTTGTAGGTAATCGCCGTTTGCGGCACGGTGATTTCCTGGCGCGCCGCGCCCGAATTAATTTCTACATTCGCATACATGCCTGGCACCAAATGGTGATCGGCATTGCGAAACGATGCACGCACCTGAACATTGCGGCTGGCCGTATCGACCTTGGAGTTGACCGACTCAATCGTGCCTTTGAATTGCTTGCCCGGATAGGTGTCGACGGTGGCCGCAATCGGTGCGCCGACTTTGATCTTCGACAAGGACTGTTGAGGCACGTAGAAGTCGATCACAATCGGGTCCAGCGCTTGGAGCGTGACCACTGCGGTACCGGCCGCAAGATACTGACCTTGATCGATTTGGCGAATCCCGAGCCGACCGGCAAATGGCGCCTTCAGGATTTTCTCTTCGATCAGAGCCTGTTGGGCCGCGACTTGCGCCCGGGCGCTTTTCAGGTTGGCCAGGTCGGTGTCCAGCGTGGCTTGGCTGATCGCTTGCGCCGCAAATTGCTCCTGATCGCGCCGATAGGTGATGGCGTCAAGGTCGGCGGCGGCCTGCAGTTGCGCCAACTTGGCGGGATCGTCGTTGGGCTTGAGGCTCAGCAGTATGGCCCCGGCGGCAACATCGGCGCCTGAATCGAAGTGGATTGTGTCGACGATGCCAGCCGCTTGCACCGAGAGATCGGCGCCGCGCACGGCACGCAGCGAACCATTGGCTTGCAGCGTATCTTGCCAGGGCGCGGTGTTTGCCGTTGCGGTCGAAACGGTTTGCACCTGGTTGCCCATCGAGGCCATAAACTTCTTGATCATCGTACCTTTGAAGACATTGAAGCCAAAGATTCCGCCGATCACAACGAACACCAGAATCAGCATGATCAGCATGGGCTTGATCATGGATTTTCGGGAGGCCTTTTTATTGGGTATTTGGGTCACGGTATGGGTCACGATTATCCTTTGCTCCCGTCAACGGGTTGACTGTCTTGAGCCGTAGCGGGCTGGTGCCACCAGCCGCCGCCCAATGCTTGAAATAATGCGGCGGTATCGGCATAGCGCTGAGCTCTTGCCTTGACCAGCGAGATTGCCGCGTTCTGATAAGTCTGTTCAGCGAGCAGCACTTGCACATAGGTGTCGGCGCCGCTGCGGAAACGCGTTTGCGTGATCGAGAGTGATTCGGCGGCGGACTTTTCCGCGGTCAAGTTCGACTGCAGCGCATCGGCATCGGCCTGCAAGGCATAGAGCACGTTCGATACATTCTGGAATGCCGCGAGTACGGTGCCGCGATAATTGGCGGCGGCCTCCTGAGCGGCTGCCTCGGCTGCACTGCGCTTATGCTTGAGTGTACCGCCCTGGAAGATAGGTTGGGTGATCGAGCCGACCAGACTCCAGACCAGGGTGCCGGGTGAGAAAATCTTGTCTAACGATAGAGAGTCGTGGCCGTAACTGCTCGTTAGCGTGACCTGAGGCAACATATTCGCAGTTGCCACCCCGATATTGGCTGTGGCCTGATGCAACAGTGCCGCATATTGCCGGATGTCGGGGCGTTGTGCGACCAATTGCGAGGGCAAGCTAAGGGGCAACTGCTCAGGCAGTACCAAGTCATCCAAATTAAAAGCAGCGCCGTCGTAGTCGGCGGGCAGCACGCCGACATAGGTGGCAAGTTGGTTGCGTTGCTGCGCCAATTGGCTGCGCAAGCCGGGCAGCGTTGCCTGGGTGGCGGACAAAGTTGCTTGCTGCTGTAATACGTCGGCGCGCGACGCTGCGCCTGCGTGAACTTGGCGCTTGATGATATCGAGCTGCGCCTGTTCGGCCTTGACGATATCCTCGGTTGCCGCGATTTGCGCGCGTAAGGAGGCCTCGTTAACCGCGGCGGTGACGATATTCGAGGTCAAGCTCAAATAGCTGGCTTCGAGTGCAAACTGCTGGGATTCCGCCAAGGCCTGGGTTTGCTCGACCTGGCGCCGCGTGCCGCCGAATGCGTCGATCGTGTAGGAAACGTTCACCGATGCGCCATACAAAGTGTAGATCGGGTTATATGACAGCCCTTGCGTGGCCCCCGAAATCTTCTCGCGCTCCGGGGTGAATCCGGCGGACACCGTGGGGAAGTAACTGCCGCCTGCGGCAGCCGCATTTTCGTCAGCTTCGCGCAGCGCAGCTTGTGCGGACTCCAAGGTCGGACTATGCGCGAGCGCTTGGGCGATCAGCTGATTCAGCGCTTTCGAATGATACAGCGTCCACCATTGGCCCGGGATGTCGAGCCCGGTGACAAAGGTCTGGGCATTGCCGCCGGCAGTCGGCGCAGAGGCGGTTGAACTGGCTGCCAAGGCGTCGTGTGCATAGCCGCTACCGAGCGGCGCCGCAGGTTGTTTGTAGTCCGGGCCGACCGCACAGCCGGTAAATAGGCCGGCGACGGCTAGCGCCAGGACGGCCGGAGCAAGTCGGCGCTTGGCCGGACGCGCCCACCGCATGGGGTCATGACGTGGATATTTTTCAGACATGAGTGGGGTCGCTATCTGGCGAAAAGAAGATGTGGCGGGCATGCATGAGATCGGGTGGCGAATTCATACGGTGGATTTACGTTGAGTTTTGGCTGGATCGCAGCCGTTTAAAAACAAATCGACGACGCGTTTGACATGTGCCGTCGCGTCGAAACTATACGCTTCGTCGCAGGTGCCGAAAAGCGTGCGCTCTTTGATGTCCCCGACCATCATATGCAGCAGTAGCAGTGCAGTGGCGGCGGGGTTCTCGATCGCCAAACGGCCTTGTTCGCACTGCGTGCGCAGGTAAGATTCGACCACGCTTTCGATGCGCTGCTTGGTCGAGGCCCTTACTTTCTTGGCCAGTTCAGGAAAACGATGGGCCTCCATAGCAATCAATTGGAACAGCGCGCGGCTTTGATTATCCTGAAATCGTTCGAGTAAAGTGGTACCGATCCGTATCAAAGCCTGGTCGACTTCCAGTTGGGCCAGCTCGGCTTGTACAAAAATGGCTTCCATATCGCGCTCGACCAGCCGACCGACGACCGCTGCGAGCAAGTCCGCTTTGTTCTCGAAATGCTGATAGAGGGTACGGGTCGAGGCTCCAGCTTCGGCGGCGACTTTGTCGATACTCGCCATGCCATAACCTTCTTTCAGGAAGACTTTGGTCGCAGCCGCGAATAGGATATCGCGCCGCTCGGCTTCTGTGCCGCGGCGCGGGCGTCCTACTTTGCTGCTGGGAGTCGTGGAGGGAAGATCTTTGGCCGGCATGCGAGATTACAGTTCTGTAAGAAATTAAAATGAAACGTTTGGTTTTTCATTGTATATCAATTATGAAACTAATTTTAAAAATTTGCTCAGCGGAAGGGCGCCCGGGGGGCTGTGCTGTACCGCGATGCGTTGCACGCCGTTGAACGGTGAATAGGGCGAAATCGCGTATATAGCCGTTAGGACTGCACGGCTTGGAGGGTCAGGATCTGTATGAATGCGGCACGATTCGATATCGTCGCGCACAAGTCGGGCGCTCGCCTGATGGTTCAGGCACTGCGTTGATTCAGGCCGGCGGCGCGAGGGTTTATATCGCGTCGGCGCCGGGCGGCGAGTTTGATTGTTGAGTGCCGATGATCGTGCTTGGTGCACGCACGGCGGTGCTCAGGCCGATTTAACCAGCAAGGTTTTCCATTGCTGAGGGTTCGACTCCAGCACTTGCCGGTCGCCGGAGGAAACAAAACCCAGGCGCTCGTAAAAGCCCATGGCATTGGTGTTGTGATCGGCCACCCAGGCAAAAATTTGCTCGGCGCGATGATCGATCAGCCATTGGCTTGCCGTGGCGACGAGCAATTCGCCGCCGCGTAGATGGCGTACGGCCGGCGCCACCCAGAGCGCCCGGATAAAGGCGCGCGGCGTTTCGCCGGGTTCGCTTTCGAAGAACGCGTCGATCAATCCGGCTGGCTGCCCTTCGGTGTACAGCACAAAGCAGGCATTGTCTTCCGCTACGGCCAGTTGTTGAGCAATGTTGTCGAATGACGCGGGGTCTGCCGATAGGGCATCTTGCAGCGTCGCGCCAAAAGCATAAGGCGCCTCGCGCAACCCGGCGATCCTCAATTCCCGTAAGAGCGCCCCTTGATCTGGCGCGAGACGGCGAACCTTGAGCGATGTGTTCATGTATGGCCCGACTTCAAATGTTTGCAGCGCACTTACGCAGACTGCCGCAGACGACCAAGCGCACGCATGCTATTTAGTCGCCACTGCTGCGATAGCTTGCCCCATAGACAAAATAATCCAACTCAATGGCTTGTTATCGTGAAGCTCATCCGCCACAGGATGCTCGGCTTACGTGGACCACATATTAAGGTGTGTTGACGTGCTTGTGGTGCTGACGTGCTTAGCTGTGTCATTCATGGAACACCAGCGGCTGACGGCACTTGCGCGATTTGAGCCGAAGGCGTTCAGCTTGTTGTCGAAGCGCGTCAAAAATGACAACTATGCTGCGGCGCAACACAAATAGCTTGGTTTCGAAGGGTTTAGTGTGCCCCAAATCGCTGGGTCATACCTGCGAAGGCGCATATAAGGCGCATATAAGGCGCCTGCCGTAGATGCGGTGTAAGCGGAAAACGGGCATAGTAGCGCTCGTCATTTACCTGCCAGCGAACCATGACTCAATTTGTTGACCTTGCCGTACGAACCCCTGTCCAAGCTGAGCCCGATGGTCTTGGGCCCGCTGTGGTCGCCGCTTTCGATTTCGACGGCACCATCAGCACGTGCGACAGCTTGCAATGTTTTTTACGCAGCAAGCTGGGGCGGCGACGTTTTGGCTGGGGCATCCTGCGCGCCTTGCCCTGGCTGATTGCCTGTGCTGCGCGGTTGACGGACCGGCATACGGCAAAAGAACAGCTACTGCGAGCGACGCTGGGTGGCACCCCGGCGGCGCTGGCGGAAAACTGGGCCGCGCAATTTGTTGACGCCGAGCTGCCGCGCTTGTTGCGTCCCGAGATGTTGGTGCGTCTCGCCTGGCATCAGGCACAGGGACATCGCACCGTGCTGGTGAGCGCCTCGCCGTCGCTTTACCTGCGGTTGTGGGCTCAAAAAATGGGTTTCCAGGCGGCACTGTGCACCGAACTTGAAATTGTCGATGGCTGTTATACGGGGCGTTTGGCCTCACGTAATTGCTGGGGACCTGAAAAGGTGCGGCGCTTGGACGCCTGGTGGCAGCAAGACGTGCCAGCCAAGCTCTACGCTTACGGCGATAGCCGAGGCGATGCCGAAATGCTGGCGCGCGCGGATGTCGCCTGGTATCGCGGCGTTGAACAAAGCACTCGCACCTGATGCTTGGCGTATCGGCACGCGCATGCCTGCGCTTCACGCGCGGCATGCGATGATGTCAGCTTGCTCCCGAAGCGCTTTTGCACCCTGACACCAGATGAAAAATCCTGCCATTCTCAATCTCGATACCCGTAAAGCCCTGCTGTTCGCCCTGACGGCGGAGCGCTTGTCGGCTTTTTATGAGCACGGGCAATGGATGACCGATGCCCAGGGTGCGAGCTTGGCGGCACTTTGGCTGTCACGCTCGAAAGTGCAGTTGGCGCTGGCCGAGCGGCGCGTTTTCTCCAGCGTGAGCGATGATCTGGCTCGGGAGCTGGCTGGCTCGCTGTCGCGCGAAGCAGGGCTATATACCGCGCATGAAATGATGGAGGCACTCGATCCCAACCATCAATCCGGTCTGGCGCTTGACCTGCTCGACGAGTGTGAGCGTCGTTTGCGGGAGCGGGAACTGGCCGACGAGTGAGGCTCGCGCCTCGATCCCGGGCTTGCGCTAATTTCGAGATACGCAATTAATTATTGCGTATAAAGATCCAATCAAATTGGAAAATGTTGAGCGCTCCCGCGCCATGGGCGTTTTGGGGCATTCAACTTTTTTATTTTTGACGACTATTGTTAAAATTGAAATTATAAGTTACGGCAATCAACCTTAGTTATCGATAGCCTGGGGCCTACACTGGCTCATGTCAACGCTGCACCCCGCTCCGAGCAGCCTGCACGTTCCCTAATTTCGAGATACTGGAGATTGATGATGAAAAACCAACTTATTGCCGCATTGCTTATTTCTGGCGCCGTTTTCACCGGTACGGCTTTTGCAGGTAACGCCAATCTGGGCGACGATGTGCAAAACTGGGCCGGCCCCAGCGTGATGACCCGAGCCGAAGTTCGGGACCAGTTGATCGCTTCGGAGCAGGCCACGCAATATTCGCATGCCTCCAATATCGACTACCCGGTGATCGCTGAAAAGGGCCCAACCAAGACCCGCGCGGAAGTTAAGCAGGAACTCGCCGATGCAGCAGCCAAGGGCGAACTGAATAACTATGACAACATCAACTATCCGTCACGCTCGGATTATGCAGCGGCGCCCACCACCCCGTCGGCGGTTGCGCTAGGTAACGGTTTGCCGGCTCATAGCAATCCGTAACATCGACTCGTGCCAGGTATGGACCCAGTGAATTCCATCGAATCGCTGGGTCGCGAGCGCTCTCTTAGCCGCGTGTTTGTCCGAGTTCGACCGAGCTGTCGGTAAAGGCAATCACCTCCCCTTCGACCGATACCGCGAGCAGATCGCCGGGGCGTGGGCTCATATGACCCGGCACGCGCGCGTTCAGCAGTAACGGGTGGCCGGATTCGCCCTCCAATAATTCCAGGGTCACGCTCGCATCGTGGCCGTAATACGTGACATCTCGCACTCGACCTTGCGCACCGGTTGCTGAGTTTAAGTCGCTCAGTGGCGTGAGCCGTAACTGCTCGGGCCGCAACAATACCTGCACTGGCCCCTCGGGCATGCCCTGGGCCAGTTGCAATAAGCCCAGCGCGCACTTGACCTGGCCCTGGCGCGCAACCCCGCGCAGTGTCACCGCTTCGCCGACGAAGCGGGCCAGCTCGGGGGTAGCCGGCAAGCGGTAGAGTTCGGCGGGGCTTGCCACTTGAGCGACCTGACCGTGCCACAACACGGCAACTTGATGGCCCATCGACAGTGCCTCGGCTTGATCATGGGTCACCAACACGGCGGTTGCGCCAGCCGCTTCCAAAGCGCATGCCACAGCTTGCCGGGTTTCGATGCGCAAGGCCGCATCGAGCGCGGAAAAAGGTTCATCCAGTAGTATCAGCGCCGGCGCGGGCGCCAGTGCGCGCGCCAGTGCCACGCGCTGTTGCTGCCCGCCGGAGAGTTCCTGTGGCGGGCGGTTTGCATACGACGCGGGCAGCCCTACTAGCTCTAGCAATTCGGCGACCCGATAGTGTATTTTTCGCAGTCGTCGCGACAGGCCGAAGGCGATATTGTCGGCCACCGACAGATGCGGAAACAGGCCGCCTTCTTGAGGCACATAGCCGATCTCGCGTTGCTCGGGCGGCACGTGCATGCTGGCGCTCGAAACAGTGCGTCCGCCAATCCGTATGCTGCCCTGGTCGGCCCGTTCAAAACCGCATAACAGGCGCAACAAGGTGGTCTTGCCGCTGCCAGACGGCCCAAGTATCGCCATCAGGCTGCCCGATGCGACGGTCAGGTCGACATGCTGCAATACCTGGTGCGTTCCGAATGTTTTGCCTAAGCCTTCGACTCTGAGTTCGGTCATTTCTATACTTGTCTTTGGCTGGAGCCGAGCACGGCCGATTTGCCGAACAGTGACATCAACAGCCAGGTGGATGCCAAGGAAATCAACACTAGTAAGCCGGCGTAGGGCGCCGCGGCCGCGAAGGCCAAGGTCGAGGTGTCGACCCAGACTTGGGTTGCAAGAGTTTGGGTGCCGATCGGCGCAAGCAGCAAGGTGGTGGTCAGCTCGGTCACAATGGCAATAAATACCATGGCGGCGGCGGCGCCCAGGCCGGGACCGGCAAGCGGCAGCATCACACGCCAAACCACTTGCAGCCAGTTTAAACCGAGCGCGCGCGCGGTGTCTTCGAGTCGCGGCTGGGCTTGCAGCAGGGCTGCGCGCACGCTGACCATGGCCAGCGGCAAAAACATGATCGAATACGCGATCACCAGCAAGCTGGCGGTTTGATAGAGCGGTTGCACCGCGCGGATGGCCAGCGACACAATGGCTAACGCAATCACGATGCCCGGTATGCCTTGCGCAATAAATATCGTGCGTTCGAGAAAATTCGGCAGGCGTCCCGGATAGCGCGCCAGCAAGAAGCCCAGTGGCAGTGCCAGTATCGTGGTGAAAATGGCGCCCGCAAGGCCCAGGCCGATCGATGAGCTAGTCGCGCTGATCAGCAGTTCGATCGAAACGTCGGCTGGGGTGACCGCCGCGACCGCATGCTGGGTCAGCCAATAAACAATCATGCCCAGCGGCACCCCCAAGGTCGCCACAATGAGTGCGCTGAACGCGCCCAGTACCGGCCAGCGCGCCCAGCCTAGCGGGTAACGGGTCGCGGCGCGGCGCGTGCCGCGATCCAGCCGGTCGTAGCGCGCACCGCCTCGCACTTTGAGTTCGGCGGCCAAGCACGCCAGACACAGCACGATCAATACGCAGGCCAATAAAGATGCGCCGCTGCTATCGAAGCTGGTCCGGTACTCTGCGTAAATTTCAGTGGTGAAGGTGCGAAAACGCAGCAAGGTAAACGCGCCGAATTCGGATAACACACCGAGTGCCACCAGCAGCATGCCGCCCAGCAGCGCCGGGCGCAATTGCGGCAAGATCACGCGGAAAAAACAGCGCAAGGGGCCGCAGCCCAAGGTGCGGGCGCTTTCTTCAAGCGCCGGGTCCATGCCGCGCAGCGCTGCGGCAACGGGTAAATAGACGAGCGGGTAATAGGCGCTGACAATGACCAGCACCGCACCGCCAAAATCTTGCAGCGACAGGCTTAGGGATACCCAGGCAAAGCTGCTGATAAAGGCTGGAATCGCCAGTGGCACGACCACCAGCACGCCCCAGACGCGATGCCCAGGCAACAGCGTGCGCTCGACAAACCATGCGGCGCCCAGGCCTATGACCGCTGAGGCCAAAGTGGCCGCGCCGACAATCATCAAGGTGTTGAGGAGCAGTTCGCCCACCAGTGGCCGAACCAGTAATTCGACGGCGTTGGCCCAGCCGAACTCGACGCCTTGTAGTACGGTAAAACCCAGCGGCAACAGGACCAACAGCGCCACCAGACCGGCTGCTGTGAGCAATCCGGTCGGGGCGCCTCGACGCGCGACGGCGGCCCTATCGGTTTGCGCCGATAGGGCCGCCGTATTGGCGTTTGCCTGTGTTGCCAGGTCAGCCATTACAGTAAGCCGGCCTGGCGCAGAACTTTAACCACATCGCTGTCATCGCCAAGTTGTTTCATATCGATAGCGGGCGGGCTGAGCTGCTCAAAAGGCTTGAGCACAGCATCAGGTGCAACACCTTCATGCAGCGGATATTCGAAGGTCACGTGATTCGACGCCATCAGTTTTTGGGCGCGCTCGCTGACCAAGTAGGCCAAGAATTTCTGCGCCGCTTCCGTATTTTTCGAAGTCTTCAGAATGGCTGCGCCCGAGACGTTGATCAAACCGCCAACGTCGCCGTTGCCGAAGTGATAGACCGCCGAATGCGTGCCCTTGTCGCCCAATTCCGCATGTAGACGCGCCCAGTAATAGCTGTTGATCACGCCCACCGCGACGGCTTTGCGATTGACCGCGGCAACCACGCCTTCGTCATCGTCAAAAATCTGAGAATTGTCTTTCAAGCCTTTGAGCCATTGCAGCGTGACATCATGACCTTTCAACACCAGCATGGCGCTGACCAGCGGCAGGAAATCTGCATCGCTGGGCGCAATCGCCACTTTGCCTTTCCAGGCCGGGGAGGCCAAATCGAGCAGCGAAGCCGGCAGCTGATTGGCTTGAATCAAGGCGGTATTATACGCCAGCACATTTTCGCGAGCCAACACGCCAACCCACTCGCCCTGAGGCGAGCTAAAGCGCGCGGGGACGGCGGCGAGTGTGGCGGGGCTAACCTTTGCGGTCAGGCCTTTTTCTTCGAGCAACATCAACTCGGGCGAGTTCTCGGTGAAATATACATCGGCCGGCGACTTGGCGCCTTCCGCTACGATTTGCGCCGCAAGAGCCGGGCCTTCGCCGGTGCGGATGCGCACCGTAATGCCGCTTTCTTTTTGGAAATCCTTGGCGAGCGAGTTGACGGTTTGCTCATGTTGCGCGCTGTACAGCGTAAGCGTGTCGGCATGGGCTGCGCCCATCATCAGGGCCGGGGCGGCAAAAGCGGCTGCCAGCGTAAGCGCTGCAATACGGGTGGCCTGTTTCAAACGGCCCTCGAATGAGGAAGACGGCATAGGGTGTACTCCCAAAATGTTCTAAAAAAACGGGCTTTCAGAGGTGCCCAAATTTAAATCGTTGCAAACGCTTTTTTCCTACCTATCTAAGCGCCGCGGCAATCAAGCGCGATTTAGCCGTGCGCTTGATTGCCGACGCCGAGGTCGGCGGTTTTTATGTCGGCAGCCCTTCGAACAAGGCGGCGCCGATAAATGAGCCTTCGGCTGCGGCCGGCGGGGTCGCGAAAATACCGCTGCCCACATGCGTAATAAATTGATTCATGACGTCGGTTTTCGACAGCTTCTCGTTGATGCGTACGAAACCCGTTCGCGGATCGCGCTGGTGGGCGACGAACAGCAAGCCGGCGTCATACTCGACTTCCTGGCGCCATGGCGGCCAGCGCTCGACGTAAAAATTGGCGCCGTCGTTGTACGAATAGCCGCGGCGCAGAATCTGCGCGCCGTCGTTGCTGCCGGCATTCGACAAGCGCACGTGCGAGTTGTCGGGGATCGCGGCATTGCCGTCTTTATCTTGCGCTGCGAGATCGACCGGGTCGAATTCATGGGCCTGGCCCAATGGCGCGCCGCTATATTTATGCCGGCCGACCACCTGCTCCTGGAAACTCAGTTGCATGCGGTCCCAGTGCTCCAGCGTGATGCGAATGCGGCGGACCACGCTGTATGTGCCGTTTTTCATCCAGGCCGGACCTTCATCGCCGACCCAGACAAACTGGTTCATCAGTTCGGGTTTGGCGGTTGACGGGTTATTGGTGCCGTCCTTGAAGCCCATCAGATTGCGCGGCGTGCCGCCGTCTTTGGGGGCAGACAGGAAGCCGGTTTGCACCCATTTTAGACTGGCCGAGCCGTAGGCTAGGCGCGCTAGCTGACGCACCGCATGGAACGCCACCTGGGCATCGTTGGCGCAAGCCTGGATGCACAGGTCGCCGCCGGTTTTTTCCGGCACCAGTTGGTCGCCATTGAATTTAGGCAGATCGATCAAGGCCTCGGGGCGGCGCGAGGCCAGCCCATAACGGTCGACGCCATTGCGTTCGAACAGGCCGGGGCCGAAGCCGAAGGTGAGGGTCAGGCGCGAGGGCTGCAAGCCCAATGCCTCGCCGGAATCGCCCGGCGCGATATCGTTGACGTTTTTGCTGGCCGAATCGGGATCGCCGCTGGTGACGCCGTCGCTATTGCCCAGCGGGCCTGCGATCTGGCCGCGCGTCATCTTATTGGCGGCATCGGTCCAGCGTTGCAGCATGGCGATTACTTCGGCGCGTTTCTCGGTCTGCAAATCGAACACCGCCAGGTAGGTGTAATCCTGTTGGGGGGTGACGATACCGCCTTGATGCGTGCCGAAAAACGGTTCGATGCCGTCTTTTTGGGTCAGGGTGTTGGCTGGCGCTGCTTGCTGAGCGTGCGGCTTGACGGCCGCCTCGGCCACCGTGCCGGCCGCCAGCGAGCCGGCCGCGACCATTAGGCCGCCGGCCTTGCCCAGAAAGCCGCGGCGAGCGGGCTTGGGCGGCTGTTCGGCCGATGTCTTGGTTGACTGCGCGGCCGACAGCTGTGCCGCGTCGTGTTTGCTGTGATCGTTCATTTTGCTATCACGAGTGTGTTCATATCGTCCTCGACGTAATAAAAACCATCGCCTTCCGGCGTCATGACGATGCCGAACAGGTCGCCGTTACCCGGCGGGGTTTGTGCTTTGTCGGTATCGACCCACTGGGCGTAGATTTGCTGGCCGCTGATGGGGTCGATTTCGACGACCTTGCCGTTTAAACCATTGGTGACGAGTAGATGGCCGTTCGGCGCGGTGGTCATTGCCAGCGGCCGCTGTAACAGGCCGTCCGCGGTCACTTGGCGGCCGACTCCGGCGCTGGTGGTGCGCGTGGTGGCATCCGAAATTTCGGTGATGCGGTTGCCGATTGCATCCGAGACATAGAGCAAGTCGTTCTTGCCGAGCGCCAGTCCGGTGGGGCCAATCAGGAACACGCCTTTGTCGGCCTGTTCGCCGAATCCGCCGGCAACCACGGTTTGCTGGGTGACAACCGGTGGTTTGCCGTCGGCGATGGCAAGGTCCAGGCGCACGATGGTCGACTGCTTGACGACCGGCGGTGTGCCGCTCGCGCTACCGACGCCAAAGCCCGCGTTACTGATAAACAGTGTGGCGCTGCTGCCCTTGTCGATCACCGCCATATTGCCCCATGGATCGTTGATATTGGCGTCGCCCAAGGTGCCGACAAACTTGCCGTTCGGATCGAGCACCAACATGCAGCCGGCGCCCTTGGTGCCGGTCGTGCCGTCGTTGCTGGGCGTGCTGCCGACAATGATCCAGCCGCTTTTCAGCATGGTCATCGCGGTGCTCAAGCCAACGCCGCCTGGGCATTCTTTCAGGTCGCGCGGCAACTGGGCGATGGTGCTGAGTTTTTTGGTGGTCGGGTTGTAGTCGACGATAGTCGTGCCCAGGCCTTGCAAATTGGCCGCGTTGTTGAAGTTGTCGATCAGCACGTCGCCTTTCTGGATGGCGCCCGCGGACACCGGAGCGATAGCCAGTGCGTAGGGATTTTGGTCGCCATTTTCCGGCACGGTCGAGGTCAAGGTGACGTGCTTGTGAACGGTTTCGAGGAAACCTTTCGGTTCATCGGCGTGGACCATGCCCGACGCCATCGTCGTGACGGCTAGCGTCAGACCCAGTGCGGAAATCCGCGGCCGGAGATTGAGTCGCTTGAAGTTGACCATATGCGCGCTCCTATTACTGTTGGGGCGAGATTGTCTGCCCCGTCAGTCTGCAAAATAAATGAATAAGCAAACAAATAAGTACTTGGTGATTTAAACCGGACCAGACCGGTCGCTTAGCGCTGTCGGTCCTGGTCGGTGTGCTGTTTAAAAGGTGATGTTGGCCCGTACACCTACCACCAGTTCATTTTTGATCCGTTCGTTAAGATTGTTCGGATTCACAATGCCGCCGCCCGGATTGAAGGTGTACTGAATATCCGGCTGAAGTTGCAGCCATTGGTTAAGCTGGTACTGGTAGGTCGCCTCGACAAAGGTCTCGCTGCTGCGAATGGGCGAAAAACTGCCATTGGCCAGGGCCGCATTGTCCTGATCGGTACCGACCGATGCGCTGCCGACTTTGACATAGCCCATTGCCAGACCGACCGCGTCGTTGTCGCGTCCTGCAAACGGCGCTTTCAATACAAACCCGGCATTGGCGCTGAAACTCAGTAAATTGCGATCGCCCGGCGCCGCCATCAAGCGCGTAAAGAAGTTGAGGCTACGCGTGCCGTCCGGGTCCGGGCGCCAGATCATCTGGTCGGCCACGGCATAGATGCTGTAATCGCCTGGGTGCAAGATCGCTTGGCCGTTGCTGTTGGGCGAGGTCAGCGACAGGCCGTCGGTGCCGTAGCGCAGATCGGAAAATTGTTCATTGTTGTACCAGACGCCAAGCTTGTAGGTGCCTGGCAGGCCGTGGTTTTTGCCGTCGTCCATGTCGCCCATGGCCGGCTGGTTGATTGCATACTGCAATTCGGCGATATAGAGCGCGCCGTTGTGCAGGTTGAAATTGGTGCCGTGGGCATTGGCGACCTGCGGGTCAATGCCCGAGCTGGCCGAGACGCCGGATGGATTGCCGTCGAACACACCTGCCATCACCGTCAGATTGTTGCTGGCCTTGACGCGAAAACGCGCACCCAGCGCAGACAAGGGATAGGCGGGGCCGCCTGCCGGCATGTCGTAGGACGGCACTGCCGCCCAGCCGAACATGGTATTGACGAACAGGTTCGCATTCTGGCTGACCATAAATTCCTGGTCCAGGCTTTGCTGACCGACCTTGACGTCAACGCGGTTATCCAGAAACGCTTGTTGGTACCACAGTTCCCACAAGCGGGTGCCCGTGTCGGCTTCAATTCCACTGGCGGTTTGCAAGCTGCCGAGATTGACTGCGCTCAGATTACGGCCGTGAACCTGCAAGGCGCTGGCGTTGAAGGTACCGCCTGGCAGACCAATGGCTTTATTGGTATCGATGGTGACAGTGCCGGTCGTTAGGCCGTCGTAGGTGAAACCTTTGTTGACGCCGCCCGTCAGATTGCCTAGCAGCTCGCTGGTTTCCGTCAAGCCAAACGTGACGCCGTACTTGGCCAGCGCCGAGCGCAGCCCGTAAATATCGCCCAGCAGGCTTGAGCGCCCCCAGGTGCCGGTCCACTGGCTGTCCTGCTCGGCCTTGATCGCCAGATCGGGTTCAGCGGCCACTTCGGGCGCTTGCGCATCGGAGTTGGCGATAACCTGCGACGTTGCCATTGCCGGAGCAGCCCACAGCGAGGCGCAAGCCAGTGCGGCACCCAGGCTCAGATTCAAGCCGCTACGGCGCGCTCCCCGGTTGGCTTGCGCCATGCGCTTGTTTTTAGAAGGCAAATTCACTGTCGACCACCCCATATGTTCTTTCTGTCGATACGAAGCTCAGAGCATCGCTCGTTGCAGCAGCAAGTCTGCAAATATACTTAAGCTCATTCTTCGAGTCAATGATAATGCGAACTATTCTTATTCACATTATTTATTTGATTTGTCCCCAATATATCGGATCGCCGTCATCTACGGCGTATCGCTGTTACCCTGTCTCGGAGAGCGTGGGGCGGGTTCGGGGAGCTCTAAAATTAAAGTCTGTTCTGACTTCGTTGGTTACAATTCGCTCACCATCATTTGACCTGGCCGCATCGCGCGCGACCGCCACCGCGTCGACGGATGACGCGCAGGGTAAGAGCGCCCCCGGAGTTACTCACGAGTGAACTATGAGCAAAATTGGTCGCAACGATCCTTGTCCTTGTGGCAGCGGCAGGAAATATAAGCAATGTTGCGCAAATAATGTGGCGGCATCGGCATCGGCATCGGCATCGGCATCGGCATCTGCATCGGCTGCGCACGCTGTGCCTGTCACGACCGCCGCCCTGTTTGGTGACGCCTTGGCGCATCATCAGGCGGGCCGTTTTGCCGAGGCGGAACCGCTGTACCGAAAAATTCTCGAGACCGAGCCCAAGCAGCCCGATGTCCTGCATTTGCTTGGCGTGATCGCGTATCAGACCCGGCGGCACGAGATGGCTGTGCAGTTGATTAGCCAGGCCATCGAGATCGAACCGCGCAATCCGATGTACTACTCGAATCGAGGGAATGCCTTGCAGGAGCTTGGCAAATTCGATGCCGCCATCGTCAACTATCGTCAGGCTATCGAGCTAAAACCCGATTACGCGCAAGCACATAACAATTTGGGTAATGCCCTGCAGGCACGGCAGGCGTTCGAAGCGGCGCAGGCCAGCTACAGGCAGGCGCTGGCCTATCAGCCCGACTATGTCGAGGCCCATCAAAACCTTGGGCGTGCGTTGCTTGAACTGGGCCGGTTTGACGAAGCGCTGAGCAGTTTTCAGCACGCCTTGGTATATCACCCCGACGATGCCGAGCTTTATAACCAGTTAGGACGTGCATTGTTGAATCTGGGGCAGACCGCCGCCGCGACCGAGCATTTTCAACGAGCCATTGCCCGGCAACCGACCCATGCGGAAGCGCACAACAATTTGGGGCATACACTGCTGGACAGTGGCGCGCTTGAAGCTGCCATCAGCCATTTCCAGCAAGCGCTACAACTGAAACCTCGTTATCCCCTGGCCCATCTTAATCTCGGTAATGCACTGGCGCAGCAAGGTCGCACCGACGCGGCGATTGCCTGTTATCGGCACATTTTGACATTCCAGCCAGACTATGCGGATGCGCATAATAACCTGGGTCAGGCGCTGGCCAGTCAGGGTGATTTGCCGGCGGCCTATCAGCATCTTAGGACTGCTTTGCAATTTAAGCCGACTTTCGATGTCGCGTATAGCAATTTGCTATTCCATCTAAATTATGACGCGCGGCTGGCGCCTGAAAACTATTTGCAGGAGGCTCGTACCTTTGGGGAGCGCCTGCGGCTGCGCGCACGGCCCCATGAAAGTTGGCAAATAAGCTGGCCAACCAGCGGGTCGCTCGATCAGATGCCCCAAGCCGGGCAGAAGTTGCGTATCGGTTTTGTGTCGGGCGACCTTAGAGCGCATCCAGTGGCTTATTTCCTGGAAAGCGTGGTGGCACATCTGGACGCCCAACAGTTTGAGCTGTTGGCCTACGTCACCAAACCGGGCGAGGATGCGGTGACTGCGCGTATCAAGCGGCATTTCGCGCAATGGCATACGCTGCTGGGACTAAGCGATGAGGCGGCGGCGCGCAAGATCCACGACGATGGCGTGCATATTCTGATCGACTTGGCCGGACATACGGCCGATAACCGGCTGCCGGTATTCGCCTGGAAACCCGCGCCGGTACAAGTGGCATGGCTCGGATATTTCGCCAGCACGGGCGTTGCTGCCATCGATTACGTTCTGGCGGACTGGCAGGTGTTGCCGGTGAACGAGGAAAGTCATTTTGTCGAAAAGCCGTGGCGTTTGCCGGATTGTTATTTGTGTTTTACCGCGCCGCAAGATCGGATCGAGGTGGGCGCTTTACCGATGTTGAGCCGGGGCTATGTAACCTTCGGCTGCTTTAATAAATTAAGTAAGATGAACGATGCGGTGGTGGCGCTATGGGCGCGCGTGCTGCACGCCGTGCCGGGTTCGCACTTGTTGTTGAAATCCAAGGAGTTAAATGATCTGGTTGCGCGTGCAGCAACCTTGGCGCGATTTGCCGCGCATGGGATCGACGGCGAGCGCATCGAGCTTGAAGGCTATTCGCCCCGAGCCGCCTATCTGGCGGACTACCATCGGGTCGATATTGCGCTGGATCCGTTTCCGTTTCCGGGGGGCACCACCACGGTTGAAGGATTATGGATGGGGGTGCCGGTGCTGAGCCGGCGTGGGAGTCGATTTTTGTCGCACGCGGGCGAGAGCCTGCTGAAAACGGCGGGGTTGCCGCAGTGGTTGGCCAACGACGACGATGACTATGTCGCGAAAGCCCAAACCTATGCGGCGGATGCCGTATCGTTGGCAGAGCTACGCGCGAAACTCAGGGCGCAATTGTTGGCATCGCCGCTATGCGATGCGGCGCTGTTTGCGGAAAATTTGGGGAAGGCGTTGACTGGCATGTGGCAAGAATATTTGCTTAAAACCGGGAAAGTGGTCAATGAGTAAGCCAGGTCGCAACGACGCCTGCCCATGTGGCAGCGGCAAGAAGTACAAGCAGTGCTGCATGCTGGCCGAAACAAGTGCGGCAACTGCAGCGCCACCGCCAATCGCTGTTGCTGCCTTGTTGCAGGCGGCACTGAGCCATCATCAAGCCGGCCGCCTGGCCGAAGCCGAAGGGTTCTACCAGCAGATTCTGCAGCGCGAACCCAATCACGCCGACGCCTTGCATTTACTTGGGGTGATTGCCTATCAAGTCCGCCAGTACGATACCGCAGCGCAGTTGATCGAACGCGCCATTACCGTGAATTCTGCCGATCCGGCATATCATGTCAATCTGGGTAGTGTGCGGCAAGATCAGGGGGCGTGGCAGGCCGCAATCGGTCATTACCGGCAGGCACTGGCCTTAAAGCCCGATTATCCGGAAGCGCACAACAATCTTGGCAATGTACTCTTGGCGCGTGGCGAATACGCAGGTGCGATCGCCAGTTATCAAGACGCGCTACGTTATCGTCCCAACTATCCTGAAGCGCATAACAATCTGGGCACGGCGCGGCAAGCACTTGGCGAATTGGACGAGGCGATTGCGTGTTTCAATCGGGCGTTGGCTTATCGCGCCAACTATGCGGAAGCTCTTAACAATCTGGGCAATGCCTTGCAGGCGCAGCATAAGCCCGATGAAGCGATAGAGCGCTATCGCCAAGCGCTGGCGCTGAATCCGCAGTTTGTCAAAGCCTGGGTCAACTTGGGCAATGTAGTGCAAGAGCGCGGTGAACTCGACACTGCGGTCGAGTGCTACGGGCAGGCGCTGGCACTGAACCCTGAGTTGGCGGAAGCGCACAACAACTTGGGCAATGCCTTGGCTGCGCAGCATCGTGAGGAAGCCGCTCAAGCGAGTTATCGACGGGCCATCGAATACCGTCCCGACTATGCCGAGGCGTACTTTAACCTGGGCAATATGCACCGCGAAGGGGGGGATGTCCCCTTGGCTATCGAGCAATATCGGCAGGCCATCGCGATCAAACCCAGTTATGCCCAAGCCCATTACAATCTCGGCATTGCTTTGGAGGCGCGTGGCGAGGTCGATGCAGCCGCGCAGCAGTATCGCTATGCGCTTGATCACAAACCCGACTATACCGAAGCGTATAACGATTTTGGCCGTTGGTTGGCGAGCCAGGGGCGGCTCGATGACGCGATATACGCGTATCAGCAGGCCCTGAAATATAATCCCGAGTACGTCGAAGCCCACAATAACTGGGGCATCGCGCTGCAGGAAAAAGGCTTATTGGATGCCGCCATTGAGCGTTACCGACAGGCACTCTCGATTGACCCAGGCTACGCGATCTCGCACAATAATCTGGGGCGTGAATTGTCGGGGCAAGGTAAATTCAGTGAGGCGATTCAATACTTTCGTCGCGCCTTGGAACTGAAGTCCGATTTTGACGCGGCGCATAGCAATCTGTTATTTCATTTAAATAACGATGCGCTGCCGTCCCCCGAATCTTATTTGTTGGAGGCGCGTCGCTTTGGCGATGCCGTCGCAAAGCGCGCGATCCCTTTTACCCATAGTCCAGCCGGTCGGCCCGTATCGCGTTTGCGCATCGGGTTTGTCTCTGGCGACCTCAGAACGCATCCAGTGGGTTATTTTCTGGAAAGCGTGGTGGCGCATCTGGACGCCCAACAGTTTGAGCTGTTGGCCTACGTCACCAAACCGGGCGAGGATGCGGTGACTGCGCGTATCAAGCGGCATTTCGCGCAATGGCATACGCTGCTGGGACT
>Ga0302178_10000323_pt1 | contig 44676 bp, 37 predicted proteins | sample I_Palsa_E1_3_FD_198790 | JGI IMG/M metagenome (GOLD analysis project Ga0302178, IMG submission 198790) | Peat permafrost microbial communities from Stordalen Mire near Abisko, Sweden - I_Palsa_E1_3 | ecosystem: Environmental > Terrestrial > Soil > Palsa > Peat permafrost | place: Sweden...
CGGAACGGCCGCCACGGCTCGGCGATCCGGCGGACCGCCTCGTCATCGGGAATCTCCGGCAGCGAGTAGTAGTGGCGCAGGTAGGACGGCAGCCGCGGCTCGCCGAGTGTCAGCGCGTCGGTGACGCCGGTGGAGCGAAGGAATATCAGGCCCGCATAGACAGGGCCGATCCCAGGAATGGTCTGCAAATCGGCAAGCGCCCCGTCGGCGCCCAGCGCCGTGAGGCGCATGGGATCGAGCTGGGAACCGAGTGCTCGCGAGGCGACGTCCCGCAGCCGGGCGACACGGGCCGGCTCCATGCCGGGGAAGCTCTCCAGCAGCCGCAGCCGTTCCGGCAGCGGGAACGCGTACTCGGTCTGGCCGGCCAGCTCGAATGGCCGTCCATGTGCCGCCGACAGCCTGCGCCGGAGCGCTGCCGCCTGCACGCGGTGCCGCCGCTGCGCGATGATCCCCCAGGCCGCCGCCTCGTACGGGGAGTGGAAAAGCACCGGGCGCAACCCGGGATGGCGAGCCTGCAGGGCTCCGAGTACCGGGTCCCTGCGGCCGGCCTCGAGCCAGCCGTCAACGGGCCGGTCAACGCAGAGGATGCGCCGCAGCTGGTTCGCCGCTAGATCTTCATTGGAGTCACCGCTGATCTCGGCGAGCAGACTGCCGTCATCCTCTTGCCTGACGACCATCCCCGCCTGGTGCTCCATGTCGTCGGTGACGAAGGCGAGCCGCATCAGCCGCCCGTCGGGGCGGGGCCGGCCGGTGTGCGGGCCGAATCCGAAGGCCGCCGCCGCGGCCAGCGAGAACGGGCCGCTTACGGAGAGACGCATGCCCGCTGACGGCTCGTCCTGCTCCAGGATGTCCCCATCAGGCCAGCCGGCCTGCGCCGGGGTGCTGGGAGAGCCAGCTGCTCGAAGTCATGCTTTAGATATAACAGCTGCTGCCGACATTACTGCCCGGCAGCAGCCGCGAGCCGCCACAGCACGGGAGCCGCCAGGCGCCGCGATCGGGCGTGGCCATGAGAGCGTTGCGTAGTAGCTGGTCCGTGGCAGGAAAGGCGGCACATCCACGATGCGGTACGCGGCACTGCTCAGGGGAATCAACGTCGGCGGCAACAAGAAGGTGCCGATGGCCGCGCTGCGCGAGCTGCTGCAGGGTCTCGGCTACGCGGACGTGGCCACTGTCCTGCAGAGCGGAAATGCCGTCTTCAGCAGCCCTGAGCAACCGACACAGCCGATGGCGCGCGCCATCGCCGACCGCGTCACCAGCGAATTCGCGATGGACGTCAAGGTCGTCGTCAGGACAAGCAGCGAACTCGCCGACGTGATCAAGCGCAGCCCGCTGCCGGATGGCCCGGAGAACCCGTCCCGGTTCTTCGTTGCCTTCCTGTCTGCTGCTCCGGATCCGGGGGCGGCCGGAGCGCTGGAGTCCGCGTCCTTCGACCCTGACCGGATCTGGGTCAGCGGGTCGGAGGCGTTCCTGTGGTGCCCGGCAGGAGCCGCCGATACCAAGCTCACCAATAACTTCCTGGAGAAGCGGCTCGGGGTCACAGCAACGTCGCGCAACTGGAACACCGTCACCAAGCTGGTGACGCTGACTGGTGCATGAACTGGCTCGTTAGTCCTCGCTGGCCCGGCGCATCCGCTTGATCTGGGCGCGATGCTGCTTGTCCGCGAGCCGCCGTTCTCGTGCCGCGCGGCTAGGCCTGGTGGGGCGACGGGGCCGCGGCGGCGGAGCCGTCGCATCGGCCAGCAGCGCCGACATCCGGTGCGCCGCCGCCTGCCGGTTGCGGAGCTGCGAGCGGTGCTCGGAGGCGGTCACCGTCACCACGCCGTTTGCCAGCCTGCCCGCAAGCGCTCGCAGCGCACGCTCCTTGAGCGCAGGGAAGAGCGCATCCGAGGCGGCCAGGTCATAGGAGAGTTCCACCCGGCTCTCGGTCGTGTTCACCGACTGGCCGCCCGGGCCTGGGGAGCGGGAGAACCGCCAGGAGATCTCGTCGGGCGGTATCACCACGCCGCGGACGACGACCGGGAACAGGTCGCCGGTCACAGCGCACCGAGCCATGCGTGGCCAGGATCAACGCGCGCCAGCGCCTCGCGCAGCCAGCCGACTGCGGCCAGCTGCAGGAACGGCAGCATGGCCTCGAAGTCAGTCTCATACCAGTGCGCCCGCACGGCTGCCAGCCGTCGCGCGATCTCGGCCGGCTGCCGGGCATCCCACACAGGACTAGCGAGCGCGGTGCCGTCCGCCGGTCCGTTGTCGTCCGCCATGCACCCTGCCTACCACGACGCCGGCCCGCCGCAGATCCCGGTGCCCGGGATGGACCTGCGCGGCGGCGCAGGTCCATCCCGGCGAGCATGCGGTGGTGAACCCGGGCTAACTGCGGCCGGTACGGGCACGCACGAAGGGCAGCCCGAGCGGGAGGACAGCGACTACAGCCGCGATGAGCCCGATGAATGCCCCGAAGCTCCAGCCAACGCCGCTGCCGGGCCTGATCAGGAAACCGAGGAGGACAAGCACGAAGTTAATTCCCGTGCCCCCGAGCAGTAGCTGATCATGACTGAACGGGCTCTTGAACGGAAGCTCGTGGAACCCCGCGCAGAGTATGAGGTAAACGAGTATCGCCAGCGCGATGATGAGGGTGATGTACTCCCAGCCGTGGTAGAGCCCGTTCACCGAGACGCTGATGAACTGATCGCCCGCACTGAACCACGGCAGGAACAGCGAGATCAGCAGCACCAGGGTGGCCCCGCCGACAATCTGGTCATTTCGCGTCCACCGCTTGGCGTCGAAGTTGAACTGAGGAGCCGGGGGCCGGGTCGGTGCTGCGGGTGGCGGTGGAGCCTGGGCTCCCTGGGTTCCGAAGCCGGGCTGCTGTGCTCCACAATTGGGGCACACCGCCGACCCTGCGACAACGTCGCTGCCGCACTGCGAGCAAGTCATATTTATCCGCCTCTCGAATTGGCCGGAGCTGTCCTCCGTGCCGTCCCGCCGGCCCTTGCTGCTTGTCGCCACCCCGCAGCGAGCAGGCGAGCGCATGGCAGGCGCCGCAGCAGAAAACAGCGCCGCGGCAATCTTCGCTGGTCGCCGCAGAACTTTCGACAGGACGGCCCCTAGCTTCGGCCCCAGTCTTGACCCTAGTTCTGTCGTCCTGAGACTGGCGTTGTTCTTAAACGTGAGGTACTGCCTGCTGGTGTCCCCTCCCCGGCCTCGTTGCCGAGGTGATCGGCCAGCGCCCGCCGGGAACTGATCCCGAGCTTGGCAAAGATATTGCTCAGGTGGAACTCGATCCCCTTGACGCTGACGTACAGCTCGGCCGCTGCCTCACGGTTGGATCGGCCCGCCGCGACCAGCCTGGCGACGGCAAGTTCGGTAGCGCTCAGCCCGAGCGTGCCCGGGCTGCCTTCTTGCCCGAGCTGAACACCGCACGCGGCAAGCTCCTGATCACATGCCGCCACGTAGGGACGGGCGCCCAGCCGGACCAGCCGGCCGCGGGCAGCGCGGAGGCGGGCGATCGCCTCCGGTCGCCGCGCCGACCGGCGGAGCCGCCTGCCATCATCCAGTTCAAGCTGGGCAAGCTGGAATGGCAGGTCAACGCCGCGCGCGAGGTCCCATGCGCTCTCGAAGGCCTGCGCAGACCTGACGGCATCGCCGCAGGCTCCTGTCAGCGCGCCGCGTAGCCGCGCCGTGGCAATCCGGGTGGATGCCGGGCTCGACGCGGACAGGGAGGCATCGATCTCCGCAAGGGCCTTCCCGGCCTCCTCGCGATGCCCGAGAGAGATGAGCGCATCGACCTCAAGCGACCGCCAGCCGTACATGCCCAGGTTGCCGAACGCGCGGGCGCGTCCGGTCTGGCGCACCGCGTCGGCGGCCCTGAGCACCTCCTCATCCTCGCCCCGCGCGGAAGCAAGGACAGCCCGGGCCGCTGCCCACGCGGTGATGCCCAGCCCAGCACCGGCCGTGCGGGCGGCAGCACCCGCGGCGTTGACGTGTGCGGCGGCAGCGGCCCAGTCACCCCGGCCGGCCGGCACGAGCGCCGCGAAGCTGTGCACGAAGCTGAAGTCCGAGACCCGCCCGGTCTCATGAGCGAGACTGACGGCCCGTTCGGCGTGCAGCGCCGCGTCGTCCCAGGACCCGAGGCGGTGCTCCGCTTCTGCCAGATATCCCAGGCACAGGCCTGCCTGCCGGACAGGTGCACCGGAACGGATTCTTCCGGCGACGGCAGCCAGGTCGGTCACTGCCGCCTCAAGATCTTCCATGATGACCCGCACCATGCCGCGGGCTACCAGGGCATCGGTCTGGCTGAGCGGCACCTCGCCCGCGCAGGCCGGCATGGAATCGAGCCTGGCAAGAGCTTCAGCACCACGCTGACTGTGCGCGAGCGCCATGGCGAGGGCGCAGAGCGCGTGCTGTCTGCGCACGTAGTCGGCGCCAGCCGCGGCGACGGCGCGCTCGCCCCAGGTCACTGCTTCGCGGAGCCGTCCCGAGATCAGGCAGCAGGACAGCAGTCCGGTGGCAGCCTGCGCGCCGGTCAGCGGTTCGAGCGCCGGGTCATGGGCCTGCCAGGCATCACTCAGCAGGGATTCCGCGCTGGCAGGCCGGTCTGCCAGCAGATCGAGATGGCCGAGTACCGCGCTCCGCCGGGGCCCGTGGCCAGCGTCGGCGGCGCGCGGAGCCAGTGCCTCGGCCTCGGCTATGTCACCGCAGCGAAGCAGCATCTCGACCGCGTCGAGAATCAGGCGGCCGGCGTCGGCGGGCCCCGGGCTCAGCGCCGAAGCCTGCGTCAGCCATGTCGCTGCCTGCGCCATCCGGTCCCGCCGGGCAACATCGGCTTCAGCGGCGCGCGCAGCCTTTTCGAGATCCGCAGCCAGATCCGCGGCGAGTGCCGCGCCGCAGCCAGCCGCGGCAGCGACCCGGTGTCCAAGCGCGTCATCGGCCCCGGCCAGGACTGCCGCTTGCTGATGCAGCAGACGGCGCCGGACAGGCCCGATCTCGTCGTGGATCACATGGTGCGTCAGCGGGTCGGGGAACAAGATCCGGCTGCCTGCTCCGGGGGCCTGCTCCGTAGCCAGGCCAACCGCGATCAGCTCACCTAGCGCGGGCACTGGATCAGGCAGGCATGCCAGCGCGGCCGCCATGGTCAGGCCGCATGATCGGCCGAGGATCGCTGCCGCATCGGCCAGCATCCTTGCCTCCGGCGTGAGCGTGCTAAGGCGGGCGATGACTGGCCCGGCAAGCTGACGCGGAACCGGAAGCGCGTCTCCGGGGCCATCCCAGGTCTCAGGGTCACTCTCCTCGAGCACGGCCCGGCAGTAGCCGGGGTTGCCTCCGGTGTGATCTACGAGACGGGAAGCAGCGCGATGCGACAGGTCGCCCGCCCCGATGGCCCTTGCCAGCGACCGTACCTCCTGAATGGTGAGGGCGCCGACGCGCAAGCTGGTGGCCCGGTGATCTCCGCTTGCAAAGCGGCCCCAGCCGTCGCCCAGCAGGCCGAGCTCGGCTGGCCTCGCGGAGAGCACCCCGAGGAAGGCGTCACCATGCATCCTGCGCAACACGAACAGCAGCGCGGCAGCCGACGCCAGATCCGCCCAGTGCAGGTCGTCTACCACCAGCACCATGAGCTTTCCGGTCGGGTGGGCCTGCCCGAGGAACAAGGCAAGATCAGCCCCAACAACCAGCGGGTCGGCCGTTACCAGCGGCGGGTCATGAGAGGCCAGGCCAGCGTTCGCGGCCAGCTGACCGATCAGGCCGTAGGGCAGCGACATCTCAGCTTCTGCCCCGCTCGCGCGGACCACGTGTGCGCCCGGTAGCTGGTGGAGGAACCTGGCCAGCAGCGCGGATTTCCCTGCGCCTGCACATCCTTCGATCACGACCACGCGCGGCTCGCCGTGCCTGGCCTCGGCCGCGCATCGCTCCAGTACTGCCAGCTCGCGTTCGCGACCGACGAACGGCGGGTCCGCGGCGGCGTCGGACGAAGCGGTCATGGGCCGAGAGTAGCTCCGTCACCACTGGTCGCGAGGCCGATGGGCAGGCCTTGCTGTTACGGATGATGCGGTGACGGGTGATGCGGTCATGGGTGATGGGTGATGGGTGATGGGGTGACGATGCGGTCGCGGCCTGACGTTAACCGGCGCCGCCAGCTGATCGTCGCGCTGGCCGGCCTGGGGGCGATGTCATGGATGCGCCGGGCTCGCGCTCCTTACGCCGGATACGGGTCCGGCCCAACCGCGTAGGTTAGCCGGGCCGGCGTCGCCCATACCAGGAAGCCTGGCCGGGGCTGGCTGAGCTGCCACCCGTTGAGTTGCTTCAGTCGGTGATGATGCCGACATTCCGCTGACACGTTACAGCGGCAGGTTGGACCGCCGAGGTCATACGGGATCGTGTGGTCCATGTCGGTGCGCCACGCAGGCTGCCGGCATGCCGGGAACCGGCAGGTCTGGTCACGCGCCTCGATGAGCCTCCGCATGCTGTCCGGGATCCGGTAGCTGCTGACAGCCCCGACATGCCCGCAGCGTGCCGGCGGGCTGGCTGGCAGCCCCCGCGCGGCAGCAGTGCCCGTCCCCATGCGTGCCCTGGCTGCGGCCTGCGCGGTCTTCGCGGCGGCCTTCAGCGCCGCATCCAGCAATTTGCCGAGCAGGGCTGAGCCGGAGAGTTTCTCCTGGCCCAGCAGAGCGCCGGCTGCAAGGTCCGCGGCGCGTACCGTCATGATTACCCGCGCCACCCAGCCCGGACTGCGACGCTCGCCCAGCCCGATGCCCACGCGAGCCTTGCTCCGCTTGTCCAGCCGGGTGATGGCGATCGCCTCGCCCGACGTCCCGATCACGATGATCTTCCATTCACACGCAGGGTTCTCGGCAGCCGCGCTCGCGATTCCCCGCGCCACCTCCCCGGTGACTGCGCCGAGCCGCCCAAGCTGGCCAGGCTCGCCAGCCAGCCCGGCCAGAGTCCGCAACGGCACCGTCAGCGTCATTGCCCCGGCCGGAATCCTCCCTGCTGCCTGGCTCTTGCCTGCCTGGCTCTTGCCTGCCTGGCTGTCTCCCGCCCGGGTCTTCCTTGCGGCAGACTCCGGCGGCGGGATTCCGCCCAGCCAGTCAGGAGCACAGCCTGGAGCGGGAATAGCTCCCGGTACCGGGATTTCCGGCCAGGCAAGTTCGGCGGGACCAGCTCTGACCCGGCATTCCGGCGGGTCTATGTCCTGAATTTCCCCACCCGGATCATGGTCATCGGCATCATCTCGATCGCCGGGGTCCGCCGGGGCATCCTCGTCTCGCGGTTGCTCCCGCCACGGCCCGTCTGCATCCGGATCACGCGATGAGCCACTGTCGTCGTCCTCGAAGACTCCGCCGTCGCCTGGGCCGCCGTCACCCGGGCCGCCGTCACCCGGGCCGCCGTCACCCGGGCCGCCGTCACCCGGGCCGCCGTCACCTGGGCCGCCGTCACCTGGATCGCCGTCACCTGGATCGCCGTCATCCGGGTCAATCCCGCCGCCGTCATCGGAAGCGGGGCCGTCATCGTCCAGCTCATCCAGAGGCGGCGGGATGATTGGCAGGGTGCCGAGCAGCAGGCCGACAAAAACCTGCGCCCGGAGCAGGTCTATCCCGCCCCCTACGCCACCGCTCTGCATAGCCTTCGCCATCGCGCAGATCCGGGACCATGCGGCTGCCGCATGCCCTGCGGGCAAGAAGCGCCCCGCGAGCGAACCGGTACCCTCGGGATCACCGGACAGCTCGACGCGCGCGTTCCGCTCCGCCTCCTCCCGACGGCGCTCGGCGGCCGCAGGATCAACCGCGATCACGGCTCGCTGCAATGACGCCCGGAGCTGCCCAGTTGTCTGATGCTCGGCCCTAGCCAGAACCCTCCGTTCCACCTGGCCAGCCAGGTCGTCGTCCAGGCCGGTGGTAAACGTCTCGATCAGCTTGGCCCTGGCCAAGTCGATACGGCCCGAGTGAAGAGCGGCCATCGTCGCGGGCAGCCGCCGTGTCATGCTGACGGCTAGGTCCATCCAGTACTCCGCACCGCCCTGAGTCAGGGTCAGCGCGAGCGCCACCTCGCACGGAGCGAACTCCGCTTCCAGCTTCTGGATGGGATCCTGGCAGGATGCCGGCTGAGTACTGCCACCGCGGCGCCTGGCCAGTTCGGCTACGGCGGTCAGTTCCTGAGCCTGCGCCCAGGAGGTCACCTTGCGCCAGGCAGTAACCGACGTCACCAGGCCCGCGTCATCCAGGTCGGCGGAAGGAGCGCAGCTCAGCCAGCCCGCAAGAGCCGGGCCGGGCTCGATCAGCGCATGTCCGGCAAGCTCGGCGAGCGTCACGCTGGATCCCGCGCCCGACAGGGCAGCCGCTACGGCATCTTCACCATGCGGATCGTCTGCCACCGGGCCGCATGAGCTCGCGTCACCGTCGGCGGGGGCGGGGGCGGGGGCGGGGGCGGCGTCCGCAGAAAGGGGAACGATGTCGCCTGGCACTCCGGAGCGGCGACCGCGCGCTCGGCTCTTGTACTCCGGCCGCCCGGGGATCTCGTCGCCCGCTAGGTAGCGGGCACGCCGCTCTGCCGCGGCCAGGATGTCCTCGATGCTGACTTCTGATGACCAGGTGAACTCCATACCGCCCCAGGGCGAGGGCGGGTCGCCAAGGTCATTCGCGGACATCTCCCACCTTCCGAAGTTCATTAGCCTCTATATCAGATGGCCTGAGCTTTTATACGAATAGATTAGCGAGTTAGTTTATGAGTGTCAACCCAAATAGATAGTGTGTTCGCACCATTATTTTTGATCGACCTGGGCTTGTCCTGACTCGTCCCAGCCCTGCCGGATCTGCGGATGTCCCTTCCTTGGCAGCCGGCCGACTCCCTACGATGTGGTGATTGCCTGTGCGCGGAGAGGTTGGGACGAGCTGATGGGAGCCAAAGACGGGCCCGGAAAGCACGACGACCTGACGTCCTCGGAAGAGCAAGGCGACGTCCCAGGGCAAAATGGCTCCTCTGACCGGGCGAAGGCAGACTCGCCGACGCGCTTAACGCAGCGGCTCAAGCGGTTTCCTGACGGTCACCCGTCATCGCCCAACAATGAGGACGGAAGCCCGAGGCCGCCGGTCGGGAACCTCAGGGACTCCGAGTCCGCTGCAGAGAATGACGGGGATGAGCCCGATCCGGAGAGTGCCGGGGATGAGCCCCATCCGGCCGACGGGGCGGCTGATAGAGCCAGCCGACCTGAGAATACGAAAGGCCAACCGGAACAGCCGGAGGACCGGGCCGAACCTGCGGAAGATCAACCGGGGCATGCGGAGAACCGTCCTGAACACGCAGACGACCGGGGCAGCGAGGGATGGCGCGCGGCGTTACCGCGTTTGCAAGCGTTGTGGGAACGCCACAAGGAACGCTGGCCCGCCGAGCAGCGAACGCCGGTCGACCGGTCAACGGACGAACCAGGATCCTGGCGCGGCGACGCCGGTCACTATCTCAATTTCGAGGAGAACCTCGTCACCGAGCATGCATTGGACCGAGTGCACAAAGCTGAGCCCGAGGTGACCCGGACGATGAAGGCCGTCGAGTCAGACGTGCCAGGCGCGCGTCTCGCCGGGCTGGATTACTGCCTCAAGGGCGAGGACCGGTTCAAGGAGAAGATCGCGGGCAGCCTCGCTCTTAAACCGGAACGAGCAGTAGGCAAAGAGACAGATGCCATCCCGGACGCGCTGCGCTACACCTGTCAGTTGTCGACAGAGAACTATGTAGACGGGTGCCGAGCAGCAGGTCGTCAGCTACAAGGGCACGGCTACCAACTGGTGGTCAGCCGCAACTCGTGGGAGAGCTTGGACTACAAGGGCATTAACACACGCTGGCGAACTACGGAAGGCCGGGTGTTCGAGGTGCAGTTCCATACACCGGAGAGCTTCGAGGCGAAACAACTCACCCACGGCGCATACGAGCGACTGCGAAATCCTTTGACGGACAAGAGTGAGATGGGGGAACTCCGACAGTTCCAGCGCCAGGTTACCGCGCAGATCCCAGTGCCGGATCTAGTTAGCGACATCCGCAACTTCAGTGAGAAGGATGGATAGGACCCGTGCAGCCAACTACCACCTACTACGCCTTGATCGATGATGAATCGGCCCGCGATCGCCCAGCAGGAATAGTGCGTCGCCTTGAGGACGCTGACGGTGGCTTCGTTGATGAAGGACTCCACCGTGATCTCGGTTGGCATCGCACATCAGCCATCGTCGAGTGGGAGCGGGCCGAATCCACCGATGATCTGATCGAGGTCACGGAGGACGAGGCGAACCAGATCATCGAACGATTCCGCGCCAGATGGGGGGCCGGAGACTAGCCCCGGCACGGCAGCGGCCAGAGAACAGCCGGCGCTCACGGCTTGAATTCGACTACCACGCGATCCGCGGCCGGGACACCGGACACCGGACACCGGACACCGGACAACCGGATTTCCTGGGACATCGGACAACCGGATTTCCCTGGAACCTCAGAGGCTCCGTATGATCACCGCACGCGGCGGCCGGCGTCGATAACGTTACGTGCGTCCCTGTACTCGGGGCGGCGCAAACCCGGCTCACACGGGCCCAACGCAGTCCGGGAGGGATCATGGGTGGCTTCAAGCAGTTCCTGCTCCGCGGCAATCTGATCGACCTCGCGATCGCCGTCGTCATCGGCGTCGCGTTCAGCGCGATCATCACCGCACTGGTCACGGACCTGATCACTCCGCTGATCGCGGCGATCGGCGGGCAGCCTGATTTCTCCGCGTTGACCTTCAAGGTCAACACCAGCACGTTCCACTATGGCGCCTTCGTCAACGCCCTCCTCTCGTTCGTGATCATCGCTGCGGTGATCTACTTCCTCGTCGTGCTGCCGGTGACCAGGATCATGGCCCTCAACGCGAAGAAGGCGGAGGCGACCGAGCAGGAGTGCCCGGAGTGCCTCAGCCAGATCCCGCTCGCCGCGCGGCGCTGCATGTATTGCACAGCGGAGATCGCGCCCGCGCAAGGGACGCCCGCCGCCTAGCCTGCCCGGCTCTGGCAGGCAGGCCTCTCCGCGCCGGCAGGCGCGCCTTCCCGCGCCGGCAGGCAGGCCTCCGGCGGCAGGCAGGCCTCCGGCGGCAGGAGAGTCACTTCGCGTCGCCATAGCAACTCACGACCGCAGTCGTCAGCGGGAACCGCACCGGCGTCGCGCCGAACACCAGTCGTCCGGCCTCCTCGCCGGCCTCGCCAATCGCAGCCACCACCGGCTCGACCAACGACTCCGGGCAGTGCACGATCACCTCGTCGTGCTGGAAGAACACCAGGTGCGGTCCCGCCATGCGGGTTACGCCCGCCACCGGCGGCACGCTGGCCTGCGGCGGCACGCTGGCCTGCGGAGTAAGCCTGGCCCCGGAATCCCCGTCGGGCAGGGAAATCAGTGCCAGCCGCCTGCGCAGGCCCGCGAGCAGGACAAGCGCCCAGTCCGCCGCGCTTGCCTGCACCACGAAGTTGCGGGTGAACCGGCCGCGGGCACGCGAGGCGGCGCCCGCGCCGGGGTCGCGTTCGCTGTCCGGATCACCTGATTCCTCGGTGATCGCCCGCCACGCGGCGGACGGCGGCGGGCAGGTCCGGCCAAGCACCGACCTGACCACATGGCCTTCCTGCCCGGCCCGCGCCGCCGCCTCCACGTAGCGCGAGGCCAGCGGGAACCGCTGCCTGAGCACGCTGAGCAATTGCCCGGCCTCACCGCCCGCGCCGCCGTACATGGCGGACAGCAGAGCGATCTTGGCCTTCGCCCGGTCCCCGCCGAACACGCCTGCCAGCGCCAGGTACAAGTCGCCGCTGGCAGCCGCCTCGGCGAACGCCCGGTCGCCCGCCAGCGCCGCGAGCACGCGGGGCTCGAGCTGCGCGGCATCGGCCACGACGAGCGCCCAGCCGGGATCGGCGACGACCGCACGGCGCAGCACCTTCGGGATCTGCAGCGCGCCCCCGCCGCGGGACGCCCAGCGGCCCGACACGACCCCGCCCACCACGTACTCAGGACGGAACCTGCCGCCGGACACCCAGCTGTCCATCCAGGCCCAGCCATGCGCGGCGTGCATCCTGGCCAGCTCCTTGTACTCGATCAGCAGCGGCGCAGCCGGGTGATCAACGTCGCGCAGCACGGAAAACCTGGTCGACGGCACCCGGACGCCGTCCGCGGCGAAGGCACGGATGAGCTGGGCGGGTGAGTCCGGGTTGACCCGCCTGCCGCCGAATGCCTCGTCGATCCTGGCGGCAAGCTCGGCCAGCCGCGGCGGCCTGCCGCCAGCAGGGACTGCGGGCGGCCGCGGCCCGAGCAACCCGGCCAGCAGCGAGTCATGCACGTCGGTCCGCCACGGCAGCCCGGCGAAACTCATCTCCGCGGCGACCAGGCCACCCGCTGACTCGGCCGCCACCAGCATGCCGAACCGCGCCGGGTGATCATCGGCGGCGATGCGCCGCAGCTGGTCCGCGTGCGCGGCGATCAGTGCGTCCAGCGTGCCGGTGAGATCGGGTGGCGCAGCGTCAGCCGGATCGAACAGCGTCTCCTGCGCGGTGCCCCGCGCGGCACGGTCAGGGGGCAGCGAGGACGCGAAGCCGCCCACCTGCCCGTCCCGGCCGAGCAGCAGCCGCTCGGCGAGCTCCACGTCGTGACAGCGCGCTACCCGCTGGCCAGCTTGGAGCAGGGACGGGTAAAGGCCGACCCCGCTCGCCCACACCCAGCGCACCGGGCCGGCCAGCTCATAATCGGCAACCGCAGTAGAAAGATCATTAACGTGAACGAGGCCGTCCCGCGGGCTCCCGTCTTCCCGGAGCTCGCATAGCAGCGCGGATCCTCCCGCCCCTGCAGCGACCGCAACCCGCACCGGTCAGATTCTGCAGTATGGGGCCGACAATCGGCCGGAGGCGCAGGCCAGCGCGCTGCAGGCATCCATCGGCAGCCACCGCCGACTCACGCCGACTCGCGTGCTCGCTACCCGGCTGTCCCGCGGGCCTGGCCAGAATGGCTGCCGGGAGATCCGAAGGGCACGCGGCCCGGCTGCAGCAGCGTCGCGTCCGCGATCCTGGTCGCGGTGGCCGTGCCGCCGCTTACCGTGGCCAGTACGGTGGCCTGGTTGCCGACCTTGACAGAACTGATGCCGCCGCGCTGTGCGTCGATGATTGTCGAGCTGAGCACCGCATAGGTCTTGCTGAATCCGTCGGCACTCATGAGGGTGATCGAGTTATCGCTGACGGCGGTGACCTTGCCGCGCTGGAAGTCGACTGTCTTGTATCCGCCGCCGGGCTTGACCACCACTAGCTGGCCGTGCAGCACGCCGAAGAGGCCGCCGCGCGGGGCGAAACGACTGCCGGGCCCGAAACTACTGCCGGGGCGGCGGAAACTGCCCGGCCCGAAGCCGGCCCGGGCACCGGGATGCCCGGACCAGTGCCATCCCGGCCTTCCCGCGGGCTGCTGCCCGGACGGCGACGGTGATGGCGCGGCGACGGCGACGCTGGCCGGCGCAGGCGACGATGGCCCTGAGGTCGCAGCGAAGGCCACGCCAGCGCCGGAACCGAGGGCGGCTACCGCCACTCCGGCGAGGATGATCGGGCGGCGTGAATGCCTAACGCGACCGGCCGGCCCGGCTGGTCCCTGTGACTGCGGCATCGGAACTCAACTCCCTCTAGTCCTTCCAGGAGCAGGATATGACGTATCCGTCAAAAGCCTGGCCCCCGAAACCTGAAGGAGCTGAATCCGCAAACGCCGATACGGGCGGAGGCGCAGCGGGTACCTCGGTCAGATGGCGTTGTCCCTGCGGGTCTCGCCACTGGCTGGCTCTGCATCGTCGAGGTCCGGGCCCGTGCCGACTGTCCAGGACGGCTGGCGGCGTGCCTGGCCTGGCAGCTCTCCCGACGCCCAGCCAGCCAGGTCCCCGGCCATCGCGGACGACCCTCGCGGATCCCGGCCCTGCTGGGCACCCTGCCTGCGGCTTGGTGCCTGCGGCGGCACTGTCGGCCTGGCCAGCGGCACGACATCATGCTCGGCAGCAGCGCTGGCGCGCTTCTGCCTGGCCGCGTGCTGCACGACATGGCCCGCCGCGTGGCGGTGACTCCTCGGCCGCCTGGCCGCCTGCCCGCTGGCTGCCTGATCGTCATCGGCGAACGGGCTTGGTTCAGATTTCTCGCCCGGGAACGGCACGGGCTCAGCCCCCGGCCGGAACGCCGCCATGCCGGTATCACTGCCGTTGGCCCGGAATCCCGCCTGGGCAGTGAGGTCCGCCCGGCCTCTTAACGCATCGCGGCCGTTCATGCCGTCCGCGTGGCCGCCCAGCGCACCATGCCCGTTCATGCCGTCCGCGCGGTCACCTGGCACGCCGCGCCCGTTCATGCCGTCCGCGCGCGGCAGCTCCGCCAGCCGGGCGTCAACTGCGGCCGGCCCGGTGGCCCTGAGCCGCTCAGGGGGGCCGGCCGGAGCCTGTCCAGGGACCCGCGGTCGCGCGGCCGCCGCCGGCCGCCGCATCTGCGCCGGCGGAGCGCTATCTGCCCACTGGCCGCCGGTCACGCCCGGATGGCGCGGGCCGGCTGAGTCGCCCCACTCATGACGCTCAAGGAGCGCGGCGAGTTGTTCCGCATCCTCCGCGGGCACTCCGAACACAACGCGCGGCTGCCCCCATGGTTCCTCTAGCGAGTAGCCCACGTAGCTCGACACGGGCGGCAGCGGTCCTGCGCCCCGGCCGTGCAAGGTACGCCAGCGATCCCAGGCTCGCTCCAGCACCGCTGCAGCTCGCTGTGCACGCAGGACCAGATCCGGATCACGCATGGTGCGATCTCCCTCCAAGCGACGGCGCGCTCCGCCTGTCTAGCTGGTCTCCCCCGGGCGCGCTCAAGGCCGTTGACCTAGCAGGACACGAGTCAGCTGTGTCACGGTGCTTGCCGCGGGACGCCTGCCTGCCTCCGTCACCCCCGCCACCGCCGGCCTGGCGACCAGTATGCCGGGCCCGTCAGCACGGCAAGAGTGATTACAAAAAGTTATGTTGTGATTACTTAGGGAGAGCACCGTGGCCACTGTCGTGGCCGCCGCCGGGCCGTGGCCCGAGCACCTGCCGCGCTTCCCCCTGGAGGCCGGATCGACCCCGGCAACGTCCGATGGAACCGTACTCATGCAGCGAGTTCCGTGAACTACGCCCCTCTGCACGGCGCATGGCCGCCGGGGCCGACCCCCCTGTCTCGACTTCCTGGCCGCTACGCCGCACCCATCACTCGGCGCGGCTGCCCGGCGCTCACGGCGCCAGGAGGCGGTCAGGTCCTACTCCGAGCGCTGCTGCGGTATCCCCGCGAGCAGAGCGCGGACCTCTGTCTCCCTGTACCGACGGTGACCACCGAGCGTCCGGATGGACGTCAGCTTGCCGGCCTTTGCCCACCGGGTGACGGTCTTTGGATCCACCCTGAACATTGTTGCGACCTCTGCCGGCGTCAGCAGTGGCTCAGCCTCTGGTGTGCGTGCAGACATGTGTACGGCCTCTCCTCCTGGACCGGTACTGCGATCCTGCGTTTTGTAGCAATGCCTGGCTCCATTGGGGAGCCTGCCGTGGATGTCCCATATGGTCTACTCAGAGACCATATTGCCATCACCAGCGGTGACAAGTCGACCACCGGGAGCAAAGTTTCTGTGATGACTTACCCCGTTGCTCCATTGATCTGGGTCACGCTGCGTGATTCTAGCGATACGGAACGTCGCAACGGGCAGATTCGGAAAAGTCCATCCCCCTCCCTTAACTACCCAGCTCGATCGCCTCCAAAGCACACCACCTGGCGCGCAGGCGCTGATACATGGCGGCAGCTAGCTCAAGCTCCCCGTCGGCAAGGGCAGTGACGGCAGCGGAAACCTCGGCGGCCGACTGGTCGCCGCGCAGCGCATCGTCGTCGAGCAGCTGGACCAGGCCTCCGTAATCAAGTTCCACGATCGAGTGCGGATGGAACTCCTCCAGCCACCGGCCAATCTGCTCGAGCTCGTCGCCGACCCGCAGCAGTGCCTCCGTGGCCGGCCCGGGTTCCGCGCGGGTCCCGCCGGGAATCCGCCGGGCCGTGGCCAGCGACCTGGCAACCCTCCTGCGCGCCTGGGACATCGCCGTGGCATAGACCAGAGCACGGGTCGCTGCGGCGGTGGCCGGCCCCCTGTTCTCCCCCCCGGCTGGCGTGCCAAGGACCAGCCAGCGCTCGGCCGGCGAGAAAGGCACGAACCAGGCGAGTGGCACTGACCAGGCGGTTGTCTGGATGTAAACGCGCGGCGGGCCTTCGCGCGCCTGCCAGCGAGCGAAATCCTGGGCGGCCGCCTCGGCCTGGTGCGGGGCGAACGCATCCGACATGGGAGGCCCGGCGGAAGCCCGCAGCCCGCTCAGCGCGAGCCACGACCGCAGCCGCGTCTGCCACGGGCATACATAGGTAACGCCGTCAGCCCACCGCACATATGCATGCTTGCTCTCCTGCGCGGGCGCCACGATCGGCGGCAGCGCGATGAGCCTGCAGAGCGCCTCCGCACGCTCGGCGGCCAGTGCGCTGGCCCTGCGGGGCCGGTCGGCGGAGGCCGCATAGGCGGCCCACTGAGCTCGCTCGGCCGGGCCAAAGGCCGAAAGCGGTTCGTAGACGCGCAAAAAAGCAGCGCACGGCAGCATACCTAAATCGTGACATGCCGGTGCCTACCGGGAAAAGGCCCCCAGATAATGAGATCGTGACCGCGAACTCTGCGGCGACGGACATCCGGCATACCCTGGTCCCTTAATCCCGCCGCTACGAGGATGCGGGACCGAGCCGGGAGTCACCGCAGTGACGCATGTATTCGGGAATGCCCGCACTGCCGCCGTCGCCGATAGCGCCGAAATCGGGCAGCTACCGGGCAGCGGCGCCAACGGCCATCCAGGGCATGAGCAAGTGGTGTTCTGCCAGGACGCCCCGACCGGACTGCGCGCGATCATCGCCATCTACTCGACCAGGCTCGGCCCGGCGCTTGGCGGCACCCGTTTCTATCCCTACCCGAGCGAGGACGCCGCCCTGGCCGACGTGCTGAACCTGTCCAGGGCGATGGCCTATAAGAACGCCCTGGCCGGTCTTGACCTCGGCGGCGGGAAGGCGGTCATCATCGGTGATCCGGCGCGCCTGAAGTCCGAGGCACTGCTGCGCGCCTACGGGCGGTTCGTCGAGTCCCTGAACGGGCGCTACGTCACCGCCTGCGACGTCGGCACCTACAGCGAGGACATGGACATCATTGCCCGCGAGTGCACGCACGTCACCGGCAGGACAGTGCCGAACGGCGGGGCCGGGGATTCCTCCGTCCTGACGGCCTTCGGCGTCTTCCAGGGCATGCGCGCCGCCGCGGAGCATACCTGGGGCAGTACCAGCCTGGCGGGCAGGCGGGTCGCGGTCGAGGGCGTGGGCAAGGTGGGGCGGCACCTGGTCGCCCACCTGCTGGACGCCGGCGCCCAGGTCATCATCTGCGACGTCGCCGCGGATGCCATCGACCGGGTGCGCGCGCAGCACCCCAAGGTGGAGGTGGCCGCGAGCCGGACGGAGCTGGCCGCGGGGAAGATGGATATCTATTCGCCGTGCGCGCTAGGCGGATCGATTGACGATGCCACGGTGGCAGCCCTGACCGCCGGGATCGTCTGCGGTGGCGCCAACAATCAGCTCGCTCACCCCGGCATCGAGAAGCAGCTCGCCGACCGGGGCATCGTTTATGCCCCGGACTACCTGGTGAACGCCGGCGGAGTGATCCAGGTTGCCGACGAGTTCGCCGGCTTCAACTTCGACCGTGCGCAGTCGAGGGCAGCGCAGATCTTCGACACGACGAAGAGGATTCTGGCGATGGCCGACAAAGAGGGCGTACCGCCCGCTGTCGCCGCCGACCGGCTCGCCGAGCGGCGGATGTCCGAGGTAGGAAGGCTGCGCGGCATCTGGCTCGGGGGCTGACCAGCTCCGTCCGCGCTGCCCGTAAGCGCTCGGCGCTCAAACCAGGTACGGTTATATCCGTACGGAGGCAGGAAACGCGTCGCGCCCAGGCAGTGCAGGGGCGCCGGGTCTGTCTGTTGTGCATGAAGCCCGCCTGCATCAGCGCAGTAGAGACAGCACGCCGAGTGCGGTGACCAGGGGCCTGACCAGGCCCCGTACGTTCGAGGGGGTCGAGCCAATGGGGCGCGGCCGAGCCAAGGCCAAGCAGGTCAAGGTTGCACGCCAGCTCAAGTACAGCGGTGGCGGCACGGACCTTGACCGGCTGCGGGCTGAGCTAGGTGTCGTCACGGACCAGCAGGATGGCGAGTCAGAAGCCGCCTATGCGGAACTCGCCGATCGCTACTCCGACGATGACGACGACAGTGACGACGACGAACTGGGCGACGACGAGCTAGCCGGGGAGGCACCCCGCAGCGCGGGCGGCGCAGCGGCCAGGTGACCGGGACCACCGGCAGCTGACGGCCCGCGGGCCGGGCGGCCGTCAGTGTCCCGCCGCCCGGGGCCGGGCGCTTGTCGGCGTCGTGCCGGGCTGCATGCCGTCCGCCGGCTGCACCCGTTCCCGTCCGCCGGCTGCACCCGTTCCCGTCCGCCGGCTGCACCCGTTCCCGTCCGCCAGCTGCACCCGTCAGGCTGGATGACGCCCGGACAGGCGGGCTTTGCCAGTTCCGGGAGTGATCTTTCCTGCCACCCACGCGGGCACGTCTCTGGAGCTGAGCAGCTTCAGCGCACGGCCAGCCTCGCCGGGACCGACCACGGCCACCATCCCCACGCCCATGTTGAAGACCCGCTCCATCTCGTCCGCAGCCACCGGCCCGTGCGCCGCCAGCAGGCCGAACACCGCGGGCGGGCGCCAGCTGCCCCGGTCGATGGTGGCATCGGCGCCCGGCGGCAGGACCCGGCCGAGATTGGCGGCCAGCCCGCCGCCGGTGACATGCGCGAAGGCATGCACGTCGCAGCCAGCGGCGAGGGCAAGGCAATCGCGAGCATAGATACGCGTCGGGGTGAGCAGCTCGTCCCCCAGCGGCGCGTCGAGCCCGTCCGGCTCGGCGTCCAGCGCCAGCTCGTGGCCCTGCTGGTCGATCAGCTTCCTGACCAGTGAGAACCCGTTGGAATGCAGCCCGGAGGACGCCATGGCGATCAGCACATCGCCGGGCCTGACCCGGTCAGGGCCGAGCAGTTCATCGGCTTCGACTACCCCGGTTGCGGCGCCCGCCAGGTCGAAGTCATCGGGACCTAGCTGCCCAGGATGCTCCGCTGTCTCACCGCCGATCAGGGCACACCCGGCGCGCACGCAGCCTTCGGCGACACCGCCGACGATGGCAGCCACGCGCTCCGGCCGGAGCGCCCCGCAGACCACGTAGTCGGTCATGAACAGCGGCTCGGCACCGCAGACCACGAGATCGTCGACGACCATGGCCACAAGGTCGATGCCGACGGTGTCATACCTGCCCATCCGCTGGGCTATCGCCACCTTCGTACCGACGCCGTCGGTAGCGGTAGCCAGCAGCGGCCGCCGGTAACCAGCGAGCCTGGACGCATCGAACAGCCCGGCGAACCCGCCAATGCCGCCCATCACCTCAGGCCTGGCGGTCCGGGCGACCGCGGCGCGCATCAGCTCGACCGCTCGATGCCCGGCCTCGATGTCGACGCCCGCGCTGGCATAACTCGGACCGGCCTGTGCTGACCTCACGACCGGGCCTTGGGCGCGCTGGCGCCCGCGCCCTCCAGGACATGCTTGCCCCGCTCCGCTTCTGCCACCGGGATCGGGTAGCTGCCGTCGAAGCAGGCCCGGCAAAGCCGTCCGGCGGGCAGCGTCGTGGCGGCAGTCAGGCCCGCCAGCGACACGTAGCCGAGCGAGTCTGCGCCGAGCGAGGCCCGGATCTCCTCGACCGACAAACTGCCGGCGATCAGCTCGGCCCGGCTGGCGAAGTCGATACCGTAGAAGCACGGCCACGTCACCGGCGGGCTCGAGATGCGCACGTGCACCTCGGCGGCCCCCGATTCGCGCAGCATCGCGACGATGGCGCGTTGCGTATTGCCCCGGACGATCGAGTCATCGACGACGACGATCCGCTGCCCGGCGATCACGTCCCTGAGCGGGTTCAGCTTGAGCCGGATGCCGAGCTGCCGGATCGTCTGGCTCGGCTGGATGAACGTCCGGCCGACGTAGGAGTTCTTGACCAGGCCCTGCGCGTAGGGGATGCCGCTGGCCTCCGCATAGCCGATCGCGGCAGGCGTGCCCGACTCGGGCACCGGGATGACCAGGTCAGCCTCGACCGGGTACTCGGCAGCAAGCCGCCTGCCGACCTCCACCCGGGTGGCATGCACGCCCCGGCCGGCAATGGTCGTGTCCGGCCTGGCCAGGTAGACGTACTCGAACAAGCATCCCTTGGCATCGGCCGGCGCGAACCGCCTGGACCGCACGCCCGCCTCGTCGATGGCGATCAGCTCACCGGGCTCGATCTCCCGGACCAGGGTCGCACCGACGATGTCCAGCGCGGCCGTCTCGCTGGCCACCACCCAGCCGCGAGTCAGCCTGCCGAGTACCAGCGGGCGGAAACCCTGCGGATCACGGGCCGCATACAAGGTCCGCTCGTCCATGAAGACCAGCGAGTAGGCGCCCCGCACGAGCGGCAGCGCGGCGAACGCCGACTCCTCGATGCCCGCCGCGCCCTGGCCGTCTGCCTTGCCCAGCGGGTCACTGACGGCTCCGGCGAACAGCGCGGTCAGCACGTCGGTGTCCGTGGTCGCATGGCTGCCGCCCGCTCCCGCTGCCGGATCCACCAGCGCGGCAAGCTCCAGGGTGTTAATCAGATTGCCGTTGTGGCCGAGCGCGAGGCTGGCCGACGGCGTGGCGCGGAACGTGGGCTGAGCGTTGTCCCATACCGACGAGCCACTGGTGGAATAGCGGCAATGCCCGACGGCGATGTGGCCGCGCAGGGTGTGCAGCACGGATTCGTCGAAGACCTGGGGGACAAGGCCCATGTCCTTGTAGACCACGATCCTGATGCCATCACTGACGGCTATGCCCGCAGACTCCTGGCCGCGATGCTGCAGGGCATAGAGGCCAAAGTAGGCAAGTTTGGCGACTTCCTCGCCGGGTGCCCAGACGCCGAACACGCCACAGGCGTCCCGCGGCTGCTCCCCCGGATCCAGCTCGGCCGTCAGCCGTCCGTCGGGCTTGATCACCTGTTCAGTCTATTGACTCGCGCGGGCAGAGTCGCCGGTGTACTGCGTACGGAATCTGTGAGATGACGGTCACGGCAGGCAGTCAGCCGGGCACGTCACCGGACGGCAGCGGGAGGTATCCGGCCAGGTCTGCACGCGGCCCGCTGGCCCGGATGAGACCGTCAGCGGCGGCGTCTGCCCAGGCCAGGCGTCCCGTCGCGAGCCTGACCCAGGTTGCGGCGTCGGTTTCCACCACGTTCGGCGGGGTGCCGCGGGTATGCCGGGGGCCGGCCACGCACTGGATCGCCGCATATGGCGGGATGCGCACTTCGACGGCGCGGCCCGGCGCGCGCGCGGCGAGCAGGTCGAGAAGGCGTGTCGCGGCCGCTCGCAGCGCCGCACGACGAGGCGCAGCGCCCGAGTCCAGCGCTCCGGCCACCGCAGCGACGCAGCCGTCGCCAAGCGCCTCGGCCGTCAGCGGGCCGGCCCAGGCAGGACTGCCGAGCTCGGCGCGCTGCTCGTTGAGGGCAGCGAGCAGCCGCTGCGGATCCGGGCGTCGACTGGGCATCGCTGCGAAGGTAGCCGGCCGCGGCCGCACGTGCACTGGGCCGCGGAGCGCCAGCCGCTGATCCCGCCCGCCCATAGGCTTTGCGCATATTCCATGGTTTCCTTGCAGCACATGCCCTCTAGCGGTAGTGCCCCGGTATGCCAGGCCAGCGCGGTATAAGTGCCCGGCGGTCCCGCGGATCCTGGGCCATCAGGATCGCGGGCATCGCCTTAGCGATACTTGCCGCCGCGACGGTTACCAGCGTTCTCGTGCTGACCAAGGGAACGGCGCGCGCAAGGACACCTCCGCCCGCGCCGCTGCCGACAAATGTGGTCAGCCCGCCGCTGACCGTCGCGCTCGTCAATCCCGGTCCGCCGCCGCGGCAGGACTCGCGCCCTGTTCCCCAGACGCTGCAGGAGTCGGCTACCGGCCTGGCCTTCACCGCAACCGGCGGCGCCAGTCAGGCATCAAGCCCGGACTGGACGGCCGACCAGATGGGCGGCGGCACCTACATCTTCATCTACGTGCCAGACGGCCAGTGCCTGACGGCGACGGGGTCCCCAGGCGCAGCGGGCGCCCCAGGGGCAGCGGGCGCAGCGCTGGCCAGGTGCAACCTGGGCTTAGGCCAGCGGTGGCGACACCAGTACCTCGGCACAGATGCGGCCGGCCGCGGCGAGTGGCAGCTACGCAGCGCCGCGGACGGGCTGTGCCTCACGGCAGTGACCCCGCCGCTGGGCAGCCAGCCAGGCGAGTCCGGCGTGGCGCTGCGCGGCTGCGCTGGGCCCGCGGGCTGGCGCCAGCTGATTTCGTTCCTGACGGTCTACTGACGCCGCGGGTCCTCCCTGCTGACGCCGTGGGCCCTGCCTGCAGCGCCGGGCACTGCCTGCTGACGGCTACAGGCCCTGCCTGCTGACGCCGCGGGGGGCCGGCGCTGATGCGCGGACTTACGGCCGTTCGCTGCGGCGATCAGCCGAAGAGGCCCGGCAGGGTCTGCCGGTGCGCAGCGCGAAGCTCATCCAGCGAGATGCTGAAGCCGCCGGTGACCGCCAGGTGCTGACCGCCGGTCGTGCCGATCACCGCGGCCGGGACCCCGCGGTCCGCGCAGAGCCCGGCGAAGGCTGCCTCGCAGCCAGGGCGCACCGCCACCAGGGCACGCGCGGACGATTCGCTGAAAAGGCTGGTGAACGGGTCGCCGGGAAGGCTGACCGTGCAGCCGGCGCCGCCGGCCAGGCAGCACTCAGCGAGCGCGACCGCGAGCCCGCCGTCGGACAGGTCGTGCGCTGCGGCCAGCAGGCCGCCGGCGGCCGCGGCGGCGAATACCGCCGCGAGCTGCCGCTCGGCATCCAGGTCTACCCGCGGCGGCCGCCCGCCGAGATGCCCGTGCGCGATACGTGCCCATAGCGATCCGCCGAACTCGGCGGCGGTCCGGCCGAGCAGCAGCACGCTGGCGCCGGCCTCGCGGAAACCGAGCGACAGCCGCTGCCGGACGTCATCGTGCACGCCGAGCACGCCGATGACCGGCGTCGGGTGAATCGCTGTCCCGCCGGTCTGGTTGTAAAAACTCACGTTGCCGCCGGTCACCGGTACCCCGAGGGCCGCGCACGCGTCCGCCAGGCCGCGCACGGCCTCGGCGAACTGCCACATCACGGCCGGGTCCTCCGGCGATCCGAAGTTCATGCAGTTGGTCACCGCGAGCGGCCGCGCGCCGGTGACGGCCACATTCCGGTACGCCTCCGCGAGTGCGAGCTGGGCGCCGGCGTACGGGTCGAGCAGGGTATACCGGCCGTTGCCGTCGGTCGCGAGCGCTATCCCCAGGCCAGTCCGCTCGTCGATGCGGACCAGGCCAGCGTCCTGCGGTGCCGCCAGGACGGTGTCTCCGCGGACGTAGCTGTCGTACTGCTCGGTGACCCATGCCTTGTCGGCCGCGTCGGGGGAGGCGAGCAGGGCCAGCAATCCGGCCCGCAGGCCGGCGGCGCCGGCCGGGCGGGGCAGCGCGGACGGGTCATCGGCGGCGAGCTCGCGCTGGCCCGCCGGGCGCAGCGCGCTGCGGTCGTAAACCGGCCCGTCGTCGGCGGCGCTGCCAGGCGGGAGGTCCACGATCAGCTCGCCGTGCCAGGTCATCTCCAGCCTGCCGGTGCCGGTGACCTCGCCGATGACCTCAGCCGGCACGTCCCACCTGGCGCAGATCTCCATGAAGCGCCCGACCCCGGCGGGCTCGACGATCGCCATCATGCGCTCTTGCGATTCGCTCATCAGGATCTCGGCCGGCCCGAGCGCGGCATCGCGCAGCGGCACCGCGTCCAGGTCGACCCGCATGCCGACGCCCCCGCCCGCGGCAAGCTCGGTGGTGGCGCAGGAGACGCCGGCGGCGCCCAGATCCTGGACGCCGACTACCAGGCCGGCCGCGTACAGCTCCAGGCAGCACTCGATCAGCAGCTTCTCCATGAACGGATCGCCAACCTGGACGCTCGGCCTTTTCGCGCCCTCGCCAGCACCGCCGAACGACGCACTGGCCAGGACCGACGCGCCGCCGATTCCGTCGGGACCGGTCCTCGACCCGAAGAGGACCACCTTGTTTCCCGGCCCCTCGGCAGCGGCCCGCTTGAGGTCCCCGTGCCGCATCACGCCCACGCAGAGCGCGTTCACCAGCGGATTGCCCGCATAGCAGGGGTCGAAGGCCAGCTCGCCGCCGATGTTGGGCAGGCCGAGGCAGTTGCCGTAGAACGAGATGCCGCTGACCACGCCGGGCAGGACGCGCCTGGTGTCCGGCGCGTCTGCCGGGCCGAACCTGAGCGCGTCCATGACAGCCACCGGCCGGGCGCCCATCGCGAGGATGTCGCGGACGATCCCGCCCACCCCGGTCGCCGCGCCCTGGAACGGTTCCACGTAGGACGGGTGGTTGTGTGATTCGATCTTGAAGGTGACCGCGTAGCCCTGTCCGATGTCCACGACCCCGGCGTTGTGCCCGATTCCGGCCAGCAGCGCCTCCGTCGGCGGCGCCTTCTCGGCGAACTGCCGCAGGTGCGCCTTGGATGACTTGTAGGAGCAGTGCTCGCTCCACATGACCGAGTAGATCGCCAGCTCCGCATCGGTCGGCCGCCGGCCGAGGATTTCCCTGATCCGCGCGTACTCAGCGGCGGTCAGGCCGAGTTCCGCGTGCGGCTGCGGCCGCTCCGGGGTGGCTGCCGCCCTGGCGACGGTGTCGTGCCGCGTCACGTGCGCTCCGCCGCGAGCAGGACCGAGGCGAAGAAGCCGAGGCCGTCCGCGCTCGGGCCGGTCAGCGCGTCGATGGCGTGCTCGGGATGTGGCATCAGGCCGACCACGTTGCCCGCCTCGTTGCAGATACCCGCGATGCCGGCCGCCGAGCCATTCGGATTCGCCCCCGCGTACCGCGCGACCACCAGCCCGCGCGCGCCGAGCTCTGCCAGCGTCACGGGTCCGGCCATGTAGGCGCCCTCGCCGCTTTTCAGCACGACGGTGATCTCCTGGCCCGCCGCGAACTGGCGGGTCCATGGCGTGGCGGTGCTCTCCATCCGGAGCCGCACGTCCTTGCTGACGAAGCGGAGTCCGCTGTTGCGGGTCAGCGCGCCCGGCAGTAGGTGCGCCTCGCACAGAATCTGGAAGCCGTTGCAGATCCCGAGCACCGGCAGGCCGGCCCTCGCGGCGGGCACCAGCTCCGTCATGACCGGCGCGAACCGGGCGATTGCCCCGCAGCGCAGATAGTCGCCGTAGGAGAAGCCGCCGGGAAGGATCACGGCGTCAACGCCGTGCAGGTCGCGGTCGGCATGCCAGAGCGGGACCGCCTCGCCGCCTGCCCGCCGCACCGCGCGTGCCGCGTCCTTGTCGTCGAGCGAGCCGGGGAAAGTGATGACTCCCACCCGCGTTGTCATGAGCGTCCTGGCGGGCACAGCATGCAGGCAGGCTATCGGCTCATCAGGCCTGCCCGGTCACCCGGCGTCCCGGAGCCGGGCGGGCGGCAGGCCGGAAGCCGGGGCGTCCGCGCGCCATTCGATCCGCTTGCGCAGCGAAACCACCGTTCCCCTGCCGGGGCCACTACTCAGCGTCACATTGTCCACGCAGGCGCGCATGATGGCCAGGCCGCGGCCCGACTCCGGAAGCTGCGCGATGGCCTTGTCGTCCATGCTGCGCCTGGCGCGGGAGAACCTGCTGCGCCCGGCATGCAGCGCCAGTGGCGCGGCGAGCCTGGCGACAGAAGAATGCCCGGGATGCACGGCCGGAGCAGGCTGCCGCCGCCGGAAGCGCGGGTGCCGGGCGGACAGCTGCGCCGGCAGCCGGCTGACGGCCAGCCTGCCCGGATCGAAGCCGCGTCCGCTGTCCAGCACCTCGACCAGGGCGCCGGCGCGGTCAATGCTGGCCACCACCTCGTAGCGGTGGCTGGGTCCCCCGTGCTGCAGGACATTCGTGCACGCCTCGGTAACGGCGAGCAGCAGATCCCCAATACAGTCCTCGTCGACGCCCAGCCTGCCAAGGGTGTCGCCGAGCACTCGGCGCGTCACCGGAACGCTGAGCGACTCACGCGGGAACATCAGGCAGAACCTCACGTCGGTCACCTCCCCGGCTCCTATCACCCGAGTACGCATCCGTACCTCTACTCCCTGCCCTCACCCATCCCGTCGATCACATTGAGAAAGATTTCCCGTGCGGGACCGCGGTAATCATGAAGTCAGGTGATTACTAGCCGAACGTTGCCGATTTAGTGCCCAGCCTGGACGGCCACTGCCGGCAACCAAGTCACCATCCGGTGCGCGGCAGGCGTTTGCCAGCGTGCGCGCGGCCCTGCGGAAAGCGGCCCGGCGGAAAGCGGCCCGGCGGAAATCTGAGTGCAGCCGGGCAGTAAATCAAGGCGCGCGAATCTCGAATTCCTCGATCACCGGATTGGCCAGCAACTCGGCGGCCAGTTCTGCGATCCGCGCCATCACAGCGTCGTCCGCCGATCCGCCGATCTCCAGCTCGAATCTCTTGCCCTGCCGGACGCCGAGGATCTGCCCGAATCCCAGCCGCCGGCATGCGCTCGCGATCGCCTCGCCCTGCGGGTCGTGGATCTCCGGCTTGAGCATCACGTCGACGACGACTCTGGCCACCTGACGCAGCGTACGCGACCTGGCTGCGGCGGTGCGTACCGGAGGGCGCAGGCGGGATCGGGCTAGGGCGCAGGCGGGATCGGGCTAAGGCGCAGGCGGGACCGGGCAGTGACGGTAACGTGAGATCTGTCACGATGCCGGCAGCGCGAGCAAAACCGGTTCACTTAGCTCCGCCCCAGGCGGGTACTGTCACTGCGGGGGCGGACGAGCGGCCGGTCAACGGTGATCTCCGCGACCGGCCCTGCGTATCAAGGAGTGGCACGTGGCCGTCAATGCTCAGGGCGCGGTCGGCGCCGTACCGGATCCGCTCGGCCTGGCCGGACGGGCCGGTTCGGCGGTACCTATTCAGCTCCTCACCCCCGAAGGCGAGCGGGTGGAGCATCCGGACTACCCGCTAGAGGTGTCCGCCGGGGAACTCCAGGCCCTGTACCGGGATCTCGTCCTCGTCCGCAGGATCGACTTCGAGGCGATCGCGCTGCAGCGCCAGGGCGAACTCGGCATCTGGGCCTCGCTGCTCGGCCAGGAGGCCGCCCAGGTTGGCTCGGCCAGAGCGCTCAGCCCCCGGGACATGGCCTTCCCCACCTACCGTGAGCACGGCGTCGCCTGGTGCCGCGGCCTCGACCCGGCGAAGCTGCTTGAGCTCTTCCGCGGGGTCAGCCACGGCGGCTGGGACCCGAAGGCGCACGGCCTGCACCTGTACACGATCGTCATCGGCTGCCAGGCGCTGCACGCGACTGGCTACGCGATGGGCATCCAGCGTGACGGTGCCGTCGGGGAGGACGGCGAGGCGGCCATTGCCTACTTCGGCGATGGCGCGACCAGCCAGGGCGATGTCAACGAGGCGTTCATCTGGGCGTCGGTGACCAACGCGCCGGTGGTGTTCTTCTGCCAGAACAACCAGTGGGCGATCTCCGAGCCGCTGGAACGCCAGAGCAGGGTCCCGCTCTACCAGCGGGCGTACGGCTTCGGCTTCCCCGGCATCCGGGTGGATGGCAATGACGTGCTCGCCTGCCTGGCGGTGACGCGGCAGGCGATGCAGGCCGCGCGCGAGGGACAGGGCCCGACGCTGATCGAGGCATTCACCTACCGGATGGGAGCGCACACCACCACCGACGATCCGACCAGGTACCGGCTGGCGGCTGAGCTTGAGTCATGGAAGCTGAAGGATCCGGTCGAGCGCGTCAAGGCGTACCTGATCCGGTCCCAGCTGGCGGAGAAGGCCTTCTTCGAGGCTATCGACGCGGAGGCGAACGAACTCGGCACCAGGCTCAGGCGGTCCTGCCTGGAGATGCCGGATCCGGAGCCGCTGGCGATATTCGAGAATGTCTACGCCGGGCCGAACGCGCTCATCGACGCCGAGCGCGAGCAGTTCGCCGCCTACCTCGATTCCTTCGTCAGCCAGGAGATAGCCCGATGACCACCCTGACGCTGTCCAGGGCACTGGGCGAAGGCCTGCGCAAGGCGATGGAGAACGACCCCAAGGTCCTGATCATGGGCGAGGACGTCGGCAAGCTCGGCGGCGTCTTCCGGGTCACCGACGGCCTGCAGAAGGACTTCGGGGAAGCCCGCGTGGTGGACACCCCGCTAGCCGAGTCTGGCATCGTCGGCACCGCGATCGGGCTGGCCCTGCGCGGCTACCGGCCGGTGTGCGAGATCCAGTTCGACGGCTTCGTCTACCCCGCCTTCGACCAGATCGTGTCCCAGCTCGCGCATATGCGGCTGCGCTCGCTCGGCACCGTCAGCCTGCCGGTGGTGATCAGGATCCCCTTCGGCGGCGGCATCGGCGCCGTGGAGCATCACAGCGAGTCCCCCGAGGCGCTGTTCGCGCACACGCCCGGGCTGCGGGTGGTCGCCTGCGGCGACCCGGCAGACGCCTACGTGATGATCCAGCAGGCCATCAGCAGCGACGACCCGGTGATCTTCTTCGAGCCCAAGCGGCGCTACTGGGACAAGACGGATGTCGACACGGCCGGCGGCCTGGCGTCGGCTACCCCGCTGCACAAGGCACGGACGCTGGTCAGCGGAACCGATGTGACTGTCCTGGCCTACGGCCCGATGGTCAGGACCTGCGCCGAGGCGGCGGTGGCGGCGACCGCGGACGGCCGGTCGCTGGAAGTGATCGACCTGCGGTCCCTCGCGCCGCTGGACACCGAGACCATCGTCGCGTCGGTCCGGCGCACCGGCCGGTGCGTGGTCGTGCACGAGGCCGTGTCCAGCGGCGGCCTCGGCGCCGAGATCGCCGCGCGAGTGACCGAGGAGTGCTTCTACCAGCTGGAGGCCCCGGTGCTGCGGGTCTGCGGCTACTCCACTCCGTACCCGCCCTCCCGGATCGAGGAGCACTACCTGCCGGATCTGGACCGGGTGCTGGACGGCGTCGACCGCACCTTCGCCTACTGAGAGGGCGGCATGTCAGAGCTCAAGGAGTTCAGGCTCCCTGATGTCGGCGAGGGACTGACCGAGGCCGATATCCTCCGGTGGCATGTCCGGCCGGGCGACCGGGTGGTGGTCAACCAGATCATCGTGGAGATCGAGACGGCCAAGGCCGTGGTCGAGCTGCCGTGCCCGTTCGAGGGCGTGGTCGCCGGGCTGCTCGTGCCGGAGGGCACGACCGCGGACGTCGGGACGCCGATCATCTCGGTGGATGTCAGCCCAGGGGCCGTGGCGGCCGACGCCGCCCCGGGCGCGTCCGCCGCTGATCAGGGCGCGTCCGCCGTAGCCCGGACTCCGGCGGCAGCGCAGATCCCGTCGCCGCCGGCCGAGGGCGCGGTCGAGCCCGGGCTGCACGGCAGCCCGGCACCGAAGGCGGAACGCCAGGCGGTACTGGTCGGCTACGGAGTCAAGCTCGGCACTACCGCCAGGCGAGCGCGGAAACCTCGGGCACAGCGGCCGGGGCCGGCCACGGAAAAGCCAACCGGTTTGAACGGAGCGACCGGGGCCGGCCATCTGGTCAGCGGCGAGCGTCCGGCGGTCCTGGCCAAACCGCCAGTCCGCAAGCTGGCCAAGGACATGAGCGTTGACCTGTCGGCGCTCGCCGGCACCGGCCCGAACGGCTCGATCACCCGGGATGACGTCCTGTCGGCAGCCGGCCCTGCTGGCGCCGGCCCTGCTGGCGGCCCTGCTGAAGCCTTCGCTCCTGGTCCGGCGCACCTTGCGCCGGTCGCCGCCGTCTCGCGGGAGGAGCGGATCCCGATCCGGGGCATCCGGAAGCACACCGCAGCGGCGGTGACGGCAAGTGCGTTCACCGCCCCGCACGTGACGGAATTCCTGCAGATCGACATGACCGAGACGATGGCCGCCACGGACCGGCTCAAGTCGCTGCCCGATTTCGCCGAGGTGCGGGTATCGCCGCTGCTCTTCGTGGCCAAGGCCCTGCTGGTGGCGGCCGCGAGGCAGCCCATGATCAATTCTGCCTGGGACGAGGAAAACCAGGAGATCGTGGTCCGGCACTACGTCAATCTCGGCATCGCCGCCGCCACCGAGCGCGGCCTGATCGTGCCGAACATCAAGGATGCCCAGGCGCTGACGCTCCCGGCACTTGGCCGGGCGCTGAACGACCTCGCCGACACTGCCCGGGCCGGCAAGGCGTCACCCGCCGACCTGCGCGGCGGCACGATCACCATCACGAACGTGGGCGTCTTCGGCGTGGACACGGGCACTCCCATCCTGACGCCCGGCGAGGCGGCGATCCTCGCGTTCGGCCGCGTCAGGGACGCGCCGTGGGTCCATGAGGGGCAGCTGGCGGTGCGGAAGGTCACCACGCTTGCGCTGTCCTTCGACCACCGTCTCATCGACGGCGACGTAGGGTCGGCCGCGCTCGGGGACGTGGGGGCGATGCTCACCGATCCGCTGCGCATGCTCGCCTGGGGCTGACGCCCCGCTACCGGGAGGGGACGACGATGATCAGGCATGTAGTGCTATTCACCTGGACTGCCGAGGCGACAGCGCAGCAGCAGGCACTGGTGGCGACCGAGTTGCGCGCCCTCAGGCCGCTGCTGACCGGGGTCCGCGCTTATCACGTCGGTCCCGACGCTGGCCTGGCGGACGGCAACTACGACTTCGCCGTGGTCGGGGACTTCGACGACGCGGCAAGCTACCTCGCCTACCGTGACCACCCGGCGCACCGCGCGATCATCGAGCAGACCGTGCTGCCGATAGTGGCGGAGCGAGTCTCGATCCAGTACGAGCTGTAACGGGCCCGGCCGGGCGCCAAGTACCCAGATGGCCGTCATGTTGCCCGGCGGGCCGGTCAGAACGCTTCTGCTGGCAGGTCCATGAGGTCCAATGTGGTCCCCTCGGCGATCTCGCGCTCGGCGGCCAGCCTCGGCAGCACCGTCGCGGCAAAGAACCGGGCAGCAGCGATCTTCCCCTCGTAGAACGCGCGGTCGGCGCCCGGCGCGTCATCAAGCCTGGCCAGTGCGACCTCAGCCTGCCGCGCGAGCAGCCAGCCGATCACCAGGTCGCCGAGCGCCATCAGCAGGCGCGTCGTGTTCAGCCCGGTCCGGTAGATCTCGGCGGGCTGCTCCGCTGATCCGGCCAGGAAGCCGTGCATGGCCGTGACCAGGCCCTCGATATCGGCGGCGGCCCTGGCCAGCGCACCGCGCTCGGCCTTGAGCCGCCCGTTCCCTGACTCACCCCCGGCGAATTCCTTGATCTGCCCGATCAGGAACCGCAGCGCCCGGCCCTGGTCCCTGACGACCTTCCGGAAGTACAGGTCAAGGCCCTGGATCGCCGTGGTGCCCTCGTAAAGACTGTCGATCTTCGCGTCCCTGACGTACTGCTCAATCGGGTAGTCCTGCAGGTAGCCGGACCCGCCGAGGGTCTGCAGGGACAGCGTGAGCATCTCGTACGCGCGCTCCGATCCCACCCCCTTGACGATCGGCAGCAGCAGCTCGTTCAGCCCGGCCGTCTGCGCATCCGCGATTCCGCTGGCCTCGGCGACCTGCTGGGCGTCCTGCAGAGTCGCCGTGTACAGGACCAGCGCCCGCATGCCTTCCGCATACGCCTTCTGCAGCATGAGCATCCGGCGGACGTCCGGGTGGTTGATGATGGGGACCCGCGGCGCGGTCTTGTCGAGCATCTGCAGGAGGTCGGCGCCCTGTACCCGGGTCTTGGCGAAGTCCAGCGCGTTCAGGTAGCCGGTGGACAGCGTCGCGATCGCCTTCGTGCCGACCATCATCCTGGCGTGCTCGATGATCACGAACATCTGCCTGATGCCGTCGTGCACGTCGCCGACCAGGGTGCCGACGGCGGGGTGGGACTCGCCGAAGGTCAGCTCGCAGGTGGTCGATGCCTTCAGGCCCATCTTGTGCTCGACGCCGGTGACGTAGACGCCGTTGCGCTCGCCGAGTTCACCATCGGAGCCGACCAGGTACTTGGGCACCAGGAACATCGACAGGCCCTTGGTGCCAGGGCCGTGTCCCTCCGGCCGGGCGAGGACCAGGTGGAAGATGTTCTCGGCCATGTCGTGCTCGGCGCTGGTGATGAACCGCTTGACTCCCTCGATGTGCCAGCTGCCGTCCGGCTGCCTGACCGCGCGAGCCCGGCCGGCGCCCACGTCGGAGCCGGCGTCCGGCTCGGTCAGCGCCATCGTGGCCGTCCACTTGCGCTCGACTGCCAGCTCGGCGAAGCGCTGCTGGTACGGGGTGCCCATCCGCAAGAGAGCCTGGGCGAACGATCCGCCGCTCGCGTACATCCAGACGGCCGGGTTGGCGCCCAGGATCAGCTCGGCCACTGCCCAGCAGAGGGAACGCGGAGCGCCGCTGCCGCCCAGCTCTGCCGGGAGTTCCAGGCGGAACCACTCGGCATCCATGAAGGCGGCAAAGGACTTCTTGAATCCGGCCGGCATCCGCACTGATCCGGTGGCGGGGTCGAAGACAGGCGGGTTGCGGTCAGCTTCGGCGAACGACTCGGCGATAGGCCCCGTGGCCAGCCTGTTCACCTCATCCAGGATCCCGCGGGCAGTGTCCTCGTCAAGGTCCGCGTATGGCGCCGAGCCCAGCAGGTCCTGCCGCCGCAGCACCTCGAAGAGGTTGAACTCGATGTCACGGACGTTGCTCTTGTAGTGGCCCATCCCCGCCTCCGGCGTCCAGAGTTCTGTTCTTACTAGTCAGTAACATAGCCGATCCTACTCGCAAGTAACCACAATGGCGAGCCCTCCACCTGCAGTCCGCCGGGCAGCCCGGCCGCGGCACGTTTGGGTGGCTGGTGGCGGCGTCCGGGCATTCCGCCAAACCGAATCTCGTTCTAGAGTGTTGCCAGCGGCGCAGCGGAGCACGGCGAACGAGGTGAATCATGGCGCTCGGCCTCACCGAGGAGCACCTGGAGCTAGCGGCGGCAGTCCGGGGATGGGCGCAGCGCAACTGCCCGGCGGAAGCCATCAGGGCCGCCGCCGACGGCCCGGATAGCGGATCGCAGCGGTACCGGGAGTCGTTCGGGCCTGCCCTGGCCGGGCAAGGAGTCCTCGGCCTGCACCTGCCGGAGGAATACGGCGGGCAGGGATTCGGCCTGCCGGAGCTGGCAGTGGCACTGGAGGAACTTGGCCGGGCGCTGGTACCCGGGGCATACCTGCCCACCGTCCTCGCCAGCGCCGCCCTGGCCAGCGCTGCCGCCGCGACGACCGGCGGCACGGGCAAGCTGCTGGCCGGGCTGGCCGACGGATCCGCCACCGGCGCGGTCTCGCTGGCAGCGGGCCTGACCGGCCGGTCCGGCCCCGACGGCAGCCTCATCGTCGAGGGGGAGTCGGCCCCCGTGCTCGGTGCCTGGATGGCTGACCTGGTCATCGCGGGAGTGCAGACGGACCGCGGCGAGATCTGGGCGGCCATCGACGCCGCGAGCCTGGAGATCACCAGGCTTGACAGCCTTGACCTCACCCGCCCGGTGGCGCGAATCCGCGCGGCCGGCGCGGCCGTGCCAGCCGACCGGCTCCTCCCCGGTCTCGACCGCGGGGCAGTCACCAGCCTGGCCGCGATCCTGTTCGGCGCGGAAGCATCCGGCATCGCCGACTGGGCTACCGCCGCCGCCGCCGACTATGCCAAGATCCGGCACCAGTTCGGCCGGCCGATCGGCCAGTTCCAGGCCGTCAAGCACCGCTGCGCCTGGATGCTGACCGCCGCAGAGCAGGCCGCCGCCACCGTCTGGGACGCCGCGCGCACGCAGCCCGACAAGCCGGGGGGCGAGGCACCGGGAGACCAGGCACCGGACACCGCGGCGCCGGGGGCGCGGCAGCGCGAGTTCGCCGCGAGCGTGGCTGCCGTGGTCGCCATCGACGCGGCGGTCACGTGCACGCACGAATTGATCCAGGTACTCGGCGGGATCGGCTACACCTGGGAACACGAGGCCCATCTTTACTACCGGCGGGCGATGTCGCTGCGCGCCCTGCTCGGCCCGTCGGATGAGTGGGCACGGCGAGTGGCCAGGCTGGCTTTGTCCGGCACCCGCAGGCCCGTTCAGGTGGATCTTCCTGACGCCGGGGGCCCGTTGCGGTCAGCCGTGCACGCTGATGTTGCCGAGATTGCCGCGCTGACCGGCGCCGAGCGCACCGAGCGGCTGGCAGCTGACGGCTGGGTGACGCCGCACCTACCCCGGCCATGGGGCCGCGGCGCGAGCCCGCTGGAGCAACTCGTCATCGACCAGGAAATGCGCGCCGCCCGGGTACGTGCGCCCAGCCTCGTGATCGGTGCCTGGGTCGTGCCAGCGCTGATCAAGTACGGGACAGCCGAGCAGCAGCAGCGGTTCCTGCCGCCGACGCTGCGCGGCGAGTTCATGTGGTGCCAGCTGTTCAGCGAGCCGGGCGCAGGCTCTGACCTGGCCGGGCTGACGACGCGCGCGGAGCGGGCCGAGGGGGGCTGGCGGCTGACCGGGCAGAAAATCTGGACCTCGCTGGCGAGGCAGGCCGCCTGGGCGATCTGCGTCGCGCGCAGCGACCCCGCCGCGCCCCGGCATGCGGGGATCACTTACTTCCTGGTGGACATGTCGTCGCCGGGCGTCGAAGTGCGGCCGCTGCGCGAGATCACCGGCGACTCGCTCTTCAATCAGGTCTTCCTTGACGACGTGTTCGTGCCGGATGACTGCGTCGTCGGCGAGGTGAACGGCGGCTGGAAGATAGCCAGGACGACGCTGGCCAACGAACGGGTGTCGCTGTCGAAGTCGTGGACCTTCGGATCCGGCGTCAGTGAGCTGCTCGAAGTCGCGGGCGGGGCTGGCCAGCTGCAGCTCGGGCAGGTCGGCGCGCTTGTCTGCGACGGGCATGCGATCGACCTGCTGTCGGTCCGGGTCACGCTGAAGCAGCTGTCGGGCACGGAGCCCGGCGCCACCGGCAGCGTGCGGAAGCTGCTCGGGATGCGGCATGCCCAGCGCGTCTCCGAGCTGTGCTGGTCGGCCTCCGGGGCTGACGGCGCGCTCGGCGGCGGCGCGGGACCGGCCGTCGCTGCCTCCGGGCTGCCCAACGGCTCGCACTGGGCCCGCCAGGTGCTGCTGACCAGGGCGCTCACCATCGGGGGCGGCACAACCGATATCCAGCTCAACATCATCGGCGAACGGATACTCGGCCTGCCCAGGGACCCGGAGCCACCCGCGGCGTGACGGGAGCCACCCGCAGCGTGACCGCGGCGTGACGGGCCAGCCGCGGCGTGACGAGGGCCACCGTACGGCGTGACGGGAGCCACCCGCGGCGTGGCGGGGCCGCTCCCGCCCTTACCGGCAGGCCGGCCGGTGCGGAAAAGTCGCGGACCCGCCGACGCAGGAAAGCGCCGCTAGGGCGCCGCCGCGCTAGCCTACGAAGAGCCGGGAGCCCGGGGGGTATACCGATGACTATCGCCGACGACGGCGACCCAGCCAGCGCACCCGGCAGGGCCAGGCACTCCGGGACGCGGCGCAGGGGCAGTGCTCCCCTCGTCCAGCAGCAGCTGATGGCTCGCATTTCCGCAGGCAGGAGGGCGCGGCAGCAACGCGCGCTGGCGGTCGTATGCGGCGCGATGTCCGTCATCGTGCTGCTGATCGCTGGCAGCAGCTGGGCGCTGACCAGCTATATCAACGGCCATGTCGGGCGGGTCAACGCGGGCACCGCAGGTACGCCGTCGAGCGGGCCGCTGAACATCCTGCTGGCCGGCGTCGACCTGCGGTCCGGCCTGAGCCACGCCGAGCAGGTCAGGCTCCATGTCGGTCATTCCATCAGCTCAAACTCCGACACGATGATGATCATTCACGTGCCAGCTAACCACAGCAGCGTTTCCGTGGTCAGCCTGCCGCGCGATTCGTGGGTCGACATCCCCGGTCACGGGATGAACAAGATCAACGCAGCGTTCGGCCTCGGCGGGCCGAGGCTGATGGTGCAGACCGTGGAACACGACACCGGGCTGACCATCAACGACTACATCGAGGTGGACTTTCCCGGATTCGTCAAGGTGGTCAACGCGCTGGGCGGCGTGAATATCTGCCTGCCGTTTGCGGTGGACGATCCTTACAGCGGCCTGCGCATGGCCGCCGGGATGCATCACGTGTACGGGGTGACCGCGCTCAAGTTCGTCCGCGACCGGCATTCCTTTGCACTCTCCGATCTGGCCAGGATCAGCGATCAGCAGCAGCTGCTTTCGTCAATGCTGCGCGAGGCGATCAGCTCAGGCACGCTCGCGAACCCGATCAAGCTCTCCCATTTCCTGAGTGCCGCGGCCGCCGCGGTAAAGGTCGATCAGCGGCTGAACGTCACGACCCTGGCCGATCAGCTACGCGGCATCTCGCCCAGCAATGTCGTGTTCACGACCGTGCCGGTCTCGAACATGAACTACCTGACCCCGACTGGTGAATCGGCCGTGCTGTGGGACAGCCAGGCCGCCGCGAAGCTCTTCGCCGACCTGAAGGCGGACAAATCGCTGACGAATAAGGCGCACCCGCAGCGGCCGAGGAAGAAGCCTTCCGGACCGGAGCGTAGCCAGGTGTCGGTCGATGTCTACAACGGGACCCTTATCAACGGCCTGTCGGCGAGTACTGGCGCGCAGCTTACCCAGCTCGGCTTCACCGTTCATGGCGCCGGCCTGTCCTGGACAAGCGCCGACATCGACCAGACACTGATCGAATACCCGCCCGGGATGACCGCGTCGGCGCAGGTCGTGCACAAGGTGATGCCGGGTGCCGCGCTGCGCCAGGTGAGCGGCCTCGCCAGGATCAGGATCGTGCTCGGCGCCAGCGGATACCAGATCACCGGCTCGTCGCCGGGCGCATCGGGGCAGGGATCATCCCCGCCCATCGTGCAGAAGACCGCAGCGCAGGACGCCTGCAGGAAGTCGTCCGGGTAGTCTTCCGGGCTCAGCCCAGCGGTGAATGAGCACCGCGCCCTGCGGTAAATGAGCACGGCCTGCGGGGGGGAAGAACTCAGCGCCGCGGTGATCGGGCTCGGCTCCCGGCTAGCCTGCTTCCGGCGGGAACCCGGTGGGCGCGGCAGGCGGGAAGGCCTCGGCCGGAGGCGCAGGCGCTGGCTCGGGCGCGGGCGGAATCCCGGCTGAGGGCTCGGGCGCTGGCTCGGGCGCTGGCTCGGGCGCGGGCGCGGGCGCTGGCGGGAATCCGGTCGAGGGCGCAGACGCTGGCTCGGGCGCGGGCGGGAACCCGGCTGAGGGCTCGGACGCTGGCGGGAACCCGGTCGAGGGCTCGGACGCCGGCGGGAAACCGGTCGAGGGCTCGGACGCGGGCGGGAACCCGGCCGGAGGCGCGGGCGCAGCCGAGAACTCTGCCGGAGGCGCGGGCGGAGAGGAGGGATACCAGGTCGAAGGCTCCGCCGATGCGACGCCGGACGGGGCAGCCGTCGGCTCCTGCGCCAGGCTGATTTCGTTCTCGGCCTCGTGACTGGAAATCTCGGTCACGAGCCGGTCGATCTCTGCGGCAGTTTCCGCAGTTCCTCGCCCGGTGCGGTCCGCGTAGACAGCCGCGCCCAGGTTGCGGAGCATGACGTCACCTTGCCGCTTGGCCTGCGCCTGGTCGAACTTGACCTTGCTGTCGCGCGCCGTATCCTGCGTCTTCTGCGCCAGCTGGGTCGCCTGCGCCTTGACCTTGTCCATCAATCCCATGTCTGACTCCGTGGGTCTGCAGCCGATCAGCCGCCATTGCCGGGTTGCCAGCCGCGGCTGCATTGTCCGCAGGGCTTACGCAACTATGGCGGGCGCCAGCCGCTGGCCTCCACCGCAGCATAAGCCCCGCGGCGGGTAAGCCCGGCAGCGCAAGCCGCGATGAGGTACGGATCAGTGGCCGGCATGCTGTACAACAGGGAGCCATGGAGAGCCTTATCAGCCACGCGGGTTACGGCGCGCTGGCGATCCTCGGATTCCTCGAGGCCTGCTGCATTCCGATCCCATCGGAGATCACCTTTGGTTTCGCCGGCGTACTCGCGTACGAGGGTCACCTGAACGTCGTGCTAGTGATCGTCATCGGCTCGCTCGCCGAGCTTTGCGGCTCCTTCGTGTCCTATGGCGCTGGCCGGCTGGGCGGCCGGCCGGCGGTCGAGCGGGTGGGCAAGTACCTGCTCATCACGAAGGCTGACCTTGAGCGTTCCGAGCGCTTCTTCACCGGGCGCGGCGAGTACGCCGTCGCCATCGGGCGGGCGCTGCCCGTCATCCGGGCGTTCACCTCCCTCATCGCCGGCTTCGTCGAGGTACCGGCGCTGCAGTTCGGGGTGCTCAGCCTGGTCGGCACGGTGTTCTACGCCGCCGTCATCACCCTGGTCGGCTACGGCTTCGGCAGCGCGTGGAACGGCATCGCGCATTACATCTCGATCGGCGGTTACGCGATCGTGGCCATCGTGGTGATCGCTATCGGTGCCTTCATCGTCTACCGGCTGCGGGAGATCAGGAAGGAATCGGCCAGCAGCCAGGAGAGCACCGGTACCCGGGCCTAGCCGACGAGCGCCTGGTAGACGAGCTGCCGTAGCTGCGGGCGGATCCGGTAGGCGCTGGAGGGAAGCAGCTGGGTGAAGAAGGAGACTGTCAGCTCCTCCGCGCGGTCGACCCAGAACGCCGTGCTCGCCGCACCGCCCCAGGAATACTCCCCCTCGGAGCAGATTGTCTTGCCGGCCGCAGCATCGATGACCACCGCGAACCCGAGCCCGAAGCCGATGCCGCGGAAGGGCGTCCCGGCAAGGGGGCGGCCGAATGTCTCGAGGTCGGCCCCGCCTGGCAGATGGTTGCGAGTCATGTAGCCCACTGTCCGGGGGCCGAGCAGGCGTACGCCCTCCGACTCCCCGGCGGGGCTGCCGGGGCGGTCGAGCAGCAGCTGCGTGAACTTGTGGTAGTCCGCGGCCGTCGAGATCAGGCCGCCGCCGCCGCTGAGGAACCGCGGCCGGGCGTCCGCGACCTTCCCCAGCGCATCGAAACGTGCTGCCTTCCCGTCGGCCCCCGGCATATACAGGGCAGCCAGCCGTCCCTTGTCGCCGGGCGGCACATGGAAGGCCGTGTCGGTCATGCCCAGGGGCCCGAGAATGCGGGCGGCAAGAAACTCATCCAGGCTCTGGCCAGAGGCGACCTCGACGACCCGGCCGAGCACATCGGTCGCCACCGAGTAGTTCCACTCGGCGCCAGGCTGGAAGAGCAGCGGCAGCCCGGCCCACCGGTCACAGCACTGCGCCAGGTCAAGGCCAGGCGGATTGGCCCACTCGAACCCGGCGGCCCGGTACTGCGCATCCACCGGGTGCACCCGCTGGAAGCCGTAAGTAAGCCCGGCGGTGTGCGTCAGCAGGTGCCAGATCCGCACTGGCTCGATGGCGGGCACGGTCACCGGCCCGACGTCCGGGCCGCCGGCGTAAACGCGGACGTCCGCAAACGACGGGATGAAATCGCGCACCGGGCTGCCCAGCTCGAACGCGCCCTCCTCGAGGAGCATCATCGCCGCGACCGAGGTGATCGGCTTGGTCATCGAGTAGATCCGCCAGAGCGTGTCCGTCTCGACCGGCAGTCCCGCCTCGACGTCACGCATGCCGTAACAGGACACGTGCGCGAGCCGCCCGTTCCTGCTCACCGTGAGCAGCCATCCCGGCAGCCGGCCGTCGTCGACGTAACGCGCGAAATGCTCGTCGATCCGGTCCAGCCGCCCTGCGTCGAAGCCGAGTTCCGCAGGATCAGCTTCCGCCTTCAGCCCGGTCATCTCGCCACCTTCCCCGGCCGCCACCGTGACGGATGTCCGTTATGTACCCGCAATTGGATCCCTGCCGCCTGCCCAGCCCTACCGACGCTACATTCCCCGACCTTCCCCGGCAGTGCACAGCCAGCACTAACAGCCGTTTGATGCCTTCACCTATCACCATGACCGTTTCTGGCAGTCCTCGGAACGGCGTAAACGACATGCGTATGCTGGCGTATGTGCACGGCGGAGGGGCTCGCCGTCAAACTGCGGCTGAGCTGCCAACGGTCCCTGCCTACGCTGGGCAGGAGGGCCAGGAATGCGCGCTATCGAACGCGACGGCGCACTGGTGCGCGCGCTGGATGAGCTGGACGCGCTGGCCAGTGGCGCTGACCGCGAGACGCTGGCCGGACTGCGCGAGCGCCTCGGCGCCGGGCGGCTCCGGGTGCTGGTGGTCGGCGAGGCGAAGCGCGGCAAGAGCACACTGGTGAATGCCCTGCTCGGCCGGAAGATCCTGCCGGCCGGCGTGACGCCCCTGACGTCGGTGGCGACCACGGTCATGCACGGCACCGATGAGGGCATCGAGGCGCGCTTCCTGGACGGCCGGAGCGAACGGCTCCCCGCAGATGCGCTGGAGGATCTCGTGACAGAACGCGGCAATCCGGCGAACTGCCGCGGTGTCGCCGGCGTCACCGTCCGGCTCGATGTGCCGATACTCGCCAGCGGGCTGGAGATCGTCGATACCCCGGGCACTGGTTCTGTGCACGCGCACAACACGAGCGCGGCAGCCGATGCGCTGGAGACCATGGACGCCGCCGTGTTCGTGCTCACCGCCGACCCGCCGGTATCGGCTAGCGAGCGCGACCTGCTGACCCGGGTGGCAGGGCTTTCAGTGACCACCTTCGTGGTGCTGAACAAGGCGGACTACCTGGATCCGGCCGGTCTCGATGAGTCGATGGCGTTCACCGCCGGGGTGATTCAGGACGCCACCGGCCAGCCGGCCAGGATCTATCCGCTGTCGGCTCGCGCGGCGCTTGTCCCCGGCGTTGACCGGGGCTTCGAGGAGTTCCGCTCGGACTTCTGCGGCTACCTGGAGCATGGCCGGGCCGATGACGTGCGCCGCTCAGCCGCCGCGCACCTGCGCCGCCTGACCGGAACGCTGCTGGACGCAGTCGTGCTCGGACGCCGTGCGGCGCAAATGCGCAGCGGGCAAGCGGCAGCGCGGGTCATGGAGTTCGAGGCCCGCCTCCAAGCCATGCGGGCCCGCGGCAAGGACGTCACCGACCTGGCGAACGCCGCGTCCGCGCGGATGCTTGCCGAGCTGAACGAGGCCGCCGACTGCGAGGCGCGGCGGCTGGCAGCCGAGCTGGGCACGCGGATCGGCGGCCTGCTCGCTGGCGAGCTGTCGGCGGCATCGCCCGCCGAGATCGAGCGGCGCGGCCGGGAGCAGCTTGCCCGGCTGACGAGAGAGGCGGTGGAAGCCTGGCGGGAGGCCCAGCGTGACCGGCTGGAAAACGGCCTCGGTGAGCTGGACACCCGGCTCACCAGCGAGCTCAAAGCCGAACTCGACGCGGTCAGGGAGGCTGCTGCCGAGCTGCTCGGGATCGACCTCGCGGTGCCGGTGCCCGGCCAGCGGCTTGCGACTGACCTGCGGTTCTTCTACACCACCCGGGAGAACGTAGGCCAGACCGAGCTGCTGGCCGGTGCGGTCAGGCGGCGGCTGCCCGGCGAGATCGGCCGGCGCCGGGCTCGCGAGCACCTCCGCAGCGAGGCGGCCGGCCTGGCGGGCAGTCAGGCCGGCCGGGCACGCGCCGACCTGCAGTACCGGCTAGCCGAGGCGACCAGGGAACTGATCCGGGCCGTCCAGAGACGGTACGCGGAAAGCACGGACGGCCTGGCCAGCGCATTGCAGTCCGCCGCCAGCTACCGCGCGGGCACCGTCGCGGACGCCGAACGCGCCGACGGCGATCTGGCTCACCGCGAACGTGCCCTGCGCGGCGTACTCGCCCGGCTCGCCGACAGGTACCTCTGATCCTGCGGCTTGCGGGTCACTGCTATATTCTGGAAACCAGTACGCGATGAGGCTCGCGTAACGCCGGTGCTCCTGACTAGTCCGGCTAATGGCCTCTATCTGAAACGGGCGCCTTGTGCGTCGCCCAGACAGGTGGAGGCTTTTTTTGTCTGTTCCGGTCCTGATCCAGGTCCTGCAGAGCCTCGTGGTCATCGCCGCCGCGCCGCTCTATGCGGGCGTGCTGGCGCGGGCCGAAGCGGTCATCGCGTCCAAGCGCGGGCCGAGCGTGCTGCAGCCCTACCGGGATCTCGGCAAGCTCCTGCGCAAGGGCAGCGCGATCAGCGACCAGGCCTCATGGGTGTTCCGGATAACCCCGTTCGTGACATTCGGCTGCTACCTGACGGTGTCGGTGATCGTCCCCGTCATCACCAACTCGCCGCTGCCGCTGGCGTTCCTCGCCGACCTGATCGGCGGTGCGTTCGTGCTCGCGCTGGCCGGCTTCATGACCTCGCTGGCCGGGCTGGATACCGCGAGCCCGTACGGCGGCCTCGGGGCAAGCCGGGCCAGCTGGATCGGCAGCATGGCAGAGCCCGCGCTGATCCTGGTGTTCTTCACCGTCGGCGTGGTCTCCGCATCGGACAACCCCTACCTGATGAACCATGCGATCGCGGCGTCTCCCTATGCGCTGGTGCTGCCCACCCACCTGCTCGGGCTGCTGGCCTTCTTCATGATCGTGCTGGTGGAGAACGGCCGGATCCCGATCGAGAGCCCCGGCGTCTCGACGGAGATCTCGATGATCGAGGAAGGCCGCGTGCTGGAGTACTCGGGCCGGGAATACGCGCTGATGAAGTGGGGCAGCTGGATGAAGCTCTTCCTGCTGTCCTCGATCTTCATGAATGTCTTCGTCATCCCGTGGGGCCTGGGCACCTCCGGTGACCTGGCCAGCGCGCTGCTCGCCATTCCGGTCCTGCTCGGCAAGCTGGCGGTGTGCGGCCTGGCGATCGTCGTGATCGACACGTCCTTCGCGAAGCTGCGCTTCTTCCGTATCGCGGAGTTCCTCGGCGCGGCATTCCTGCTCGCGCTGGTGGGCATCGCCACCTCCTACGTGATCGGAGCGTGAGCGGAGTGCAGAGCCTGTCCGCGACCAGCACTGCCGGAGTGCAGAGCCTGTCCGCTTCCAGCGCAGCCGGAGTGCTGCTCGACCTGGCCGGGGTGCTGATCCTGCTGCTGGCGTTCGCCTGCCTGGGATCCAAGCTCTTCAACCGGTACGTGGCCTACTACGGCGCGCAGTCGGTGGTGCTGTCGTTCGCCGCCGGGGTCGCCGCCTTCACCTTCCACAGCATCGAGCTGTGGATCCTCGCCGTGGCGACCCTGGCGATCAAGGGGATCGGCATCCCGGTGGCGGCCCGCCGGCTGCTGGTGCAGCGGCTCGAGCTCAAGCGAGACACCGCGCTGTCGACGGGACTGTCGACCTCGCTCATCGCCGGCGGCGCGCTGACCGCGTTCGCCTACCTGGTGACCAAGCCGCAGCTGCTGCCGCACGGGGTGGTCGCGGCAGCGGTGGTGCCGCTGTCCACCGCGGTCATCCTGCTGGGCGGACTGGGCATGGTGGTGCGACGGCACACCGTGGCCCAGCTGATCGGCTGGCTGATCGTGGAGAACGGCGTATTCCTCGGCGCGATCACGCTGGTGGCGACGTTCCCCTTCATCGTCGAGGCGGGAATCTTCCTCGACCTGGTCGCCGGGGTGCTCATCATGCTCGTCGTCGTATCAGGGCTCACCCGCCGGCTCGCCAGCGCGAGCGCGGCCGAGCTGAGGGAGCTGCACGGCTGATGATCATCCTGGTGATTCTCACGGCGGCGGGACCGCTGGCAGGCACGGCGGCGGCGGCGGGCGGCGCGCGGGCCCGCCAGGCGGGCTGGGCAGGAGCGGCGGGGGCCGGCGTCGCGCTCGCCGCCGCGGTCTGCCTGCTGGTCGCGCAGCTGCACCGGGCCCCGCTGCGCGGCTGGGGCGGTTTCCTTTACCTGGACTCGCTCAGCTGCTTCTTCCTGCTGACGGTGGCCAGCGTGACACTGCTCGCCGCCGTCGGGTCCGTCGCCTACCTGTCGGCGGAGGAAGACTCGGGCAGGCTCAGCCGCTTCCAGGTCCGGCTCTACTTCATCTTCTTCGGGCTGTTCGCGTCCCTGATGCTCGCGTCCCTGGAGACCGGTAACCTCGGCCTGCTCTTCGTCCTGATCGAGGCCAGCACCCTGGCAAGCGCCGGGCTGGTCGGGCTCGAGGCCAGGTCGAACTCGCTTGAGGCGGCATGGAAGTACGTGATCATCACCTCGTTCGGCGTCACGATCGCGCTCGCGGGCACCCTGTTCCTCTTCTACTCAGCCAGCGGCCTGCACCTCGCGCCGGACCTCGCCCTGACCTGGCCGTACCTGTTCAGCCACGCCCATGCGCTCGCGCCGCAGAGCCTCCGGCTGGCGTTCCTGCTGGCGGTCGTCGGCTATGGCACCAAGGTCGGCCTGGCGCCGATGCATACCTGGCTGCCCGACGCGCACGCCGAGGCGCCGAGCCCGGCAAGCGCCATGCTGTCCGCGGCACTGCTCAACACGGGGATGTACGCGATCATCCGGTTCCTCGCGATCGCGCGGGCCGGGCTCGGCGGCTCCTTCCCCCGCGGTGTCCTGCTCGCCTTCGGATTCGCATCGATCGTGATCGGGGTCCTGTTCATGGTCCGGCGCGGGAACTTCAAGCGGATGTTCGCCTACTCCTCCGTCGAGCACATGGGAATCATCGCCGTCGCGCTCG
>Ga0302178_10000326_pt1 | contig 44555 bp, 40 predicted proteins | sample I_Palsa_E1_3_FD_198790 | JGI IMG/M metagenome (GOLD analysis project Ga0302178, IMG submission 198790) | Peat permafrost microbial communities from Stordalen Mire near Abisko, Sweden - I_Palsa_E1_3 | ecosystem: Environmental > Terrestrial > Soil > Palsa > Peat permafrost | place: Sweden...
CTTGATTGCCGGTCGGACGTACCGCCATCGTGAAAATCGCTCAAAACCACGTAGCCCAGGTCGAAAACCGCACAAGGCCATGAGTCAGAAAAATTGCTGAAATGTCTTAACTTGGGTGGATTGGGATAACATTGGGCCGCTGTATGCGAGCGTGGTTCCGGATATCGGACATCTGTTCGATGGTCATGGTGGCTACGATACAATCCTTGGCCGGTTTCGATACCGCGGTGAAAGCGAAGCGCAAATTGAAGCCGCAATTATGGAGACTTTACTTGGTTTTTCGTATCGACTCGATGAAGTTTGCTGCGCAGATGAACTCGCCCTTGAAAATTAAGCAGATAATTGAATGAAACAACTGATATTGTCACCCAATGCAAAAGGCGCCATATACGCCACAGCGGCCGCAGCACTGAACGGCACCATTGGCGTATTTAGCAAATTTTTAATGGAAAGCGGATTAAATTCAAGTACGATCGCTCTACTTAAAAGCCTTATCGGGTTTTCCTTTCTGCTAGTGATATTGCGAGGACGCTTCGAATCTGTCGGAAGTTATATTCGCGCCGGAATATGTGCATTTTTCGGCATATTCATGTTGTTCTATTTTGAAACTGCAGCCTATCAATATGATATTGCCGCAAATGTCGTGCTTACGCTGATGGCCTCGGCGGCGATTGTGGCTTTTGTATTAGGTCGGATTTTCCTGGGTGATGAAGTCAGCTGGACTCGCTGGGCCGGCCTACTAATTTGCATGATCGGCTTGGCCGTGTTTTTGGGCGTTTCCCGACCATCGAACCTACTTGGACTGGCTTACGCCGTGACGGCGGGAATTGGATACGGTGCTTTTTCAGTCATAGCCAAGTTGATAAAACTCGGCAGTGGCCTGGCTGTGACGCGCCGACTGTTGTTGTTTGGGAGTTTGTATCTTTCGTTGCCGCTTTTAAAAAATGGGGTAGTTTTCCCAGGGCTATCAATCGCTGCATGCGTGGGGTTATTAGCCCTGGCGCTGCTGCCATCGGTCGGCGGTTTTTACTGCACCACACGCGCCATTGAATTGGCAACGCCCGCACAAGTACAGTTATTTGAATTGTCCGAGCCGCTTTTTGCTGCGGTACTGGCACTCGTGTTTTTACACCAAATACCTGGCTTAAATACCTATCTCGGCGGTGCATTGGTGGTCGTTGGTCTATTTGTATCGCAGCAGAAATTTGGTGGTAAGCCGCTCATATTAGTCGAAGGCTAACTAGTCAGGCTCTGGTGCAAATAGCAAAATCGAGTTTGCCGATCAATTATAGCTAGCGGGCTGTTAGCCAAGCTACCACTAGATATGGCGCCCAGACTAGGGCCAAATTTCTATTTGCACCAGAGCCCCGCACAGACCGTGACGCGGGCTAGTGCCTAGCCTAGTGCCTAGCGCCTACGCCGACTTCCTGCAGCACACTCAGCAGCGCCACACTATGCGTCTGCGTGGCTTCCAGTTGCCCTGCCAGTTTCGCCGCCGTTTCACGCGCTTCGCCCGCACGTTGACGCGCCGCGTCCCGCTCGGCGCGGGTCTGCTCGGTCTCGGTGTGGGCGCGCTGTAACTCGGCACGCAAGTCGCTCACGTGCCCTTCGAGCTCGACCGTGCGCGCGGCGGCGTTTTCCAGCTCAGCAGCGATGCCCTGATGCGCGGACCGCACGCGACGGGCCGCCTCGGCATCGCGCGCCAGGCCAGCCTGCGCTTCGGCCAACTCGGTGCGGAGTTGCTCAAGGGCGGTTTGGGCCGCGTCCAGCTCGCCAGCCTGTGCCTCGAAGGCCTCGGCCATCTCTTGCCGCAGCACGTCGAGTTCCGCGCGCTCCGCGTCCCAGGCGTTTTGTGCATTGCGCAGCGCCTCGGTAGCCTCCTGCGCGTAACTCCAGAGCGTCGCAATCGCCGCGTCGCCCGCCTGCTGGACGGTTTGCGGCACCGCCACGACGGCGGGTTGAGCCTGCTCGGTCTGCGCCAGCCGCCAGTCTTTCATGACCGAGCTGGTCACGTTCATCTCAACGCCAGCGGCCCGACGCACGGCACTCACGCTCGGGAAAGCCGTCTGGTCGCTCTGCGCATACAGCGTGTTGGCCGCATCCACGATACGCTCGCGCACGGCGGCGGAAATAGTAGGGTCGGACATGGTCGCCTCCGGTTTCGGTTCGAATTGGAGTCCTAATTTTATGCCGATTATTCAAGGACTGCGTGCGACATTCAGCGAAACGGACGGCGCTGGGGCGAATCCTCGACGGCATGGGTGACGGTAAGCGTTCATACTGAGTGGGTCTAATACGCCACATTATGCATGCTCCTAAACCTTTGATCTGGGCCGAAGAAGTCGCCGATCTGGTGCGCCATACCCGGCCCTTACGCAAACAATACCTGGATGAGGTCGGCAAGACGCGCGGTGCGTCGGTCGCCAAGCGCCTACGCCGAGCCGCCATGGCACTCAGCGAGTGGGAGTGTGTATGAGAGAAACCCTGTTTATCCTTGACCCACGTTGCCTGCAAAACCAGTTGCTGCTTGAGCTGCGGCGCGACGGCATCTATTACAAGGCATCCGGCGCGGCGCTGATCGGTGGCATGGCCGTGATGCTGAATCACGGTGTGTTCCAGCTGCCTAAGCACTGCGAAGAAAGTGAGGCGGGTGGAATGGTGATACGGACGTGGCGGATTCCGAGCAAGAGCGGTCATTATCGGCTTGCTGAGATCGTCGCCGAACGGATTCGCCCTGCCAGTTGGTCTACGTTCGGCGGCTTTAATTTTTTAGGGCTGGTGTGGACCTAGCCGATCTCAACTTCGACGTACCGGCTAAACGAGACTAACCGATACTGGCACCGGCGCGTCGGCCAGCAAGACAACCCAATTCGGTTCGACATCCACCACCGGATTCGCCGGCGCACCTTGCGAGATGCCATTGTTTGCTCGGGGTCCGGCCGTTAAGCCAGTGCAAACTGGTAACGCGAACGCGCACCGACCGATGTCGGATGCTGGTTCCGACCGCTAGAGGCTGGGGCGCGCCTCGGTGGCAGGCACGTGGGCCGGCTCATCACAGCGAAATGGAACGATGCGCGCAGGCAGTTGCGCGAAGGACGCTCGTGCAACGCTCAGCGCCTGTTCTTCGGAAATGAAACGTAGCGGATGGGTGACGCAACGGTCGCCGCTCGCCAGCACAAAACGCCAATCGCCCGCGCGATCTTGATAGACGGTAATCCCTTGAAAAATCATCCATTGCTCCAAACAAATACAAGCACGTTGATGATAGACACGGAATGTGTCGAAGGCGCGGCAGTACATTCCGCATCAGGTCACGGGCTTAAAGCAGCCAGGTTTTGAGCCACCTGTGGGACTTACTTTGCGTGCTCTTTCCCGCTCAAATAGTTATACTATTTTTACGCGATGTGAAATGTTCCTTTAGGTCGCCATACACCACACGCTCCATACTGGGGTCATAAACACAGTTATCCTAATTAATTGGGGGCAGTTTGCGTCGCGCGCCAGGAATAGGCATGATTCCGGGGCAGTGCTGATATTCCGTCTAGGGAATGCGATGACAAAAGGCATGTCATGCTGGTCGCGGTGTTAACCAAGAATAGTACGCTGTTAGAGACGGTCAAGCTGTTTCCTCAATTGTCCGAATCTGACGCGACGGTCTATATTGAATCTATGGTCGATCTGATTCGCCACGTCACGACAGGCATGGCTATCGACGCCGTCATTGTCGATGCCGATGCGGATCCCAGCCTAGGCCCGCTCGAGCTACTGTCGTCATGGCGCGCCCATTCGCGCAGCGATTTCGGCGTGATCGCCATCGGACATTTCATCCATGAACACAGCATGTCACGCGCCTTCGAGCTGGGCGCGGATGATATCGTTGTCTGGCCGGTGAAAGTGGTCGAACTCTACACTCGGGTGACCCGCTGTGTGCAAAGGCGGCGTCGTGTCACGACCGAAACCACAGAAATAGTCATCGGTGACTATTGTGTACAGCAGCGTTCTCATCAAATCACTTACCGGGGTGAGCTGGTCCGGCTGACGGCGCGTGAATTTTCCCTCTGCTGGTTGTTCTTCTCCAGTCCCGGCATGCTACTCACCCGTGCCCGTATCGCAGTCGAAATCTGGGGGGCGGCGGCTGACCCGACGGGCCGTACACTTGAGCAGCATATTCATCAGTTGCGGCGAAAATTGTATCTGGATGGTCGCGGCGGCATTGAAATCGATGCCGTCTACGCCTCAGGCTATCGACTGCATGTGGTAAGCAAGCCCCCTGTACCCTTACCAGCGGTCGACAAGTGCGGCCCATCCGGGCTTGCGTAGGCAGGGCGGTTCAAATTCACGGGCGGTCATGGGGCCTTATTACGCAGGCGATATGCCGTCGGCGGCATCAGCAATTTTTTTCGGAATATTTTGCCGAGTCGGCTACTGTTGCCCATGCCGCAGCGGCGGGCAATTGTTTCGACCGGAAAATCGGTCTCGATCAGCAGACGGCACGCCCTATCCACGCGCACGCGTAACAGATATTCCAAGGGAGAGAAACCATCATACAAGACAATGCCGATCCGTCTGACCGATCGGCAAGCACTCGCATTGTCCATCACATCTGCGCGCCACTGACTGCAGGCGGAAAATGGAAAGCGCTAGATTCATAGGTAGCCGATGTCATATCTTCTCTCGGTGCGTCTCCTCGGTCGTTTTCTACACGGAACCGAACATTGCACACGCTAAAGCAACCTGCTTCAACCCGCCTAAGCCGCAAGCGAACGGGAATCCGACCCGAATAGATTGAATTGGCGGCACGCAATTAGGATGCCGTAATATATTGTGGTTTTGTTATCGTACATTAATTTCCATTTAGTCAAACGCTAAGACTTGAAATTCTGCGAGAGGCAACGCGTGCCACCGAACAAGCGCCTAAATCGATCAGATCGACACGCTAACCGATTCGCCACCGCTATTGCACCAGAGCCAGGTCGAGCGCTTCGGTCATGGGCGATCCTGAGAGAGGAGCGTTATCACGGGGGAAGGCGACGGGCAAGTCAGCCAGACGCAATTTGTGACGCTCATGTCAATCAACTGGATGCTGGTTACTCAAAATTGGATTGACCATCAATCAGGAAACCATACTATATTTCGAGTAGGCGTCAAGTCCACCAACGCCATTTTTCTTGCCCCGGATGTGAGCGATATCAAATTGGATATCGCCGATATAAAATTGGCTATTGGATACTTTTGCACCGGTTATCTATTCTTCTAGAAGCGAAGGTCGCTGCACCTGTCGGTTTGCCAACCGCCGTGAATGGATCGGACCGCAGACTGCCCTCGTTGGCGTAAGGGCTCACACGAACATCTCCGTTACCGGTGGTAACGGCAGGGTCTGACCCGTTGTGTCATGTATGCGAACACCGCATGGTAAAGCGGTATCTTCGCCCCAATGGGCAGGTAAGTGGATAAGGATGCCAGGAAAACGGAACGTTCGATTCCGGCCAGAAAACCACCGAGGGGACGCGTCGAGAGAAGAGATGACTTCGGCTACCTATGAATCTAGCGCTTTCCATTTTCCGCATGCAGCCGGTGACACGCAATATAGGATGGCCAATGCGCATGTCTGCCAACAGGTAAGGCAGGTTGGTATTGTCTTATTTGATGGTTTCTCGCTATTGGGTGCTGGTTTTATCGCCGAGGCTTTCCAGCAGGCCAATCAATTGGCGGCATACGGTGGGAGCCAGGGGCGCGTCGAATATCAGGTGCACCTGCTGTCGTTCAGTGGTGGTGTGGTGCGGTGCGGTGCTCGTCGGCGCTTGAGGTCTGTACCGAACGCCTTGATTTCCGTCAATATGGCAGTTCCGACGCATTGCTCACTGCAGACGGCACGATTGTCGGTCATGCCGAGTATGAGGCTGCGCGGTTAGACACAATGCCATTGAGTTCGTCGGAATTATCGTCCGACAGTATGCCAGAAGCGGTTCAAGCGCATACCGATCGACGCGGTTTTGACGCTGATAAACGTTGCGTATCCCTGAGCGCGGCGCTATCGGTCATCAAGCGGGATCTAGGCCTGGAGGCGGCGCACCAAATTGCCGAGCGCTTGCTTCATGACCTTAGCCGGAAACTTTTGTCCTCGCCTTTACTGCGGGATAACGGCACCCCTCTCGTACGCGACAAGATTCACGTCTCGGCTCGCTGGATCGAGGCCAATTATGACCAGGCAATTTCGATGGTGGACGCGGCTCAAATGGCGGCGATGAGCGAGCGGAACTACCTGCGGCGCTTCAGGGACGTGATGGGCATCACGCCCTCCGATTATCTGTTACAACTGCGCTTGGATAGGGTGTGCCGTCTGCTAATCGGGACCGATTTGCCGGTCGAAAAAATTGCCCGCCGCAGCGGCATGGGTAACGGTAGCCGGCTCGGCAACATATTCCGTAAGAGATTGTCGATGTCGCCGACCGAATATCGCCAGCGTCACAACTATAAAATGCTCGAGAGCGTGCAAAAGTTGGGGCGGCACCCAAGGCGGGCCGATCAAGCATCTGGGCACGGCGCCAGCTTCGCTTAGGGGAAGCGCTAACAGGTATCGCCCGGCGGCGGGAAGGCGCACAGCTTGGTCTCCGATTTCCATCCCAGGTGCTGCGGCAGCATTTTTCAAGGGCGCTCTGGTCGGCGAAGCCCACGGCGCTGGGGCGAATCCACCACGGGATCGGTGCTGGCAAGCGTTCAAACTGAGATGCTCGATAACCTAGACGCGGGGTTAGCGCCGATTGTTGCGCTCCGCCCCCGCCGGCAGGTCTACCTACGGCGGTCTTAATTCGCTCAGGACACTTCGCCCATGAAAAAGCAACTGCGTGTGTTAACCGGGGTTCACGCCGGCGCCCGGCTTGAGTTAACGTTCGGCATCTTACGGATCGGCCGGGAAGCGCATGCCGATATACAGATTAGCGACTGGACCGACGCGGCGACGGACCTCGATTATCGAAGTGACGGCATCATTACGCTGGGTGCGGCGGGCACCGGCCCCACCGCGCCCCCGCTGTATGACTGGATTCCCAGGCGCTATCACGACATCGTGCTATGCGTCGGTCCCGCCGATGAAGTCTGGCCAGCGGATCTCGCGCTGCTGCAACGGATGCTCGCTTCGCCCCCGGACCGCAATCTGCCGCCGCCCGGCCCTGCTGTATCGCGTTCACGCGCCAGTGTGGTCCGCTTGAGCGTCGTGGCGGCGACGGCGGCCGCGCTCTGTGGCACGGCGGTGCTAGCCGTCTCAAGCCGAACCCCCAAAGGCCCTCCGCCGAACTCCCAGGCCGGTCGTTGGCTGACGACAGACCGTATTCTCGCGCAACTCAAACCGCTCGACCTGCATCCCAGCCATCAGGGCGATCATATTCTTGTCGCCGGCATGGTCCCCACGGTAAAAGATGCCGACGCCGCCACAGAAGCCCTGCGTGGGGTACCGGGCGCCGCTATCGAGACGCACATCACGGCAGCCGACACCATCGTCGACGATCTGCACGCGTCGTTGGGCGAGCCCGGCCTGACGGTGAATTATCTCGGTGACGGCGGTTTTCGCATTGCTGGTGTAACCAGCCATATTGACCATGTTCAAAGCACGGTGGAGCGCATACGCGCCGACTACGGCACAGTCATCAAACGCGTGGCCGTTGACGTAAAAGAGCAAGGCGCAACCGTAGACAACGCCAGTTCCACTCTGACCGATGGGTCTATTCACTATGTCGAACTCGCGGATGGAACCAAAAACTTTGCCACGGTCAATCAACCTGAGCCGGTCGCCCCACCCGATGCGGCAACAGTGCCCGGCAATTCACCTGAGTCGGAGGGAGCGGTGAATGTCCCCGGCAATTAATCCCGCATCGATAGAAACGTTGGCGCAGATAGTCGGCATCACGACGGAAAAGAAACACCATCCACGCGTCACAAAATTAACCGCGGGTCTCAAGCTCGCAGCTGACGACATCATGCGCATGGCGCGCGGCGTCGAGGATCACGCGTTCGGTGCGCATTCAGTGGTCAATGGGCTGGTACGGCTCGTTTGGCGAAGCGGAAGTTGCCGTGCGCATGCGACGTGAGGTCGCGCCCGCACATTGGCGACGTAACCCCGAAAGTGCTGTCGCGTTCGGTCCAGCGCATGCAGCGGTCCTAGCCGCGATTTGAATTCATTCCGTACGCGCTTCGAGAAACAGTCAAAACGGTATGCGCCGACATGCATGATGGTTACATGTACGCGGCAATGGAAGTCTTCAGAACCCAGGCGGTTGTTGTAGATAGATACCACGTCGCCAAGCTATATCGAAAGCCGCTCGATACGTTGAGAATCAAAGAAATGGTGCGCCTGAAAGCCAAGCTGGACGAGGATGAGTAAATCGTTATCCGGCTAGGCCATCCGTTCGCGGTACTGATGTTGATCACGGGAAGGTATGCCGCCGCGAATTGGCCGTTGGTCGGCCAGGCTGCGGCGATCCTGACGATTCTGTACTGTCTGCCGCTGGAGCAGGCTTTTCCACGTACCGTTGAATGGAAACTGAATCTGCACGACATCGGTCAGGCGACAACGTGGAATGTCCTGCTAGACCGTGTTGTATACCCCCTCACGTTTGCCCTTGGCATCATACCATTGGTCGAAGTTTTATCCGGTTTTCGAGATGGCCTGCATATCGCAAAACTCTGGCCGGCCGAGTGGCCGTTGCCACTACGCACCTGCTTGGCCTTGCTGCTGTTCCAGATATTCGAATACGGGATACACAGGTGCAGGAAGAGGTACACGCCTCACCATCATGCGGCAGAGTCTATTTCCGTTTCGAAAAACGGAAAATTTCGAGGCGCCGTTGCCGTGGGAACGACGACGGGCCGAGGCGTTATCCAATACCGATAGCACAAGTTAAGCAGGCAATGGAAAGATAATGGACAACTGAATGTGGGTTTTCCGGGATGATCGAATTTGTCTGCCAGCCACGCGGAGGCTGGGTTTCTGAGCGTCCACCGTGCTCGGCAAGGATTCGTCAAGGCAAGAACTGCGCAGGCGAATCGAATGGAAGTCTCCATACCCAATTGGTCGCCGCTTCGCGGCCACCCAGATACCGTTTTCTAATAGCATCGAGTTGTCATATATCGGGTTTACGATATAGTAAATACGCCTGACTTAGGCTGGAGCTTTTGCAATCGGAGGTCGTCGTGGAAAATGAAGCCGAGCTGGGTGTGTCAACACAAACTACTGCGGCCGGTCTGACACGGCTGGCGGCGGGTATTGGCGAGTTGCTGCATGATAAATCGATCGACAGTCGCTTCGGCGCCAAGTTATTGAAGCGCTTGGACAAAGAAGCCCGGCTAGTGATCGAAAATCGCCTGGAACCTTTTAGCTCAGACGACGAGCTTGCTTTGAAAAACGCGCTTGGCCAACTACAACGCGCGCTCCAACAGAGCGAGGCAGGCCTACTAGTACAAACAATGGCCAAATTGCGTTCGAATGATGAAAAAAGGCGCCCCAAAAAAAATCCCGGAACCTAGCCGACGAGCTCTGACAACACCTCGACAAAATGCCCCCGCACCGCGACCGATTCAGGTCTGACGGGATTGAGTAGGCTTAGCTGCATCAGACTTCTTGAATGACCGATCCACGCAATCGCGCTAGTGCAACTCAACGTCACCTGTTGGTCAGGTCTATGCCCAGTATCTTGAAACAGGTTTGGCTGCGTTATGCGGCGATGTTGCTCGCTTTGGTGGGAATTGGTTTGTCGATGGGTGTGCCATTTGCTTCGGGCATCCATGCCGTATTCGCCGGCCTACGTGAATTGCCTTTGCACGTGTTTTTTATATTGGCTGCAAGCGCCGCCCTCAGCGCGGCAGCGAAGGCGGGAAAACTTCAATTATTGCAAACCGCTCTTGGTTTGCGCTTGCATTTTATGCGTACACTGGCCTTCACTCTGGTCACCGATTGCGCCTTCCTTGTCTCGCCATTGGGCGCCGCGGGTTATGGCGTGAATGTGGCGCTGCTCAAGCGCGCAGGGGCATCCTGGGCGACAGCAGCCACGGTAGTTGGAGCCGACCAGGCACTGGATCTGCTATTTTTCGCAGTCGCCATACCGGTCGGGCTGTTACTAGGATTGGACCCCCTGCGCAAGGTCTTCCCCGAGATAAGCGCCGCGATCGTCATCGGAAATTTACTAGCCGCAGCGCTTGCAGTCTGTACGCTATGGATCGTTCGGCGGCGCCTCGCAAGCATGCTCGACACCCTGAGTCGTCATATACCATGGCTTAATACGCGGCAGGCGCGATGGAGTCGATTTCGTCAAAACATGAGCTCCCAATGGACCATGCTCGTGACCGTCGGAGGCCGGCAATGCGTGACTTTGTTGTTGCTGGCTACGCTGCAATGGCTACTGAGATACGGCGCCCTGTGGTTTTGTATGCTTGAACTCGGTCACCGATTGCCATTAGGATTTGTTCTGGCCGTTCAGGCGATCGTCTTACATATCGCACTTTGGACAGGTGTTCCGGCAGGTGGCGGTAGTGGCGATCTGGCGCTTACCGTTATCTTTGCCCCGTGGATCTCATCCGTCACGATGGCGATGGCGCTAGTGTTATGGCGCTTTGCGACCCTCTATTGCCCACTCGTACTTGGCGCCATCGGCTCGGCAGTGCTTGCCGGCGGTAGAATAAAATCGCGTATGCAGCTGCCGGAGTAGGCATCACGCTATGTTGTCGTGCGATTTCCTGATGCGTACCGAGAGCGTGGGCCGATCGTCATGATCGACCCGCAATGAAAAAAGATGATAGGTCTGCGTGAGCAGCGCGAGCGGATAAGTCGCGCTCACGACGTCTTTGATCATGCGCCATTCTGCTCGGATACCCTTCCAATACCCAAGCTTCTCGGTTTTGCGTGCTTGCGTGACATGCGGCCAATGCGTCACGGTAACCGATAAGCCGCGTTCGATAATTTGACGATTCATGAATACTTCGATCCCGAAACGCGGCAATCCGTGAATCTGTTTCAGCGCATCGCTCAAGATATCTTTCCGGACTACCCGCTCGCCGGAAACAAAATCAAGACCGATAGCACGAAACATCAACAAACTATTCTGCCGCAAACTTATGCTGACTGCCGACTTACCGGACAAAACGGGGACCGCCAATGCCGTAACATGTTTCGCGGCCAGTCCTTTGAGATCGGCATCAAGCAACATAAGCAGCTCATTTTGTGCGGCGGCGATACCGGTCGCCATGGCGATGCTCTTACCCTGGTTCGCCGGATAGGAGATAAGGCGTACCGAGGGGAAACGCCTCACAATATCTGCAGTGTGATCGGTCGAACCATCGTCCACCACGATCACTTCGCTCAACAGCGGGTGCACCGATACCACGGCAAGCACAGCAGCAATTCTAGGCGCCTCGTTGAACGCGCAAATGATGCAGGAAATTCTGCTGGAGCTATTTGGCGCGCTGGTCATCATAGTGTTGTACGAATAAAAAGGGCCGAATCTAGCGGCTCAATCGGGCCGCTTGTGCTGTATATGGAACGATTTGGAGGCTGCTGAAAAATGGCTGCACTGAGCGTGGCGGCGTTTATCCAATGCATCGCACTTTGGGACTTGCTTGACTTGGGATGCGCTGCCGCGAATCTGGCCAGCTATTTTTAACGCAATCGCATTACACAGCAGTGACAATCAGGACATTCCCTTTTTATTCAGGGGTATTGCTGAGTTTTGCTGGGGATATGGCTTGCTAGCGTCGTCGACAATCTAGGACCAACGCTTTCAAAATTGTGACGCTTGATGATTTGACGTGTTTTTACCACGCTCGATATGCTGCGTCGCAGCAAAATCTGTAGACTGAAATCTGAGCGCTTGCCGTTGTGCGGCGAAGGCCGCAATACAACAGGAGAACGTGCTATGACGACTTTTCAGGCTTCACACCCTCCAGACACCCCCGTATTGCATGTCTTTGAGGATGCCGGCGGCTGGCATTGGGGCATCACCGTTCAGCGCGCGATGGGATACGGATTCAAACTGATTGCCTTCAGTGAAAGCGATTTTCCGGATGAGGACTCAGCCCGCAGGGACGGGAATCAAACGCTGGAAAGCCTTGCAAAATAAGCTAAGTTTGCCCGGCACTTAGACGGCCTACTGCAAGGTGAGGTTCACTTCGTTAGTGTCCGCCAGCCACTCAATCACCGGCTCACCCGCTTCGTCGGCAATGCCCTGCCCCCAAAATTGCGATGCGACCAGCACCTCGATATTGAGCCCTTCGAGAGATTCTCGGGCCACCACGGCGCCAATCTGCATGCGTCGCGCTCTCTCGATAATGCTCCATACCTTGGCCTGTCCGGCGGCACATTGCAGATCGATGCCAAACGCCTCTTGCAAAGCATGATCCTGCGATTTCCCCTTCATCCAAGGCACTTGTGAAGCCAGCGCTTCGTCTTGAAGTAATACGGTCAGCAGATTCCGCGCTTCAAACGGGGAAAGTGACACCACGGTGAGCCGCTCGGTTTCGAATACCTGCAATCGCTCAGAGTAGCCGCAAACCGAGGGCGGATTTGTATTGCTCAACATAGGCATTATCCTAAACGATGAAGTTAGACCGGCCCATATTATGGGGAAGAAATGGTGGTCACGACACAGACATGCCGAAGGAGCGTGCGTCGTGGCGAAATCTTCTTCGCCCGACGACTGCGTGGCACTATATCCTTAAAGGTCGCAACCATGATGATTAAGCGTCGTTGGGCATTGCGCCAAGCTAAACCGGTCTTCTAATTGTCGCCCGACTCGTTTCGAGTTAAATCAGAAGATGACTATGTGCTAACGACTTTTTTGCAATGCTAGCTAAGGTAACAATGAAACCTTCAGTTCCGGGCTTGGGCGTCAACCAAGGCTACCAGCCCAATGAATCGGTCGACCAGCAATTCATCCTCGAGGCATCGTCCCAACAGACCTCCCGACCGTCGATGAGAACGCCCCACTCTGAACTGGCCGCTTTGCGACCGCGGCCACTGCAACCCCAAGCAATATCCGGGCTTATGCCTTTGAATTCGATTGTCCCACCACAAGTCTCACCGTATATCCCGCCGTACATCCCACCGGGGAGACATGTCCTGGCTTCCGATGGGACGGTTACGCTTTATCCGCACTCATTCGACGCCTCTTTGCATCATGTTTTTGGGCAATTCTGTCCCACGACCGATTACGACGGCACGGCGTTTGCCCTTCTGCCTACCATATCCCCTGCGGACAAGGCTTCCTTCGGGCAACGTCAATTCGAGACCGCACCGCTTAATACGGTGCGCTTTGTCCGAAGAATTGTCGCTCCTGTCGGTATTCCCGCCAATCCCGTCGTTTTTCCTGATCCGCAGAAAGACCCATCAGAATTCATGGACCGTGTGTTGAGCATGCGTCACGAAAACAGCATTGAAGCAGAAAAAACGTTACACGATCTCCACACGATCATGCTCGACCAATTCCCAGAAACCACGGAGTCGCTTCGCCAAAGAGGCACACAGTCTTTTCAGCATTTTGAGCAAACGGATCCCGATGCCTTAAAAATTATCGCCGCAATCGATCATTACTCGGCACGGGGTAGTCATGCTCTTATGAACGCAATTGTTTGCGGCCACCATTCCCTGCCTGAATCCCTTGACGCTACGATGCCTGGCGTATATCGATCAGATAGCGAAGTGAAGGAATTGGTCAGCCAATTTTTGGTGCAATGCAAGGGAGGTGCAGACTATGAGTCACAAGATGTGCAAAACAGGTTTGACGCTCTCAACGAACTGCAGATGGAGACTCATGCATTAGACAGGTTTTTGCAATATGGCCCTTATATATCCGACGTGTGCGTCGTTAAAACCATTGCCCAAGTCACTGCGAATGCAGATGATATATCGCGCATGCAAGTAAATGGTCGCGATTACGTTCGCGCGTTTTTAATGAATCAGCCGATCATGTACGACAGCTTTTTGAGTACGGACTTTGATCCGCGTAAAGCGGAAACATTTGAAACATTTTCCAGGAACGAGTTCGCAAGCCGCCCGCAATACGTGATTGACTTCACTGACACAACAGGGAAGTCCGAGGTTTTTAGACAGGACGCTCTCGCAGATCTTAACCATGCGTACGAAGATCAAATCTCCGAAATCGTGCTAATTGTGCGCGCGAAAGCGTGCCGGGGGAAAATGATCGATAGCATTCCATCCAGAGTACGCGATGGAAAGAAGATACTCCTCTCGTCTGGGCATGTACTGCTGCCCTCGATGGCTGTGCGCTGCGATCAAGGATATATTCTTTTCGCTGATGCATATCATCGGGACTTCATACGCTAAGGGCATCCATGGTCAGCGGATGCCAGTCTAGAGCTGGCTTCATACCCTAGTGCATTAATTTATCGATAAGTTCTGCTAAGCGCTCGACATGCTCATCGATTTTTTCCGCCGGCACGCCGGCGTAACCGAGCACAAAGCCGTTGTAGTGCGGACCAGGCGCATCCGGCAGACAATATCCACTGATCGCCGACACAACCAAACCATGCTGTAGTGCAGCCTCGCTAACGACGGTATCGGCCAACGGTAGATTCAAGCGCACCGACAAGTGCATGCCGCCCGCGCCGCCCGAAATCGTGATGTGCTCGCCCAAGTGCTTTTGCAAGGCAGTTTGCAAGGCATCGCGCCGTTGCGCATAGAGGCGGCGCATACGGCGCAAGTGCAGAGCAAACTGCCCGCTGTCCATAAAATCGGCCAGCGCCACTTGCTCGACCACCCGCCCGCGTCGCGCGATCTGGCCCATGGCCAGCACCATGGGCGCCGCCAAGTGGGCCGGCACGACCATATAGCCGAGCCGCAAAGCGGGAAACAAGGTTTTGCTGAAGGTGCCCAGGTAGATGACGGGCGCGTCCTCTGTGAGCCCTTGTACAGCCGACAAGGGCGGGCCATCGCGGCGGAATTCGCTGTCGTAATCGTCTTCGATAATCCAAGCGCCCGCCTGCCGCGCATGCTCAATCAGCTGCAAGCGCCGCTCCAGGCTCATCACTGAGCCTAAGGGGTATTGATGGGACGGCGTGATGTAAATCAGTTTGGGCGGATGGCTCAACCATAGTTCGCGCGACGGCGCCAGGCCGTCGATATCGACAGGCACCGGGACAAGCTGCAAGCCCGCCGATTGGAACGCAGCACGCGCGCCGTTATAACCGGGATTTTCGATCCAAGCATTGTCTTGCGTATCGGCTAATAGGCGTGCGCAGAGGTCGAGGCTGGTTTGGGTGCCGTCGGTAATAAACACCTGCTCCAAGCTACAACGCACGCCGCGCGACACCTTCAAATAGTCGGCAATCGCATGACGCAATGCCGGGTGCCCCTCGGTATTGCCATAGCCCAAATGACGCGCGCTCATGGTTCGCCAGGCACGCTCAATACACAAACGCCATTGCGATAAGGGAAATGCGTCGAGCGCCGGCACGCCGGACACAAAGGCGGCCGATTCGTCGATACCTTGCCGGTCGCGAAACAGCCCCTTGACACGGCGCGACAAATCGACAGAGACACAGCTCGCTTCAAGCGGCGGGTGGGTCTGCGCAATGCCGACACGCGCCACGACCGTGCCATGTCGCGTCGCGATCACGAAACCTTCGTCAGCCAGGCGCTCGTAAGCATAAATCACCGAATTGCGGGCCATACCCAATTCTTCGGCCAGCGCCCGGCTCGCTTTCAGCCGGCTCCCCTGCCCTATCGTGCCGTCAAGGATCGCGGCGCGCAGGCAATCGTAGAGCAAGCGTTGTTGCGGCAGCTTGCGACCGCGCGCCGCGCGCTGGAAGGTTGCAACCAGCAGGCTATAGTCCATATTGTGTGTTGGTCGTGCAACGTGTAGCGTGTTTGGTGGATCTACAAATAACCGTCATCTTGGGTCTAGCAATAGCACCACGAAAATCTTATCTTAGCAGCTTCAACAACCCATTGACGAGATTGCTTGTGACCGACGCCGCCACCCCCGCCTCCGAACGCACCCGTGTCCGCCGCGCCGCCGAACGCGCGCATTACGATACCGAGACCCTGTATTCGATCCTGGATGACGCTTATCTCTGCCACCTGGCATTTAGCGACGACCGAGGTACGCATTGCATTCCAATGGCTTGCTGGCGTGAGGACGCCTATCTCTATATCCATGGCTCGAACGGTAGCCGCCTGATAAAACTCGCGGCCAGCGGCGCGCAAGTGTGCGTCACGGTCACCCATCTCGACGGCCTGGTGCTGGCGCGCTCGGCATTCAATCATTCGATGAACTATCGGTCGGCTGTCATCTATGGCGCCTTTGAAATTGTCGAGGGTCAGCATAAAGCACGCGCCTTCGATGTCTTTCTGGACAATATCGCCAGCGGCCGCTCACAGGAAGCCCGCCCGGGCGACCCGAACGAAATGGCCGCCACCACGCTGCTACGCATTCCTCTCGATGAGGCCGCCACCAAGGTACGCACCGGCGGCCCGAAAGACGATGCCGACGATATGGCGCGACCGGTCTGGGCCGGCGTCCTGCCGCTAGCACTGGTTCCGCTGGTTCCCGTGCCGGATGGCAAGCAAACCGAACAACCGGACTATGTCAGGCAATGGGCTCGGCGCGGTAACGTACTTTAAGCCGGCGGCGGCTTGATGCGCCGACACTGCTCGCGCTATATGCAGAAAGCGCGCCAAAGGTGAGATGAAACAGGGAACTTGCCCGATTGTCATTGGCGCGCTTCAAATGAAATAGCTTCGGTACAATCGGGAAGTGACATCGTCCACCCTGGGCATATAACGTCGAACAGAGCGCAACATGAAAATGATAGGCTTGATGGGCGGCATGAGCTGGGAAAGCTCAATCCTCTATTACCGAATTATCAATGAGCAGACGCGTCAACGCCTGGGCGGCGTGCACTCCGCGCGCAGCCTGATGCTGTCGGTGGATTTTGCCGATATCGAGAAGCTCCAGCACGCCGGTCAATGGGACGAACTGACACAGGTTATGCAGGACGTGGCCCGGCAACTGGAACGAGGCGGAGCGGATTTCCTGGTCCTCTGTACCAATACCATGCACCGCATGGCGGACGCCATTACCGATGCGGTCAAGATACCGCTGCTACACATCGCTGACCCGACCGCACAACATATCAAAGCCGCTGGCTTTAAGAAAATAGCTTTGTTGGGCACCGCTTTCACGATGGAAGGCAATTTCTACAAAGGTAGGCTAAGCGAGCTGCACGGGCTTGAAGTGATGGTTCCAGAAGCCGAAGATCGGCGGGCGATTCATCAAATCATCTATGAAGAACTTGTGATCGGCGTGGTTCGCCCCGAGTCCAGAGAAGTGTACCGTCAAGCGATTGCACGCCTGGTCCAAAATGGCGCGGAAGCCATCATTCTGGGTTGCACTGAAATCACGCTGCTGGTTGGCGAGGCAGACAGCCCGGTGCCGCTATTCGATACCACGGCTTTACATGCCATCGCGGCGGTGGATTTTGCCTTGAAGTAAGACGAAACAAGCCGGTAGCGCGGAATACACGGTTCCTCGTGCATCGTCGGTGGCAAGTGCCGAACGAAAGCAAATACAGGGGCAAATAGGCTGAAAATAGGCATAAGTGTGAGTTATATTCATTCGGCTAGCGTTTGGCCGCAGCTTGCAGTGCGGCCGGGGATTTGCTAACCTTGGCCGGGAAAATCTCTGAGAAAAGTCCCGTATCGCGCTTGCATCCCGGCGCTTGAGCGGCACCGATCCAGAGTGGCCTGTTTTCGTTTCTTTTCAAATTCGAACGACAATGCCGCCGGCCTTCTGGCGGCATTGTTATTTTGGTGCGCGGGTGAAACCGGGAGCATCGCAATTTAATCCGGAGTCACCATGTCTAATCCAGCGAAAAAACCTATCGTCCTAACGGGCGATCGCACAACCGGACCGCTGCACCTCGGTCATTTTGTCGGCTCGCTGCAATCCCGTGTGAAACTGCAAGACGAAGCCGAGCAGTACCTGCTGCTCGCTGACGCACAGGCAATGACGGATAACGTGGGTCGCCACGTCAAAGTCAGCGAGAACGTGCTCGAAGTCGCGCTCGACTATCTGGCGGTCGGCATCGACCCGGCCAAATCGACGATCTTTATCCAATCGCAAATCGCCGAATTGTGCGAATTGACCCAATTCCTGCTGAATCTGGTCACCGTATCGCGGCTTGAGCGCAATCCCACCATCAAGGAAGAAATCCGCCTGCGCGGTTTTGAGCGCGATATCCCGGCCGGCTTCCTGACCTACCCGGTCAGTCAGGCCGCCGACATTACGGCGTTCAGAGCCAGTATCGTGCCGGTCGGCGAAGACCAAATTCCGATGATCGAGCAGACCAATGAACTGGTGCGGCGCTTTAACGCCACAGTCAGCACCGAAGTCCTGGTCGAATGTTCCGCGATGATTTCGTCGGTGGGCCGTCTGCCCGGCATCGATGGCAAGGCCAAAATGAGTAAATCGCTGGGTAACGCCATCAGCTTGAGCGCAACGCCCGACGAAATCAGCCAGGCCGTGAAACGCATGTATACCGACCCCAACCATCTGCGCGTCGACGATCCCGGCATGGTTGAGGGTAATGTGGTATTTGCCTTCCTCGATGCTTTCGAACCAGATCGCGAACGTGTCGCCGAGTTGAAAGCGCATTATCAGCGCGGCGGCCTCGGTGACAGCGTCGTCAAACGCTTGCTCGACGAACGCCTGCAGGCGCTGATTGCGCCGATACGCGAACGGCGTCTGCAATTCGCGGCCGATCGCGGCGAAGTCTTGGCGATTCTAAAACAAGGCACGGAACGCGCGAGAAATACCGCAGCGGCGACGTTAAGCGATGTTAAACGCGCTTTGGGTTTGAATTACTTCAGCTAAGGCCCGGTGCGGCGGCAATCCGGGCTGGCTCATGCCATCAGGCTGCTACATGATGAAGTGGGTCGCAACATGGCAATGCTGGGCGTTGTCCGTTGTAGCGGGCTTAGCCGGGACAGGCTGCTCAGGAAGTAGCCCTTGCGGCAAACTTAATCTCATCGCTTGTCGGGCGATTCCAATGGGTCGGTCTATTCGACAAAGCGATACTATTCAGCGGATTGGATACTTAGCATGGACCGCAAGAAATCAACAAATGCGCGTACCTTTGCTGATAAATGGCGGTTCTGCGGATACAAAATCGAGAATGGCCGGGAGCGCCCTGCATGATCCAGAAGGACTTCCACAAGATCGCCACGCTGGACCGCAGCGGCGGCCGCGAACTTGTAGGTCTGGTATAGCCCGCCCCCAGCATTGACCCATGCGACGCAACCCAGCGCATCGTTGAGTATCCGCATCCGGCTGCGAATCGGATACTCGATCTCTTCCCCTTTCTCATCCTTGAACAACCAGATCAACGGGCGCCCGGTATTCGGCGACACGTACTGAATGCAATCGTGAGCCTCAAGCTCATTCAGAGATCGTGGCGTGCCCTTTTTCATCAAGTACTCGGGCGTCGCGAACACGCCCAAAGGCGCGTCCTCGAGCTTGTATGCGACCAGCCGCGAGTCGCGCTGAATGCCTAGCCGTATTGCGAGATCGAAGCCCTCGTCGACAAAATCGATGATCTTGTCGGAGATACTGAGCTCGATTTCGATCTGTGGATAAGCCGCGGTGAACCTGGGCATCAAAGGCAGCAAGCGATGCGTGCCGTAAGCGGCACTGACGCTAATACGCAGCAGCCCGCTGGGCACTGTCTGCGCGCCGGTGATAGCGCGTTCTGCCTCGGCGATCTGATCGAGCGCTTGCTGGCACTCCTTCCAAAACAGCTCCCCTTCGTTGGTGACCTTCATGCTGCGCGTCGTCCGCGAAAACAGGCGCACGCCTAGACGCAGTTCGAGCCGGCTGATTGATCGGCTAACCGCCGCGGGTGTGACACCGAAGAACTCGGCTGTCGCGGTGAAACTGCCCAACTCTGCCGCTTTACAAAATTGCTCGATGCTGCCGAGCTGAGTGGAATCGACCGCTGCCATTTATCATTCCATTATGTAACAAATGAAATGATTCTACCGCCATTTATCATATAAAAACAAACTAATACACTGCAGTCACTGCTTGAGAAAAAGACCGCTCAAGCTAACCGGCAAGCTTCGCTGAGGCTCGCCACACGATCCGCTCCAACTCAAGGAACTACCATCATGACCAGCAAACTCCGCCTTTTCACCTCGCCTTCGGCTTTCCCGAACCCGCAGCGCCTGCGCCTGTTTATGCACGAAAAAGGCATTGCCGATCAGTTCGAGGAGCGTGTCTATGACATGACGCCGGGCGGCGAGCAGCGCCAATGGCCGCATCTGAAAATGAACCCGTGGGGCGAGACGCCCACCCTTGAGTTGGCCGACGGCAGCTTTATTTCCGAGACCGCCGCCATCGTCCGTTATCTCGACCAGGCCTACCCTGGCCGCAAGATCATGGGCGAGGGTCCGTTGCAGCAGGGTCTCGACAATATGTGGGATAACCGCATCTGGGTGCATATCCTGTACCGCGTCGTCACGGCCTTCCATGTCCTGCATACCGGGCTCGGATTCAAGCTTGAACTGACCAAAAATGAGGCCTGGGGCGAACATTGCCGCAAGGAGGCGCTGGCGCATGCGGCGCTGGTCAACCAACATCTGTCGGACGGTCGCGAGTGGATACTCGGCGGGGACGCACCCACTTTTTCGGACATCACACTGGCAACCGCAATTGCCTTTTCCAAGTTCCCGGTCAACGCCACGCCGCTGGACGAGCGCTTCGAGCATCTGGATGCGTTCTGGAAGCGCTGGCAGACCCGGCCGTCCTTCCAGGCGGCCTATGCGGACCGCAACAGTGGCGTGCCGGAGTTGGATAATCCTCGGGGAAAATGACCTAAGCGGCTCGGCGGAGGACTTCGGCATCAACGCTGCAGTTCTTCGCCGCGACCCGTGCCAGGGCGTCACTGCGGAGCAGCAGTCAGCCGATATGTAGCAAATCTGCCCGCGAGGGCATCGATTGCGTGGTAACGCTTGCGACAAACCGCGATATACGCTGGCCAATACTGAATCCGGATCTTCTGCTTAGGCGATGAATGCCTTCGTCAACGTTCGATCCAAATTTTTATGTTTTTAAGTTTGCCTCGCAGTCGTCCCAGTATCGAAGCGGATCGCGATGCTGTGGATAGCGCGCGTCGAGCCACGCGGACAGTCTGGCCCAGTCTGGATGATTCGTGCCTGTCTGAGCAGACCAGGTCGACGACCGCTCAAGAATCTGGCCGTTCTCGCCATCGCGGACCAGCACACTGCCAAGACCGCTCGAGCTGTTCGACTGCGATTCCACTTGGTACCGCGGCAGAATCCTGAGTTCAGCCCCTTGCGCCCAACCGTAGACACCGCGAACGATACCGGCCGGATCTCGCAACTCTATGGGTCCGCTCTTCGGGCGCACGGCAGTCCATCCCTCAGGAAATTCGGTGACGACCTCGCTCTTGGCTTCCCTCACCCACTTCACCCGCCATGTACGCTCCATCGCGTCGCGTACGCGAGTCACCGACGCATAGCCATGAGGCAGCTCGATCGCCACAGGCAGCGTAATGAGGTTGTCTTTCCAAAGTTTGGATTCCTCGTCGACCCGCTCGACCTCGTCGAATACACCTGCTTCGAACGGGTTCTCCGGCCGGCTCGATACTTTGACGTTCCCGCCGGGCAGTCCCTCGAAAAGGCGCTCAGCATCCTGGCGGGTAAGTTTTGTCTTGCCTTTATTCATGTATCTCTCTGCAGGAAGTGATTCTGTCGCGGTAAGGAAAATCAGGAAAAATTCGAACGGAACGAATAGGAATGCTTATTTCGCGAAATCGTAGCACTGTTCGGAGACTGAGCTTGAGATAGATCTCGTCCATTTATAGATCTCGTCTATTCACCAACTTCTGCCGCCCCTCTGCTTTCCCGGTCCGAGCGCCTTCTTAAGCATTGGCAGAATGTTCGATTGGCCGACCGACACTGCTCGCCACGCTTTATCAAAGGGTCTTTGGGTCCGCAGAACTTTATGTCGTTTGACAGCGGTTTGTGAGTTCGTCAACGAGAACCCGCATGTTCTCAGAGTAGTCGACCGGAACGATGACCAACTGCACGCCCCCTTCGCGGAACGCCGCTTCCAGCGTCGGCGCCAATGCTTCGGCATCCTCGACGCGCCGCCCTTGAGCCCCATAAGCCTGCGCATACTTGACAAAATCGGGGTTACCGAAAGTGAGACCCCAGTCCGTGAAGTTGTCGACGGCCTGCTTCCAGCGGATCATGCCGTAGGCGTCGTCCTGGATGATCAATACGACGAGGTTGAGTCTGAGCCTGACCGCTGTTTCGAGTTCCTGCGAATTCATCATAAAGCCACCGTCGCCGCACACCGCCATCACGCGCCGGGCAGGATAGAGTAGTGCGGCCATCATCGCGGACGGCAAGCCGGCGCCCATGGTCGCCAAGGCATTGTCGAGCAGCAATGTATTGGCGCTGCGAGTCCGATAACAGCGAGCGAACCAAATCTTGTACATGCCGTTATCGAGGGCGACAATGCCGTCGGCGGGCATGACCTTGCGTACGTCGTGCACGATGCGTTGAGGCGTTAATGGGAAACGCGATTCCTGGGCCCGATCCAGCGTGCGTTGCAAGATACCTTCGCGTAGTGGCGCCAAGGCGGCCGCATTCGGAAGCCTGCCTTGAACCAGGTCGGCGAGCCGTCCCAGACTTAGGCCAAGATCACCCACCACTTCGGCATGCGGGAAGAACACCTCCTCCACGTGCGCTGGCGTATAACCCACGTGAATCACCGTCGGTCCATTCGGCCCCATAATAAACGGAGGCTTTTCGACGGTGTCATGTCCGATTGCGAGGATCAGGTCGGCGCGGTCGATCGCCTCGTGCAAATAGTCGCGCGCGCTTAGCGCGGCCGTTCCCATCCAGAGTCCGGTAGCCTCATCATCGCTGAGAGCCGCAACCGTACCTTTGCCCATCTGCGTGTTGAAAAACGGGATACCGGTGCGCTGAATAAATTCAGTCAATTGACCCGCAAGTCGCGGCCGGTTGCTGGCGGCGCCGAACATGACCAGCGGACGCTCGGCTTTCATCAGCAAAGTCGCGGCCCTTTCTATAGCAGCCGCTTGCGCCATGGGGAGTTCCACGGGATGAAGCGGGACCAGCGCCACCGCTTCGCTAACCTCAACGGCGGCCACGTCTTCCGGCAGCTCAAGGTGGACCGGCCCGGGCCGTTCGTCCGCGGCGAGCCGGAATGCCTCGCGCACCACGGTCGGAATACTCGTGCCGCTGACTATTTGCCGGGACGCTTTGGTCAACGGCTTCATCGTGGCGACAATGTCGACTATCTGGAAACGTGCTTGATGCGCGCTCATAATCGGCTTCTGACCGGTAATCAGGACCATCGGCATTGCACCCAGATGTGCATAGGCCGCCCCCGTCACCAAGTTCAATGCGCCGGGGCCGAGCGTCGCCATGCAAACGCCCGGCCGTCCGGTCAGGCGGCCATAGGTCGCGGCCATGAAAGCAGCAGACTGTTCGTGGCGGGTCAGGATCAGCTGGATGCTGGAGCGCCGCAGCGACTCGACTAGATCGAGATTCTCCTCGCCAGGTACGGCGAAGATGCGATCGACACCTTCATTCTCCAGAGCCTTGACGAATAGGTCGGATGCTTTCATGACTAGTTCCTCCTTATCCGCGGGTCTTGCCGAGCAGATCGATGATCTCCTCGGTCGTGCCGGTTTCGCCCAGCCGCGGGAAAATCCGCGTGATGCTGTTGACGTGAGCATCGGGGTTCATATCGGTCATGGCGTCGACGGCAAGGGTGATGTTAAATCCCCGTTCGTGGGCCTGACGTGCGGTCGACTCAACGCCGATGCTGGTGGCAATGCCGGCGATCACAAGCTGCGTGACGCCCTGCGTCTTCAGATACTCGTCAAGATCGGTGTTCGTGAACGCGCCCCAGGTCCGCTTTGTCACCTTATGGTCGGCCGCTTGCTGTGTCAGCTCAGGAATCAGGTCGGCCCAGTCGGCGGGCAACTCGCCAAGCTTACGAGCCTGCTCCGCCCGGCCCGGCGCGCCGCCCGCAACGTTCACGAGCACCACCGGCAAACCATGGCCGTGGAATGCATCCAACAGTGCGCCGGCGTGCTTGACGATCTCGGCAACCGGGTGGGCGACGGGAAGTGAAACGATACCATTTTGCAAATCAATAAGGACCAGAGCGGTCTTCGGATCAAGCGTGCTGAGCGTCATAGCGTTTTCCTACGTGTAGTGGTGAAGAATGCAAGCATCGACCTATCAGGCCGATGTCTCTCACTACAAACTATCACATTCTCGGCACTACCAAGGAATAGGCTATGCGCTACGCCTCCTCGACCTTACGGTACAAACCGATCACCGCCGAGAAATCGAGCCCGCCGCTGCCTTGCTGGCTTAGCAATTGATACAGTTGTTGCGCCAGCGCGCCGAGCATCACAGGTTGCTTGACCTGCTTGGCGGCTTCCGTCGCCAAACCCAGATCCTTGAGCATCAAGTCGGCGCCGAAGCCTCCGGTATAGCCGCGTGACGATGGCGCGGTTTCGCTCACGCCAGGATAGGGGTTGTAGGTATCGGAGCTCCAGCAACGGCCGGTCGAGGTATTGATAATGCCGGCCAGCACTTGGGTATCGATACCGAGGGCTGCGCCCAGTGACATGGCTTCGGCCACGCCTATCATCGAAATGCCGAGCAACAGGTTGTTGCAAATTTTGGCGACCTGACCCGTGCCGCTGCCGCCGCAATGAACAATGTTCTTGCCCATATTGGCCAGCACCGGTTTGATCTGCTCGAATACGGCTGGTGTGCCGCCCACCATAAACGTCAGTGTGCCGGCTTGTGCGCCGCCGGTGCCGCCCGAAACCGGGGCATCGGCCAGAGCGTTGCCTTGTTGGCTTGCCGCCGCGGCCAATTGTTTGACGGTTTCAGGATCGATAGTGCTGGAATCGATCAAGGCCACACCAGGCGCCACGTGCGCCAGCAAGCCATCGGCGCCCAGATAGACGGCACGTACGTGAGCCGCTGCCGGTAGCATGGTGACAATCAATTCACTACTTGCGGCCAATTCTTTGAGCGTCTCGGCGCGAGTCGCACCCGCATCGACTGCGGCCTTGAGCGCCGCCTGACTCAGGTCGTACACCGTCAACGCATGGCCCGCTTTCAGCAGGTTATGGGCCATCGGCCCGCCCATATGACCCAGACCTACGAATCCTATCTTCATCAAATTTGCTCCGTCCGTTGGCGAAATCGATGCCGCTGCATGCCGGGGCAGCGGCTCAGGGCGTGTTAACGCAAGCTAATGGTGGTATTCACACCATCATTGACAGTCGCGTCATCGAACCAGCGCGCCGTCACGGTCTTGGTCTGGGTATAGAACTGCACGACTTGCTTGCCGTAGGGACCCAGGTCACCGAGTTTCGAACCGCGCGAACCAGTAAAGCTGAAATACGGCACGGGCACCGGCACCGGGATATTGATGCCAACTTGCCCGACATCGATTTCGCTTTGGAATTTGCGCGCCGCCGCGCCGCTTTGTGTAAACACGCCAGTGCCGTTGCCGAACGGGTTGGCATTAACAAGCTCGATCGCCTGATCCAGCGTGTCGACTTCGATCACCAGCAGCACCGGCCCGAAAATTTCGGTGGTGTAGATTTTCATATCGGTTTTCACGCCGGCAAACAAGGTCGGGCCGATAAAATTGCCCGATTCGTAACCCGGCACGCGGCAGTCGCGGCCATCGAGCAATAATTGAGCGCCTTCACGTTCGCCGTCGGCGATCAAGCCCAACACGCGCTCCTTGGCTTGCCGCGAAATCACCGGACCGACATCGGTGCCGGCTTCGTGACCGGCGTTAATCTTCAAGGTCTTGGCCTTGGCGACCAAGTCCGGCAACCACTCTTTCGAGGCTCCCACCAGCACCACCACCGAGGTCGCCATGCAACGCTGGCCTGCCGCGCCAAAACCAGCGCCGATCAAGGCGTTCAGGGTTTGCTCTTTATGGGCATCGGGCAGCACCACTGCATGATTCTTGGCGCCCATCATCGACTGCACGCGTTTGCCATGTTGGCTAGCGAGGTTATAGACATGGGTGCCGACGGCCGTCGAACCGACAAAGGAAATGGCTTTGATATCCGGGTGAGTACAGATGGCGTCGACCACCTCTTTGCCGCCCTGGACTACGTTGAGCACGCCCGCTGGAACACCGGCTTCGATCGCCAGCTTGACCAGTTCATTGGTCGACAAGGGGTCTTGCTCCGACGGCTTGAGCACAAAGGTGTTGCCGCTGACGATTGCCATCGGGAACATCCACAGCGGTATCATCGCCGGGAAATTGAACGGTGTAATACCGGCGCACACGCCCAGCGGCTGACGCAGCGTGTAGGTATCGATCGCACCGGCAACGTTCTCGCCATATTCGCCGAGTTGCAGCGAGCCGATCGAGCAAGCGTGTTCAACCACTTCGAGCCCGCGAAAAATATCGCCTTCGGCATCGGGCAGCGTCTTGCCTTGCTCAGCCGTGAGAATCTGTGCAATCCGCTTCGAATGTTCGCGTATCAGACTTTGGAATTTCAGCATGATGCGGGCACGCGCGCCGCTCGGGGTCGCGCGCCAGGTCTTGAACGCTTCCTTGGCTGCAGCAACCGCGGCATCGACTTCGGCGGCGGTCGCGAACGGCACGCGCGCCAGCACTTCCTGAGTCGCCGGATTAACAATGTCGCGCCATTCAGTGCTGCGCGATTCGATCCACTCGCCATTGATCAATAACTTGACAGTTGGGATGGTCGTGTTGCCGGCTTGCGATAAAGCATTCATTGTAAAAACTCCTTAAGAGCCTTGAAAGGTGAGTGACAAACACAAGATTTAACGCAAGTCCGGGAAATCCTCTTCCCAGAACTCCAGCGCACCGCGCTGTGTCAGATCGGTACGCGCCGCTTCGCGCCTGCGCAACTCGACGCGGCGGATCTTGCCGGAAATGGTTTTAGGCAATTCGGCAAACTCGATGCGCCGAATCCGCTTGTACGGTGCGAGATGGGCGCGGCAATATTCAAAAACCGACCGCGCCGTCTCGCGATCGGCCGTAAAGCCCGCGCGTATCGTCACAAAGGCTTTGGGCACCGCCAGCCGCAGCGGATCGGGGCTGGGCACCACAGCGGCCTCGCCGATGGCCTCATGTTCGATCAGCACGCTTTCGAGTTCAAACGGGCTGAGGCGATAATCGGAGGCTTTGAATACATCGTCGGCTCGGCCAATGTAAGTAAAATACCCATCGGCGCCGCGCTCGGCTAAATCGGAGGTGCGGTAAAAACCGCCTTGCATGGCACGCGCGGTTTCGGCCTCATTGCCGGCATAACCCGTCATCAAACCTAGCGGGCGGTGCGCCAGCTCCAAGGCAATCTGACCTTCTTCGGCCGGCTGATCATCGTGATCCAGCAAGACAATGCGATAGCCGGGCAAAGGGCGCCCCATCGACCCCGCTTTAACGAGCTGCCCAGGTGAATTGCCGATCTGGCAGGTGGTTTCAGTCTGACCGAAACCATCGCGTATCGTAATGCCCCATGCAGCACGCACGCGCTCGATAATTTCCGGATTGAGCGGCTCGCCCGCGCCCACCAACTCGCGCAGCTGCGTCGGATGGGCCGCCAAATCTTCTTGTACCAGCATGCGCCAGACGGTCGGCGGTGCACACAGGGTCGTCACACCGCAGCGTGCGATGGTGTCGAGCACGTTCGGCGCGTTAAAACGTGCATAGTTGAAAACAAACACCGTAGCCTGAGCGTTCCAGGGCGCGAAAAAACAACTCCAGGCATGCTTGGCCCAACCCGGCGAGCTAATATTCCAGTGCACGTCGCCAGGCTTCAAGCCGATCCAATACATGGTCGACAAATGCCCGACGGGGTAGCTTTGGTGATTGTGTGCAACCAGTTTGGGCTTCGACGTGGTGCCCGACGTAAAATACAGCAGCAAAGGGTCGGTGGCGTGAGTGACGCCCTGCGGCTCGAACTCGGCACTGGCCTGATAGGCGTTCTCAAACGTGAACCAACCCGGCTCGTCGGCGCCAACCACAATGCGGCGCAAGGGTGTGTCGATGCGGGCGAATTTATCGAGCTCGGAAGCTGCGACCACCACCGTATCGATCTCACCTTGCGCAATGCGCTCGCGTAAATCGGCGGTGGCCAGCAAGGTAGTGGCCGGGATAATCACGGCCCCCAGCTTCATGGCCGCCAACATCACATCCCATAACGCCACGTGATTGGGCAGCATCAGCAAAATGCGATCGCCGCGCACCACCCCCAACTCACGCAGGAAGTTGGCCACGCGATTCGATCGCTCGGCCATTTGCGCATAGCTTAAGCGGGTTTCGCGACCGTCCTCCTCAACGATCCAAAGTGCGGTTTGCCCATTGCCGGCAGCCATCACATCGAAGTAATCGAGCGCCCAATTGAAACGATCGAGCACAGGCCATGCAAACTCCCGATAGGCCCGGTCATAGTCTTCGCGATGTGTCAGCAAAAAATCGCGTGCAGCAATAAAAGCCTGTGTTCCATCCATCGATGTCTCCTGTCGTTTCGACCGAATTTGGCGCAGAGCGCTTATTCCGGTCCCATGCATAGCTGACGACTAGCCCCACCGCAACTGATGCGCGGTTTCGGAGCGGGGTAAGGTAGTACCGGACGATACAAAAAGCAGAGCTTGCGCTGTTACAGGTCGCGCGCAATCACGATACGCTGGATTTCGCTGGTACCCTCATAAATTTGTGTGATGCGTGCGTCACGATAATGGCGTTCAACCGGATAGTCTTCCAGGTAGCCGTATCCACCGTGTATCTGAATCGCTTTCGAGCAGACCCATTCGGCCATTTCCGATGCGAACAATTTCGCTTGCGACGCTTCCGACAAACAGGGCATGCCTTCGGTGCGCATCCGTGCGGCATGGTGCGTCAGCAAACGCGCCGCATTGATGCGCAGATGCATGTCGGCCAGCATCTGGCTAATCGCCTGATGTTCGGTCAGAGCCCGGCCAAATTGCACGCGTTCATGCGCATAACGGCGCGCCGCATCAAAAGCAGCTCGCGCGATACCAATGGCTTGTGCGGCGATACCGACGCGCCCCCCCTCGAGATTGGAAAGGGCAATCTTCAGCCCTTCACCGCGTGCGCCCAATAAATTAGCTTCGGGTATGCTGCAGTCTTCCAGCGAAATCGCGCAGGTATCCGACGCGCGTATGCCCATTTTTTGCTCGGGATGATTGACGTTGAAACCCGGTGTCGCGGTCGGCACGATAAAAGCCGAGATGCCGCGCTTGCCGAGATCCGGATCGGTCACGGCAAAGACAATCGCGAGACCGGCGCGCCGGCCGTTGGTGACAAACTGCTTATTGCCGTTAAGCACCCAGCGCCCGTCTTTCAGCACCGCACGCGTCTTCAGATTGTTGGCCTCGGAGCCGGCCTGCGGCTCGGTCAGGCAGAATGCACCGATCACCTCGCCGCTGGCCAAACGCGCCAGATGCTCGGTTTTCTGGGCGGGCGTGCCGAACTTTAGAATCGGGCCGCAACCGACCGAGTTATGGACGCTCATCAGCGTCGCGCAACTGGCGCAACCGGCGGCGATCTCCTCGATAGCAAGCGCATAGGCGGTATAGTCGGTGTACGAGCCGCCCCACTCCTCCGGCACGATCATACCCAGCAAACCCAATGCGCTCATTTCGGCGACGATTTCGTCAGGCAGGTGCTTGTCCTTGTCCCACTGCGCGGCGTGGGGCGCGAGGCGTTCGCTGGCGAAACTGCGCGCCGCATCGCGTATCATGCGCTGCTCTTCAGTGTAAAAATCTGGCATATAGCTCCTGCTCGTGGAGACGTTTGGCATGGCGCCCCGGCACCGGCGGGCACACACGGCGCACATCGTATTGACTGAGCCGACGCTTTAAAAATAGGCATCGGCTGGCTTTAGTATAGTAAATCCAGTAAATTATAGAACCGTGTCGGCAGGCTTTCTATCGCACAGGCGCTCAAAATATTTGGAAGAATTTACCATGTTCGCTTAGTATCGAACGCTATAGGCCGATTGAGGAGCGAGGCGTGGAAAAAGGCAGTATCGCGATATGTTTCGTCGAAAAAGCGATCCGCGGCTTACGGCGGCGACGCATCGACGCGGCGCCGATTTTGCGCGCGGCCGGCATTGCACCCCATTTATTGAATATCGCCCAGGCGCGGGTTTCGGCAGCCAGTTACAGCACGCTATGGCGCTTGGTGGCGAATGCCCTGGACGATGAGTTTTTTGGCGAAGACAGCCACCCAATGCGAGTCGGCAGCTTTGCCATGCTGTGCCATGCGGTGCTCGGATGCGACAATCTTGAACATGCCATCCGCCGCATCAGCCGCTTTTTCACCCTGGTGCTGGACGACCTAGGGGTGGAGCTGGAGCAGACCGACACCAGCGCCGTGATTCGTCTGGTGCAACGCAACACCCCGGTCACCCGGATATTTGCACACGAAACCATGCTGATCATGCTGCATGGTCTGATGTGTTGGCTGGTCGGTCGCCGTGTACCGGTATTGCAGGCGTGTTTCGCCTATCCGGAACCGGCTTATAGCGCCGAATACAAGATGATGTACTCGGTCTACCTCAGTTTTGACACGCCGACCACTCAGATCGAGTTCGAAAGCCGCTACCTGGCTTTACCTGTGGTGCAAAACAGTGAAACGCTACAGATTTTTCTGCATAATGCGCCGGAAAATATCGTTCTGAAGTACAAGAGCGAGCGCAGCGTGACGGCGCAAGTCCGGCGGCAATTGCGTGATCTGCCGCCCGGCGAATGGCCGGGCTTCGAAGTCGTCGCCGCGGCCCTGCATTTGACGGGTTCGACCCTGCGCCGTCGGCTGGCTGATGAAGGGCAGTCCTATCAAAGCTTGATCGATGAGCTGCGACGCGACCTGGCCATCGATGCGCTCACGCATTCAGCCCAAACCGTCAGCGAAATTTCGGCACAACTGGGTTTTGCCGACCCAGGCTCGTTTCATCGCGCCTTCAAAAAATGGACCGGCACACCACCGGCCGGTTATCGCAAAACGCGGGCCGTGCCGAAGTTGGCGGTGCACCCGGCTGCTTAATTCAAATTGTGAGTTGAAACAAACAGTCAAGAGAGGTGGGGCGGACTTAAATTTGAAGCGCATTTCGGGCCCGGTGAGCGAATATCGCGAACGTACATGGAATATGGGAGTCTATAACTCACTAGCTAACACTCCGGAATTTCAATGCGACTGTATCCTCTGTTTATTTTAATGGCAACGATTACCGTGTTCAGCCCCGGCCCAGGTGTACTTATGACATTAACCAATTCCATGCATTATGGTTTTCGTCATACGATAGGCGGAATTTTTGGCATCGCATTTGGCGCAATAATTGTCGCGTCGATTTCTGCCGCTGGCGTAGGTGTTCTGGTCGCTACTTCGGCGCTCGCTTTCACGATATTAAAATATATCGGAGCAGCTTACTTGACTTACTTGGGATGGAAACTTTGGCGTTCCCCCACTTTCGAATTCGGAATCACTTCGAAAAATGAAGCCAGTTTCGGTGGGAAATTCCTGGAAGGTTTATCGCTCCAAATGACTAATCCGAAAGTTATTTTCTTTTTCCTATCTGTTTTTCCACAGTTCATTGATCGCTCCGCAAACTATTCGGCGCAGTTTTCGATCCTTGTCCTTACTTATAGCATTCTAGTGATTTTGATCCATTGTTTTTATGCAGTGTTGTCGCGACATGCGACGCAATGGCTAACTTCAAAAAGTGGCGGTCGCATGATTAACAAATTGGGGGGCGCAACGTTCATGTGTTTTGGCGCCGCACTGGCAATGGCGCGGCGATAGCGTAAAAATCAATCAGACTCAGAAATATTTTGACAAATAGAATGCACCTGAATCTGGAAAAATCGTTATAAAACGCCCATTTTTCGTTTTTTTGAGTAAAGCGGCAATGCCCGCTGCTACGCTGCCACTTGACCCGCCAACCAAAATACCTTCCTCTCGCGATATTCGACGGCAGAATTCCAATGATGTAGCATCGTCAACCTGAAGCACATCGTCAATCACGGAAGGATCGAAGCATTCCGTGGCCTTTTGCTTGCCAATCCCTTCGATAATTGTGCAAAAATCGCCATCACTGGCTACCTTATTCACGATGGAACGATAGTTTGAGCCTGAAGGTTCAACGCCGATAATTTTTATTTTCGGGTTACGCTCTTTCAGATATTTCCCGATGCCGGAAATGGTTCCACCTGAACCGATTCCACAAACAAAGTAGTCGATGTTACCGTCCATTTGATCCCAAATCTCAGGAGCAGTATCAGAATAATGTGCATTTCGGTTCAATTCTGAACGATACTGATCCAGATGAAATGCATCCATTTTTTCTGCAAGTTCACGGGCCACGGAATAATAACTTTCAGGATGGTTTGCCGGAATATTCGACTGGCAACTATGTACTCTGGCGCCATAAGTATTGATACGTTTAATTTTCTCAATACTTGTGGTGTCGGGAACCGTAATTTCACAAGCTAACTGGTTAACAGCGCATGCCATCGCTAACGCAGCGCCAGTATTTCCTGAAGAACTCTCGATCACACGTCCTGATTCAAGCAGTTGATTATCTTGTGCATGCTTTAAAATATAGCGCACCATCCGATCTTTAATACTTCCGCTCGGATTCATGTACTCAAGTTTGGCGATGACTTCCACTTGGGTATGTTCTGCAAATAATCTCGACAGTCGTACCGCCGGAGTATGGCCAATTGCTTCCATGACGGATGCACATATTTTATGCGATCTCGTTGAAGTGAATGCAACGTCAGACATTGAATTCCTTCCGGGGCTCTCACCCGTTAGTTAGATCATAATGAAGTATTCGGCAGGAACGTATTTGAAAAAGCTTCAACGCAGAGCGCGACCTAGAAGATACCAAAGAGAAGCCGCGCACGTGGCGGCCGATGCGAAACCATGCCCGATTGGGCGAACACGGTGTTCGCTTTTATGTGCTCGTCGAGAGTTCAGAGCCCTAACGCAGCACAGGGTCGTGCCTGCCCGTTTGCAGCTTGAACACATTCACCGCGCTATACAGATGCCCCACCTGCTCTTCCAACGACTGAGCCGCCGCACTCGCTTGCTCGGTCATCGCCGCATTGCGCTGCGTCGCCTCATCCATCTGACTGACCGTGACATTCACCAGTTCGATACCGCGACTTTGTTCGGCGCTCGCGGCAGCAATCGATGCCATGATTTGCGTCACGCGCTGCACCGACAAGACGATTTCGTCCATGGTCCTGCCGGCATCGCCCACCAAACGCGAGCCCGTCTCAACCATGCCGACCGAAGTCCCGATCAATTCCTTGATTTCCTTGGCGGCACTGGCGCTGCGCTGGGCCAGACTGCGCACTTCGCTGGCCACCACCGCAAAGCCACGGCCTTGCTCGCCCGCACGGGCCGCTTCAACGGCCGCGTTCAATGCCAGGATATTAGTCTGAAACGCGATGCCGTCAATCACACTGGTAATATCGGCAATCTTCTTGGCAGACTCATGAATGCTGCCCATAGTACGCACGACATTACCGACGGCATCGCCGCCCTTGGCCGCGATATCGGCGGTCGTAATCACCAACTCATTAGCGTGACGGGCGCTCTCGGCATTTTGCAGAATCGTCGACGTCAACTCTTCGATGGATGCAGCCGTTTCGCCCAGGCTGGTGGCCTGCGCTTCGGTGCGCGCTGACAAATCGGAATTGCCGGCCGCGATTTCACTGGTGGCGTGACGAATCGCCTCCGATGAAACATGAATGCCCGACACCATCTCGGCCAAGCGGCGTTTCATTTCGTCAAGCGCCGCCAGCAAGCTGGAGTTGTCGCCGCGCGCCTTGACAATGGTCATCGATAAGTCGCCGGCGGCCACAGCCTGCGCAATCTCGCGGGCATAGCCGGGTTCCCCGCCCAAATCTCTCCAGATAGCACGCACCACAAAGTACGAGACCAGGGCCAGCATGCCCAGGATCACCACGGCTAAAGCAATGCCTTCGACGATCACAAAATACACGCCGTTTTCGCTACTGGCCACGCCGGCTGAGAATTGTTGCTGGGCGGCAGTGTGAGTGGCGTCAAGATCAGCCGTCAAGGTCTTCAGTGAGCTTTGCATCTTGGCGACGACGGCTTGCGGATCGCCGTTGTCGATGCCCATCATCAGGCGCGCCGCATGATTGGCTGCATCGAAATAACTATCGAACTCGCTGCTCAGACGATCGCCGATTGCACTTGCGCCGGGAACGGCTGCAAAGCTTTTCAGATTGCCGCGAAATTTCTCGGCACGCACGCCCACCGCTTCCAGGCCTTTTTTATCGCTATCGCCTACCGCACTATTGAATGCTTCCTCGATACCGTGCATTTCGACCTGCAAAGCGCCGGAATTGGCGAGCATCGGATAATCGATATCGCGCGTCGTGCGGATCGAATGCAAGGCCTGGGTCGCGACATACGACGACACCGCGAGTCCAACACTAAAGATCACTGCGGCAATCACCGGCAGCGACCAAATCCTGCTCTTGACGTTCATGGGAGTCCTCTTGAACGTAGCGTCGCCGCTCGGTCAAGCCGCGCGCCGACGTGATCAAACAATGTGGTGAGCTCAGTGGAGCGCGAGCACGACTTTCACGCTACCGTCGACGACGCTTTTATCCACATACCCAACTGCGGCGGGGTTTGCCGCGACCGCGCTTTTGACGCCTGCGCTGTCACCCGCATCTTTAGGCGGCTGGCCCTTGCCGGTGAACACGAGCTTGGCCCAATAGGCCTTGACCTGAGCCCCGGATTTGTTCGCGACCTTGGTGTAGAAATCATCGCGCACCGCCGAGCCGTCGGCCTGATCGATCGGCGTGGCGGCGCCACCCGAAGGGAAGCTATTGGCGCGACCCAGAAACAAGTCAGCCGCTTGGTCGGCGGTCAAGGCCGTGACCGGGCTGCCCGCGGCCACGATAACCACCGTGTCCGCCTGCGCAACATGAGCGGCACAGGACAAAGCGAGCGCGGCGAGCGTCATGCCGATAGTTCGGTTTGAGTTTTTCATCGCCGTCCCCTTAGAACACGAAATCGAGAACTGCGCTGACCACATTCGCGCGGCTACCCAACACAAAGCCTTGCTGCGGATTGACGAAATACCCTTGCGAATTGTTCGGCAATACTACGCGGTCGTATTGCACCTTCAAGTCCAAGTTCTTGCGCAAATCCCAACGCACCCCGACCGAGTAATCTTTTTGGCCTTGATTGCCATTCGGGATCACGATCGGATTAGCTAAGGAACGCTCCATTGAGTACATCACATAGGGCGTGAACTTCTGGATACGATAACCACCGACGGCATACCACGAGTTGTAGCCTGGCGTCAGGTTACCCACCTTCGCATGCGCCCACTCGCCTTGCACAAACCAATTACCTTGGTCATAGGCGGCGCCCGCGGTGTAGAAAGTTACGGGCTCGGCCATAAACGGCCCGTAATTCAATTTAGCTTGCATATACCCGGCGCGAACGGTCAGGGCACCTCGTTCCACGGTATCGAAGACACCGAAAATATTGCGCGCATTGAACTTGACGTCGCCCGCTGCAAAGGGATTCGGCGCGCGGGTGTTGTCCACACCGTAGAACATTTGCACGGTGTTGTCGATCTTGCCAAGATGCAGCGTGTACGAAGTGTCCACGCCGTCACTGCTGTCAACCGGCACCAAGTTGTACACTTCGATCGGCGCGTGCGCCCAGGGACTCGCATAACCGACATTGACGTAGTCCGATGCCAGAAAGGTCGGCAACGCAATCCGTCCGACGCGCACATCGAGATCCGGCGTGATGGCATATTTGATATTGGCCCATTCGACGGTCGGAGCATACGAATTATCGTAGCGTTGCTGCATGATAATCTGGACCACTGCCGACAACTGAGAGGTCAGCTGCGCATTGACTTGCGCGCCCACTTTCGTATCGTCGCTAAAGTCGTATTGAGAACTCGCTCCAGCGCCCTTGGGTTGGAAGAAATTGGTGGTGTAGTCTGCTGTACCGAGACTCGAATGCGTCATACCGACCGTGCCAAAGCCACTGAACGAGAACATATTCGACCAGTCGGCACCCGTAGCCGGCGCACTATCCGCGTGTGCGGACGAGGCCACACCCAACGTCAAAACCACACCCGCCGCAATGGCCGCCATGCGATGCGCGCCACGAACAACTGTTCGTTGGCGTTTCAGTTTATTACTCAAATCCGTCCCCTCTGTCGATCAAGCCATATTTATTTCAGATGTAAAATACTTAACACACCGAAATATTTTTTATATTTGAGATATTTAACTCGACCGAGTCTAGCAGAACGCCCTTGCTCAAAATGAGGGTGGAGATAGTCGTACATCTCCACTAATTCATCGCGGCAAGACTATGTTATAGGGCCGGGAAGGAATTCGCGATCCGGAATGGCATATCGCATTACGATGAATTTGGCTGAAAATGAGGTGGCGTTAACGATGGTGAAGATCCCTGTTTCACCTCACCTTACGCCTTTGCGAAATGAATTCGTCCGCTTTCGGGTCCTGTCCTAGCCGACAAGCCAAGCACCACGCAAAGCCGGAAACAGGCACAATATCGAACTCTGTCTTTTCTGTGTTGGTTATGCCCGTGTTAAGGCTATGCATGTCCATTTTTGATGCAGCGCGTGGGTTCCGTCCGTCGGCCTTAAGCCGCCGGGTCCGGCACATCCTGCTCTTGAGCCTGTGCATTCTGCCCTGCAGTGCGAGCGCCCACCCGCATGTGTGGATCGACTATGGAGTCGAACTTGAAATGCATGGCACCCAAGTTGACGCCGTGCAGGAAAAATGGGTTTTCGAGCAAGGCTTCCCGGTATCTTTGGTGATCGATTTGACTCATATCCCGAAAGCGGGTCCACTCGCCGAGGTTGACGTTGCGGCCTTCAAGGAACAGGCTTTCACCTCACTAAAAGGCGCGGATTATTTCACGCATCTGTTTGTCGATGGGCAAGCGGTCGAATTCGATGAGCCGCAGCATTTCGCGGTTGCCGTCGACAATGGAAAAATCGTGTACACGTTTTTGCTGCCACTCAAAAAACCGCTAGACGCCGCTAGCAAATCATTGGAAGTGGGCATCTGGGACGATAGCTTCTTTGTCGATTACGAACCGTTGAACAAACCAGCGGTGCGCTTCGGCGCGACTAGTGCTGCAAGCTGCAAATCCGAATCGTTTCAGGATCACGACCACGCGATCTTCGGCGGCGCTATGTTCCCCCTTGCAAGTCGCGTCTCATGTTAATGCCGCGCCTCGGTTGGCGGTTTTATATCAGGCAAGCGTTGGCGTCGATCGGTCTGCTGCTATGCATCGTTGCCGCCCAAACTCATGCCCGCGCGACAACCGATGTATTTGGCCGATCAAGCGATGCGGCGAATGCACCGGCGCCGGCCCAGCAGCATGCCCTAAGCCTACCTGCCCCTCTGCGCCAATGGCTTGTCGCCGGCTTGGTGTGGCAGGGGGAATTGAACCGCCATTTGCAGACGGCGTTATCTCAGCAACGCACAGGCCGGGGCAACGCTGTGACCTGGAGCGTAATTCTATTTTCCTTTGTGTACGGCGTCTTGCATGCGGTCGGACCAGGCCATGGGAAACTCGCCGTTGGCGCCTATCTGATGTCGCGCCGGGCACACATCGCGCATGCCGCTTTGCTGAGCGTATGGGCCGCGCTGGTTCAAGCCGCTTCCGCTATCTTGCTGGTCGGTGGCTTCGCCTGGCTGTTCCATTCACACATGCGTGACTTGATGAGTTATGCGGAAAAACTCGATTTGTTGAGCTATGTGGCGATGAGTGCGGTGGGCCTGTGGACGCTTTGGACCATCATCACGCGGCGCGATTGCTGCGATGACGTGGTTCAGCTTGATCTGACGCGCGGCGCCGCAAAAAGGGATCACGCTGGCGATCAGGCGGGCGATCACGCGGAAGTCTATCTGGGGCAGGCCCGTGGCATGCGTAGCAAAGGTCGTCGCGGCGTTTGGCGTCAATCCCAAGACAGCTCAGGCTGGGTCATTCGGCAAATAGTATTGACCGGACTTGCAGTCGGAATTAGGCCCTGCGTCGGTGCTATTTTTGTTTTATTGGCGGCCCTGGCCAATGGGATTTTTGCGACCGGCATATTCGCCTGCTTAGCAATGGCCTTCGGTGTCGCATTGACGGTGCTGTTAGTCGGACTCGCCAGTGTCGGGGTAAATCGCGCCATTTTCAGCCACCTGGCTGCATGGCAGCGCCCCGGTGAGCAAATCCGGCGTGCCCTCGCGCTAATCGGTGCGCTGTTTATTACGGTGTTTTCGCTACTCGAATGCGCGGCGATCCTGCTAGGCTTCACAGCCGCAACGCTGACCTGAAGCCGTTTTAAAGGTGAGAAGCTCCCTGTATCGTCTCACCATAGGGCTTAAACTGCCTACGCTGATATAATCGATTTATGACTAATCACTTTGGTGCACTATTCCCGTGAGCGAAGCCGTATTGCCCTCTCAAGTCGAGTCTGCGCTTGCACTCGCTGAAGAGTACTGCCGCAATCGCGGCGAAAGGCTGACGCCGATTCGCCGCAAAGTGCTTGAGCTATTGCTCAACTCTGGCCGCGCAACCAAAGCCTATACGTTGCTCGACGAGATGAAAAAGACCCACCCCGGGTCTGCCCCGCCGACCATCTATCGCGCGCTCGATTTCCTGCTTGCGGCGCGGCTGGTGCATCGAATCGAATCCATCAACGCTTTTACAGCCTGCCACGATCTAACCCATTGTGCGCATGGCATTCTGGTCGTATGCCAGGAATGTGGAACCGTCACCGAGCTACACGATCCGCCCCTCCAGCATGCCTTGATCGCCAAAATTCATTTGGCGGGCTACCGGCTTAGTGGAGAGGATATGGAATTGAAGGGAATTTGTCCTGCCTGCCAGGAGAAATTCCCGGTCGCCGCGGCCGCGCATCACCATTGAGGACGCTGTCACATTGCCGAATGTCTCCAGCGCGCGATACGGATGACCCGCGTCATTGAAGCACTCTACGAAATACGTCTAAATGACCGCTATGAGAAGCTGAAGACAGTTTAAACCTGAATAAATTTGATCTTGACGGGCGGGGCCACTTTAGGTGACTTTTGTACTATTATTCAGTGGCATCCAGTTAAAAAATGAATAAGATCCACTGAAGCCGTTAGCAAAGTTATCTGAACAAGTCATTCAACGACTTTTAGCCGCAAACTCAGAAAAAACCATACGCAAGCAATATGCTCAGCGGATGCCAAAATGAGAAAGCCGACTTATACAGGTAGCATGTGGCGGGTTGTCGCGGCATTAAGCGCCACGATGCTGGGTTTCGCCCCCTGCGCGCAAGCTGACGACGTCACGCCATCAATATTCACTTTAAGCGGCTTCGGCACGCTCGGGGTAACACATTCAAGCCTGGGCACAGCCGATTTTATCGGCACAGCGTTCGAGCCGAACGGCGCCGGTCATAGCCGCAATTACGATTTCACCGGGGATAGCAAGCTCGGCGTGCAGCTTACCGGTCAATTCACCCAGCAGCTTTCGGCGGTCGTGCAAGTCGTCTCTCAGCATCAGTACGACAACAGTTTTACGCCTTACGTCCAATGGGCCAATCTGAAATACGCATTCACCCCCGACTTCAGTGTGCGTGTCGGGCGTATCGAAGTGCCGACTTTCCTCGATTCCGATTACCGCGATGTCGGCTATGCCATTCCTTGGATTCGTGTCCCGGCCGAACTCTACAACTCCCAGCCTTACGCCAACAGCGATGGCGCCGACCTAACCTATCGGTTTCATGTCGGCGAAGCCGCCAATACGATAAAACTGTTGTATGGGCAAAGTTCGTTTTACGTGCGTCCAAACTTCAAGGCCCAGGTACACGGCATCACGGCGGCATTTGATACGATCGAATACCAGGCTTTTACAGCGCGCTTCGGCGTGTTGCACGCCAACATCAAGTTCAGCATCCTGCCTAAAGAGCCGGCAACGGCCTACACCATGGCGCTAGGCTATGATCCGGGCCCTTGGTTTGTGCAAGCAGAGCTGGCGCGTGTCACGGTGAACCAGATCACCCCCGGCTATCTCGCCGGTTACGTCTCGGCCGGATACCGCATCAATAAGTTCACCCCCTTCATTAGCTACGCTCAATCCTACTCGCTGGGCCACAGCATTGTGCTGCCAAATATGAATTTTGGACAGAAAGATGCTTCGTGTGGTGTGCGCTGGGACTTCAGAAAAAATATGGATCTGAAAGTCCAGTATGACCACGTTTGGCTGCCGGCCAATTCGACGGGCATGTTCACCGACTTGCAACCGACCTTCCGGCCGGGCAGCGGTACCAATGTGCTAAGCGTCGCACTCGACTTCGTTTTTTGACGGAGGCCGCGTGCATTTCACCCATACATGGATTAAAGCGGGACTCGTGGCCCTGATGCTGGGATGGTTCTCCCAACCATCAATGGCCGAACTGGTCGTGGTCGTGTCAGCCAAGAGTCCGCTTGCCGCGCTCAACGAGCATCAGGTGGCGGATATCTTCCTAGGCCGGACAAGTGATTTTCCGAGCGGCGGCGAAGCTGTACCGATCGATCAAGCCGAAGACTCTGCAAGCCGCGCCGAGTTTTATCTGAAAACCACAGGAAAATCGCCCGCGCAATTGAAGGCCTACTGGTCGAAGCTGATTTTTACCGGCAGCGGTCAGCCGCCGCGCGAAGTCGCCAGCACCGCGGAGGTGAAAAAGGCGCTCAACGCGGTGCTGAATTCCATCGGCTATATCGACAAGTCCGAATTGGACTCCAGTGTCAAAGTCGTGCTGTTGTTGCATTGACTGGTATTCACAGCGTTCAACCGGATGCGGCCTCGAGCCAAGCCAAAGGTTCTCTCAGCAGTTTCTCCAACTCCTGCGGCGAGACGGGCGGACTGAAACGGTAGCCCTGAATCTCCTGGCAGTTGTTGTCGCGCAGGAAATCGAGTTGCTTATCCGTTTCCACGCCTTCGGCGAGCACCTTGATGTTTAGACTACGTCCGAGAGAAATGATGGCCGTCGCAATCGCCCGGTCATCCTGGTTGCCGGGCAGCCCGCACACAAAAGCCTGGTCAATTTTCAGACGTACATTGGGGAAATTCTTGAGCGCGCTTAGGCTTGAGTAACCCGTGCCGAAGTCATCGATCGACAAGATCACGCCCATTCGCTGTAATTCGTTCATTTTCTCGATAGCGCTGCCGACATCCTGCATGATCAGACTTTCGGTCAGTTCGAGCCCGAGATATTGCGCTTCGAGGCCGCTCTCGCTTAGCGCGTGAGCCACCCGTCTAACCCAGTCTTGTTCCGTGAACTGACGCGCCGAAACATTTACCGACATTGTCAGGCGCGGTATCCCGGCATCCTGCCATGCTCTGTTTTGTTGACAAGCGGTATGCAAGACCCAATCGCCAATCGGCACTATCAGGCCGGCTTCCTCCGCCAGCGGAATAAAAGTGCCCGGGTATATCAGGCCCTCACTCGGGTGGTCCCAACGAATCAGCGCTTCCACGCCGAAAATTGTGTTGGAGCTTAAGTCGATTTGCGGTTGATACACCAAGCGGAATTCATGGTTGGCAATGGCTAGCCTTAAGTCCGCTTGCAGTCGGATTTTTTCGTGGACCTTAAGGTTCATCTCGCCCGTATAGAACTGGTAATTGTTACGGCCCAGTTTTTTGGCGCGGTACATCGCCGCGTCCGCGTTAGTCAATAGCGCTTCCGCATCGTTTCCGTCAGCGGGATAACTGGCGAGCCCCATGCTGCAACTTATCTGATAGTCTCGGCCGCTCAGTTCCACCGGAACTAGGATGGCGTCGCGTATCGTTTCGATCACCGGAATCAGGGCTTCGCCGCTTAGCGGTTGATCAAATAACACGACGACGAACTCATCGCCGCCGAGCCGCACCACCGTGTCGCCGTGCCGCACGCACTGGCTCATGCGGCGCGCCATAATTTTGAGCAAATCGTCGCCGGCGCTGTGCCCCAGGCTGTCATTGATTTGTTTGAAATGATCGAGATCGATAAATATCACCGTCACGCCGCGCTGATGACGTTGTGCATGCCGCAGAGCCTGGTCCAGGCGATCGCTGAGCAGCATGCGGTTCGGCAGTCCGGTCAGTGCATCGTGATTTGCCATGTGGCGGATGCGTTCCTCGGTCTGGCTGCGCTCGATGGCAATACCGGCGATACGGGTCGCCATGCCGATCGATGCGGCCTCGACCGCGGACGGCTCGTGCGGATCGCGAACGAAGAGTGTCAAGGCGCCGTGCGCGCTACCCTCGTTCGACAAAATCGGCAGTGCCCAACACGCGCCAAAATCCTGCAGATCGGCGCTGGCCATCAACGCTTGGCAGTGTTCATCTTGCCTGACGTCCGACACGATCACCGCCTGGCGGCGCTGGATCGCGCTGCCGCTGGGGCCCGCCTCAGGCCCGATCGGCACGCCATTGACGGATTTCGCATAAGCTACCGGTAGACTGGGCGCTGCGCCCAACTTCAGGCGTTGCCCGTCCTCATCGCTGAGCAATGTCACGCACACGGCGCCTTTGATCTGCGTTTCGAGAATTTTCATCAAATAACACAGCACCTCTTCCAGCGGTACGCTGGTGGCAATCATCTCAAGCAAATGATTCTCGTCGGCGCGCAGCACCTCGGCATGTTTACGCGCACTGATGTCGCGCATGATAGCGACCACACCGTCGTCAACCCGCACAACTTGCCGATGTAACCATACCGACGGCGCATTGGCGCTGTGATGCAACCACTCGTATTCCTCGGCCAAGCCCGTTTCCGCAACACGGACAAACGCGTCGAACATGCCGCTGTCACGGTAGTCGGGGAAGACTGCATCAAGTGTCTTGCCAATCAGGAGATCTCGCGACAGCGACAAGCTGGACAGTGCGGCGCCGCGCCGATTGGCGTCGTCCAGCACAAAATCGGTAATTTGACCGTCGGCGCCACGCTCACTGCGCAAAATGAAGAACGCATCGAAGCTCGCCTCGGATGCGGCGTAATGGGTTTGCTGCGCCCGGCGCGCGCGCGCTCGGCTCTGCGCAAGCTCCCAGCTCATCCAGCTTAATACCAGTGCCAGCACAAGTAAAAACAGGCTGCCGGCAGCCGTCGCCCAAAGCAAATTGCGCCGGTCTCGATGGAACTGCGCCAACTGTTCGTCCTGTGCCAGGCCTACGATGGCCAGCAGCGGGAAACCGTGCAGCTGGCGCACATTGCTGTAGCGCCGCACACCTTGGTCCCAAGCATTGACCTGAGCGAGGTCGGAAGATGCTTCCACCCCTGCGCGTACTGCCGCCGGCGAGACAATGGCTCCCCACGAGGTTCGGCTACCTATGCGTTCGGCGCGAACTACGCCGTCCTTGCCGAGTAATAGCAATTCGCCTTCGTTGCCCATCCTCAAGTCATCGTAGCCGCTGGTGAAGTATGACGGATCCACCAACAGTACGACGATGCCGTCGAAGCTACCGTCGGCCGTCCTCAGGCTGCGGCTAAACGCGATTTCTGCGGCGCCGGTCTTGGCATTGCGCGCGACTTTGCTGACAAACGGAACCTGAGCGTCAGCGGCGCTGTCGCGCTGCGCCACGAAATAGTCTTGGCTCCCGACGTTGGCGGGCATTTCGGCTTGCGTCGCGGCTTTCACTGCGCCGTTGCGCCCGACAATAGCGACCTCGAAGATCATCGCCGACGGCAGCAGCCCCTTTGCCTGCAAGTCAGCCAGCGCGCCCCCGCCTTTCAACTCGTTCGCATATTTGACGGTCTTGAGCGTCTGGTCGATGGCTGCCAGATTGCGCACCATTTGCGCTTGATAGGTGTCGGCCAGCTCGCGGCTCGATTCGATTGCGGCCCTCATGGCGGCGGCGCCCTCCACCGCAATCGAGCGAAGCACTGCGGTCCACACCACCACCAGTAGTAAGATCGCGAACAGGGGAAACAGCACGTAGGCTTCCAGCACACGGCGCGGCGCGTGTCCTGGAACCGTGCCAAACATGCCCGCTCGGCTAGGATAGCCGAGTGCTTTGCGCGTGCTTGACATACGGTAGGTGTTCATCTGGTGGTCGAGCGCATGGTAAGCGTTCCAGCCCAGGGCGATCAGCGTTCAAGAAAAATCGATTCGAAATTGAGCGCGGCTCTTAAACCAAGCAAAAACGTTAGGCATGTTCACGCTCCGGTAGATAAACCTAATGCGGATCAAATTCGCGCCATATGTCTTGCGCACGGCAATATGGGAAACCAATTACCGTATAGTAGTGTATCGCAATGTAATTTTTGTAATATTTATACTGGGAATTGTAACATTCGCAGTGCGATACATGTCAGACTTAAAAAACCCCGAATGGAATCCGATTAGAAATGCAAAAACCCCACCGTTTCGGGTGGGGTTTTTGTCTTAGGGGGTGCCTGACGAT